>Ga0315306_10000361_pt1 | contig 21771 bp, 18 predicted proteins | sample TDP1_MG_FD_203803 | JGI IMG/M metagenome (GOLD analysis project Ga0315306, IMG submission 203803) | Freshwater sediment microbial communities from Lake Towuti, South Sulawesi, Indonesia - TDP1 | ecosystem: Environmental > Aquatic > Freshwater > Lake > Sediment | place: Indonesia: South Sulawesi... | reverse complement strand
GTCCTCATCCAGTTGGGCGTTTTCTTCTCCACCATAACGCTTCAGTTTAAGCAGGTTTCCTCCATCTTCGGCTTCCTAAACCTAGCCTTCACGATGCTTACAGGCATGTTAATCCCCATCCAAGTGCTTCCAGAAGCCCTAAGGCTTGCGTCTTTGATTTTTCCCCAAACCCTTGGAATAGACCTCGCCCGCCACTTCATCCTCCACACCTCTCCCACCTTTCCCATACTCTTCCAGTGGGTTATGCTCCTACTTGAACTCCTAATCCTAGGACTAGTCTCCATGATCGCCCTGAGATATGTAGAACGCACAGCCAAGAGGGAAGGACTACACTATGTCTAATGCGCCGAGCTAAACACGGAGAACGGACCCGTTTTCCACCAAAGATATTTAAGCATCACCGAAAAAAGATGTGCTGGTGAGAATTGCATGGATGAAGAAGTTGTGAGGATGATGAAACGATGGCGAAATATCTTATGTCCGATGACTCCTCCTGAAATGATCGATCGGGAAATCCATGAGATAAACAAGATGGAAGCATCTTTGGGTGAAATGCCGGAGGAAACCGACAGAATACGGGCATTGACATCTAGAGTTGATCCTCTGTGCCACTGCCGCATATTCGATAACATTGATTTTATCATAAATGCGATAGGCTCGCTGTCCTATCCCGGGAGCCCTTCTGTAGATGTTTTGGAGCGCTGCGTGCTTCGTGGCGGGCAGCTTCCATCAGACATAAAAGAAAGGGCTAATGGATACATCTATTCACTTGACTCGTGGCTCAAAGGAAGAACCTGTGATGAAGCGTTAGAAGATCAGCCTCAATACACCAAGCTAATACAGAGAGTATATTCCACAATAGGGCAGAGAAGCCCTCATAAAGAGTGGCTCGTGGCATCACTTGTAAAAACGCTTAAGGAGCACGCATATACTCCTATCGACTGGCTATCACAGTTCTCCCATGGAGAAGTCATTGATCAGCTCTACAAAACAGCTTTAGACAGAGCACCTACAAGAGAAGAAGCTGAGCTAACGTTACAAGAATTGAGAAAAGGAAAATCCCCTGTGAAGATACTATACGACATAATTGATTCTAAGGAGTACATGGATAAGCATCTTCCTGAGAGCCTAAAGGAAGGAGCCTCAGAAAAAGATTTCGTAGTTCAGGTTTACAGAAGCATCCTCGACCGGGATCCCTCGCCTGACGATCTGGAGTTCAGAGTAAAGGAGATAGCTAAGGAAGGTACGAGGGATGGGGTTATGAAAAGCGTTATACGTTCACGGGAGCACGTTAACAGGCAACTTAGAAGAATAGTGGAGGCCCTAAAGGCATCTTAACCATCGGCAGAGCGAAAGTTTCTGAACCGAACCTATTTTCTTCACAGAGAGATTAGATCATCCCAGAAAAGGTCAAGGTTTTCCAGCCGCTTCAATTTCGTCAAAAATGTCTTTCAGGACGCTGTAGAGCCTTCCATATAGATTATAGTGTTTATCGTAGATCTTTCCAAGCCCTTCTTGGGGCATATAATTTTCCTTTTCCTTGTAAACCCTCTTTATGGCATCTTCAGCGCTTTTGTACACTTTGGCTCCCACCCCTGCAAGGATGGCGGCTCCGAAGGCTGCCGCCTCAGTTACGCTGGGAACCGCCACCCTTCTCTTGGTAATGTCGGCTTTGAGTTGTAACCAGAAGGGGGACTTGGCCCCTCCGCCAATGGCCCTTAACTCTCGTATGTGGGTTCCGTGCTCCTCCATGGCCTCTATGTTATTCCTCAGCTCGTAGGTTAATCCCTCCAAGATGGCTCGTATAATTTCTCCCTTCCCGTGGGCTAGGGTTAGGCCAAGGAAGGCGCCCCGCGCCCTTCGATTGAAGGTGGGGGTTCCACTTCCCTCAAAGTAGGGCAGGAGGAAAAGCTCGGTTGATCCGGGGAGCGCCTTGGCCGCTTCCTGAGTGAGGAGATCATAAACGTCCATGCCAACCCTCTTCGCTTCTTCCTTTTCCTTCTGGGCGAAGTGGTCCCTGAACCATCTTAGGATGACGCCTCCGCTGGGGTTGAAGCCAAACATGAAATACCTGTCCTCCGTAACATAGGGGTGAACGGCGTACCCTTGGAGGCGCATCTTATCCGTTAAGGTCAGCCTGTCTTGAAGGACTCCTATGCACTCCACGGTTCCCGTGGCATCCATGGCTGGGCCCGTGTCCACTATGCCTGCCCCCAGGGCGCCACAGGGCTGGTCATGGCCGCCGGTAACCACCAGGGTTCCTTCGGCAAGCCCCGTCTCCTCCGAACCTTCGGAGTTTACTTCACCTATGGCGATGCCTGATGGGCAAACCTCGGGAAGCAGGCCCTCCTCTATGCCTGCGGCTTCAAGAATCTCAGGGGACCAACGTTTCCTTTTTATGTCGAACATCATTGTTCGCGTGGCAACGGTCCAGTCGGTCACCGCTTTACCACACAATTTCAGGTTTATGTAGTCCTCCCAACAAAGAAACTTGGAGGCCTTTTTGTAGGTTTCAGGCTTCTTTTCGCGGATCCACATGATCTTTGGCAGGGTGTAAATGGGCATGGCCGCGGTTAGGGGCTGCCCCGTGATCTGGTAAATCTCTTGGGCTCCAAAGTTTTCCTCCAACCACCTGGTCTGCCCCTCCGCCCTGGCGTCGAAGGTGGTCATGCTCCAGGAGAGCCACTTTCCCTCCCCGTCTATGGGCATGAAGGCCTCACCTAAAACCGTCATGCTCAAAGCCTTAATCAACTTAGGATTAACCTTCTCCTCCTTTAGGCTCCCCCTTATGGTGGCCACCACGGTTTCCCAAACCTCCCTTGGTTTCAGCTCCGACCGCTCTGGTCTGCGGTGATATAGTCGGTATTCTCCATAGGCGGAGGAGAGGATGCTTCCGTCAGGCGAAAAAACGATGGATTTGCAGCCCGTGGTTCCCACATCCAATCCTAGGAGACACATGGAATCCACCTAAGAGAAAATACCTTTACTCGCCTTATAAAAGATGCAGGAGGGCTGGTAAAATGATAGAACTTGATACAGCGAAAATCCATATACGCCTCTTAGTTTCCGAAATACAAACGTGCCAGGACGGTTCCTTGCCAAAGGATTAAGTCAGTAAGAGAAAGGCTTAATTTTGTGTTTTCGTTCCTCAGAATTTTGTGCCATACTGGCGCCGCCACAAAAGGAGAAAGGGATATGGAAAGACCCAACATACTCATGGTCATCACGCATGACACCAGTCGTCATTTAGGATGCTACGGTCGAGGCGTTGAGACGCCGAACATTGACAGGCTCGCGGGCGAAGGGGTCATATTCACTAACTTCTTCTGCACGGCACCAACGTGTAGCCCAAGTCGAGCGAGCTTCCTTACGGGAAGATATCCGCATAGCAACGGGCTCATAGGGCTGACACACCGCGGGTTCCGCTTGAACCCGGATGAGCCGCTCTTGCCGGTTCTGCTCGCGCAAAAGGGGTATTCGACTCATCTTTTCGGATTGCAGCATGAGTCTTCAGACTCGCATTCTCTCGGATATCAAAAAGTCCTCAGAGGCGAGACTAACTCCTGTCTGAACGTAACGCCTCTGGTTTTGGAGTTTCTCACCGAGAAACCTGAAGAACCTTTTTTCGTTATGGTCGGGTTTTCTGAGACGCACCGACCATTCCCTAATGACGTATCAATCTACGACGTTCAGGGGCTATCTTATCTGCCCGATGACCTCGATGTCCGGCGGGATGTTGCTGCTCTGAACATACTCGTCCGTCGGGTGGATGAAAAAATGGGGGAGATTCTTAACGCACTCGATAAAACCGGTCTTAGGGATAACACCTTGGTAATTTACACAACGGACCACGGAATTGCTTTTCCCGGCGCTAAAGCCACATTGTTTGACCCAGGGATTGAGATAGCGCTGCTGATGCGTGGTCCAAGCGGGTTTGAGGGGGGCAAACGGGTTAATGCGTTGCTCTCTAACATAGACTTTCTGCCGACGATCCTTGACCTTTGCGACATCCCGATTCCCAAAAAGGTCCAAGGCAAAAGCATGTTGTCACTGGTTCATGGCGAGTTGGAGAAACTTCATGATAGGATATTTGTAGAACAAACGTATCACGCGGCGTATGACCCTATGCGTGGTGTGAGGACCGAGCGATATAAATATATCAGGAGCTATGAGGAACGCCCCTTCTGGTTCCCGCCGAACGTGGATGGGGGGCTTTCCAAAGAGTTTGTTCGTAGACTCGGGTACTTCGACCGACCACGTCCAACTGAGATGCTCTTCGACCTGATCGCCGACCCAATTGAAAGAAAAAATCTTGCTGGCGACCCAGATCATGCTGACCTACTTGAGGAGATGCGTTCAATGGTTGAAACATGGATGCAAGAGACTGATGACCCTATGCGCAAAGGATGCGTTCCTCCGCATCCTGGTGCCAGGGTTACACCACCTGACTCGTATAACCCATGATGAAGTAAGGTTGAGGTTTACATTACGAGTCTTCGATGAGAAAAGGATAAAAGGTTATTAAATATTCTGCAAAATATTTCTGTAAAATATGGTAAGCACGCGGGCGCTTTAGATATCCAGAGCAGGCACTTGCGTCTTTGTTTTCTGTTCAATAAACTTTTTTAGTTTAAGGAATTTTCGATGGCTGTGTTCAAATAACATCCGATAGGAGGAACAGAAGTAGTTATGATCTAAGCCCAGCAAGGTCCAGTGTTTCGGACAACCCCCATGGCAGTACTTAAACCAGGGGCAGGCTCCACACTTCTGAGCCATTTTAGTTTTTCTAAAACGAAATTCGTTAAACTTATCACCCGCAATTATATCTTCCAGCGGCTGTTCGGTCAAATTTCCTAAGAACCATCTGGGCTCCACATAGAAGTCACAGGGGTAGACATCCCCGTTGTACTCTATCACGATATACTTGCCGCATTCCTGGCTATAGGTGCAGCTGGGTGTCTCGCCAGTGACATATGCAAAGAGAATATCCTCGAAGTCTCGGATATATACTTGGGGGATTCCCTCTCGGGTCCATTGATCAAAGGCTATGCAAAGGAACTGACCGTATTGTTCTTGGTTGATGGAGTATTCTGCTAGCCCTCCAGTCTCAGGGTCCCTCTCCACGCATGGGATAAATTGGAGGTATCGGAAGTCATGGTCTATGAGAAAGCGATATAGCTCTCTGGAACGCTCGATGTTACGTCTATTCAGGAGCACCAAGATGTTAAAGTCTACATTATAGCGCCTGAGCCACTTAATGCCCTCAGTAACTTTCTCGTAAGAGCCACTGCCAGCCTGATCCTTTCGGTAGTAGTCGTGAATATCCTGAGGGCCGTCAAGACTTACCCCCACCAAGAACCTGTAGCGGCTGAGGAACCTAGCCCAATTCTCTTCGATCAGGATGCCGTTAGTCTGAAGGCTATTTTCCACTACCTGCCCCGGCATTGCGAATAGAGACTGATACTTCACGACCTTTCGGTAGAAGCCCAGTCCGGCCAATGTAGGTTCACCTCCCTGCCAGCAGAAGGATGCGCGATCCGGAGAGAGAACCATGACCTGTGCTATGAGCCCCCTGAGAACACGGTCACTCATCCGATGCCGTTTCGTTTCCGGGTAGAGTGCCGCCTTAGAGGAATAAAAGCAATAGGGGCAGCATAGGTTGCAATCTGCTGAGACTGGCTTAACCAAGACATTTGAGAAAGGTACTCCACAGTTCATCTGAGGCTCTCCATCTAGTTACACTTAAAGATACTTATCCAACCGCGTTCATTTCACCTTCCCACGCGTCGGACCTGTCCGCGAGCAGCACCATCCTCCCGGAGGCCGTCTCTTGCTGGATCAACGTAGCGGGCGAACCACTCTTCGAGCTTGGACTTTAGCTCAGCGATGCGGGTTGCTTGCGAAGCCTCCCCTGCCAGCTTTTGGCGTTCTTCTGGATCATTCACTAAATTATATAGTTCATGTGGTCCATCGGGATAGCGGTGCACGTACTTCCATTCGCGAGTTCTGATCATGCGCACCGGACCATACTCGTCGTAGATTACCACGTTTTCGCGCCCACGTTGTGACTGGTCTAGTAGAAGGGGAAGGAAGCTGCGCCCAGGCAGGTTGCCGCCTTCAGGCAGTGGCAAACCGATATAATCAAGCAGTGTCGGCATAAAATCATACGCACTAACCATCTCCGTCTGTACCTTATCTTGTGGGATCTGGCCGGGATGGCTGAAGATTGCAGGCACTTTAATAGAGTTCTCGTACATATTTTTTGGATATGTGCCGTTCCCTTTTCCCCAGAACCCATGGTGACCGCAGCTGAACCCATTATCGCTCATAAATACGATGAGAGTTGTGTCGCGAAGCCCAAGCTCTTCTAATCGGTCTAGAATGCGACCGATGTCCGTGTCCATGGCTGTGACAGCGGCAAAATATCCTTTAAGCATCTCACGGTTACCTAGGCATCGGTCAGTGAGTTCTAAAGCCCAGGGATGCCTCGGCTCCTGTGGACAGGACTCGAAGGGACAATCATTGTATGAATCGACGATTTCTTGGGGATGGCCAGTCCACGGGCTGTGCGGTGCTGTATAGTGCACATTGAGATAAAACGGCTCGTCCGCGTGGGCATCGAGAAACTCTAGCGCGTCATCCGTTATCACGTTCGTCACATACCCTGGCTCGTTTATGAGTTTGCTATTGCGAACCATGGGAGCGTTATTATAGGGCCCGCCTCCTTTTTGATGCACAAACCAATGCGTGAAGCTAAAATGAGGGTGCTGACTATCGCCAAGGTGCCACTTGCCACTTATACCGCAAACGTATCCGTGCTGAGCCATGACATCCGTGTACACTGTCTCACCTTCCATATACCTTATAGCGCTTGGGCCAACATTTCCCTCGCGGATCCAATCGTGGACTCCATGTTGAGAAGGAACACGACCTGTGAAAAGTGTAGCCCGGCTCGGTGAGCACACAGGTGTGGCAACAAAAAAATTTTCGAGGCGCATTCCAGTTCGAGCCAGCCTGTCGATATTGGGTGTTCGAATCTCAGGATTGCCATAACATCCAGCAGCCCAGACTCCCTGGTCATCAGTAAGGATGAACACCACGTTTGTTAACAATCGTATATTTACCTCTCTCTTCTCAGACAAACCATTCACCGGTTTTCTCTCTTCATGTTAAATCTTCAAGATCATTTATATAGAATTTTAGGTCAGTAGCCTTTTTCTTAAATCTCGTATTTCATGGTCCTTTCTCTGACCGCTTCGAATTAAGATTTAATAGTGCGATCTTTCTCGGCAAGCTTTTCGATCGATCGAGGACCGTAGGGAATGAGAGCAACGGTTGGATACGGGTCGAATATGATATCATCTGTCTTCGCAGCCCATCTCCACATTTCCTCGACCATTCTTTTCTTTACGTTCTCATATTTAGGGTCGTTGGCGAAGTTCCTCATCTCATAAGGGTCCTCCTGAAGATCGTAAAGCTCGTCGAAGTCGAATCCATTGAACACATACTTGTATCGGTGGTCACGGATAATCCGCTGGGTGTAATAATATTCTGTTCCTAAGAACTGTCCATAGAAGCTCTTAGGCCAATCGTTGGGAGTCGAATTCTGGAAAAATGGAATCAGTGAACGTCCATGACACGGCTCCATCATTTCTGCTCCCGCTATCTCACAAAAGGTGGGAGCGAAATCGCATAGAGTGACGAACTCCAGGCATGTAGAACCCCGTCTTATCATATTAGGCCATCTGACCACCATTGGAACCCGGTAGCTCTCCTCAAACGGCATCACGCCTTTAAGGAAAAGCCCGTGTCCTCCCACTTGGTCCCCATGGTCTAAGGTGTAGAGAACCAACGTGCTCTCTTCAACCCCCACCTCCTCCAGCGTGTCCAGCAACATGCCGACTACGTCATCGTTCATGGTGCATAGCCCCCAGTAGTGAGCAATAGCTTCCCTTACCTGTCGTTCGCTCAGTTGAGACCATAACTGTTGCCGCATCCGTCGATAGATTGCAGGCTTATCCTCCAGTGTGTCGCGGTAGTTTTCCGGAAGTGGCGCCTCCTCGGGGTTATACATGCTCGCATAGGGTTCGACCACTATGTATGGGTCATGCATCTCCGTGAGACCGACGTATAAGACCCAAGGATTTGTTTCTTTGGAGAGCCTCATAATTTCCTCAGTGGCCATCCTCCCTCTCTTAAAGTCTATCATATCTTCGGTTTTCCCTGGGCGTGTGCCATAAAGAGCGCGGTCCGGCCAGCCGTTCCGCCTCACGACGGTGTATCTTTGTAGATTCTTCGGAGGTTCTCTGTAATGCGCCCTTCTTTGCCCAGGACCAGGAGCGCTAACCGGTCCGGGCTTTTCCCCCTTTGGAACCTCCCACCCATAATTGATGGGACCTTTGTCTCCAGACACGTGCCATTTACCGACATAGGAGAGTTTATAACCAGCTTTCCTCAGGTGCTCTGAGAACAGTTCGACGCCTGGGAACAATCCTGAGTGTATCACCGGCATAGAGTGATAGTTGTTATACATTCCATGCACGGTAGGGTAAAGCCCCGTGAAGAAGGATGCCCTAGCAGGGGCGCAAAGGGCTGTGGGCGTATAACCCAGCTCAAACCTTATCCCTTCGCCAGCGATTCGCTTCTTGACATTAGGCATACGACAAGGACAATCTGGGTCAACCGTCCATCCCTGCTGATGTTCCGTCATTATGATTAAAATGTTAGGTCTCTCTTTAATCTCAGACACTCCTCAGTTATCCCTCCATGAACTATTCATATTATTACATATGTCTTTCTTACTGCTGTTTAGCATTCAAAAAGTTGCAATTACTTAGTTTTAAGCCTTTAAGAACTTGAGAGCATCCTCCAACCCTATGAGGGGTCAAAATGACATCATCAAGTTTTACAATTTATGATTAAAGTGTTTATGAGTTTTTCACCATGTTTTACCACAAGACCAAGGAATATTCTGTACGTCATGAAGTACCTTAGCCACAAAAAATATTCAAGCTCCATGATCTACATTGACCTGGAAAAGGCAGCTACGGAGTGCTTAGATGAGAGGAGTTCACCGTATGCTTCGCCAAAACATTGGACGGAGCCTGCCAGTTGCTTAAGGTAGACTTCGACTACAGGTATGATATGGAAGGCGCCATACTCTTCAGTAAAAGAAAATAATAATAACGCTTAACATGAAAAAGTAATGGTTAAGGTGATAACCCTTGCCCTGGTCCCATAGGAAAAGATTTTTTGCCGCCGTGGATTTGGAGGAGCCCGATACAGTTCCTATGATGGAGTTGGGCATTGACCCGCCCATAGTTGAGCAAATCACGGGGGAGAAGATTGGAGGCCTCAGTATTCAGGCGGCTTCAGCTGAGGATGTGGATACGTGGGAGGACGGCTTCAAGAAGGTCATGACCACCGTGAAGGCCTACAAAATGCTTGGTTTGGACGCGGTAGCCATAAGCGATTACTCCCTCTGTCGCCGCGGCTACCGTTCCAAGTTCCTAGATAAGGATACCTTCATAGATGAATGGGGGCGCATCATGAAAAGCAGAGGCGACACTAAGACCACTTGGTGGTTTGCCGGAACCATTAGGAGCCCTGAGGATTTGGAGCGGTATGAGCCCCCCGACCCTGATGCCCCGGGCAGAATGGAAATCCTAGAGGCGGTGGTAAGGGAGGTGGGCGAGGAGACAGCGGTCATAGGGATGGGCCACTCAAGCTTCATGTTCTCCTGGGAAATTCGGGGAGGAATAGACAAGCTTGCCATAGACTTTTACCAAAACCCCAGCTTTGCCAAGAAACTGATGGACAGGGTGGCGGACACCTGCCTAGGGTGGGTTAAAATGATGATGGACGCGGGAGTAGACCTCCTCCTGCTAGGAGACGACTACGCCGATAACCACGGACCCCTCATATCGCCCCAAATCTTCAGAAAATTCGAGCTGCCCCATCTGAAACGGATCGTTCAAGAAGCAAAAAGGAGGGGCATACCCGTCATAAAGCACTCCGATGGAAACCTATACCCCATCCTGGACGAAATCATCGGCACCGGAATAGCTGGTCTCCATCCCCTGGAACCGGGCGCCATGGAAATAGGCGACGTAAAGGAACGTTACGGCCAAAAAATCTTCGTAGGCGGAAACGTGGACTGCCGATACATACTACCCTACGGCGCAGAAGGGGACGTGAGAAAGGATGTAAGGCGAGTTATCGACGCCGCATCTCCGGGAGGAGGCCACGTCTTAGCCTCCAGCAACTCCCTCCACGCCAATGTAAAGGCCGAAAACGTCCTAACCATGGTCCAAGAAAACAGAAAATACGGCAAATACCCCCTCCAATAAAGAGGGGCGTCATCCCGAAGAGAAAGGAAAACTGAAAACCGAGGGGAACAAAATGGGTGAGTTAAACCCTACTAGGAAAAACAAACGGGTTATCTTGGTTACGGGTACGCCGGGGGTCGGGAAGACTGTCATCGCTTGTATGTTAACTTCCCACCTGGGTGCGAATTACGTGAATTTGGGGGAGCTTGTTGAACGAGAAAACCTAATCTTGGGAGTGGACGAAGAGCGGAGAACGCTGATTGCGGACACGGGTAAAGTTTCAAAGAGGCTTAAGAAAATCATGGAGGCTTCTGATCGGGATGTCATCGTGGACGGCCACTACTCGGCGGACGTTGTACCCGCGGAGAAGGTTCACTTGATTTTTGTTCTTAGAAGAGACCCGGATGAGTTGAAGGGGCTCATGGAAAGGCGCGGGTTTAGGGAAAGGAAACTTTGGGAAAATCTTGCCGCTGAGATTTTGGATGTCTGTTTATGGGACGCGGTGAGAGCTTGCGGCTCCGATAAGGTTTGTGAAGTTGACGCCAGCGGTAAAAACGCCTCAGAAGTTGTGGAAGAGATCATCTCTACTCTGGAGGGGAAAAGAGCGTGCCGCGTGGGAACTGTGGACTGGCTGGGAAAACTGGAGAAGGAGGGGCGATTGTCCGAGTTCTTTAAAGCCTTCTAGAAGAGTTTATCCCACCCTCTGCATTATTTGCCGCCTCGTGAGCAGCGTGACCCCTCGACGGTTGGCGTAGGCCTTGGCGTGGTCGCTAAACTTTTCTGATACAATTGTGGGATGAGGAAACCCCACGTCGGCCGCGGCTTTGTCCACATTTATGACCATGTTAACCCCCACCGTCCGTTTCCAGTCCCTCACCCAAATCAATATTTGCTCATTGTCCTTTCGGAGGACGAGGTCAAACCTTCGTAGGATGCCGGAAACGCCTTCCCAGAGCACGTCCCGCTCTATTTTATAGCCTCTCCTTTTGAAGTAGGTGATTGTAAGATCGATGAGGGGGGCGCGTTCCATTTATTGGCATCCCTTCTCAGAGCAGTTATATTTGAACATGGGAAAAATCTTTCGGCGTCTTTTCATTCCTAATGCCAACCACCTTTGACCGATTAACTAAAATCCATATTTCTAATTACAGTGGAGATGCCCCGCGACCCCTTTTTCTGCGTAACAATAGGATCCTATCCCTTGATTAGTTGTTACACCTCACCATTTTTACCATATAAGTCTGTTGAGGTTTAGGATGGTTTTTATCGCCCTTTAGGAAGTTGAGTCGACCCATGAAAACTTGCGTTGAAGTGTTTTAGGATAATAAAGCTTCCAGTCGAAGTCTACTTTTCTCCCCCAATCGCGGTATATGCGGGGATCAATATAACTCTTCAGAGAAGTGTTCAGGTTGTAGTCCACCGTTTTCTTCGTGGTCTTTATTTGCAGTCGAAGTTTCTTTAAAGCCTCCTTTGATCTTTTGGTTTTTGATGCCCTAAGTTTCCTTAGGCGTTCCGTTTTCTTTCTCAGGGATTCTCGCCAGTTTTTGGGCCTTTTCCTCTTATGGTTGCAAAGGATGGCTGCCTCCAGGTTAGCCATGGTAGCCATATACTTCTTTGCAAGGTCTGGAGAGGACTTCGAAACATCCGCATGCCTTAAAAAGTCATCCACAACCTTAGAGGCGTGATACGTCCTGAAAACTTTGGCTGTTAACCCCGGCATAACTTCGCCTAAGAAGGACGTTACATCCTCTGACCTAACGCCCTTAAACATGGTTGACTGGGCATCGGAGACAAAGATTTTTAGGTTATTTACAACGGGGTTGGGCAAACCAACCTTCTTAGTCCATCTGACCGAGTCCTTGCCCAAGAAGTCGAGGGTTACCATACCGTCCTGCTCAAACCTGACGTGTCTTGGTCTGAGGGTGGTGGCTCCGACCGTGTCAGCTTCATCCTTGCCCTTCTCGTCTCCAACCCGCAGCTTCAAGGCGTCTATGAGATAGCAGACGGTTGCAACCTTGCGCCTGAAAGAATCGGTTGACTCAAGATTTTCCATTATGTGCACCCGAACGGCATCTATCTTATTCTCCAGCTCCCTTGCCCTATCGTACTTCTCTATCTCCTTCAACTGCTTAATGTGGGCTGTGTCCGAAATCCAAACGTACTTTATCTTACCCCTAAGCTTGTCCCTCCAACTGGCTATCCACATGGATTCAGGCTCCCAAACTATTGCCTTCCAGTTTCCCACGGGAACACGCGCATCAGGCGACAGGTTCAAGGTGATGTCGCTTTCAGTGATGCCTGATTTCCAGCGTCCCCGGAGGGGGTGCTTCCCCCTTCCCATAAAAATTGATGGAGGCTCAACCGTGTAATTAGCCACCTCAACCTTAACACCATCGACCACCGCGTAACTGTAGAGTTCCCTATTGGCTTCCCTTAAAGCCCTACGGGCCTCGGCAAGCGCTTTCCTTTCCTCTTTGGAAAGGTTGAGCCTTTGAAGCCTTTCCCTCTCAACATACTCCCTAATCGCGGAGAAGTCGAAATCTTCGGGCGAGATTTTCTCCTTAATGTTAAGGGCCCCGGTGAAGTCTCGGAAAAAGTTCCTGACAAAAACAGGGTCTTTAACGTAATCAGTCTCCAGCTTCTTAACCCAAGCAACCGCCATCTCCTCCTGCTCAGCCGTTAACCTCAATTCTTCGCCTCTAAAGAAGACAAGGAAACCCTGCAACTCATACTTCTTTGGCAAAAGGACGCCGTTATGGACAAGTTGCTTCATCTAAACCACGCCCCAGCCCTCGAATCCGCTTTAAATTCTGTCCAGATTCACATTTTACCTACTTTAAACGAGATCGCCATAGGACAGTTCTTCAAGGTTTTCTCGGCCTACTCCTAAGTTTTCCATTAATTTTTCTAAGGTTTCTTGTCCCCTTTTAACCGCGAGAAGGTCTGGTGCCGTCTCCCTCTCAAACTCGATGAAGGTTCCGAGGTTTTTCACCGTGTCCAAGTGTATTTGGGTTCCCTCATATCGGTAGATTTCCCTCACCTTGTCTACAACGGCCCTAGCCTTTAGGGCTTTCCTAAGTAGGCGTTTAAACGCAGCAGGCCTTCTAATTTCAAGGACGAAAACATTACTTCTCTTCGGCCCCGGAATGTCTTCCCTTTCATAATACACCAACATTACCCTGTCAGAACCCTCCACCTCCCGAAGCTTTAGCCTTCCCCTGGGAATTTCAAAGTAGGTGTCGACCTGACGAAAGGTTCCCACGGGTTCTGCCTTCAAGCCGATTAATTTTTCTCTTAGACTGTCGAGGTCACGGACCCTTGCCTTCAACTCTATTAACTGGTGCTCTGCTTCACTCACCTTCGATACCTTCTTGCATAAGTTTTCACTTTGCATTACGATTCCCGTTTGATCTTCCACTTGGTTCCCTCCGGCGTGTCCTCAATGACGAATCCTAGAGTTTGGAGTCTGCTCCTGATTTCGTCAGCGGTCTTCCAGTCCCTTTTTTCACGCATCCTTTCCCGCAGGTCAAGGATTAGATTTAACAGGTTCTCCGTTAACTCCTTGCGTTCTGGCTTCTCCCTTTCCAACTTAATGCCCAGCACATTTTCAACTAAACCCTTTAGGATTCCCAGGATTTCCTCCTTGACCTTTGCCTCTATTGTCCCATGTGTTTCCACGTACACATTAATCGCCTTGGTTAGGTCGAAGAGGGCTGAAATGGCCAACGGCGTATTGAAATCGTCATCCATGGCTTCTTCAAACCTTTGTTTTGCCTCCTTTGCCTCCTGCAGGAGTGCTTCATCATCAACCTGTTTTTGCCCACTTATCTCTAATGCTTCGAAGCTCTCCATGGCATTAAGTAGTCTCTCCAGGTTTCGCTTGGCCTGCTCCAGGCTTTGATCATTAAAGTCTATAGGGCTCCTATAGTGAACAGAAGCTAAAAAGAATCTCACAATCCGCGGGCCATAATTTTCTAGGGCGTCATGGGTCGTGATGAAGTTTCCGAGGGATTTGGACATCTTTTCCCCGTTTACTGTTAGCCACTCGTTGTGGAGCCAATACCTCACAAAGGTTTTTCCCGTAGTGGCTTCAGATTGGGCTATTTCATTCTCATGATGAGGAAAAATGAGGTCCTTCCCACCCGCATGAATATCTAGGGTCTCCCCCAAGTATTTCATGGACATGGCTGAGCATTCTACGTGCCACCCGGGCCTTCCCATGCCCCAGGGGCTGTTCCACGCTGGTTCTCCCGGCTTTTGCCTCTTCCAAAGGGCGAAGTCGGCGGGGTTTCTTTTTCGAGGATCTATCTCTATTCGGGCTCCTGACTCTAACGCCTCTGCCCTATTCCCGGAGAGTTGGCCGTAATCTTCAAACTTTGATATGTCATAGTACACATCGCCGTCGACTATGTAGGCGTATCCCTTGTCGATTAAGGTTTGAATTAGATCGATGATTTCGCTGGTATGTTGAGCGGCCCGCGGGTTAACATCCGGCTTTTTTATGTTAAGTTTTGTAATGTCTTCAAAGTAGGCGTCGCTATACTTTTCGCCGAGCTGTTGGAGGCTTATTCCCATTTCCTCTGATCTCTTAATTGTCTTATCATCCACATCAGTTAAATTGCTCACACAGATTACTTCGTAACCTTTATACTCCAAATAGCGCCGAATGACGTCAAAGGCGATGAAGGATCGGGCATTGCCTATGTGAATATAGTCATAGACGGTTGGGCCACACACATACATGCGCACCCTTTTCCCGTCTACGGGCACGAACTCCTCCTTCCGCCTTGTGAGCGTGTTAAAAACCTTCAGCACCCTGCAATCACCCGCAATGTCCATTAAGGAACTTACAACCCGCCTTTAAAAAGATGCTTCATATTGAAGATTGAAATTGGGTAATTTGCGAAACATAAATGAAGGAGGGTAACGAATAGATAATCATTTATGTGCTAAGCTTGGAGAGAAGGCTATGATTCAGGAAATTGAAAAGATTGTTCACAGGATTAAAACTAAGGAGATCGCCGGAGCAGATGAAACGGCCCTAGCCTGCGCGAAGGCGCTAATAATCCTAGCTAGGCATTCAAAGGCTAAAACCTTAGAGGAATTTCGGTGGGAAGCAAGGGAAGTTACCGATAGGTTGATTAACGCAAGGCCCTCCTCATCCTCCTTAAGGAACGCGGTGTCCCATATTAACCGAGAGTTTGAGGGCGCAGAAGGCGTCGAACCAGATAGAATGCGGAGCCTCATACAAAATTCGGCGTCTAGGCTTATGGAGAGAATTGACGATTCTAAGAAAAGAATTGCTGAAATTGGCTCTAAGCGAATTAGGAACGGCGACGTTATCCTCACCCACGGCTTTAGCACCACCGTCCTAGCCATTTTAAAAAGGGTTGTGGAAGAGGGAAAAGGCGTTCAGCTTATCGTAACCGAGGCTCGCCCAGGATTTGAGGGGCAGGAGATGGCATGGAGGATTAACGATCTAGGTCTGCCTATTACACTCATTGCTGACTCCGCAGCACGGGTTTTCATTAACGGGATAGACAACGTGCTAACAGGCGCTGAGGCAATCGCTGTAAACGGGGCGGTGATCAGCAAGGTTGGCACTGCAGTTATTGCAACCTTAGCCCATGAAGCCAGGGTTCGAATGCTGGTTGCCGCGGGAACCTACAAGTTCAGCCCAGAAACGGTTGTGGGGGAGCTTGTGGAGATTGAGGAGGGAGATCAGGCGCAGATCGTTGACCCGAAGCTCCTCGCCAAGAGGGAGAATGTCCATGTGCGAAATCCCATATATGACGTGACTCCCCCACAGTATGTGGATGCCATAATCACCGAGAGGGGGATGGTTCCTCCCCAAGGCGTTTACCTCATACTCAGACAAATAATGGAGGGCCCAAATTGACCTATGTTCCTTCTGATAAGGTGAAGGAGATTGCCAAGGGCATCAGGACCATGGAGATACGGGGAGCAGGAAAGATAGCGCGGGCCGCCGTCGAGGCTCTAAGGATAACTGCTGAGGCGTCTAGAGCCGAAGAATTCGATGATTTCATGAATGAACTGAGTTTTACAGCCAAAATTTTGTTGGAAACCAGACCCACGGCTGTCTCTCTTCCCAACGGAATAAGGTACGTTATGCAAAGGTTGATGCAGGCAAGGGACACGATTACAAACACGGTTGATCTTAAAGTTTACACTTTAAAAGTGGCTGATCAGTTCATAGAAGATTCCGAGAGGGCTGTTCAAAGGATTGGGGAGATGGGAGCCAAGAGACTCAAGGATGGAGACGTAATCTTAACCCACTGCCACAGCTCCGCCATGGTGGAGGTGATAAAAACCGCGTGGGAACAAGGAAAAAAGATTCAGGTGTATTCGACTGAAACTCGGCCCCGTTTTCAGGGCAGGATCACTGCTAAAATCCTGGGTCGGTTGGATATTCCTGTCACTATGATTGTAGACAGTGCGGTTCGATACTTTATGAATGAAATTGACAAAGTGATTGTAGGCGCCGATGCCATAGCCGCGAACGGGGCATTAGTGAACAAGGTGGGGACTTCTCTGATAGCTTTAGCTGCTCACGAGGCGAGAAGCCTGTTCTTTGTTGCGGCTGAAACCTACAAGTTCAGCCCAGAAACCATGGTTGGAGAACTTGTCGTCATCGAAGAACGGACTTCCTCTGAGGTTATTTCGCCTAAACAGCTTAATTCCATGAAGAATGTAACCGTCCGAAATCCATCTTTCGATGTTACTCCAGCAGAATACATCGACCTCATAATCACCGAAAGGGGGATCATCCCACCACAGGGCGCCATGACAATCCTTCAAGACCTGTATGGATGGTTCATAGGCGAGAAAATGGGCTTTCCCTAAAATATTAAGGGCCTATTGACCCAAAAATAGTTAAAAATTGCCCATAATCAGAGTTCTTCAACAACGAACAAATTTTAAAGATACATGAAAAGAACGGCATTGAATTACACCACCTCGGACCCTTACAGATTACTAAAAGCGTTATTGAATGAGAAAACGTGCATAAAACCCCCTAATGTCCAATGCGTACCCTCAGGGAAGAGGGAACTACTGCAATAGCATAATTACGAGGGTACGAAGCAAAGGGGGCTTAAAGTAGAGGGAGGGATATCCTCTATATAACAGTTTTATAAAGGTGTGTAAAATATATAAAGGTTTGAACTTACATCAAAGGAACAAGAAAGTGAACGAAGTTGAGCCAACTTGACTTAAAATTTATGGAAGAGATTGCAAATACGCCGAGGGGAAGGGGTGTTCTTTCCTGCATTCAGTGTGGAAGATGTTCGAGCAGCTGTCCTGTTGCTAGGCTGACCACTGAGCACAATCCTAGGCGATTGATGGAAATGGTTATCTTAGGATTCCGATCGGAAACTTTGCTCCGTAACCTACCCTGGTATTGTTTATCCTGCTTTACATGCCTAGATAGGTGTCCCCAAGGCGGCGATGTTGGAGAAGTCATGTTTGCTATCAGGAACCTCGCGGTCAGGGAGGGCAATGTGCCCGCCGGAGTGGTGGCTCAGGCGAAGAGCCTCCTTGACACGGGGCGTGTCGTAAATCCCGTCAGGACCACAATTATGGAGAGGGAGAGGGAGGGTCTAGCTGAGATCACTTTGCCGGTGGAGGAGGTTCAAAAGATTCTGAAACAAACGGGGTTTGAGAAGAAAATGGGCCTTAAGTGATGGTGAAGGAAATGAAGTACGCTCTCTTCTTAGGTTGTCTCATTCCTGCCAGGGAACTCAGCTACGAGGTTTCCGTTAGAAAGGTTTTGCCAGCGTTGGGTGTTGAGCTGGTGGACATGCAAGGGGCAAACTGCTGTGCGCCCTTTAGCATTCAGTCGCTGGACTACGCAAGCTGGATGGCGCTGGCGGCAAGGAATCTCTGCATCGCGGAGGAGATGGGGCTTGACATCCTAACCCTGTGCAACGACTGCTACGAGTCCCTTCTAATGGTGAACACGATTTTAAAGCAGAATGAAGGGATAAGGGATCAAGTGAACAAGATACTTTCAGAGGTAAACAAGAAGTTTAGGGGAGAGACCGATGTAAAACACCTAGTGGACGTTCTCTACGACGATGTAGGTATTAAGGAGATCAAAAATGCGGTTAGCGAGCCCTTTAAGGGATTGAGGGTTGGAACCCAGGCAGGATGCCACCTGGCCAAGCCCAAGAGACTCCATTTCGGTCTCATAAGGGGGTATGGCGCACTAGACGAGCTCGTGGGGGCCACAGGCGCCGAAACCGTCGACTATGATAAGAAGGAGATGTGCTGTGGTGGGCCACTGCGAGGCGTAAACGACGAACTCGCCAGACCCCTGGCTAGGCAAAAGTTAGTCTGCCTGAAAAGTGCTGGGGCCCAGTGCGTCGTTACCCTTTGCCCCTTCTGCTTCCTGCAGTTTGATCTGGGCCAGCTAGAGGTTAAGAGGCATTACAAGGAGGAATACAATCTGCCTGTGCTGCACTTTGTCGAGCTCCTCAGGCTGGCCATGGGCATCAAACTATCAGACTGGGAGGTTAAGTCCCATAGGATTCCGCTAGACCAAATCCTTAAAGATCGATTATAGAGGTGATGTAGTTGGGAGAACCCGCGGTATTGGTTATCGGGGGCGGAGTGGCGGGGATACAAGCCTCGTTGGATTCAGCGAGCGGAGGATTTAAGGTATACCTTGTGGAGAAGTCGCCGAGCATAGGGGGCAGGATGGCACAACTTGACAAGACCTTCCCCACCATGGATTGCTCGATGTGTATCCTGGCGCCCAAGATGATTGAGTGCTCTCATCACCCAAACATACAGCTGCTTACCTATTCTGAAGTGAAGGAAGTGAGGGGCTCCGCCGGAAACTTTAGGGTGAAAGTCCTCAAAAAGCCAAGATATGTAGATGAGACTAAGTGCACCGGCTGCGGTACGTGTGCTGACCACTGTCCAGTGGAGGTGCTCAACGAATTTGATGAGGGGCATGGAATGCGAAAGGCCATCTACATGCCCTTTCCCCAGGCAGTGCCAAGGGCCATGACGATCGATAAAACCAATTGCCTCGAATGCAGACTCTGCGAAAAGGTTTGTGAAGCTGGGGCGGTTAACCTTGAACAGCAGCCAGAGGAGATCGAGTTGAACGTTGGAGCCGTCATTGTGGCCATAGGTTTCGATCTCTTTGACTCCTCTGAAATTCCTTCCTATGGGTATGGCCGTTACAAGAATGTTTTGACCGCCTTAGAACTGGAGCGTTTGCTTTGCGCCTCCGGTCCAACCGGAGGTCACCTGGTAAGGCCCTCAGACGGGAAGATACCGAGGAAGATTGCTTTCATACAGTGTGTTGGGTCGAGGGACAAGCGATTTGGAAACGCCTACTGCTCCAGCATCTGCTGTAAGTATTCGGTTAAGGATGCGGTCCTAATTAAGGAGCACACGCCAGACGCGGAGGTTTCCATTTTCTACATCGATCTCCGGGCCTTTGGAAGGGGTTTTCAGGAGTTCATTAACAGGGCTAAGACCGAGTATGGCATAAGTTTCATCCGAAGCAGCCCAGGGGAGATCACGGAAGAACCCGTGACTGGGAACCTTGAGGTGTGGTACGAGGACACCTTGGCGGGAAGCGTGGGGAACCTAACCTTCGATTTGGTGGTGCTCTGCCCAGCCCTAGTGCCACGAAGGGACGCTAAGGAGTTAGCCAAGGTTTTGGGAATAGAGGTTGACAAATACGGATTCTTCAGAGCATCAGACGACGTGGCTTATCCGGTGGACACAACGGTTCCAGGGATCTTCGCCTGCGGCTACTGCCTAGGACCGAAAACAGGGGACATCCCAGACTCAATAATGCAGGGCAGCGCAACGGCGGCTAGGGCAGCAGAAATCGTGTGGGGGATGTGAGCTATGCAGGAAGAGCCTAGAACTGGAGTGTTCATATGTCACTGCGGGGTCAACATAGGCGGCGTAGTCAATGTTCCAGAAGTCGTTAACTACGCAAGGACCCTGCCGCATGTTGCTTACGCTGAAGATAACATATACACTTGCTCTGAGGCTGGACTAGACAGCCTCAAAGAAGCCATAAAGAGGCATAATCTAAATAGGGTGGTGGTGGCTTCCTGCACCCCCAGAACGCATGAACCCTTGTTCAGATCCGCCTGTAGGGAGGCTGGATTAAACCATTACCTCTTTGAGATGGCAAACATCCGTGAGCACTGCTCCTGGGTCCACGCGCGTGATCCAAAGAGGGCTACGGAGAAGGCAAAGGACATCGTGAGGATGGCTGTGGCAAGGGCTGCGTGGCTGCAGTCACAGGAAGAACCCGAATTGGAGATCAAAGATTCAGCCCTATTGATCGGCGCAGGCATCGCCGGAATGACCGCGGCGCTAACCCTGGCCAACCAGGGCTTCAAAGTTTACTTGGTTGAGAAAGAAGCCGAGATTGGAGGAAATCTCAGATGGCTATATAAGGTATATCCGACCCTGCAGGATGCATCGGAGGTCTTAAAGCCTGTAACCGAAGCCGTAAAGGCACACAAAAACATTGAGTTACTGACTTCAACAACCGTGGACGAGGTCAAAGGTTACGTTGGAAATTTTAATGTCACAGTCAATAAGGAGGGTGAAAAGGACAAGCTTGAGGTCGGCATCATCATTGTTGCCTGTGGCGCCCTGAATTATCGGCCACCTGAAGGTTTGTATCGGTACGGAGTCTACGACCGGGTTGTAACACAGATGGAAATGGAGGATATGCTAAGGGAAGGAAAACTTGAAAAACCTGAGAGGGTTGTGATGATCCAGTGCGTCGGGGCCAGGAAGGGGGAAATACGGGCATACGACCTCATGGCCTTTGCCAAGTCCGACACTGCGCGGCTGCTGCTAAAGATTTTAAAGGGGAGAAAGGAGGAGGGCTGGCCCTACTGCTCCAAGATCTGCTGCATGAACGCCATAAAAAACGCCCTAATGATTAAGGGTCGGTATCCCGACACAGATGTTATCATTCTCTACGGGGACCTCAGAGTATACAAGGAGTATGAAGACTTCTACGCGAGGGCCCGGGACCTCGAAGTGAAGTTCATAAAGTACATCGAAGAAATAACCCCCGAGATCAGCGAGAACCCAGAAAAGAAGCTTAAGGTAAAGGTTTATGACATGCTCGCCGGTCAGGAGGTGGAGTTTCCCTGCGACTGGGTTGTTCTCTCAACGCCCATGATTCCCCACAAGGACGAAGTGCTCCTGGCGCGGTCGCTCAAGATACCCATAAGCCCAGACGGCTTCCTGATGGAGGCCCACCTAAAGCTGAGACCCGTCGACACCCAGATGGACGGAGTATTCCTCGCTGGAGCGGCCTCCGGCCCGAAGGACATCCCAGAATCCATCATATCGGCCAAGGCTGCGGCAGCGAGGGCGGCTACCCTGATGCGTAACAAGAGGGTGAGAACCGAAGCCCTCACATCTG
>Ga0315306_10000360_pt1 | contig 21778 bp, 23 predicted proteins | sample TDP1_MG_FD_203803 | JGI IMG/M metagenome (GOLD analysis project Ga0315306, IMG submission 203803) | Freshwater sediment microbial communities from Lake Towuti, South Sulawesi, Indonesia - TDP1 | ecosystem: Environmental > Aquatic > Freshwater > Lake > Sediment | place: Indonesia: South Sulawesi... | reverse complement strand
ACCATGTTGTGAGCGAATTCGTGGGTTGTGATGTTGATGTGGTACCTCTGCCCAAGAACCAGGGCAGGATTCATTCACCTGAGGAGATTCTTGAAGAGATCAGGAGGGCAAAGTGATGGAGCACCCTAGCCTGAAGTACATTCGCGGCAAGAAACTCCCACACATGTTCTGCCCGGGCTGCGGCTGCGGTCAAATCATGAACGCACTCCTATTCGCTATTGACGAGCTCAAGCTTGACACGAGTAAGATGGTCGCAATCGGAGGGGTCGGGTGCAGCTCTAGGATTCCTGCATATCTGGACATGTATGCGATCCATGGGATTCATGGAAGGAATCTAGCATACGCGACTGGAGTGAAGCTGGCCAAGCCCGAACTGAAGGTCGTCGTACTGACTGGGGATGGAGATTGCGGGGCGATCGGAGGCAACCATCTGATTCACGCGGCAAGAAGGAACCTCGATGTCACGGTGATTATGGCGAATAACGGCGTCTATGCGATGACCGGCGGCCAGGTTGCACCGACAACTGCAACCGGCCTCTATACCACGACAACTCCAAGAGGCAACGTTGAACGGCCATTCGACATCTGCAAACTCGTCGAGACTGCAGGTGGAACTTACATAGCTAGGTGGACCACAGCACAGCCGGCAGCTCTCATACGCTCCGTCAAGAAGGGCCTGGCTCATCGTGGCTTCTCATTCATTGAGGTCGTCTGCCAATGTCCAACCATATACGGACGATACTCGCTAGGCCTACTTGATCCAGTGAAGAACATGGAGTACCTGCAGCAGAACTCAGTCACAAAGGAGGAGGCCTTAAAGAGATCTGCTGAGGAGCTGGTCGGAAAGATCGTTATTGGAGAGTTTGTGGAAAAGCAGCTTCCAGCACTAGAAGATCTGTACCTTGAGATGGAGAAGGCTGTCTCAGGTGGTGTGAAGTAATGGGAGTGTCAAAGAGCAAGGCAACGGTCAAGATTGCAGGCTTCGGAGGCCAAGGAGTCGTCCTAGCATCAATCATTCTCGGAAGAGCAGCCATCCTAGACGGCAATCACTCCGCGCAGACAGCCTCTTACGGCTCAGAGTCAAGGGGAGGAGAATGCAGGTCCGAGGTCGTGATCTCCAGCAATCAGATCGACTACCCCCTAGTTGACAAAGTGGAGACTTTGGTCATCATGTCCCAACCTGCTCTGTCAAAATACATCGATGATCTCACGCCTGGCGGCACTCTACTCGTCGATCCGGACACCGTTCGGAGCGTCCCCGATAGACAGGGCATCACTGTAATCCCCATTCCAGCCACGAGGACAGCTGAGAAGCTTGGCCGAAGAATCGTCGCCAACATAGTGATGCTCGGTGCTCTTCAGGCCAGAACTGGCGTTGTCTCTGAGAGGGCTCTGCACAAGGCGATAGAGGAGCACGTCCCACCAAAGACAGTAGAACTGAACATCAATGCGGCCCGAGAAGGAAAGAGACTAGTCGAGAAATGACGAGTCAGCGAGGCTCATCCTTCGGCTTGTGGAAAGCTTTAGACTGGCTGAATCCTCTAACAACCGGGGAGAAGAGATATGCATCAGCATGTTAGGCCAAGCATGAAGCCCTTCAATCCCGTGGAAGGTTTCCTTACCATCAATGATAGAGGACATCTTGCGATCGAAGAGATAGACACGGTATTCTTGGCCGAAAAGTACGGCACCCCTCTATATGTGATCAGCGAAGACAGGATCAGAGAGAACTTCCGAAGATGGCTCAAGGCTCTCACCTCGAAACGTCTGAGGACAAAGATCTTCTACGCTCTCAAGGCAAACCCGCTGCTGGCGGTGTGCAGGATACTCCAGCAGGAGGGCGCTGGCTTCGAGGTAGGAGGACCCGGAGAGCTATACATCGCGGAGCTGCTTGGGATGCCTCCAGACAGAATAGTCCTAAATGGAAACAACAAATCTCGACAGGAGCTTCGAAGAGGGATCGAGATGGGGGCCACCATAAATGTCGATTCAATCAGCGAGCTAAGAGCGATTCAAGAAGAGGCAGAAGGCCTTGACACGGTGGCAAGGATCGCTTTTAGGATCAACCCAGACGTGCGGCCTGCAACCGGAGAAGTCCACTTGGAACTGTGGACTGCACTTCGAGAGAGCAAGTTCGGCATAGACGTTGAGTCAGGGCTTGCCTACAAAGCCTGCGAAACGGCGATGCAAATGAAGAACATCAACGTGGTGGGTCTTCATATTCATCTAGGCTCTCCTGTTGAGGACATTCTCCCGTACCGAGTAGGAGCCGAGAGGACGATGGAGTTCGCCCGAGGCCTCAAGGAAAAGCTGGGAGTCAACCTGCGATTCATAAACATCGGAGGCGGTTTCGCGATCCCCTTCAAACATAAAGATGGGCTTCCGCCTCCGGAAGAATATGCTGAAACAGTAATATCTGTTGTATATCAGAAAACTCGCGAGTTTGGCTTGAATGAACCAGACCTGATGTTGGAGCCAGGCGGCGCCATGGTTGGCGATGCTGCAATCTTGCTGTTGAAGGTCGGTATGACCAAGGAAACCCCAGGAATAGCGAAATGGGTTGCCGTCGACGGTGGTGCCAACATCATCCTGAGAGCCTCGCAAGAGTGGTACACGTACCAGTTCGTCGCTGCGAACAAGATGTTGGAGAATGACACTCAGACCGTCAACATAGCAGGGCCCCTCTGCTACAGCGGCGATGTGCTGGCGCGAAACAGAAGAATGCCTAACCTACTCGAGGGAGACATCCTCGCGGCTCTGGATGTCGGCGCTTACACCTTCACATACGAGTTTCACGGAGCAGGATCCCATCCGCTTCCTTCAATAGTTCTCGTCAACGGTGAAGGGGTGGACGATCTGATCCGGAGAAGCGAGACTCTCGCTGACTTGGTATCTAAGGACATGATCCCGAGAAGATTATTGGAGGTAGAGGAGGTTTGTCCAGATGAATAGGAAACTCCTGAGTGGAGCCAGAACCGTCATCAAGACCTGCTCCGGCGTCGTGCCTGGGGAGAAGGTATTGATACTGACTGACACGGGAAGAGAGTTCGGTATCGCCAAGGCTCTCTTCGAAGCTGCGAAGGAAGCAGGATCTGAACCTGTGATAGTGGTGATGGCGCAAAGAAGTAGACCAGGAGAGGAACCTCCGCCCCACATTGTCGAAGCCATGAAAGCCTCCGATGTGGTCGTTTGCCCAACATCAACAACGATGTATCACACAAACGCAAGGATAGACGCCTGCAAGGCTGGGGCTCGTGTCGTCGCGATGACAGGCGCCAACCGGAGGACCCTAACCTCAGGCCCAATCACTGCCAACTTCACTGGACAGAAGCCCATCGTCGAAAAACTTGCGCATATGATAAGTAAGGCAAAGAGAATCACCTTGACGACGCCATCAGGGACCTATCTCACCGCTGATGTTACAGGCAGAGTTGCCAACGCGGAGACTGGACTATGCCTCGAAAAAGGAAGATGCGTCGGGGTTCCAAACATCGAAGCGAACATAGCCCCCATTGAGGATTCAACCGAAGGTAAACTGGTTGTCGATGGATCCATCTCAGTAGTTCCAGGCACAGTCAAGAGGAAGGTTGAGTTGACGATCGTGAAGGGCCGCGCAACAGAAATCTCAGGTGGGAGAGAGGCGCGCTGTCTGAGACAGGTACTTGAGAAGGCGAACGATCCGAACGCGTATGTTGTGGCTGAACTCGGAGTCGGTTTCAATCCGAAAGCGAAGGTGAGAGGAGTCATAATCGAGGACGAGGCCTCGCTTGGAACCGCACATGTGGGACTGGGAGATAACCATCGGATGGGGGGCACAAACGTTGCATCGACACATATTGACATGGTCATATTGAGACCCACTATCGAACTCGACGGCAAGGTCGCGTTTAGAGTAAACAAACTCATTGCATAATCTCCGCATTCTTCTTCTCCGCGGATCGAAGAAGTGCTCTCAACAAGTTAACTCAGTAAGGTCTCAACACCTCTTTTTTCCGGCTAAAAAGAAGGCTCTTGAGTCTAGGAGCGATGTGCGTTTGTCTAGATTGCCTCTGGTTCGACTGAGCTCAGTCAGACTCGGAAAGGTTTATATAAAAAGTGCCGATGACACGGTAGCGGTGGGAAATTTGCAGAAGAACACAAAGTTAGCGATAGGAGTCGTAACAGTCATCGTGATTTTGGCAGCAGCTGTCGGTAGTTACTACTACACTGCCATGCAGCCTAAACCTCCCGAACCCGAGACGGTCATCAGACTCGGCGTGACGGGACCCCTAACCGGACCGAACGCTGACTTCGGGAAGTTCATCGCAAACGGCGTCAGAATGAGGGTAGACGAGGTGAACGAGGCAGGAGGTCTGCTCGTAGCTGGCAAGAAATATCCAGTGGAAATGACCCTCGCAGATGACGAAAGCAAGGTCGAGAAAGGCATAACCGCCATGGAGAAACTTGTCACAATATCCAAAGTTCACGCCATCGTGGGCGGTTATCACAGCTCCATAATCGTAGCCAGCTGCGAGATTCCTCAGAAATACAACATTCCATTCATCGATAGCGGAGCAATGTCAATTAAGATCGCCGAAAAGATAAGAGACAAGCCCTTGCCTCTGGTCTTCCAACTCTCAAAGACCGTAGTAAGCGAAGGGAATTCTGTGGCGCAGGCGTTGGTCCAATTGAAATGGGTGCCAAACAACAAGGTGGCACTGATCACTCAGGACTCAGACTATGGAAGGGGAGATTCTGAATACTTCAGAAAATGGCTATCACAGAATGCCCCACAGGTGCAAGTGGTTCTCGAGGAGTTTATCCCAACGACGGGCATGATTGATTGGGTACCTGTGTTGACCAAGATCAAAGCGAGCGACGCGACCTGGGTTGGTGCAACCCCAACTGGGCTGCAGTCGGTTTCGCTGTTTCAGGCGTGGTCGGAACTTGGTTTAAAAGACAAGATAAGGCTGCACGACTTCAACGGTGAGATTCAGAAAATCATACCGGAAAAGGATTGGGACAAGATAACCTACTGTACTGGTACCGTGCTGTTGGCGGCCGAGAAGTTTCAGAAAACCACTTGGGCCACAAAATTCCAAGAGAAGTTCAGATACTATCCTGCGGAGCATGATGCCCAAGCTTACGACTCTGCAACGGCTATGCTCTGGGCTATAGAGAAAGCAGGCACATTCACTGATGCAGCAAAGATCGCAGCGGCGCTGGAACAAATAGACATCGCTGGCGTGAGCGGAAGAATCAAGTTCACGTCGCTAAAGGAAGGACACGTCCGCACAGTATCTCACATGATAATGCAGTACATGCCAAAAGGTAGCCCCAAGCTGCTACCGGTCGTTTGGCCTGAATCTGAAAAGGAGCAAAGCTACATCTGGCCGCCACCTGCATAGCAGCTCAACTCCCTCCCTTTTTTCTTTTCGGTAAGGTGCATTACTCCCCTTGCTAATGCGATAGGAGAGTAACCATGCTTCGAGTCCAGCACCTTGTAAAGAAATTCAAAGGAGTCACTGCAGTCGATGACGTGAGCTTTGATATCGCCAAATGCGAGATAGTGGGGATGATAGGACCGAATGGCTCAGGCAAGACGACGGTCATTAATCTAATCGCCAACACGATAAGACGGGATAGCGGAGACGTTTATTTCAAGGATGTATGCCTCAACAGTATGAAGGCCCATCAGATCGTGCGGTTGGGAGTGTGCAGAACATTTCAAGTATGCAGACTCTTTGAGAACCTGACTCTTCTCGACAACATGAGAATAGTCGAATCGAACAGAGAGAGAATAGAGGAATTGCTGAAGTTTGTTGGTCTGTTCGATCTTCGGCATAGCCGGGCGTACGAAACATCTGGAGGCCAGCACAGACTTCTTGAACTTGCACAGGTACTTGCGTTACGCCCTGAACTCGTTCTTCTTGATGAGCCATACGGAGGAATACATCCTGACATGATAGGAGAGATAGCCGACCGCATCAGGCAGTTGAACAGGCAAGGGGTTACGTTCCTGATAGTGGAGCATAATGTGAAGAGTCTGCTCAAATTGTGCGGCAGAGTAATAGCCCTAGACCAAGGAAAGGTAATTGCAGACGATCTGCCGGAGAAGATACAGCAGAGCCAACGCGTTCTCGAAGCGTACTTGGGTGTGAGCCAATGATGCTGGAAGTACGGGACGTCGTCTCCGGATACGGAGAACTAGAGATCTTGCATGGGGCATCGATGTCAGCAGGAGAATCGGTTGTCGTAGCGCTGCTGGGTCCAAACGGCTCAGGCAAATCGACTCTTCTCAAGACGATATTTGGCTTTCTCAAGCCTAAGCGCGGCCGAATCCTCTTCAACGGAGAGGATATAACAGGGTTATCGCCTGAGACGATGCTCTCTAGGGGCATGGCCTATGTCCCCCAGCAGAGAACCGTCTTCAAATACTTGACAGTCTTGGACAATCTGAGGCTTGGAGGGTATCTACTTAACAAGGATGAATTCGAAAGATCTCTCGAGAGGATTTACGCGATTTTTCCGTTCTTGAAGGAAAGAAGCAAACAGATAGCATCTAGTCTGAGCGGCGGTGAGCAGCGTATGCTGGAGATAGCGAGAGCATTGATGATGCATCCCAAACTCATATTGCTAGATGAACCCTCGGCCAACCTGGCGCCAATAATGGTCGACGCAGTATTCAAAGAGATAAAGAAACTTGCATCCAATGAGAACATATCGTTCGTAGTGGTCGAGCAAAACATAGCCAAGGCTATGGATATCGCCGAGTACGTTTACGTTCTTGACATGGGCCGTGTCGCATTAGAGGGCACACATGATGCGATTCTGGATGTGCCAAAGATGCGAGCCTTGTACCTAGGCAGCTGAGGCGAGTCATATGATTGAGTACGTTGTTCATGGCCTTCTCCTAGGGAGTCTGTATGCTCTGACGAGTCTAGGTTTGGTGCTTCTGTTTGGAGTGACAAAAGTCATCAATATGGCTCATGGTGAAATCTATCTGCTAGGAGGATACGCAGCCTACACCATATCGGGCGTTTCAAGTCCTTATTTAGGACTGGTCACTTCTCCATTCATCGGTTTTCTGACTGGCATGGTGATCGCTAGATCTCTATATTTCCCCGTGGAGCGTCTAAGAATACCTGAAGCGGACAAGCACATGCTCTTCATAGTTGCCACTTTTGGCCTCTCCACACTTCTACAGAACCTGATGCTGCTCATATGGGGCGCATTTCCAGTAAGAGCAGAGCTTTTCCTCTCAGGAACAGTGAACATTTTCGGGATAACTATGTACCAGCAAAGATTCCTGCTGGTAGCTCTGGCCATCGCCACGATCGCAGTTCTCTTCATTTTCTTATTTAGAACGAAGGCCGGTCTGGCGCTTCGAGCGTTGAGTCAGGACGTTGAAACCACAAAGGCGATGGGGGTAAAGACAGACAGGCTCTATGCCCTCAATTGTGGGATAGCTATGAGCCTGGCAGCCCTCGGCGGCGCCGTTGTCAGTCCCATATTCTGGCTCGCCCCTTCAGCAGGCGTTGAGTTGACTGGAAAGCTATTCGCAATAGTGATACTTGGCGGAATGGGAAGCGTTTGGGGTGCACTCTTGTCATCTCTAATACTTGGAGTGGTTGAATCAACATCCGTCTTCTTTCTTGGGCAACAGTGGTCGCTTGTAGTGTTCTTCTTGGCCATGAGTATAGTGCTATTGATCAGGCCAACGGGCATCTTTGGCGAGGAAAGACTTGTGTAGGCGATGAGAAGTGAACGCTTTCTTCAACGTATTGCGTAAGAGCCTCCCCTTCTTGGCATTCTTGATCGTTCTGCCTCTGTTCATCGGACGCGAATCGTATGCACTTCACATCCTCATAATGGCTTTCATATTTAGTGTGTTTGCTGCAAGCTGGGATCTTCTGGGAGGATACATGGGACTGATGGATTTCGGGCATGCTGGATTCTTTGGCATAGGCGCTTACACTTCAGCTCTGGCATCGTTGCATCTGGGAGTATCCCCCTACGTTTCCTTCATATTGGCTGGAGCAAGCTCCATGCTATTCGGACTCTTGGTTGGAGTCCTATCCTTGAGGTTCGCATCGAGAGTCTACTTCTCCATCTGCACCTTGAGTTTCGCAGAGACTGTCAGAATCGTATGCAGAAATTGGGTCGATCTTACTCGAGGCGTGCTGGGCTTGTGGGGATATCCAACGTTTCCAGGGTTCTCCTCGAGGATGAGTTACTATTACTTCGCATTGTTCTTCATGATATTGTCCATATCTGTTCTCTATTTCTTGGTCGAGCACACGCATGTCGGACTGGTTTTCCGAGCCATTAAAGACAGCGAGGTCGTAGCTGAGCACCGGGGGATCAACGTAACGATATACAAGATCCTATGCGCGATCATAAGCGCCTTCTTCGCCGGCTTGGCAGGAAGCGTGTACGCACATCACATACTCGTTCTCATACCCGACGATGTTCTCTCAGCAGCCGTTACGTCTCTGGCGATAGGAATGGTGGTCATAGGCGGAAGAGGTACGATAATAGGATCCATCATAGGCGCGTTTCTTGTGGTAACAACATCTGAGCTTCTCAGAGCCTACGCCGAAGTAATATACAACCTAATAATATTCGGGCTACTGATGACGATCTTCGCAATATATGCACCCGGCGGAGTAATGGGCCTGGTAAAGAGGGGCCAGAAACAGATCTCCGGGATAATCCGTTTCTCACAGAAATAGCTTGCATTCATTAGCCGACAAGAGATCGGCACTTGGCGTTGAGAATGTGGCAAGAAGTTAATAGCTGCTTGAACAGAACCGAAATTGGTGGCTGATTTGGCTGGCTGGAGAGCTAGACTAGGCGTCTTGGTGCCATCGATAAACAAGACCATGGAGCCAGAGCTCTACGAGATGGCACCAGAGGGAGTATCGATACACTTCGCGAAGATGAGGGAGAAGGAGGATACCGTCGAAGAGCTCCGAAAAATGGCTGAAGACGTTCCGAGGGCTGCAACCGAGCTGGCAGACGCCGAAGTGGATCTGATCGCATTTGGGTGCACAACAGGTAGCCTGATAGAGGGTCTAGGCTACGATCGGGAGCTGATAAGAAAGATAGAGGAACTTACAAGTATTCCCGCAACGACAACGTCAACCGCGGTCGTTTCCGCCTTGAAGGAACTTGGCGTCAAGACGATCTGCGTAGCAACTCCGTACATGGAAGAACTGAATGCAAAAGCGAAGGTCTTCCTAGAATCTCATAACTTCAACGTGATAAACATAAAAGGCCTAGGTTGTCGCGGTCCCGAAACCGCCGACGTTCCAGCCAGGCAAGTCTACGCGCTCGCCAAGGAGGTTTTCAGACCGAACGCAGACGCGCTCTTCATAAGTTGCACAGACTTCAGGACCTTGGATGTTCTGGACGCATTGGAACATGACTTGAAGAAGCCGGTCGTTTCCAGCAACCAAGCGACAATGTGGATGATGCTTAGAAAGGTCGGCATAGGCGAGTCCATAAAGGGGTACGGCACACTTCTGGCAAAGATGACGAGTGACTGATGAGAATTTCCGGCAATATCCTATAGGTCTCGCTCGTCAGGTCTCCCAAATATTCTGCCTATCCTACTTCGGCACCTTTGTGAGCAGACTAGACATGTCAGGGAACAGAAAAGGCCCAGAAGCAACATGAGAACAACCACTGGCAACAGATGGCGCGCGTCGATGGTGACAGAGTCCCTGCTCGGTTCGTTTTCTCCCACGAGTGCAACCAACGCTTCATCCGAGTATCCTGCACTCTCATAGACTCCCAGAAAATCATAGTCAACGGCTTCTATCCTCACAATGCCGGCGATCCACTTGTATCCCCACTTTCCTGGAACGACTAGACGATTGGGCGGCAGACGTACGCCTCCTTCTATTGGCAGGCCATTCAGTTCGTATGCGACGATCACTTCCTCATACATGGCATCTTCAACTGACAAGTCGGACGTAAATCCGTCGGCCGCGTAGAACGCAATCTTCACGGCGTTCTTCTTCACGCGTCCCCTCTCCAGGATTGTCCTCAGTTGAACTCCTTTCCAAGCTCCCTCGTAGAGCGGAGGGAGTGGCGGAGGGCTGTCCACGCAGTAGAGCTTCGCTTCAACGACCGCCGACGGCAGCGTCAACAGTTCGCTATATGACAGATTGTATGGTCGCTCCACGTATCCGCCTACCGATAGAACCCACATATCTGTTGCCTCCTCACTGCCAGGTGTTCCCTCTAAGATAGGCAGAAATAAGGCAAGTATCAGGACTAGAAAGATAATTTCGACGACGCCCTTTCGCTTCAACTTTCCGATACGTGGGATTAGGAGGGAGTCTTAAAGATTGTCATCATGAGGAACTCTTGCTTCAGAATTCGTTAGAAATCGTATAATGTGAGATAGCTTCTACAATGTGCTTTTATGATAGCCCAACGTGGTGGTTGAAGAGCGTTTCAGCCCTTGGATAGGAGACTCTTGAAGATCAGCGTCGGGCTGGCGCTGCAGAGCGCCATTCCCCGTCGAATCGAGGTGGAGACTCTCCTTGCCCTCTACTCAAACCCCAACCCTGAGGTAGCAAGCCAACTTCACAGTAGGCTCGTGGCGTCTCATAGGCATAGCGATAGAGAGGTTGGTTTCTGGCTAGAACCGGTGTTGGAGCTTAGGCCAGCCACGCCAGATCATGGAAGGTTGGCAGGTGAGATGAGAAAGATGGAATTCCTACTTTACGAGCTGATCAATCGGGCTGGCAAGGCCCGACAGGAGATAAACGATTGGATGGACTACATCTCTAATGCAATCGAAAGCTTGACCGATGGCTTCTGGATTGATGCAAAGATCCTGCTCAGCCAGGCCTTGGAGGTCTCTCAATCAGAGTCCGTTGAGCGTACGAAATCCGACCCCAGCCTAAGGTATGAAATCGATGTTCTTCAGAGAGCGACTGCCGAGTATTTCCAAGAAGTAAGGGCCTTTCCACTAGAGCTAGCGATTCCTGAGGAGAGGCTTGAGACCTTGTTGAAGGTACAGGAGATCTTGCTGGATCTGATGCAAATCCCAATCCGGAAGGAACCTGCTCAGAAAGAGATGCTTGCGATTGCGACTCGTCGATTGAACACTGCTATGCGGTACTTGATGAATAAGGACAAGACGGCTGAGGCGGCCAGACAAGAGGTGAGGCTTGCCTTGGAATATCTCAAGGGCAGTGAAAGCAAAGTTTCTGACGAAGGAAGCCGTAGGCTTGTTCACCAGTTGGGCGAGCGGATGAAAGAACTCATAGAGACACACGCGCCCTAACTGGGCCTACAAACATCTCATCGCTACATTAGGCACTGACACGGCCCTAGCTTCCTCCATAGCTTCGATGTCGCTTCAGCTTCTCAACTTCAGGTATCTTCTTGATGAGTCGCTGATCCATTCACTCATCCGTTTCTCATCTCTGAAAACGCGCTATCCTGTATTCATGCCTACGAGAATCTGTCTCCGGTAAAGTCCCAGGCAATTCTGCGACAAGAGGGTATCTAGGGCTGGATGCACTATTGCTTGCAAGCGATGAATATTGCTCTCCTGCTACCATCACCATGGGAGGATTTGTCAAAATCGCCATAGACATCGCATATTTCGAATCCGACGTCCTTTAACAAACTCTCGATCTCTTGCTTGGACGATATCCTTGCCTCTCCGCACTCGTAATACCTGTTCTCTAATGCTCCCTTTCTGTAAACATCAAAGAAGAGGTTGAGACAGACCAAATTGGTTAATGGATTTCGCCTTGAGAATATCGTTCTGACGACCTCCTCTCCCTTCCGGGGTTCGCTTCTGTCGACCCACCAAGAGGCATCGGGCTTTCCCTTAGCCGGCTGTGAAATATCAAAGGCCAATGTGCCTTTGCGTTCCAGTGCGTTGAAGATACTCGTTAGACATTTCTTTTGATCGCCATCTGTGATGCAGTGTTCAAACGTTGAAGACGCGATATACCCGAAAGGAAACTTCTCGTGGAGTCTAAAGTCCCGCATATCGCCGTATCTCAATACTACGCGTCCTCTCACGAAGGCACTTTCCCTCCTCATTTTGCGTCTTGCTACATTGAGCATGTATCTGGAGTTATCGATTCCCCACACTGTGACGCCCGCTCTGGCTAGTTCGAGGGCAACTCTGCCAGTCCCTACACCCACATCCAAGGCTTTTCGTCTGTGTTCGCAGGCCAGTTCCTTGTAGAACTCTATGTCATCTCTTGAAGCGAATAGATCGTAATATCTTGATGCAGGTCCGTAGTTCATGTCAGCTCACACGCTTGCACAACCCATTCGTGTTCTCCTATCAATCCGCCGGAGCTTTTTCATCATTCTGCAAATTCTTTGTAAGGTTCCAGATCGCCAACCCAGTCCTTCTGATCAACTGGCCAACTGTGGGCTGGATTTCGAGGTTTACATATTATCTCTTTGATCTGCAAGGATCCTTTCTTCAGAAGGTTCACGGAGTTGGTTGCCTGCACGACCACCGCAGTGTCCAAGCCTAGCCATGAGCCTGCAACTGCAACAGCATCCTCCCCATCCCTCAGCAGGCCGTTGTCAGTCGCCATCAATGCGGCTGTGACGCAGACGGCAGTTCCCGAGCTGATCGTGCGCAAGGACAGACGGATCAGTGTTGCCAATGTTGGGATCCCGTTGTGCTCTAGAGCGGCGCCGATATTGTAGAGAGGGTCTGTTGCTCTCACGATTTTGGCCCCGTCCTTTTCTAGTTGATCCCAGATCTTTCTATCGGGAATTCCTATTTTGAGATCGCCAATTATGGTCTCCTCTATTTTCGTGCCAGCAGCAGAGGTAACCACTATGAGGCTCATCTCAGAATCACGAAGCATCTCAATTGCCTTGACAGCACTCAGGCCCGTTTCAGAGGCTACAATCAACTTGCTTATGCCGAGTTCACGTGCTCTTTTGATGGCGAGTTCCAAGGTTTTCTCGGTGTTGACTTGGCCGCACACATTGAAGTAGAAGATGCTTTTTGACTCCCCCAAGCTTGTGCTCATCTGCTCATCCTCGTGCGAGAGAGTAGTTCTAGTTGTTCAGATAAGCTTGAGCCTGAGTAGAGGTGGCTCAGTTCGAATTCGTGGCTTGCACTGGGCTTCGCGACTAGTCTCTGGTACTGATGCCCTCTTCAAGAGTGTTCGATGTTCCTTCGCGACAGAGAGCTGACTTACAGGTCAGGTCCACGTCGTGATCTCTTACGATCTTCCTTGGGTTTTCTCAAGTGCGTACAGAAGTAGCTCTCTTGGCACGTTTACTGATGTGGTCTGTCTCAATGCTTGCCAGCTTGGGGAAGCGTTGACCTCTAGGACGCAATAGCCTCTGCCCGGTATCTCTGCAACATCGACGCCCGAGTATTCGAGACCGAGAGCTTCCGTGGCCTTGATCGCCAACTCACTCAGCTCTGGTACGACTGCGGTAGGGCTTGCTTTTCCGCCTTGGGAAACGTTGGATTTCCATCCGCTTGGAGGCGCTTGACGCGTCATGGCGGCGGCTGCGCGTTGGCCTATCACGAAAACCCTAGTGTCTTTGCTGGCGGAGGGTAAGTACTCCTGAACCATCATCGGTCTTCCAATCATCTCGAGGCTTTGAAAGGCGTTGTAGGCGAGGTCTGGATCTTCGAACTTCAGCGATCCGTAGCCCATGGAGCCTATGATCGGCTTGTAGACAATTTTCTTCATGGCTCTTGCACTTCTGTATGCTTGGAGCGCGCTCTCGGTTATGAACGTGGGCGGAATCGGGATGCCAGCACGGGCCAGATTGCACATCGTCAAATATTTGTTTCTAGCGTTCAGGAGTGCTGCTACAGGATTGATCACCGTGACTCCCCAATGCTCAAGGTGACTTAGCACTCCAATTCGTTTGGTTATCCTCTCACATGTTCCTCTGCCTAGCCCTCTGAGGAGAACTAGATCTTGAGCTTCAAGCTGTGCGTTCTTGGCGTAAAACCTTGAGACTTCTCCGTCAACGTATGCCGAGAGGTCGACTGCGCTGACAAGCGTTACGTTGTGACCGAGACCTCTCGCTTCTCCTGAGAGATCTTCAACGTTGCCGTCAATGTCTTTTCCGTGAACTATCAGAATGTTCATTTCTGCACTCGCAGCCCCTTCACCTTGACTATGAAAAGGCCTTCGACGAATGGATCTATGGATCGAAGGAAGGAATTAAGCTTGAGCGCAGAAACAATTGGGACCCCGCAGGAAAATCTTGGGCCTGCGTCGACTAGGCTTACAACAACTGGTACGAAGTACAGGGTGCTCGTAGTAGAGATGCTGAGCCTAGTTCTGGCCTGCTCATTTGAGGCCAATCCTCGCGCTCTCTTGGCTTGCGCCATAGCGATTTCTTTGGCTAGAGCTCCACGCAGCCCTCTCATCCAATGCTTACAGTCCAGACAGACGATAAGCATGCCCCTAGCCCCGACGACATCGATTTCTTGGCGGGCATCATTTGATTTGAAGACAACATGCTTGACAGCCGAGAACCCGTTTGCCTCCAGTGACCTTACGGTGATATCTTCAAACTCCTGCCAGCTCAGGAGTCGGCAGATCCTTTCGAAGTCTGCCCCTTCACCTAACGCTCTGAGAGCCATGCCTAGCCTCTGCTCAGGGTTCGTCACTGCGAGGTTCTCCTGGAGTCTGAGCATTCCCGCGGCCGCCAGCTTTTCCACCTGCCAGCGAAGGTCAGCCAGCGTCATCCTAGCATGTGCTCGCAGGTCTTCGAGCGAACATCTGTTGTTCTCCTTGGTGAGATTCAGAATTGAAACCAAGATATTTCTCGTTGACATCTCAGCCATCCGGTCCCTGATCCAAGCCTTAATCTGTGTGAAGTCATGACACTCGCAGGTTAGTCTTCTGCGGCTCTTTGGCCAGAAAATATAGGTCAGCTTCAGGAGGATATAAGCGGGGCGCAAGTTGACGACGGTATTGATAGGAGCGGGAGGATGGGCATATTTCCACGTTCCACGAGAAGAGCCGCTGGTAGCGTATGCCAAGGCCTTCGACTTCGTTGAGGTCAACTCAACATTCTACGAATATCCTGACATGCGAACCGTCAGATCGTGGAGAAGGAAGACACTCGGAAGTTTCGAATTCGCAGTTCGCTGTCATCGAGATGTAGCGCACAAAGAGAGGCTTCAGCCATCGAGCGGGAACGTTGCTTCACTTGAAAGGCTCATGGAGACATGTGAAGCCTTGAACGCGACGGTCTTGCATGTCCTAGTTCCGCGAGGGTTAAGGTTGCAGGGTGAAAGTGCGGTCAGGATCAGGGATCTCTTCGGGTCCGTCGATATGGGCCGGGTGAGGGTTGCCTTGGAGTTTGGCCGCGGCCGTGGAGTGTCGCTCGACCCGCGCCTCATCAGGGTCATGCAAGACTTGAACATGGTGCATTGCGTAGACCTATCTCAGAGGGGCCCTGCCTACAAATCCGATCTTCTATACACGAGGCTATTCGGCCCCAGAGGGGATAATGTCTACCAATTCACGGACGAGGAGCTGAAGGAGGTCAACAACAAGGCCTCTAAGACGGAATTCCAGAAATCCGTTCTTGCTTTTCACGGCGTGAAGATGTATAAGGATGCAGCTAGGCTCAAGACCTACAAGTCCACAGGAAGTTTTCCCATGGTTACCTCAAATGTCGGTCTCAGATCTCTACAAGAGGTCCTAACAGAGGACCAGCCTTTCCCGGCATCCAAGACAACTCTAATGGGGCGTCAAGGCTGGAAGATGATTGACTTGAATTCTGAACAACGGGTTCCAGCAGCAAAGATGCTGGCTAATCTTCCAAACCGCCGATACGCCTCAATCAATGACGTCCTAAGAACACTGACAGACCGAGCCTCTTCTTCCAAGAAGATCTGACAAGCAGAAAATCAGAAGCGACATATAGAAAGGTTCAAAATCACTTCATCTACATATTGATGATATGTGGTCTGGAAATGTTCTGCTCTGGGTGTGGTAGGGAGATAGCTGCAGGAGCCACTTTCTGTCCGAACTGTGGGGCTACTGTCGGGAAGGGCGCTCAAACCTTCATGATTGTCACAACCCCGACGATTCCAGGGTACAAGATCAAGAAAGTCTTAGGAGTGGTGACGGGGCTAAGCCCAAGGACTCGAGGAATCCTCGGGAAGTTCGTTGCTGGCATTCAATCAGTTGTCGGCGGCGAGATCACAGCTTTCACTGTTGAGCTGGAGAAGGCAAGGGTGGAAGCAATCGAAAGGGTAAGGGAGAAGGCCATATCTCTTGGGGCAAATGCTCTTGTTGGGTTGGACCTAGAGACATCGGACATAGGTCTCCAAGCAGGAATCACAGTGATATCTGCGACTGGGACAGCCGTCATAGTAGAACCCGAGACCTAACTCGGCTCGGCATTGCAGAACCGGAACTTTCGATAAGCGTCATACAAATGTGTCACGGCCGCTCCCGAGGTTCTGCAAGAGATGGCCGCCACAAAGCTCGTAGCAGATGAATTCGGAGAATCTCTTGGTTCTGGAGGACGCCTCTGAACACGTCTCGACCGACTATCCCCACATAATCATTGTCTTTTCAATTGTCAGTCTGACCCAACGGCACTTGCTGGACAACTGGATGATTGGCGCCTGAGCTTGCATAAGTAGATTCAGCCTACGGGCCCACGCTTGCAACTAATGTGCATCAATAGCTTGCCCATTTCTATGCCAAGCGTCTTGGACAATTCAGGCATCCCCAGCGTAGGGAGAAGGTTTTTCTAATTCGCAACGAAATTCGAGCTTTGTAGAAGGATCTGACTGATGGAGTGGTCCTGGGGGCACTAACGATGAGAAAGAGTGATCTCGCAGAGGAGAAGGTCAATCTAGCTATAAACATCACCGACACCTGCGTCCGTGTCTGCGCCGATGCTATCAGAGACAAGTACGCAACAGTGAAGGAAGAAGATCTTCTGGAAGGGGTCAGACAGAGAATCGCGTTTCTGAGACACCGAAAACGTGAGGTCTAGAGACTGGATACTTTTGAGGGACTGATCAGAAGGACTGTCAACACTTTCAATTCCGCAAGATTGGGCTACATGTTTACCGGGGCGTTGGCAGCAAGCTACTATGGCACACCTCGCACTACAATGGATGTGGACATTGTAGTTGAAGTCACAAAGAGAGACTCTCTAACCAAGCTCGTCTCTGCGCTAAAGATGGTGGGACTGAAGGTTGACAGACGAAGAATAGACTCAGCCCTAAGGTCGAATTTCAGAATAGTCACGTTTAGAGACAGCAGAACGCCGTTCACCGTAGACATCATACTTTCCCGCAAGAAGCTTGTGAAGAAAACCGGAAGCGTCCTAGGCTTACCAACCTACTACGAGACACCCGAAGGACTGATCTTGGCAAAGTTGCGAATGATAAAGGCAACAATTCCCAGAGAACGGGCTTTGAAGGATGAAGATGACGTAAAAGCGATTCTGAAATTCTCCAAGATCCACATGAACGTTCTCAAAAGGCGAGCGCGAAAAGACAACACACTTCCAATACTTAAAATGGTGACTGCCGGCAAGTTCTGAGAATCGCGCATAATGAGTCTGTTCTTCAACAATCACTATCCAGATGTCGATCTTCTTCTCTTATTTCTGCGAATGATGCGTCGGTTGCATTTTGTTGTAGCGGGCTCGTGGGGATTCACTGCATTTTTGGTGCTGGACGTAGGCTCAAAATTGAAAGGGGTTCAAGCCTCTGTCCTAAGTGTGGTATGCAGGTTCTTGCTGTAGTAGGGGTCGAAAAGAAGGATTATTCAGGGACAGAGGGTAGTGCGCACACGCTTCCTTTGGCCCATACGGTTTCCTTATAATCTGAATTCTGGTTTGTTGTCGAAGAGTTCTTGGTAAGTTTTGATGAAGAGAGCTGTATATTGGCTTGCTCGTTCAGTGGATTTGAATAGAGTCATTCCTCCATTTTTTACTTCCATAAGAAAATTTCTCTTTATTAACAATTCGATATGGTTTTGTCCGATTTTCGAGTTGAGATTGCATCGGTTGATTATGCTAGTGAATGATTTTGGGGTCTTACAGAAAGTCAGGATTTCCCAGTAGATTTCGTAATGCGTTCTTTTCTGATTCACTCTTTACTCTTCCTCTAGTTGTCTTCTGAGTTCCTTCTCGGCTTTAGTGGTTTTTTCAAGTCTGTAATCCCAAGTCTCCGAGTATTTGGCAAAGAAATGGGGGATGGTTAGGCTTGCAGTAGCCATCGCGAAATTGACTACTGCTCCTAGAGTCTGAATTAATAGGTCCCATTGTGGGACTCCAGCTACCATATTGGTTACCGCTGTTGCTAGATTGAACGTTCCACTTATCAGGAAGCACCCCCCGGCGATTCTACTGATTAGGATCATTGTCTTGATTGTGGGTTTGTTTTTCCGGTAGTAAGCTATCATTTTGACGATTAAACCTGTGAGGCCTTCATCGTCAAGATCGGCTTGCTTCTTATCATAGTCATCTTTGATGTCATCGGCACCATCTAATATCTCAGCACTTGAGATAAGCCATCTCAGTGAGATTGCAGATGTTGCGAGTCCAAGGGCAACAAGAGCGAGCTGAGGAAACAACAGGTTCTGAGCTTCCACTAGAGTAAGTATGTTCGGGACTCCGATGCTTATTGCGAGGGACAGTGCGATTCCTCCAAAGACCATGTTCATTACAGCTAACCCGTGGAGGCTTTTCAACTCACGTTGAAATTTCGTCATGGTTTCAGTCACCATTTTTTTCACCTCAAAAAAGAACAGTAACGTATAGGATGCTAATAAGAGGGGACGAAACACAGTTACATACTTGAGGTGCTTGTCAGACACGTTTTCTACCATAACGTGCTACGAATTGTTAGTGATAGAACGGTTTTCCAATAGGCAGAGCTAATTCTTCATATGTATTTACATTCACCTTTACTGTAAATTGGTGTTCGTGTCCCAATTCGCATATCACAAGAACAATCGTTTGTTCAAGCTTTGAACTCAATCGAATGGCGTCGGGTATATCAAGTAGTAGCCCGGAGGAGATCCACGCGTACGCATAAATTTATGCCGAAACTACTCTCTTTTTTCGATTTGCTGTAATTTCAAATAATCTTGTTTTGGCGGGCCCGCGGGGATTTGAACCCCGGATCTCCGGCTCCGCAGGCTTCCGCGCTACCAACATTCTCAGCGTCCTAGTCCGGACTAGACCACGGGCCCACGAAGATCTAAGGCCGTTGTTGACATTTATAGGTTGACTGTTCCCAACTTCGAAAGTCACAAATAAGCGAAGCAGCGCTTCTTCACTTTTGTCAAGGAGAGCACCAATATGAGAAGAACCTCAGTAAGAATCGACGAAAGGCACGGAACGACACTCACCTTCTACAGATTTGGTAGCGGGAAACCAAGAGTACTGGTGACAGCTGCGATCCATGGCGACGAGGTAGTTGGGACGTTCGCAATACAAGACACAATGCCAATGCTGGGCCGGAAAAGGCTTAGAGGTTCGGTGACTTTTCTGCCTATTGCCAACCCGCTTGCCTATCGATGTCGGCAGCGCGCCTCCCCAATCGACAACGCAGACCTCAACAGGGTCTTTCCCGGAGAGGAGAAGGGCTCTGTCTCCCAACGCGTTGCGCACACCATGTGGGAGGAAGCCACGCAGGCTGACTACGTCCTTGACCTGCACGGATGCGGAATGAATTGCTTCCCCTACATCTTGTCTCTTCACCGAGAGTTCGACTTCATAAGGGAATACGCAAAGAAACTCGCAATTCCCACAGTTGTTGAGTCCTCTGGACTGAGAGGACAGCTCTTCATCGAAGTCTCTCACAAGAAGATTCCTGCCGCGATAATAGAGGCCGGGAGCCATCATGGAGAATTCAAAGTGGATCATGCAAGCCAACTCAAGAGCGTCATCCTCGAACTGCTGGCAAGCCTCAACATGATTGATGGAAAAGCATGTGCGACTCGGCACAGGTTCTTTGGAAAGATCTCGAGCGTCAAGGCGGAGGAAGAAGATTTCTTCATTCCACGAGTCACTCCGGGAGCAGTTGTGAAGAGAGGTGACGTACTCGGAGTCACAAGCCTCAGAGAGAGGAAGATGCTGACTCAGTATACTGGCATCGTAACAAGTATTTACGAGCCTCAAATTGTGTTTCCAGGTGACTCAATCGCGAGTATAGCAGAAGAAATTTGAATAGGAACCGTGCCTTTCTTCGAAGGCCTTATCTGGATGCTGGCCATTCATCTCAGAACTTTCGTTGATAGGGATGAAGCATCACCTATGCGAGGTGGTCAGCCGGAGCAATCATCGGGCAGGATGAGCTTCCTTCGAGGCAACATGCTAGTCATGATCGCGACTGGCGCTGTGTGGCAATTTGTCGGCAACTCTGTCTGGCCGTTCTTCTCCCTCTACGTTCTAGCTCTGCAAGGCGCACCGGAAATGATCGGCATAATCACGGGCATCGGCACTATAGCGTCAATCCCGCCCGCGATAATCGGAGGGTACCTCGCCGACATTTATGGCCGAAAGAAACTGACGGCTTTCTTGAGCATGATCCTTGGACTAACGAGCCTTCTGATGGCGATTGCATTTGACTGGAGGATGCTGCTGATCGCAGTGATCATAGACTCGTTTGCTACAGGACTCAGAGAGCCAGCGATGAGTGCCCTGATCGCAGACTCACTCTCGCCCGAATCCAGAGGCATAGGATTCCTCGCGTGGGGCATTGTGACGACTGTGCCCTCGATATTCTCTCCTATGATCGCGGGATACATGATCGACCAGTTGGGCGCTCTCCTAACTATCAGATGGGGGTACGCTCTGACAGGCTTGGCCGCTCTGACAGCTGGGTCCTGCAGGTATCTGTTTCTCAGTGAGACTGTTCGACCTAAGGCGGGAGAAGCTAGGTCACTTTCGAGGATGACAAGAGCCATGATGGGAACATACAGGCAGATGTCTCGTGATCTTTGGATTCTTCTCATATCTGAGGGACTTGTCTGGTTAGGTTGGGCCGCGGCCTCTCCTTACTTCATCCTGTACGGAACAAAGGATTTGATAGGTCTGACCACAACAGAATGGGGCTTAGTTCTGCTCGGCTCAAGCTCACTAAGAATTCTGGGCTTCGTGTTTGGTCCTCTTGCGGACAGATACGGCCGGAGAAACATGATAGTGGCCATGCTTCTGTTGGCTGGCGGATCTTCCTTTTTCTTCTTGTATTCAAAGGCGCTCCCACAAGTTGCCTTGGTCTTTGCAGTCTACTCCCTGTCGATACTTGTGAACCAGCAGATGTCCCAAGCCTTGAGAGCTGACGTCTGTCCAAGGGAGGACAGGAGCAGAGTCTACTCTTTCTTCATTCTCTGGCAATTCGCCACAAGGACGGTGGGCTCAATCCTAGGCGGATTCCTGTATGCCTCTGTGTCAAAGGCTTCGCCTTTCTATTTCCAAACGTCTGCAATGTTGATCTGTGCCACAGTCCTTGCATTCACGATTACTGAGAGAGCTCGACGAGAGAAATAGTCATTCGTGACTACTTGAGCGCTCTGGAGAGTGCATCTGCGACGTTGTCTCGTCCCATGGCGACGATGTAGGGGCCAAGTCTCGGGCCTTCTGGGAAGCCGATCAGTATCTGATAGAGAGTCCTGAAGAAACCCTCAGCCTTCAAGGAGTTTCGGTGAGCCGCTGCGAAAATTCCGTTCTGTATCTTCTGTTCGTCGCTGTCTGACCGTATCAGTTGTATTAGTTCTCTTATGGCGGCTTTCTCTTTCTCGTCCAGTTCCACACGCGCCTCCCGTATTTC
>Ga0315306_10000358_pt1 | contig 21780 bp, 25 predicted proteins | sample TDP1_MG_FD_203803 | JGI IMG/M metagenome (GOLD analysis project Ga0315306, IMG submission 203803) | Freshwater sediment microbial communities from Lake Towuti, South Sulawesi, Indonesia - TDP1 | ecosystem: Environmental > Aquatic > Freshwater > Lake > Sediment | place: Indonesia: South Sulawesi... | reverse complement strand
CTTTAGGGTCGTCCCACTTAGGACCACCCACCGCCCCAAGTAATACCGCATCTACCCTCTGACACATTTCCAGGGTCTCCTGAGCAAGGGCAACCCCGGTTTCATCAATAGCCACCCCGCCCACCAGCCCATAATGCAAATTAAAGTTGTGTCCAAACCTCTTACCTGTCGCCTGCAGGACTTTAATCCCCTCGGCAGCAACCTCAGGACCAATGCCATCACCGGGCAAAACAGCCAAGTTAAATTGCACCTAAATCCTCCTCCGAGCTAATCTTTTCCTGGCATATTTAATCAGCCCGCCGGCTGAGACCAGCTCGGTCATAAAGTCAGGGTAAGGCTTGGCAGCAAACACCATACCTCTGGTCAGGTTTTTTAGCCTGCCGCTAGAGAGGTCAACCTCCAAAATATCCCCCGCCTCAGTGTTATCCACTGCTGCCTCGCACTCAAGCAAAGGTAAGCCAATGTTTATAGCGTTACGGAAAAAGATACGGGCAAAGGTCTTGGCGATTACACAGGAGATGCCAGCCGCCTTAATTGCCAGCGGGGCATGCTCTCTTGATGAGCCACAGCCGAAGTTAGTCGTCGCCACAATTATATCCCCCGGCTCAACCCTAGATACAAAATCAGGGTCTATATCCTCCATGCAGTGCTTCGCCAGCTCCGCCGGCTCGGACACATTCAGGTACCGCGCCGGAATAATCACATCGGTATTGACATCCGCCCCGTATTTATGAACCTTACCTTTTAGCATCTAAGAACCCCTCACCCTTTATCCCTCTCCCCATAATAGGGAGATGTATTCTTTGCATGAGAGGGAAGAGAATTTTTTTAAAGGGGCTTCGCCCCTTTTGATTCCCTTATTATGTAATCTCTACTCTTAAGTGGTGAGTTTCTCCATAGTTACTGATCTCTTTGCCAAGCGACTCTCTAAGAAAATTATCCTTAGCTAAGAAGAAAAACACAACTTGATTATCGGAGATGTAAATAGGCAAATTCCCCGCTTCCTCCTTCAGCCTTTTAGAGATTCTACGAAGACATGTTTCTCTTTTCTCGCGTGGAATAAACTGAAATATCATCAAAACTGAACTTTTATCCATTCTCTTACACAAGTATTGAACTTCCTTATACCGAATATGTTTTTCTCGTAACCTTTTAACTTCCAACCCTATATCGGGATCAACGAAAACGAGAGATTTTGTTAAAAGCTTATTCCCTATTTCTTCAAAGTACTCATCCCTTCGTTCGTGACAAAAATCCTTTTCGTAGATTGTGGTCTTTATAGTTTTCTTCTCGAAGAAGCTTTTCAATTGTTTAACATCTCTCTTATTCTCATTTACGTATTTATCTAAAAAATTCACTAGCTCTTTATTCTGTTTCCCCGCTTTTGCTTTATCACGGTTTGCCACTCCACCTTGCCCAGTGTCATCATTCTTCGTAAGCATCGGAATGAACATAAAATGTTTAACCAAACCAGCTTGGATAATCTGGTAAATCAAATCATACTTGAATAAATCTCTGTTGTCTCCAAAATATTGATTCTTCATAGCTCCGCCAGCGCCTGCTCAAAGTCCTTAACCTTGGGTGGTTTTTTGCCTTTAGCTGGTTCAATGGTGTGACCCTCTTCTTGTAAGTGGGCGGCTTGGGCAGCTACGCCGCCGGGGAGTTTATCGTTTAAGCTGCCGTCGTCCCTGATTACCCGCCAGTAGGGTGTTATATCTGTTACTCCACGGCTTAAATCCTCCTCGGCGGTTTCGGCGGCGATGCGGACGAAAATCCCGGTGGTGAGGGGACAGGTGGAATCGGCTTCAAAATCCTTTGCCAGACGTGCCCTGATTTGATTTATCGTAACCAGTTTCCCCTTCCCTACTTTTCGTATCAACCCATCAACAAGGAGCGGGGTGGCTACCAGGACTCTTCTACCGCCAAACCTTTTCTCCCACTTTGGCGGCCCGGTAACGACTTTAGGTAAACCCTCCGGGGGATTTTCCAATTTCTCTCGCCAAGATTTGCGCGTTTTCATACTGAACCTCACCCCCTTAATCCCCCTCTCCTTGAAAAGGAGAGGGGGAGATACTTTATAAGAGGGACTTCGTCCCTCTAAAACTTCCTTAGTTAGTGACCTCCCTTTCACATATCTTAAATCGCTGTTACGCTCTCTAGCCGAAGGGGGGCTTAAAACACAAGTCGCATCCAGCATAGGGTTGCCCCTCCCATAATAAACACCCTATCTACACTAAATCCCTCGTTTAAGTACAATTTAAAGGCAGGCGAATTACGGTCGGCAACCAGTATGACCCCCTTATACCCCCCCTTCTTTGCCTCATTATAGAGGAAATTTAGCATTTTGCGACCCAACCCCTGCCTTTGATAGGCGGGTAATGTCCCAAAGAGCACCAGCTCAAGATAGCGGTCTTCGTATTTTGGTTCTTCTCTTACAACCACCTCAAACTCTCTAACAATACGCCATCCCAAAGTTTGAGCTAGAGAAAAGATAAACCCTATCAGCGCTGGTCTAGGTCGTTCGACCGTAGAATCTAGAGAAACTGAACCACAAACAAGCTTATTATCTTTCCGAATTCCATACAATAACGAGCTCTCGGTGCTTCCGAAGAAGTCAATAAAAGCGTTCATTACTGGTCTCGTTGCCTCTGGCTTAGCCCCAACGGCTGGAATCAAAGGGTGCTCCTTAAAAGCTTGAGTGAATAGCTCAAGCAGTTCTGGTTTATCTGAGCTTTTTAGCCGGTCTACTGTAATAGTTTCTACCATTGAATTATCCCGATACACCACCCCCCACAGTCCCCAATTTTTATTTTATTTCCTCTGGGCTGGCAATCCTACCGGCGATAACACTGGCGGCGGCAATGGCTGGACTAGACAAATAAACCTCTGATTTGGGGCTGCCCATCCTGCCGACAAAGTTACGGTTGGTGGTTGAGACACACCTTTCGCCAGCCGCCAGGACCCCCATATGACCACCAAGACAGGGACCACAGGTTGGGGTGCTGACTACCGCCCCTGCCTTGACAAATACCTCTATCAGCCCCTCAATCAGGGCATCAAGATATACCTGCTGCGAGCCAGGAATAATAATACACCGCACCCTGGGGTGGACCTTTCTTCCCTTTAATATTCGGGCAGCAAGGCGCAAATCCTCAAGACGACCGTTAGTGCAACTACCAATCACCGCCTGATTTATCTCCACACCCCCCACCTGACTAACCGGCTTGGTGTTAGCTGGTGAATGAGGCAAAGCAACCTGGGGCTCGATACTGGAGACATCGTAGTCAATAATCCGAGCGTATTCAGCATCACTATCTGGCTCATAGACCCGGTATGAGCGCTTAGCCCGTGACTTTATGTAAAGCTGAGTCTTATTATCTACCCTAAAGATGCCAGCCTTAGCTCCAGCCTCAACAGCCATATTAGCCATGGTGAATCGTCCATCTATTGATAGCGAGTCTATTGCTTCACCGGTAAACTCCATTGCCGAATACAGAGCACCATCAACACCAATATTGCCAATGGTATAGAGTATTAAGTCTTTGCCCCCCACCCAGTCCCTCAGACTGCCGTGATAAACCAGCTTAATAGTAGGTGGCACCTTCATCCAGATGTCGCCGGTTGCCATTGCCGCAGCAATATCGGTTGACCCCATGCCGGTAGCAAAAGCACCCAGAGCACCGTAGGTACAGGTATGCGAATCAGCCCCAATAACCACATCCCCGGGCAGTACCAGACCCTGCTCAGGCAAAAGTACATGTTCAATGCCTGACTGCCCGACTTCAAAATAGATTACCCCCTGCTCATGGCAAAACTCCCGCATCAGCCTAGCTTGCTCGGCAGAAGCAATGTCTTTATTAGGCACAAAGTGGTCGGGCACCATCACTATCTTTTTAGGGTCAAAGACTTTATCCACCCCTATTCTCCAAAACTCCCTTATAGCAATTGGGGCAGTAATATCATTAGCCAGAATCAGGTCTACACTGACATTTACAAATTCACCGGGGCTGACCTTCTTCTTATCAGTATGAGCCGCCAGTATCTTTTCGGCTAAAGTCAACGTAATTCTCCTTCTACAGTGTACTAAGTGAAGTTATTGCTGAATATGGTGAGGGAGAAACAACACCGCCAATGTAATCGCAGTGGTAACACCGGCAACTAAAAATAAACCAGCACCAGCTGCCAAGCCAATAGCTGCCACTGCCCATATAGTCGCCGCGGTAGTTAACCCGGCGACAATACCACCTTCGTCCCGACGAATGATTGCTCCAGCGCCAATAAAACCAACACCGGCAACTACTCCTGCCGCCACTCTACTCACATCAGCGGTAGGACCAAATCCAAAGAGAGAAGCCACAGTAAATAGGGCAGCGCCAATACAGATGAGGATATGAGTCCTGAGGCCGGCTGGCTTACCCACTTTCTCCCGCTGGTAACCAATGGCTGCCCCTAAGCCAGCTGCCAGCAGGAGACGAAGGACCATTTGAAGCTCAACTGACATCTCGGTACCTAGTTTAAAAACTATCCAGCCGTTTTCTTTGCTGCCAGCAACCTATTAAGAGCGTTCATATAGGCTTTAGCGCTGGCAACGATAATATCAGTATCAGCACCCCGCCCGGTGTAGGTTACACCCTCGCTCTCTATCCTGATAAGCACCTCACCAATAGCATCGATGCCTTCAGTTACCGACTTAACTGCAAATTCGGTAAGCACATTAGGCACCCCCACCAGCCGATTAATAGCCTTACAGACAGCATCCACCGGTCCTGTGCCCAGAGCAGCATCAGCTAGAACCCGACCGTCAGGAGCAATAAGCCTGACAGCAGCGGTGGGGATACCCCTATCGCCACAAGACACCTGAACCCGGTCAAGGTGATACACTTCAGAGACAGTGCGCAACTCCTCGGCGACAAGGGACTCAATATCCTTGTCGGTAATCTCCTTCTTCTTATCAGCCAGCCCCTTAAATGCGGTGAAGGCACGGTTGAAATCTTCCTCTGATAAGCTATAGCCTAACTCTGCCAGTCGTTCCCTGAAGGCGTGCCGTCCGCTAAGCTTGCCCAACACTAAGCTGCTGGCTGGTATGCCTACTGTCCTTGGGTCCATTATCTCGTAGGTTATCGGCATCTTGATGACACCATCCTGATGGATACCTGACTCATGACTAAAGGCGTTAGTGCCAACAATTGCCTTATTCGGCGGAACCAGAAAGCCGGTTAGCTCGCTTACCAGTCGGCTGGTCTTATAAATTTGGGTGGTATTAATATTAGTTGTCAGGTTGAAAAAGTCCTTGCGCGTCTTTATAGCCATGACAATTTCTTCAAGCGAAGCATTGCCCGCCCTCTCCCCAATGCCGTTAATAGTGCACTCCACCTGTCTTGCCCCCCGCTTGACTGCCTCCAGGCTGTTAGCCACGGCTAGACCTAGGTCGTCATGGCAATGAACACTGACTATAGCCCGATTAATATTGGCTACATTTTTGAAAATCCCCCCAATGAGGCTACCAAACTCGGCTGGTATGGCATAACCGACAGTGTCAGGGATATTTACTGTAGTCGCCCCGGCATCAATAACTGCTGCCACGATTTGATACAGATACTCAGGCTCAGTCCGGCTGGCGTCCATCGGCGAAAACTCTATATCATCAGTATATTTCTTAGCCCGGGCAACCATACCACGGGACATCTCCAGAATCTCCTCACGGCTCTTTTTAAGCTGATGGATGCGGTGAATATCTGAAGCCGAGAGAAACACATGTATGCACGGATGCTCAGCCGGTTTCACTGCCTCCCAAGCCCTATCTATATCATCGGGGTGAGCCCGAGCTAGGGCACAAATTACCGGAATACGAACCTCCTTAGCGATAAGCCTTACCGCTTCAAAATCGCCCGGCGAGGTAATGGGGAAGCCAGCCTCAATGACATCCACCCCAAGCTTCTCCAGTTGCCTGGCTATCTCCAGCTTCTCCTGGATATTAAGTGTTCCCCCCGCCGCCTGCTCCCCATCCCGCAGCGTTGTATCAAAGATAATCACCTTGTCCATATCTACCTCTACTTATATCCATTCAGTACTCTACTTTATCATCACCATGTTGCCCGTTCTGGCATTGATATGTACTTCATGTTCTTCAATGTCCATAACGGTCTGAAGGTTATAGTTAACAATCCAAGTATAACCTCTTTTATAAGTTTCAAAGTCATTAGGCCATGGGCCAAATGGAAAACGTTCTCTGTAATATTCATCAACCATGTCCTCGGCTTCCCTTGCATCTTTTACCGCTGCCATTTTACCTCCTTTCAATCTCTTTCCCCTCTCCTTGAGAAGTCTCCGTGAGCACTTTCCACTAACTGAGTCCAGTTAAGTCCTTGTTTCAAACCATCAATGAACCGATTTATCCATGACCTTACAGGTTCACTTTGAAGGTATTTCTCAGTCTTTGTCCAGTTGTCATCTCCCTTAACCCTCAAGTTTGTAAGCAGCAGATATATCTGCTCAAGTTCTGGAGAAGGTTTTGGTGAACTAAGAACCTTAAACAGAAGCAGACGATCACTCAAAGAGTCCAGCCTCGATACAGACACTGCAACACAAACATAGGAAGCGCTATCCCTCGGTCGCTGTAATACTTCGTCGCGCACAGCTGCCACCAACTTGTTATAGTCTTCAACCTTTCCTGCTGAGAGAAAAGAAATACGTCCATTTGTTGTAACGGCAGGTAGGGATAAGATTGTCGACTCCGTTATCTCCTCTGTTGTTCGGATAGCATGGGGTCCTGCTCCGCTACGAGGATCTAGGGCTAATAGATGCATGGGCGGACCTTGGTCAGACGCTTCCTTGTTAGTCTTTGCGGGCGGACTGACATTTTCCTTCTTAAACCAATTAGACCAACCCATGTTGCCTCTTATATTCCTCTACCTGACAGGCTATACTCTCTGTCCAATTTAGGTCATGCTCCAAGTTCTCTAGTGTCTTATTAATCCATGTTCTTATGGGCTCCCTTTGAAGCTCCTTCACAGCCACTTCAAAAAGGTTTACTCCTAAACTTGGTTCATTTGGAAAGCTTGTAAGCAATTGAAGAGTATGAAATATTTGCTCAAGCTCAGGGGAGACCTGTGAAAATCCAATAACTTCGTACGGCAACGCGTCTATCGCTGGCTTACTGGGGTCTAAGCATATGCCCGCTGCAACCCCCATGTAAGAAACGGTGGCCTTAGGTAACTCCAGTACCCTACTCTGCACACCCTTCAAAAGTTTTAAAATGGCTTTTTCATCCGGTACAGACAGCGGTGAGAACAGACCGTCCCTCACTATCGTCGGCAGAACGTATTCTGGAGAACCTTTCAGCCGAATGTTCAGTGGCCCCTGTCCTGTTCGTGGGTCGAGGGCGAGGATATGCATTGGAAGACTCTGCATAGATACATCTATGGCACCTATATTGAATGGAACGCTAGCTTTGCTTTTGAACCAGCCCATAACATTAGCCCTACCTAGTGGACATTATACCACAAGAAGCCAATCGGTGAGCAGACCACGTACAGTGAGCTAAGCCAGATTCACCCCTAACACTCGTCGTGTTTTGTTACCCCTATATTTCTCCTCCCCCTCTCCTTTCTAAGGAGAGGGGGATAAAGGGGGTGAGGTTACTTCCCCTTTAGCCACGGCATCATCCGGCGTAATTCTTTGCCCATCAGCTCAAGAGGATGCTCCTCCTCCATGCGCTTTAGGGCATTATAGACCGGGCGACCAGCCTGGTTTTCCAGAATCCATTCCTTGGCAAAGCTACCATCCTGAATCTCAGCCAGGATTTGCCACATCTCATCTTTAACCATTTCATCAATAACCCGCGGTCCCCGGGTATAATCACCATACTCTGCGGTATCACTAACTGAGTAGCGCATATACGCTAAGCCGCCCTGATATATCAGGTCAGTGATAAGCTTAAGCTCGTGGCAGACTTCAAAGTAGGCTATCTCTGGCTGATAGCCAGCCTCAACCAGCGTCTCAAAGCCGGCCTTTATCAGGGCCGAAATCCCACCGCATAGCACCGTCTGCTCTCCGAAGAGGTCAGTCTCAGTCTCTTCAGCGAAGGTCGTTTCAATGACCCCAGCCCGGGAGCAACCGATGCCCTTGGCATAGGCAAGGGCAATATCCTTAGCCTTACCCGAGACATCCTGATGAACCGCCACAATCGCCGGCGGTCCCTTCTTCTCAGTATAAAGTTGCCTCAGCATATGCCCCGGGCACTTGGGAGCTATCATGCTGACATCAATATCGGACGGCGGGATAATCTGCCCATAATGGATATTAAAGCCGTGAGCAAACATTAAAGTATTGCCTTTGGCTAACCCCTTTTGGATGGATTGATAATAGATATCTCGATGCAAATTGTCGGGAGCCAGCATCACAATAATATCGGCTTGCTTTGCCACTTCAGCCGCCATCAATACATCAAAACCGGCAGCCTTAGCCATCTTCCAGCCCTCACTCCCCTTGGCTTCAGCCACCATCACCCGGCAACCGCTATCCCTGAGGTTCTGGGCATGGGCATGTCCCTGACTTCCATAACCTATAATCCCCACTACCTTCCCATCAAGCAAACTTAGGTCGCAATCATTATCGTAGTAAATCTTAGCCATAATTTATCATCTCCTTTAGTTACTATTTTAGTTTATTAGCCTATCCCCTCACTCATCATGGAAAGGATACCTTTAAAAGAGCAAAGCCCTTACTACCGTTTTACAGTTGCTAACGGGGAAAGATACAGGTTTTAGGAAAGATTTGTCGTCTTAATTCTAAGCCCCTTAAAGCCGCCCCGTAAATGACTTCAAGCTTCTTGCTTTTTGCCCTGGGCTTTAGATGATTGTTTCCCCACTGGTAGCCGCCCTGGGCCTCCTCTGGTCATAGCTATACGACCAGTCCTAGTCATTTCCCTAATACCAAAGCCGCGAAGCAAATTACATAAAGAATCGATTTTATTCTCATCACCGGTAACCTCAACTGTTACTGAATCGGGGGCGACGTCCACTATATTGGCTCTAAATATATCCACAATCTGAATAATCTCACTTCGGGTAGCGGAAGTAGCCTCTACCTTAATCAAGGCTAACTCCCGAGCCACTGTATCCTCTTCGGTAATATCAAATACCTTGACCACATTTATTATCTTGTCCAACTGCTTTCTAAGCTGCTCCACCATTGCCGTTGACCCGCTAATGACGATGGTCATGCGCGATAGATGAGGCAATTCACTACGCCCGACAACAATACTTTCAATATTGAAGCCACGCCTTCTGAAGAGGCTTGCCATCCGGGTAAGCACCCCTGGCTTATCCTCTACTAAAGCAACTATGGTGTGTTTTGTGGTCATGCTGCCACCTCTTTTCTTAGGCTCAGATATTACTCACCGGAAGCTCTGCCGAATCCGAGACGGCTTTCACCTCTTTCGGTCCTTCAAGGACCTCGGTTAAAGCTGCCCCCGGTGTCACCATAGGATAAACATTCTCTTCTGGTTCCACCATAAAATCAATCAGGAAAGGACCTTGCTCCTCCATGGCTCGCACGATAGCTGGAACTACCTCCGCCTTACGTCTAACCCTTAGCCCGGGGATTCCATATGCCTCAGCAATCTTGACAAAGTCGGGACCACTCAATGGAGTGGCTACATATCTTCGCCCGTAGAACAACTCCTGCCACTGCCTCACCATCCCCAGATAACCATTGTTAATGATGGCTATCTTAATTGCCACCTTCTCTTGAACTACAGTAGCCAACTCCTGGATAGTCATCTGAAAACCGCCGTCACCGGCGATACACCAGACAGTAGTATCAGGACAGCCTACCTTAGCCCCCAAAGCTGCTGGAAGCTCAAATCCCATAGTCCCCAGTCCACCTGACGAGATTAGGCTATTTGGCTTATCATAGCAGAAGTGTTGAGCTGCCCACATTTGGTTCTGCCCCACCCCAGTAACAATAATCGCCTCACCCTGTGTTATCTCGTATATCTTGCGAATGACAAACTGGGGCAGAAGCCCTTCGCAGTCTCTAATAGCCGTTGAAGGGTGGCACTTTTGCCAGTCCCCAAGCTGTTGAAGCCAATCAACATGCTCGGTAGAGATAATGAGTCTATTTAATGCCTCCAGAACCAGCTTCACATCACCAACTATAGGTACAGCTACCGGCACATTTTTACCGATTTCAGCCGGGTCAATATCAATATGTATTATGCTAGCATAGGGGGCAAATCCACTAACCTTACCTGTAGCCCTATCATCAAACCTCATCCCAACGGCAATAATGACGTCAGCCGCTTCAACCGCCATATTAGCATAAGCCATGCCATGCATGCCCAGCATACCAAAACTCAGAATATGACTCTCTGGGAAACAACCAATGCCCAATAAAGTAGTAACCACCGGTATTTGTGCCGTTTCAGCTAGCTGCTTAAGCCCCTCATAGGCTCTGGAGATAATCACCCCCCTCCCGGCAATAATTAGCGGGCGCTGAGCCTCGTTTATGAGCTTGGCTGCCTTCTTAATCTGTGCCGGGTGTCCCTGAAGCGTTGGCTTATAGCCAGGTAAATCTATATCGGTCGGGTAGTCAAACTCCGCCTGGTCGATGAAAACGTCCCGGGGGATGTCAATCAGTATCGGACCCGGCCGACCAGTCTGAACTAAATAAAAAGCCTCCTTAACTATTCCTGCCAGTGAAGCTACATCGAGGACAAGATAGTTATGCTTGGTGATAGGCAAAGTAATACCAGAAATATCTACTTCCTGAAAAGCATCCTTGCCAATAAAGGGTCGAGCTACCTGACCGGTTATGGCTACTACCGGTGACGAATCAAGATAGGCATTAGCAATACCAGTCACCAAATTGGTGGCACCGGGACCCGAGGTAGCCATACATACCCCTACCTTCCCCGTGGCTCTGGCATAGCCATCAGCAGCGTGAGCCGCCCCCTGCTCATGACGCACCAATATATGACGAAGCTGAGGATATTGAGGCAGGGTGTCATATAGGGGTAAAATAGCTCCCCCAGGGAAACCAAAGATAACCTCTACCCCTTCTTTCACCAGACCCTCACATAAAATCTGAGCGCCAGTCATTCTCATTATTATTTTCCCTTATCGGCTGAATACCGCCCCAGTGCTAGCCGAACATACCTTTTCAGCGTAGCGACGGAGGTAACCCATTTTTACCTTCGGCTCAAATTCGGCTAACCGGGCTAAACGCTGAGATATCTCTTTATCACTAAGCCCAACCTCAAGCTTATAATTAGCGATATCAATCTTAATTATGTCACCATCTGTCAAGGCAGCGATAGGTCCTCGGCTAGCTGCCTCAGGGGAAACATGCCCGATAGCTGCACCACGAGTCGCTCCAGAGAAACGCCCATCAGTTATCAGAGCTACCTCCTTATCCAAATCCATACCGCTCAATAGAGAAGTGGGGGTAAGCATCTCCCTCATCCCCGGCCCCCCTTTAGGTCCTTCATAGCGAATAACTACCACGTCACCCGACTTTATGCTACCACCCATGATAGCTACCGTGGCTTCCTCTTCAGAGTCAAATACTCTGGCTGGACCCTGATGAACCATCATCTCAGGAACCACCGCCGCTCTCTTTACCACCGCACCTTCTGGCGCCAGATTACCAAAAAGGACACAAATACCCCCTGTAGCCGAGTAAGCGTTAGCCGCCGAGCGAATAACTCTACCATCCCCAGACCGGCTGCTGGCAATAATCTCAGCCACCGACTTCCCCGATACTGTTCTTGCTTCCAGGTTTAATACCCCTTTAAGTTCCTTCATCACCGCTGGTATACCGCCAGCTTGGTCTAAGTCCTCCAGATGGTAATCACCAGCTGGTCTTAGCCTAGATAAGTGAGGGGTACGCTCGCTTATCTGGTTCACCCCAGACAAAGAAAAATCAACCCCCGCCTCATAGGCTATAGCCATAAGGTGCAAAACCGAATTAGTGCTACCACCCAACGCCATATCAACAGCAAAGGCATTATAGATAGAAGCTTCATTTATGATGTCACGGGGACGAATGTCATTAGCTAATAGTTCCATAACCTGACGCCCTGCCTCTTTAGCTAACTGTATTCGCCTGGCATCAACAGCCGGAATAGTACCATGACCCGGTAGCCCCATTCCCAGAGCTTCAGTTAAGCAATTCATAGTATTGGCAGTGAACATCCCGGCACAGCTACCATAACCCGGGCAAGCCACTTCTTCTAACCGCTCCAACTCCTCCTGACTCATCTTCCCTTTAACTACCCTACCTACTGCCTCAAACATAGAGCTGAGGTCAACATGCTTAACCTCACCGTTACTACTAAAGCGACCAGCTAGCATCGGACCACCGCTTATAAAGATAGCCGGTAGGTTCAGCCTCACCGCTGCCATTAGCATCCCGGGGATTATCTTGTCACAATTAGGGATAAAGACCAAGGCATCAAAAGCATGAGCCTCAGCAACTATTTCCACCGAGTCAGCAATTAGCTCCCGGCTGGGCAGGCTATATTTCATACCTAGGTGGTTCATGGCAATGCCATCACATACGGCGATAGTATTAACCTCGAAGGGAATACCTCCTCCACTGCGCACCCCAGCTTTCACCGCCTCGGCAATACCTCGCAGATGTATATGTCCAGGGACAATCTCGCTAAAGCTATTAATAATACCTATGAGCGGCTTATCTATCTCCGAATTCGCCCAGCCTAAAGCATGTAACAAAGACCGATGCGGAGCCCGCTCCACACCCCGTTTAATCGCATCGCTTTTCATACTTTGTCCTTTTCCCTAAATAACTAAAAACCGTCCTCCAAGGACGGACTAAACCTCGAAATCCTACCCCAACCCATAACAAAACATAACATAGCCCCCATTCATTGTCAAGCTAAGCCCCATTTAGTTAGCTTTCCATAGCCTTTATCTTATTTAGCCTCGGCATGTGTCTTCCACCCTCAAACTCAGTGGTAAGGTAAGCCTCAACAATCTCAGATATTTTATCCTGCCCCAGCTCCACCCCCAAACAGAGGATATTAGCATCGTTGTGCTGACGAGCTCGGCGAGCGCTGAAAGCATTGTGGCATAGCGCCGCCCTTATCCCCTTGACCTTATTGGCGGCAATACTCATACCAATACCAGTATCACATATCAAAATACCTTGTTCGAAATGACCCTCAGCTACCGCCTCAGCTACCTTCTTAGCAATATCGGGGTAGTCCACCGGGGCAGTGGTATAACAGCCAAAGTCGTGATACGAATGCCCCATTTCAGTAATTAGCCCAATAATAGATTGCTTGAGATTCAGCCCTCTGTGGTCACAGCCAATAGCAATACGCACTACTCAGCCTCCTTTTTTAAAGATAGCCTCCCGCATACCTGCTCAAGCTCCTTAAAGGCAATAGCACCTTCCCGCAAAACTACCGGCGTTTCCCCAGTTACATCAACGATAGTAGATTCCCTACCGCCCGGGCACCTGCCACCATCAATGACTAAATCTATTCTATCCCCAAACTGGGAATAGACCTCATCAGCAGTCAATACACTCGGCTTACCACTCAGGTTAGCACTGGTGCCAACAACAGGCGCCCCCAGACCTTCAATTAGGGCAACAGGAATAGGGTGAGCTGGGATACGAACGGCTACAGTTATACCCCCGGCAGTGATAATATCGGGAACCGATTTAGACTTAGGTAAAACCAGGGTTAAGGCACCGGGTAGGAATTTATGAGCCAAAAGCCAGGCAATTTGCGGCACCGGCTCAGCAACTTCACTTATCTGCGAGATACGGGCTAAAAGCAAAGGGAGCGCCATATTCTGCGGTCGCCCTTTTACCCGATAAACCCGCTCCACTGCCTGTTGATTGGTAGCACAAGCCCCCAAGCCATAGACGGTATCAGTAGGGAAGGCAACTATACCCCCCTGCTTGAGAATAGAAATAGCCTTCTCCACCTGATTTTTAATATCTAAAGGAAACTTGCCTAACATTATCCTGCTGCCTACAAATGGTGGTTTTTTCTCTTGACGATAGTATATCACAGTGGTAATCTTTGGTCATAAACATGACTAAAGGTAAGACGAGACAAACCTTAAAAAAGAGCCGCCGCATAACCACCAGCGGTGATATTGAAGTCTCTGCTTATTTAGAGATTGCTAAAGAGCTGGGTGGCGAACAGCCGGCGGCAGCCAAGGAAGTCATACCCGGGGCTGAGCGGGAAGCGATAATTGTCATCGATTTTGGCTCCCAATATAGCCTGCTCATTGCCCGACGGATACGCGAGTGCCAAGTATACTGCGAGCTGGTACCTCCCGATACCCCGTGGGAACAGATAGCCCCGTTGAATCCCAGGGGATTCATCCTCTCCGGCGGACCGGCTAGTGCCTATGAAGCTGGTGCTCCCCTAGCCCCAGCCTACATTTATGAAAGCCGCCTGCCAGTATTGGGCATATGCTACGGGATGCAAGTCATTACCAAACAACTAGGAGGAAGGGTTATTCCTGGAGCAAAGTATGAGTATGGTCACGCTATGCTTCACCTGAGTGATTTACATTCACCTCTATTTGCCGATTTGCCTCTCTCCTCCCCGGTATGGATGAGCCATGCCGACCAGATTGAAGAAATGCCGCCTGGTTTTAGGGCTCTAGCCTATACTGAAAATTCGCCCATTGCTGTTATGGGCAACGATAAAGGAATGTTTGGTCTCCAGTTTCACCCCGAGGTAGTCCACACCCCTCAGGGAAAGACCATCCTGAGGAATTTTGCCTACCAGATATGTGGCTGCCAGGGAAACTGGACGGTGGGCAACTTCATAGACGAGAGCATAGCCAAAATTAGACAGCAAGTAGGTGACGGTAAGGTTATCAGTGCCCTCTCCGGAGGAGTTGATTCCTCGGTCGTCGCCACCCTTATCCACCGGGCTATTGGCGACCAGCTCACCTGTATCTTTGTCAATCATGGGCTGCTACGTCGTGAAGAAGTAGAGAGGACCTTTAATGTCTTCCGGCTTAACCTGGGCATGAATATTATCTATGTTGATGCCAGCGAAAGGTTCCTCAATCGCCTGAAAGGGATAATAGACCCCGAGATAAAGCGCAAGGTCATTGGCGAGGAATTTATCACCGTATTTGAGGAAGAAGCCAGAAAGATAGGCAAGGTCGATTTTCTGGCCCAGGGAACGCTATACCCCGACGTCATTGAGAGCGCATTATCTGGCAGTGCCTCAGCCAAAATAAAGACCCATCACAATGTTGGCGGGCTGCCAGCTAAAATGACGCTCACCCTGCTTGAACCTTTGCGATATTTATTTAAGGACGAAGTGCGACAGGTAGGGCTGGAGCTAGGTCTTCCTGAAGAGATGGTGTGGCGCCAGCCATTCCCCGGTCCCGGCTTAGCCATTCGCATCATCGGTGAGGTAACCAAGGAGAAGCTGGAGATACTGCGGGGTGCCGATTGGATTGTAATGAATGAGATTAAGAAGGCAAAGCTATACCGCCAGCTATGGCAGAGCTTTGCCATACTCACCGATGTCAAGAGCGTAGGGGTAATGGGCGACTATAGGACCTACGGCTACTTAGTTGCTGTCCGTGCCGTAACCAGTGAAGATGCTATGACTGCTGACTGGGCACGCCTCCCCTACGACCTCCTAGCTCGGATTTCCAATCGCATCGTCAACGAAGTCCCCGGCGTCAACCGCGTCGTCTATGACATAACCTCTAAACCCCCGTCCACGATAGAGTGGGAGTGAGAATGAATTGGATATGGAGGAATAGGCACAAAATAACGATATTAAAAAGGGGAAACAATTCGTATCTGTTTAGCTTGAATTGTTTTTCTAGTTATGTCAACTATAGAGTGGGAGTAAGGGATAGCAGCAATGGAACGTACAAGCCAGCAAAAAGGAAAGCGTGCTGAATTTCTGGTCTTTGGTGAGCTAGTAAAGAGAGGGGCTGACCTCTATCTTCCAGTCATAGACATAGGAATTGATGCTATCATAAAGAAGCAAGATGGCACCTATCTACAAATTCAGGTGAAATCAACTGAGTCACTAGAACAAGCAGGGTGGTTTAATGTCTGGGACCTCGAACACTATAAAGACAAGGGGTTGTTCATAGTTTGTGTCGAGATGTCAAAGGAGTCACCCGAAATCTGGGTTTTACCATCTGAGGTCTTTATGGAATATGCTGTTGTTTCAAAGTCAAAGGAAGGCTGGAATAAATATACTCTGGGTATAGACTCGAAAGATACAAAGCATGGGAACGAGACAAGGCGAATCCTACTAAAAGAATATCTAGGAGCGTGGCATCTTTTAACAGGATGATGCTATCTAAAGAGAGGCTTAAGAGAGGCTTTGCCTCTCTTATAAATCCCTCCCCCTTCCCCTTGTTAAGGGGAAGGGGGATAAAGGGGGATGGGGTTATATAAGACCTAAGGGGGTGAGGTAGGTAAGAATATTAGTAGTTGGGGGTGGGGCTAGGGAGCATACCCTGGTCTGGAAGCTAGCCCAGAGCCCTAAAGCTAAGGAGATTTATGCCGCCCCGGGTAATGCCGGCACAGCTCAAATCTCCCACAACCTGAATATAAGCCCTACCGATATAGAGTCACTGGCTAAAATAGCCGAGGAAAAGGAAATCGAGCTGGTCGTTGTCGGACCGGAGGCGCCTCTGGCTGAGGGCATTGTTGACCACTTTCAAAATATAGGTATCCCCATTTTTGGTCCCACTAAAGCCGCCGCCAAGATAGAATCAAGCAAGGTATTCGCCAAGGAGCTGATGCAAAAACATGGTATCCCCTGTGCCCAAAGCGCCAGCTTTTCTGATTATGCTGAGGCAAAGAAATATATCCGAAAACAGACACCGCCGATTGTAGTTAAAGCTGATGGGCTGGCGGCGGGGAAGGGGGTAACCGTAGCCGATTCTATCCCCCAAGCCCTAGATGCCCTGTCAAATATAATGGAGGCTAAAGCCTTCGGCGCTGCCGGGGATAAGGTAATCGTTGAGGAGCGTCTATTGGGCAGAGAGATGAGCTGTTTTGCCTTCACCGATGGCAAGACCGTCATCCCTATGGCACCGGCTTGCGATTACAAGCCGGTATATGATGGCGACCGGGGTCCCAATACCGGCGGCATGGGCAGTTACAGCCCGCCCCACTTCCTCACCCCGGCACTGTCTAAAATCATAATGAAAACCATCCTTGAACCAGCGGTAAAGGCTATGGCTCAGGAGAAGAGACGTTATAAGGGTGTCCTTTACGGAGGCTTAATGGTTTCCCAAGACAGACCAAAAGTGCTAGAATTTAATGCCCGGTTTGGTGACCCAGAAGCCCAGGTTACCCTGCCGTTGCTTAAAACCGACCTGGTAGATATTATGCTGGCGGTGATTAATGGTAATCTCGACCAGATGAACATCGAATGGAGCCAAGACGCCTGTGTCGGGGTGGTAATGGCATCAGCTGGATACCCCAGTAGCTATAAAATGGGCTTTCCCATCACCGGACTGAATAATTTAGATAAGGATATGGTGGTATTTCACGCCGGAACCAGGGTGGGTTCAGAACCGGGACAGGTATTGACCAACGGAGGACGGGTGCTTACTATAGTCGCCACCGGCAACACCATTGCCGAAGCTAGAAAAAGGGTTTATAGCAATATCTCCCGAATTCACTTTGACGGCTGCCATTATCGCAAAGACATCGCCCTAGTAAAGAGGAGGTCAATGGGAGGCTGAAATGAGCAAGTATTCCCGTCCATACTGCGAAAATTGTAAATTGATTTGGGGCGTGGGTGCTATAGGCCAAATTGTTCATTGCACTGAATGTGGGGCACCGCTAATATGGAAATCATTCAATCCTTGGCCTAGAGTTGGAGGAGGAATTGCACTCATTTCAGTCGGGTTAGTCACTACATTCCTTTGGGTAATACCAATTGTTTGGATTGGCGCATATATTTGGGGAGGCTCGCTTATATATAACGCTTGGAGGCAATGGTCAAAAATCAACAAAATAGACCTATACAAATAAGCAGATAATGAATCCTTGATGAAAGGGGACAAGGCTAATCTAATGGTTTTGCTTGGTTTTAGAGCGTAGTCCTGATAAGACTGAGGGTCTCCTAATAAAGAAGAGATATTACAAAAGGGAGTTTTAGAGGGACGGAGTCCCTCTCTATAAACTATTTCCCCCTCTCCTTTGAAGGAGAGGGGGATTAAGGGGGTGAGGTAGATATGCCGTTAGTCGCCATAGTTATGGGTAGTAAATCAGATGCCGACTTAATGCGACCAGCGGTGGACGTATTGAGTGGGCTTGGCATTGATTATGAAGTGTCGGTAATATCAGCCCACCGCAACCCGGAAAGAGTAAGGCAATATGGACTGGAGGCTCGAAGTCGGGGGATTGAGGTCATAATCGCCGCTGCCGGTGGTGCCGCCCACCTTCCCGGGGTTCTGGCAAGCTGGACTACCCTGCCCGTCATCGGCGTGCCCTTGCCCACCAGCGAATTAAAGGGTATCGATGCCCTCTGCTCCATAGTCCAGATGCCAGCCGGGATACCCGTAGCCTGTATGGCTGTAGGCACCGCCGGGGCTAAAAATGCTGCTTATCTGGCTGCTGAAATTCTATCTTTAAAGCACGAGGAGATACGAAAAGCCTACGAAAAGTATCGAAGCGAGCTACAAAGAGAAGAGGGCAAACGATAAGGGAGTGTCAAAGAGAGGCGAAGCCTCTCTTATATAAATATTCCCCCCTCTCCTTTGAAGGAGAGGGGGACACAGGGGGTGAGGTAGATAAATAATCTCAAGGAAGTGAAAAATGATTGAGCGATATTCTAGACCACAAATGAAACGGGTCTGGTCAGACGAAAACAAGTTTGCCAAGTGGCTTGAGGTAGAGATTGCTGTCTGTGAGGCATGGGCTGAGTTGGACGTTATTCCCAGAGAAGTTGTGCCCAAGATAAAACTGGCTCGCCTTAATCTCAAACGCATGGCAGAGATTCTCAAAGAAACTCACCACGATATGACTGCCTTCCTTGGTGCTGTAGCCGAGAGCCTGGGTGATGAATCACGCTTTATCCACCTTGGTCTTACCTCCTCCGATGTAATGGATACTGCCCTCAGCTTGCAGCTAATTGAAGCATCGGAGATTTTAAATCAAGATATAAAAGAACTCATCTCGGTACTGGCCCAAAAGGCAATAAAACATAAATATACCGCCATGATAGGTCGTACCCACGGTGTCCATGCCGAGCCACTCACCTTCGGTTTGAAGCTGGCGCTATGGGTTGAGGAGATGAAACGCAACAGACAACGGCTCTTTGAAGCCAAGAAAACCATCGCTGTGGGTAAGATTTCCGGAGCCGTCGGCACCTATGCTACCCTATCCCCTCGGCTTGAAGAGAGGGCTTGCGCCAGATTAGGACTCGTCCCCGCCCCGGTATCAAGCCAGATTTTGCAGCGCGACCGCCACGCCCAATTTATCACCACCTTAGCTATAATCGCTGGCTCCCTAGAGAAATTCGCTACCGAAATTAGGGGGCTACAACGAACTGAGACCCGGGAGGTTGAAGAACCCTTCGGGAAAAGCCAGACCGGCTCCTCAGCTATGCCTCACAAACGTAATCCTGAACTCTGTGAACGAATCTGTGGCTTAGCCCGATTGATAAGAGGCTATGCCCTAACCTCAATGGAGAATATCGCTTTATGGCATGAACGGGACATTAGCCACTCCTCTACCGAGCGTATCATCCTGCCTGGCTCCTGCCTTGCCCTAGACTATTGCCTCGCCCTTTTCACTTCAGTGGTGAGGGAGCTTCAAATCTATCCCCGAAGGATGAAACGAAATATAGAGCTTACCAAAGGCTTAATTTTCTCCCAGCGAGTGATGCTGGCTCTCATAGATAAAGGACTATCTCGCCAGAAAGCCTATGAACTGGTGCAACGGAATGCTATGAAAGCGTGGAAAGGAGACAAGAACTTCCTTAACCTGCTTAAGGCTGACCCCGAGGTTACTGCCAATCTGCCAGCTGAAGAGCTCGAGCCGCTATTTGACTATCAGTACTACCTGCGCTACATAGATGAGATTTTTAGACGGTTAGGCTTAACCGAAGCCCAATGGAAAGAAAGACCTGGTACCGCTGAGCCGACAGAACTAAGTCCTGAAACAATATGAGCATGAGCCACTCAGTCTTGATGGATACCAACCTGCCCCTCCCCCCCTTTTCCCGGGGCAAGGTACGGGATACCTATGATTTGGGTAACTTGCTGCTCATTGTAGCTACTGACCGCATCTCAGCCTTTGACTCTGTTCTACCCTGCGGTATTCCCGATAAGGGCTTGGTGCTTAATCAACTCTCATCCTTCTGGTTCAATAAGACTCAGGGTTTAGTCCCCAATCATTTAATAGAAACAGTTAACGAGGTTAACTGTCTTGATTCTTACCTCCCCCCTGAAAGCCGCTTTGCTTACCCTTCCTATCTAAATGGAAGGTCTATGATTGTTACGAAAGCCAAGCGCCTTCCTATCGAATGCGTGGTTCGTGGCTACCTCTCAGGCTCAGCCTGGGCAGAATACAGGGAGCAGGGCACTATCTCCGGGGAATTACTACCTAAAGGACTGGAGGAAAGTCAGGAATTGCCCCAACCATTATTCACCCCCACCACCAAGGCAGAGACCGGGCATGACCAGCCGCTGAGTACGGATGAGATGGAGAGGCTGGTAGGTGAAGCCATGGCTGAAGAAATAAAAGAGAAGAGTCTAGCCATTTATGACTACGCCCGGACATACGCTCAAGCCAGGGGTATTATCATCGCCGACACCAAGATGGAATTTGGGCTGGACAATGGCAAGCTTATCCTTATTGACGAGCTACTGACCCCGGACTCAAGCCGATTCTGGGATGCTAAGCTGTATAGAGTTGGGCAGTCCCAGCCCAGCTTTGATAAGCAGCCAGTTCGTGACTGGCTGGTCCAGTCGGGGTGGAATAAAGAACCCCCCGCCCCTATGTTGCCCCCAGAGGTTATTAAAGCCACCACCAAAAGATACCGCCAGGCTTACGAAAGGCTAACGGGGAGGAAACTGAGATAGCCTTAATGCTCTAAAAACTCCTTGGTGCTGGGTAGTTCACCACTAATCCGCTCATCAATTGTGGTAGCAGTGTCTAAGGCTCTGCCCAGGGCTTTAAACAAGGCTTCGGCTTTATGATGGTCGTTGACGCCATATAGTATCTTGGCATGGAGATTAAGCCTGGCTTCAATGGCAAAGGTCTCGAGGAAGTGACGGATAAGGTCTGTTTCTAATCCAGCTATATCGTTATCAGTAAAGGGGAGGTCTAATACAGTATATCCCCTGCCCCCAATGTCCACCGCCACCAGAGCTAGAGCATCATCCATAGGTACAGTAGCGCTAGCCATTCTGACAATGCCCCGCTTCTCCCCCAGGGCTTCACTGAGGGCTTTGCCCAAACAAATAGCAACATCTTCAACCAAGTGATGCTGGTCGTCACCGGTGGCTGAAATCTTTATGTCAAATACTCCATGACGGGCAAGCTGAGCCAATAGATGGTCAAACATTGTAATCCCGGTATTTATCTCCCACTTACCACTACCATCAATATTAAGCTCCAGGCTGACTTTGGTCTCTTTAGTCTCCCGCTTGACAGTAGATACTCTATTAGCCATTTATCTCCTCCAGCCCAAGTTTAACACATTTCCTCTCCTAATTCTTGTAGAGATTGTTTAGCAACCCATCCCCCTGCCCCCTTCTCTTACTAAAGGAAGGGGTATAG
>Ga0315306_10000357_pt1 | contig 21822 bp, 24 predicted proteins | sample TDP1_MG_FD_203803 | JGI IMG/M metagenome (GOLD analysis project Ga0315306, IMG submission 203803) | Freshwater sediment microbial communities from Lake Towuti, South Sulawesi, Indonesia - TDP1 | ecosystem: Environmental > Aquatic > Freshwater > Lake > Sediment | place: Indonesia: South Sulawesi... | reverse complement strand
AAACTGTTGGCTTAATATCTGATACACATATACCAGCGAGGGCGAGAGATATTCCGAAAAAAGTTTTCGAAGTTTTTGAGAAGGTGGATTTCATAGTGCATGCAGGTGATTTAGTGGAGTTGTCTGTTATTGACGAGTTGGAGCAACTTGCGCCCGTTTTGGCTGTTTATGGAAACATGGATGGACCTGAAATTCGTGGAAAACTGCCAAAACTAAATTCTGTCAAGGCTTTTGATTGGAAAATTGGGGTTATGCATGACCCTAAAGCATTTTTTGGGATGGGGAAAATGCGTGAAATTGTTAAGCAGAATGGTTTTAATGTGTTAGTTTATGGGCATACGCATAGCTCTAGTATAAAATGGGAAGGAAACACCTTATTCATAAACCCTGGGAGCCCAACAAATCCTATTCCGCCTTTCATAAGCAAGCCAACAGTGGCTTTGCTGAGAGTAACAAAAGAAAAAATAACGCCCGAAATAGTTCAAATCTGATAGTTGACGGGCTCTGTAGTGGCTAGACCATACTACTTTAAAGGCCTCATATATTTTCTGTGTTGCTTGCAAAGAGGTGGCGGTGTTCTTGCATCATACATTTATCCATAACTACTGTCAAACCTGCTTTTCTCGCTGTTTCTGCTCCTTCCTCGTTGATTATTCCAAGCTGCATCCAAACTATATGAGGGACACCATGCAATCTCTTCAATCTAACCACCTGCTCAACTATTGGCAAGACCTCATCAGAGGGCCTAAAAATGTCAACAATTTCTATGGTTTTCTGAACTTCCTCTGGCATGTCTAAGAGGCTTTTGTAGCTTTTCTCGCCTAAAATTTCATTCACTGTAGGATTAACTGGAACAATGCGAAAACCATTTTTCTTCAAGTATTCAGCCACTCGATAGCTATCCTTTGAAGGATCCCGCGAAACTCCCACGATGGCGACAGTTCTATATCTCGTTAGAATCTCCCTCACATGTTCTTGACCCAACTTTTTAACCCCTTTAAGGAATAAGTTCCATTAATTATCGTTGTGTATAAAATTTCACTTTAACTTAACTCTCTCCACAGTAGAAAAATGTTGTTTCACAGAGAGTTTTAAAAGCAAAATCAGTAAACCGTTTTCGCAGTGGTTTGTCAGTGGAGGCGCGCGTTAATGGAACGTTGCAAAAACCCGTGGAATAGAGAATGCAAAAACAACGATATTGAAGTTTACATTCTTTTGAGGGGGGAAAGGGTGCCCATCTGCAGGCGGTGCTGGAGCAGAATAGCAACTAAAGATTTAGAGTGGTGAAAAAATGGAAAAGTTCAGCATGAACACAGCGAAGTCTTTTCTTGGAAAGAACGTGAACCTTCACTTGAAAGACGGTTCAGTCATAATAAATGTTCAATTGTCAGAGCTTCAAAGAGACGAGTTCAGAAGAGAAACCTTCGTTAAATGCATCCCCTATGGAAAAAGAAACGAGTTTAGAATACCACTAAAAAACATAGCATGGGCGGAACAATTAAACGTAAACTTGATTCTGACCAGTGATAAAAACTAGATAACAAAGCAAAGACACGCCTTTTACATAAAGCCGACAAACAATCTTAAATAACTCCTCGCAAATTCTCCAAACGGTGATAAAATGCCATGCACAGTTATTGCTGGAGCTTTTTGGGGAGATGAGGGCAAAGGAAAAATCGTTTCGTACTTAGCCTTAAAAGACCGATTAGATGTTTGCGTGAGAACAGGCTCTGTTAACGCTGCCCACACTGTCTGGTATAAAGGCAACCGCTACGCATTACACATGGTTCCAGCAGCCTTCGTCTACGAAAAATGTCGCTTACTAATTGGTGCTGGCGCAAACATTCACATTCCAAAGTTGCTTGAAGAAGTTGAGGCAACAAACGTGGAAAGCCGCATAGGAATAGACCAGCAAGCATCAATCATCGAAGAAAAACATTCAACCCAAGACAAAACAAGCGCACATCTAAAGGGTCTAGGAACAACTGGCTGGGGCATCGGGCCAGCCATTGAAGAACGCGTCCACAGAACAGCAAAACTTGCAAAGGACGTTCCAGAATTGCAGTCATACCTAACAGAAGTTTCAACAGAAGTCAACAATGCAATAGACGCTGGCAAAAAAGTCTTGTTAGAAGGAACTCAAGGCTTATTGCTTTCTCTCTTTCATGGAACATATCCATACGTAACAGGCAGAGACACAAGCGCAGCGGCAATATGCTCCGAGGCCGGAGTAGGACCCACAAAAGTTGACGACGTAATAATAGTATTTAAGGCCTTTATGACGCGTGTCGGCGCAGGTGCATTACCTGGAGAATTAACAAAAGAAGAAGCTTTGAAGCGTGGATGGTTTGAAACTGCAGCTGGAACGGGCCGGGAAAGACGCTCTGCTCCCTTCAACTTTGAACTAGCAAAAAAAGCAGTAACAGTTAACAGTGCAACGCAAGCCGCACTTACAAAATTTGACATACTATACCCAGAGTGCAAAGGTGCAAGAACATACGATAAACTTCCAACACAAGCCAAGCAGTTTATAAACGAAATTGAAAAACAAACAGGAATTCCCGTTGTTCTAATCGGCACAGGACCCGAAGCCCTAGACATAATCGACAGAAGAAAATAATTCAATTCACCTAAAGTAAATTGATTTGCTTTCATAAACCAAACTAGGTGCTAAATACATGGGCAAGACAGTTCGTAAAGTTTACTATTTTGATGAACCAGGTAAGCAGAACACCGAGGAAGTAATAGAAGTGGTTAGGGATGCGCTTAGAGAAACAAAAATAGACTGTTTAATAATTGCAAGCACGTCTGGTGAAACCGCTCTAAAATTCGCAAATGCATTGGAAGATGAAAAAATCAAGATAATCTGTGTTTCTGAACCACCCTCAAGACAAATATATGGAAACGGATGGCCATGCATTAACCCTACAATAAGAGAAAAACTGGAAAGACAAGGAGTAACCATCATTGACCGTATTCCATACAAATTTCATGACTCAGTACTTGAAACGGCAAAGTGGTACACACCTATACCTGAGCATATAGTAGGCGACACACTTTCATTTGTTGGAGGACAAGGATTAAAGGTTGCTGTGGAAGTCATGTTCATGACTGTGCAAGCGGGTTATGTTGAACTAAACAAGGAAGTTATTGCAGTGGCTGGATACGGTGGTGGAGTTGACACAGCAGTTGTTCTGAAAACATGTTTTCCAGAGAGCCTGTTCTCTTCTGATGTTGAAAAAAGACTTGAGATTAGGGAAATTCTTGCTATGCCCAGGAAAAAGAAATACTGGAATTGGGACAAAAGAAGTTGCCTTAAGAAATTTTCTGAAAAAGAAGGCCAAGGATAAAACTTCGAATAAAAAAGTTATTTCTTGCATGCTAGCATCTCAAAACTCTTTGAAAAATGGAGGAAATTAAACTATGATTTTTGCAAAATTCTTATTTCTGAGAATGTTGCTCAATTTCGCTTGGAATAGGTGAACAATTTGGGTGAACATGGTGAACGACATATTAGATTCTCTTCAGCATTCCTGTTAATAATATTTTTAGCTGGGTTACTTTCTGGGACAATAACAACCTACTACATAGCTTTTCAACAAATCAGTAGTTTAAGAAACGATGTTTCAAATCTTAAAGCACAAGTCTCCAAACTATGGGGCTTCCAAAACGTCACCTACCAAAACATAACAATTTATGAGAATGCGACAACATTATCAGAGTTATATGAAAGAGTGAAAGATTCAGTTGTTATGGTCAATGGTGTAACAAGTACAGAAGGAGTTCAAGGCTCAGGGTTCATTTACAATTTCTCAGGTGCCATGTTTATCATAACAAATTACCACGTCGTCCACAATACGATAAGGCTAAGTGTGACATTTTCAAACGGAAGCGGATATGCTGCAAAAATAAACGGAACAGACCCATACGCAGATTTAGCCGTGCTTTCAGTTGTTGGCGCTCCTCAATCTGAATTCAAACCTCTTGAAATTGTTAGCTCCTCAACATTGAGAGTAGGCGACCCCGTAATAGCCATAGGAAATCCATACGGTTTAGTTGGTTCAATGACTACTGGTGTTGTAAGTGCGCTTGGAAGAACAATTACTGAGGAGTATACAGGGGGCTTCGGTATAGCTAATATCATCCAGACAAGTGCGCCTATAAATCCTGGGAACTCAGGTGGTCCATTATTAAACTATTGCGGCAAAGTGGTTGGAATAACAACTGCCATAGTTTCTGATTCTCAAGGGCTAGGTTTTGCTATTCCATCAAATACCATACTTAGAGAAATAGCTTCACTAATTTTCTACGGCAGTTATGAGGGGCACTCTTATCTAGGTGTGAGAGGAACCGACATGAATTACGAAACAGCCCGAACAATGGGTGTAAACGTAACCTATGGCTGGAGAATAACTGAAGTCTTGCCCGCCGGACCATCTTACAACAAATTGAAGGTTGATGACATAATTGTTTACATGAATCAAACTCTCATCAGAAATGGTGATGACCTAGCAAGTTATCTGGAAGAGAACACATTGCCTGAAGAAGATGTACGTATAACCGTTGTAAGAGGACATCAAGCAGAATATGTTATTGTGACTTTGGGAAGAAGACCTACACCATCCGCTTAAACTTCTTTTTTATTTTTTAGTGAGGCTGCCCATGCTTATACCCAAATTGGGGTTCGAGCACGCCCTGCACAACGCACTCAGATCAAGGCGAAAGCTCAAAAACTGCCAACTTGCCACATTTGACACGTGAAATGAGCGCTCGCTGACTAAACCCAGAAGATCAAGTGATGCTGCGGATGCTTTCTCTGATTTCGCCCACACGCCCAAGATTGTTTATCATAGTTCTCACACGGTAAGGACTTTTCATCAGCCTCGCCATTTGTTTTGATATGAAGCTTGGTCTACGGGCAAAGCGGTAGAAACCCTCATGTATCATTTGCTTTATTTCCTTGCAGGGTACTGCAGTTGGGCATATCTCTGAGACTGCGATGCCTGTCTCCCAATAATCTCCCTCCTTTAGAAGTCCCTTGGCTTCGCATTCATTCCATATGTCTGTTCCAGGAAAAACACCCAATATGTTGAACTGTGGCAGATCTATCGGAATTCTGTTTGCAAACTCGATTGTGTTCTGAATTTCTTCTCTTGTCTCGTCTGGCGCGCCCACTATGAAAGATCCAACTATCACATCTGCTCCTGCCTTTCTAGCCGTTTTGACTGCGGTTTTAGATTGTTCAGGCGTTATCCGTTTGTTGTAGTAATCTAGAATTCTTTGATTAGCGCTCTCGATGCCGAAGTAGAAGATTTTACAACCGGCTTTGGCAATCTCCCAGAGCATCTCGTAGGAGGCGTTGTCGACTCTTCCTTCGCAGATCCACTCCATATCTAACTTTTCCTTTCGCATCTCTCTGCAAAGCTTGATGACATTCTTTGGGTTGGCCGTGAAATTATCATCAACAAAAATAAACTGTTCATATCCCTCGGAGGCAAGAAAACTTAGTTCCTCCAAAGTGTTCTTTACTGACCTGGGTCTCCACCTGTTACGAGAAAACTGCGTACAACAGCAAAACCGGCATCGGTACACGCAACCACGTGAAGAAACCAGGCTAGTGAACTTTCTCGACGCAACATTGGCTCCTGCAATCACAGAGTGATAGTCCTCATCAATTAACGCACGATTTGGAAAAGGAATACTGTCCAAATCCTTTATCGGAGGTCTGTCAGCGGTCGAAGCCACCTCGCTTCCATTTCTGAAACTGATTCCAAGAACATCCTTAAGCCTCTTTTTGCTCTCGAAACAATCTACCAAATCGATGACTATGCGCTCCCCTTCTCCACGTACAATGATGTCAACTGAAGGATATTTTCTCAGAACCCTTTCAGGATTGAACGTGGCATAATAGTTCCCGAATACTACAGTAACATTCGGGTTCTCCTTCTTGACCTCGTTACTGATCAATGCTGCCGTACGACCGGAGCTTGCAAGAGTTGAAAAACCAAGGATGTCAGGATTCTCAGCCTTTATCCATTGAACTGTTTCCTTTATAGTGAGACCTTTCGCTGCTTGATCTAGAACAGAAACTTCAACATTTCTCTCTTCCAGAACTGCAGCCAAATACAAAATACCTAGAGGAGGCCAAGCGCCGACAGACTTCTTCCTTTCACGTTCATCCAGATCTACGTTCGGACCAGCATTGATGAAAGAAAACTTCATGCTTTAACCTAGCCTTCCATCAAACATACGTGAAAAACATTATTATTTCTTTCCATAACCAGCGTATTCCAGATGGTGCTCGCTACCGCGTTGCTCGCTTGCCAACCTCAGCGTGCCCTCGTGATTCCGAACCAAAATATGGTGGGGCTGCCCGTCCCCATACCCAAACGGGTTCAAATCCCTATAAGTTAGAAGACGTTGATCTCTTTAGAAAGGAAAAACAATAGTAGTATATAATACCTCTTAGGCAAAAGCAAACCATTTCTAAGAAAACAGTTTTACAATAACCTATAGGCACACCTTGCACATTATATCTCAGCATACCTTATAAAGATGAGTATGCCAAGATTGGTTTTCTACCTTCTAACGCACGCTAAAAGCATATATAGAAAATCTGATGATTTTAGAGAGAGGTAATCAAAACGTCAATAGACATTAAGCTTGAACGTGGAGTTAAAGGATACAATATTGTTAGGAAAAAATGTCCGAACTGTGGTGCTGAATTCGTCTTCAAACTTCATAGGAACGCAGTTCATGACGTAGGTGGAGACGCGTTATATTATCCTGAAGAAAACGTTGTTCGCTGTAAGGTTTGCATGAGCACATTCAAATATGAATCTAAGCCTAAGGGCTGAAAACCAAATAAGTCTACTAAGCTGCTAAGCTCACAGACTCCTTTGAGTATTGATAGTTAGCGTGTGCTAGTGTGCCAACGTTGTGTTTCTATCTTCTTTTCTGTTTTTCCCCCACGAGCTCTTCTCGTCTGATGTCCCCTCGCTTTGTCACTACGAGCGCCCTCCTTGGCTTTTCTACGGGAATCCTGTTCTCTACTCACGTTCTGTCACCTCACCTTTCAATTGTCAATAGTATTCTTTCCAAAATAAACTTGTTGTCCAAATAGTGTACGTCTACCTATACTGCAAGAACTGAGGTTACATTAAACTCGAGCGCGCACTATAAGGAGAGTCTCTCCATAATCAAGCATCTTCGAGTTTGCTTCAACGCGTGCTTGTGCTCAAATAAGCCTATCTGGACTGTTGCCTTTCAAGTCTGGCGAGTTTTTTCTTCTTCCGCTTCTCCTCTCTTTCTTTCTTTTTCTGAGGCTTAGGTTTTCTTAGGTCTTCTTCTCGTGTTTCTCCTCTTGTGCTACCCATGTAACTGCCTCCTTCTCACATAAAAGCAAAGACTCTTATCTTCTTTTCTTGTATGTGATTAAAACATTTATGCACATTAGCACAAACTATGAACCAAGACAAATCAAGCAAAATAGTTGAGAAAGGTGTGAATAATGGAACAAACCAAAAAAGAATCTTTACTCGAGCGTTATTGGAGACTTAGAGGACAAGCGGACGAATTATATCAGAGACGAATGAGAGAGATCAATCAAAGAATTAACGAGGAAATGAGAAAGTCTGTACAAAGAGAACTTGATGCTTTGGAAGATGCTATAGAGAAAGCAGACCTTGTTGAGGTTTTGCGTCACAAATTGATATTGGAAGTCCTACTGGGACAGCAATCTTCATCACCCTCCAGAAGTTCTTCTGATTCAGTTTTATGACTTGTGCAAGTACCATTAACTGGTTATCAGAGACTTGAAGCAAACAAAGAGTATGGCGCGGGGAGTCGGATTCGAACCCTACCCCAAGTGGACATATCTCCACCAAATCTGGCTTTTTTCAGTAATAGGTAGCACTTAAATACATTTGTAGATTTTTATTAATGTTTAGTGTCGATAAATTTAGGGTCACGCAGATAATCGAAAACAGGAAGAATTAAAGATTGAGCTTGACACAAATTTACGATCTATATAAATGGTATAAAAACCTGAAGAAAAACGATACGAGAACTCCCATTTTCGGTTCAATTGACGTTACAAACGGATGCAATCTTAAATGTATACACTGTTATTGGTGGAAAAACAAATGCCAATCTGAACTCAGCGCAAAAGAATGGACAAAAATAGCGAGAGAAATGAGAGCGATGGGAATTCTCGGTGTTGCTCTATGTGGTGGTGAACCTCTCTTACGTTTAGATGTGGTAAAGGGGCTAATAAAAGAAATGAATTGTGCAATAATAACCAATGGGACTGCACCATTTCCCGAATTTCTGAAAAATGTAGGTTTCAGCGTTTCTGTTGACGGAACAGAAAAAATCCATAACAGAATTAGAGGAGCAAAGATTGTTGGTTTTAACGTTTATCAAAGAGTTAAAGAAAATGTAATCAATTCACCAAGCGACATAATTTTGATTAACATGACATTGAACAGACTAAACATGAATGAAATTGAAGGGGTGGTTAAAGAATTCTACGATTATGCAAAAGGCATGAGCATATCATTCTATACTCCATTTTCTCATAGTGACCCTTTATGGATACCCTACGGCAGTCTCAGAGACAAAATTATAGACAAGATCAAAAAAATCAAAAAAAGGGATCCTTATTTTATCGTAAATACCGAAAAACAATTGGAAATATTTAGGTCATCTGAATGGACAAAAAATTGTCCATCTTTCGTATTTTTATCATTTGACAGCATGGGAAGAATTAAAAACCCATGTATTTTAGGGAAAGGAGCAATCTGTGAAAAATGTGGTCTAGATTGTATGTCAGGCGCTTATACAATTATTGATCTAAATGATTCTGATTGGGCAAGCATTTTGTATAATAATTTCAAAAAGCGCAAGTTGGTAAAAGGAGAAATGAAAATGGTTTTGGGCACTGGATCGTTAATAAAACTCGGGTTATTCTCATGTTTAGTAAAAGTCTTCGGCAAGATAATCAAGTAGACCTGCGCGCATTTGCTAAGAAGAGAAATTGTCAACAGTCCCTAGCGCGCACTATTGATTTCACGTCAGATATGAGTATCTCCATTTTCTTATTAATCTCAGGTTTCAAACTTGCATACAATAGCAGCAGATATTTTCACTTGAACAGCCTAGAAAAGTCTTCTTCAAGCAAAATAAGACAGAATTGGCGTTTTAGTGCGTGAGGATAAGGTTTGAACCCGTGTGTTATTAAGGCCACCAGTTTGGCTGGTGTGTATAAATGGAGAACCAATACCTAAGATATTTTAGGCTTCTATCGTACTCACAACCAAACGGGTTTGGGTCCTATAATGGGGCTGCCCGTCCCCATACCCAAATGGGTTCGGGGCCGCCTATTCTTCAAAGTTTAGCATTGAGGCAAGAGTTCGAAGCTCCCAAGCTATTTTTACATGCTTTAAAGAATACTATCCTTTTTTCTTTGCAATGGTCAAAAGCTTCTCTAATCGATCGCCAGAAAATTGTCTCGTCGAACCTTCAATTTTGAGTTCAGACGTTACGTGGAAGAAGACAAACATGTTTGTGCCACGAAAGAAAAGTGAAGGATGAGTTGCCCAGTCTCTTTCCAATGAATTATATATTTCTATGTTATCAGCAAACAATTTAAATATATTAACTCTTTTGATGATTATATGCCGAAGATAAATGATTTTGATTCAGAAGCCCAGTACTATGATTTGTTAGAAAAGAAGAATCAACCTTCATTTAACTTGATTGTTGATTTTTTAGAAAAATTATTTAAGAAGAACAATTCAAAGACCATTCTTGATGTGACTTGCGGCACTGGTGCCCAAGCAATTCCTTTGGCAAAAAGAGGTTTTCAAACTGTTGGTTCTGACATTGGAAAAAAACTCTTAACCATAGCCCGAAGAAAGAGCAAAGGAGTTTCCAACATCAAGCTTGTTCATGGTGATGTAAGATACACGAAATTTGGTAAATTTGATGCAGTGATTTCTATGCTAAACTCTCTGGGTTATTTAAATAAAAAGGATTTTAGGAAAGCACTAATTAATATCAACTCAAATTTAAAAGAAGACGGACTCCTAGTTTTTGACAATACAAATAAGACCTGTTTAGATATTGGGAATTTTACTGCAGATAAAATAATCGATACTGCTGGGGAAGATAATAGAACAAAATTTGTGAGATTTTGCAAATCAAAATATGACAAAAAATCAGGGATTATAACAACTAAATGGGAAACAGTAATTCAAAGAAATTCTCAAAAACCATTAGAAGCAAGTGGTATTTGGAAGAGACAAACTTATACCATAGAGGATTTGAAAAGTATATTTAGACAGACAGGGTTTCAACTAGAAAACGTTTATGATAGATCGCTCGAGAAATTTGAGGATAGGAAAAGTTTCTCGTATTTGATTGTTGCAAGGAAAACTAGCGCGCTAGGTAAATAATCCTTCATAATATTGTGGAGCAGCATGCGACTAGCGATCTTGAGTTCTCAGGCTGTGTGGCTCTTTGGCGAATAGAAAAAAACAAGCCCAGGCACCATGAGACCTAGAGCAGGAATCAAGTAAACAGTGCCCACACCAAATGAAGCTTCTACGATGGCACACATCAACGGTCCAAGAAGCATCCCAAAGGTCTCAACGCCGCTGACAAAGCCCATTGCCGATCCGAAAAAGCTAGACTCGGTTGAGTCTGCAATGAAAGCTAACCCAATTGGGCATTGTATGCCAATCATGAACCCCCAAAGCGCTGAGATTATCGCGAAGTCGTAGAAGCCTTTCACTAGAGGTAACGCCATCACCGTTGCGCCTGCGAGGAAAATCCCTATGAATACGAATAATTTTCTGCGATGAATGATATCGGAGAGGGGACCTGATAGCAGGCTCGAGATACAATGCGTTATGCCGATCAGCGAAACAATCGTGCCTATTCGTATGTTGTCAAGGGCGAGGACTTGTTGACCGAAAGCTTGGATTGTATACATCAAATACGCAATCCATCCAATCCCGATTCCAAACAACTTTATCATTATTGCAAGTATGTTCCTGTTTCGCACCACTTTTATTCCGATTTCAGTGATTCTCACTCTCTTAGGGTCATCCATTGTTTTTTCCGATACACCTTTTGCAGGAAGTGCTGGTGTTAAGAAGACTGTAGCAAAAACAAAGACAATGCTTATCAAGAATAGTGAGCGGTATCCATTTGCTTCGGAGATTACTCCGCCTATGAAGGGTCCGATTATCATTGCTATTGCAGTTATTTTCATGTGGAACAAAAAGCCGATGCCTCGGTGTTGGATGCCAAAGAAGCCTGCGAGCTGAGCTATCAAGGTGACTGACGCTAATGCTGTGCCCATTCCAGTCAAAGTTCTGGCAAATATCAATAGGATTATGTCTGTCGCATAGTAAGCGCAGATGTATGAAGCGCGCGCTATGCCTATGATGAATGGTTTTCGTTTTCCAAGTTTATCTGACCACAAGCCGCCCAGTGGACTCAGAACAGCGTACGATAGACTGTAAATATTCAATACTGCACCGGTCAAAATTGCTGATGCTTCAAGAGAAGCGGAGAATGGATTTGGCAATAAATTCTTTCATTTTTTGGTCTTTTACTACTAAGAAACGCCATGGTTGGGCATTTCGTGCAGGCGAAGCAAGTCTAGCAGCATTCAAGATTTTTTTCAAGTCCTCCTGTGGCATGTCGCATGGTTTGTATTTTCCTATGCTTCTTCTCTTTTCGACTATTTCAAAGATCTCCGCATAATCGGTGTTTTCAGCAATCTTGTTGTCGAGACGTGTTGTTATGGCATTATGGTTTTCGTTTTCCTGCATTTGAATGCCCCATTTGTTCTACAACTGCAAGGTAGTAGAAACGTATTTAAAGGTTCTCTGACAAGAACTTATCAGAAAACGTAAGGTAGAGAACAATGGACAAGATTGACAAATCTGTCGCAGAAAGCCTAGTCGCAAAATTCAAAACGTTCGGTCTCTCAACCTATGCGGCAAGGACGTACCTGACGCTTTTGTCGCATCCCAGCGCATCCGCTAGCTACCTTTGCAAAGAAACTGGCATACCAGACTCCAAAATGTACTATGCTCTCAGCGAACTTGCAAAAAAAAGCATGATAATTGTGCAGACAGGAACACCGAGCATGTACAAGCCAATGCATCCAAAGGAAGCAATAAGCAATCTAAAACAACAACTTGCTGATGACACAAACCAAAAGATAACACAAGCAGACGCACTGGCAGAAATTCTTTCGCCAATTTTCGAGAACGCCGAAGGAAAAGAAGAAATTGAGTTAGCCTATGTAATTCGCGGACGAAGAAACATCGTTAAAAAAATGAAAGATCTTATAGGTTCTGCCAAAAAAGAAGCTGCAATCTTCATTTCAGAAAAAGATCTACTGGATGAATTGACTCCATCAATAAAGGAAGCAGAAACTCACGTTGAAACTAAATTAGCCTTAAACGAAAAACTCCTCGGAGCCGCAAAACTAAACAGATTGAAGCAACCGAGGATACTGACATGTTCTTGTAACATCATTATTTCTGACATGAAAACACTCATAACAATCTCCAGCTGGAAAAACGAGATCGCAATAATGACCAATGACAAGGGGTTGATAAACATTACTAGAGAATCATACGAAAATCCCAAATGCTGTGAGGAAACAAGCTAAATACGCAAAATAATAACGAGAAAGAACGGAGACTTTTCGGCTTCGAAAGATCAGTGCTTATATATAATATCGTCATACCGTTAAATGTTTCTTTTACTTGAATTGTGGGAATTTCATTGCTTTCTTACTTTTTCTTGTAAGCTCACGTGAGAGAAAGCTTAAATATTCTACTACTTTTTAGTAGTAGCGAAAACACAAAGAGGTTGAATAGAATGAACGAATGTTCATGTGGCATACCGTCAACAAAAAACGTTGAAAAAGCCGTGAAAAAAGCTTATGGACGATTGTGGGCCAGTCAGAAAGAATCAAAGTCGAAGTCGCACAATTCGGCTTTCTCACCCCATGATTCTCTCATCAAAGAACTAGCTCCACACAATGGTATGAAAATACTAGACATAGGGTCAGGCAACGGCGATACTATACTTGCAATAGCTGAACGTGTTAAACCAAACGGGAAAGCAGTAGGCGTAGATTTCTCTCCGAAAGGAATAGCATTCGCGAAAGAAAAGGCTAAAGAGCGAAACTTAGAAAACGTTGCAGAGTTCCATTTGGCCAACGCTGTAAAGTTGCCTTTCCCAGATAGCACATTCGACGCTGTAATCAGCGAATGCGTGGTCTGCTTGATACCTGACAAACAGATAGCGCTTAGCGAAAAGGTTCGGGTTCTAAAGCCTGGCGGCAGAGTTTTGATGCATGACGTAATTACCTGGATATCGATGCCAAAGGTTATCACGGAAAATGAAACATTATACTGTGACTGTATTGGCGGTGCAGTGAGCGTGGAAGATTACGTAAGAATGATGGAAAAGGCGGGACTGATCAAAATCAAAACTGTGGACTTCACAAAGAAAGCACAGAAAACATTGAAAAGATACATACTTGAGCAAGCCATTAACATAGAAGATGAACAGAAATTTCAAGAAGCCATCAGTTTCGTTCGCAAAGGCGGAATCGGATACGCGCTATTTTCAGGCGAAAAACCAAAAAGCAATCTGGAGAAACTTGCTTAAATGAGCCAGACAATAGATTCAAAAATCTCCGCAAAACACAGAATCTCCCTTATTCTCTCTCTATTTTGGAATCTTATTGGTGTCCTTTCCAGAAAATTTTGTCCGACTGTTCATAAAGCAATTGGACCTCAAGATCACTTTGCTGAAGCTAGCGCTGTCATAATTGTTCTTGGCGATCAAAACATTGCGCCGTATTGGTACTTACAGGATCCGATGATTTCTGCAGAGCATCTTGTCTTGGCTGGCTACTGCGTTAGGCTATGGAACCTGTTGGATTGGGGCGCTTGCCGACTGGGTTCCGGAGAACACAACAGTTGTCAAACAAGCTTTAAAGATACCCGAAGAAATAAGTATTGCCTGCATCATAGCAATAGGCGTTGCGGATGAAAAACCAGGAGCTCGACCGAGGAATGCTTTGCGAGAGATTTGCTACGAAGAGGTATACGGCAAGCCATCGAATTTTCTCTAATTTCTTTATTGTTTAGAGCTTATTAAGGAGAAGTGATCATGGAAGAATACCAAACCCTAAAGAAGAAATTAGAGGTTCCCGATGACTTGGTGCAGGTTTTAACCAGGTTAGTGTCACACGAAGACAGCCGCATTTTACTTTTGATAACCGAAAATTTTCAAACTGCTTTGACTATAGCAAAAAGACTTGAAGAAAAGAAGTTGAAGAGAATATCTTCAAAGCTCAAGTCGCTTTACCAGAGAGGATTTCTTTATAGGAAAAAAATTGATGATCAAGAAGCTTACAGATGTAGAAGCTTCTACGATATAATCCGACAGCATCTCGAAGAGTACAGATATGACATGTTAGGATTCGAGAACCTTCACACGCTTCGGCAATACTATATTTCTACAAGAATCGGAAAAACTGAAAGAACCATAAAAAGCGGGCAGTTAAAGTATTCCTCTAAGGTCATACCAATAAGAAAGGCGATTCCTGTAACCCAGTACATACTACCAACACAACAAGCCATCGAAATTCTGAAAGAGGCAACATTCTTTGCTCTTGCAAAATGTGGGTGTCGTGTGGCTTTCAGAAACTGCAATAATCCTTTAGACACATGTCTTCTCTTAGATGAAGAAGCTGAGTATTTGATGTCTCGAGGATACGCGAAAAAAATATCGCTAGAAGAGGCGGAAAATGTTCTCGAAACTGCAAATAGAGCCAGTTTGGTCCATCTTACGTTGTATCTGCCTGGTCAGAAAATCTATGCCATATGCAGCTGTTGTCCCTGTTGTTGCCATGATTTGCAAGCACTTTTGAGGTATGGCAAAACTTTCTTCGTTGCGAAGTCCGACTACATCGCAATTTGTGATACAGACCTTTGTAATGGATGTGGTGCATGCATTAAAAGATGCTTGTTCGGCGCAAGAAAAATGCAAAATGAAAAATCCACAGTGAAAGAAGATAATTGTTACGGTTGCGGACTATGCGTCACAACATGCCCCACAGGAGCCTCCAAACTTATCCTTAGAAGAAAAATAAGGAGATGAAAATAATGATAAACGAGTTAGATGAAAAAACAAGATTGTTGAAGCTTACAGGCGAATTGCTCAACTCAATCATAAAAGGTTTAGCTAAAGTTGACTTAGAAACTAGACAAGAAATTATGGAATTATGCGGTGAAGCTTGCGCTCGCTCAGATGGAGACCTCGAAATTGCCAAAAAAATCGCTGAAGAGTCTGCTGATGAGGAAGAAATTCTGGCGAGAGTAAATAGGGAAATCCCTTGGTGTGGCACTTGGACCGAAGAGAAAACACAATTCAAACTGTTTGCACTAAGTGTGGTTGCCCCTTAGTAAAAAATAAAGTGGTGAATCTTACAGGAACATTTTGCTACTGTTCAAGAGGCTGGGTGAAAAAGATTTTTGAAACAGCGTTAAAGAAACCCGTAAACGTTGAGCTAGAGAAATCAATTGGTCGTGGAGACAAGGTCTGCAAATTTGTTGTTTACATGTGACTAAAATGAAATGAGTAGAGGAAAGTTAAACAAAAGATAAACAAAAAGGAGATGACTAGAAACGCACGCGTCAAAATTCAAGATCGTAAATGCTGACCCTTTACCGAATGAAGAAATTGTTCGCCGTAGTAAATATCTGCCCCAAGGTTTCTACCTAGTTGCCCCATCATCAAATGAAAAAGAAGAGCTAGAAAAGCTGCTCAGCGATGCAGAGTTCTTGATGGTAGGTAGCCGGAAAATAGACAAAGACACAATCAACGCAGGAAAAAAACTTCGGCTCATCCAATGTTTGAGGACTAGCCCTGAGAATGTTGATGTTGGAGCAGCTAAGGCTGCGGGTATTCCTGTGGCTACCTTAAGATTGATGCACTATCCAGCCGTTGCAGAGCACACTGTTCTTCTCATGCTTGCTCTAGCCAAACATCTCTTATTTGCTCATCCTTCCGTCGTTGCAGGCCACAATCCCAAGAACCTAGAACCACTGTTGACAAGCGCGACTAAGATCGCTTACAACTGGCTTGAAGTCAAAGGCATAACCTATCTGCACGGGAAAACAATCGGCATAATTGGTCTCGGTGAAATAGGCAAAGAAGTGGTAAAAAGACTTCGCGCCTTTGAAACAAAAATTCTCTACTACAAACGCCACCGTCTTACAGAAAGAGAAGAGAAATCTTTTGGTGCAAACTATGCTAACCTAGATGAGCTCCTGACGAAATCTGACTTCGTGAGCCTACATGTTCCTCACACATCCGAAACAGAAAAGATGATCGGTGAACGAGAACTAGCACTAATGAAACACACAGCTTTTCTAATAAATACCTCCAGAGGCAACGTAGTCGACGAGATCGCACTCTATAAAGCGCTGAAAGAAAAGAGAATAGCAGGAGCAGGACTTGATGTCTTTAGCGAAGAACCCGTTCTGCCTCCAAACCCCCTGCTCGCCTTGGACAATGTTGTACTGACTCCACACGTGGCTAGCGGCTTTGACTCGCTAACAAGTTCTATGGATTACTACTATCCTAAGTATTTTGAAAATATCATTCGAGTAGCAAGAGGAAAGAAACCTCTAAAATACATACAACCATAAATAGATCACAAGGCGCGCGCTAAGACTCGTTAAAAATACAACATGAAAGACAATTGGTAGATGGACATGAAGTTGTTCAAGATTGGTATCATAGGCGTTCCCTACAACGTAAGCTCATTTGGATCCGGAACAGACAAAAGTCCTGAGGCTCTGCGCAAAGCAGGAATAGTGGAAACGTTAAAGAAAATCAGTGTTAAGGTCAACGATCTAGGTGATTTGGAAACTGAATTGCCTTTTCCGAATATCAACAACCCCAAACTTAGGAACCCTGAACAAGTTGTAGTTTTATGCAGAACCTTGGCGACAAGAATCCAGAGTATAGCAGAGGACGGATATTTTCCGTTTGTAATAGGTGGAGATGATAGCGTCTTGATGGGAATAATTGAAGGTTCTAAGAGGGCGTTAGGCGATAGAATTGGATTGATCTACATGGATGCGCATGGCGACTTTAACGTGCCTGAAACGACACCTTCGGGAACAATAGGTGGAATGGATGTGGCAATCACCGCAGGCAGAGGAGCAAGAGAGCTTGTAGAGATGTTTGATTATTCTCCAATACTTCACGAGGAAAACATCGTCTTATGCGGTGTACGCGATCTCGACGAAACGGAGAAACTGGCGTTGACGGAATCGAAGGTTAGGGTCTATACTGGGAAAGCATTGAAAACCCTTGGTGCCGAGCAGACTGTTAAGAACATTCTTCGAGACCTGCAACAAGTCTGTGATAAGGTATTTTTACATGTGGACATAGATGTACTCGATGCTTCTGTGATTTCAGCCCAAGCCCTTACCGTGCCTGATGGTATGTCATCAAAAGAATTTCAAAAAACCCTTCAAATGTTAATGGAGAGCGATAGATTGTGCGGTATTTCCGTAATGATGTTTGACCCCGCAAAAGATCATGATGGGAAAGAAGCGAGAAAACTTATCAAACTTGTTGCAAATGCTTTACGAGGCTAGGTCTAATTTCTTGATTGATTAGGTGCAACACAAATGGGTTCAAGCGAATCCACGGAAGGGGAGCAGTACAGTGTCACGTTAACCCAAGAAGAAATAGAGGTCTTGAGATATATCTTTGAGACCATTTTGGAGACTGTAAAGGCTCCAACTCTAAATGAAATGCAATCTGCTCTCAAAAAGCCCGAGGACCACATCGTTCAGACTTTGAAGGAACTTGAGAACAAGGATCTTCTTCTAAGAAAAAGAGGAACCCAAGAAATCGTAAGCATCTATCCTTTATCTCTTATGCCCACAAGACATCAAATAAGCTTAGAAGATGGAAAAAAGTTGTTCGCGATGTGTGCTGTTGATGCACTCGGAATACCTATCATGTTCAGCAGAGACATCAAAATTGTATCTCAATGTAAAAAGTGCAAACAAAAAGTGACGATCGAAATCAAAAACGATGAGATTATAAGAATGTCACATTTTGATACTGTGATTTGGAGTCCTATGAGAAAACCCAAACGTCAAAAAGCACATGATGCAGAAGACTGCTGTCCCTTAGTAAACTTCTTCTGCTGCAAGGAGCATCTAGAAAAGTGGACTCAAGATTATCCTGATTTGGCCGGTAGGATCAGTGAAATCAAGCAAGAATTTCCAAGGATCAAGCAACGCTACGGATTTTATGGAAAAAGGCTTGGGTTCCGGTGATTGACCAATTATAAGATCAGGGAGAATGAACCTCAATGGTTAAAGAAATCAGAGTAGACAAAAAGGCGGTCCTTCTCTGCGAAGAATGTGGCTTAGGTTACGCAGATAAAGAGACCGCTCAAAGGTGTGAGAAATGGTGTAGTGAAACCAAGTCTTGTTCACTTGAGATCACTCGAAAAGCAATGTATTTTCCATATTTCCTTTATCAAAAGAGAACTCACAGATGGAGAAAAAAATTTGTGCAGGAAAGTGATCGTGCAGATGAATGAATTCATGCCTTGTAAAAGCATCTTCTCTGAAACTGAAACAGAGTTTCTTAGGAAACAGCGAGTAGCTCGAATAGCAACTATTGACCTAAATGACGGTTACCCTCATGCAGTGCCTATTTGCTTTGCTTTCAATGATGTTTCTTTCTATACAACACTCTCTAAGAATAGTAAGAGGCTCAGAAACATAGAAAATGGTAGTAAAATATCGCTCCTTATCGACGAATATGTAGAGCGAGCAGGAGAATGGCTTACTCTAAGGGGTCTTCTGGTTAAATGTGGAGTTAATTTGCTAAATTATTATGAAAACCGGGGTTTGTTTATGAATGGGTGGTGTATACTCATCAGAAAATATTCGCAGTATAAACAATGGGCTAATGAAGACTCAAGTCCAAAAGACCCAGACAAAAGGGTAATAATGCAAATGCTACCTCTAAAGAAAACCTCTTGGGGGTTTACTTCTTAGGACGAGTACGCCATTCATGATCTCAGTGGTTCTGAACCCGAAATGCTTGGGTCGATAATGGAGCTGCGCGCGCTAGCAAAGATTATGGATTGAGCACGTAGAAGAAAAGCCAAGGAGGTGAAGTATCATGAACTATGAAGAGGAAAAGAAGAGGTATGTTTCGTATTGTGGCTCATACTGTCGCACTTGCGACTGGTTCACAGGGAAAATTCGCAGAACTTTTCAATCGGCATTAGATATGTTAGAGACTTATGGATTCGCAAAGCCTCTCGAAGGCAAGGTTGACATAGAAAACCTCAAGAAAGGCCTAGAGATTCTTGCGAATTCATCGATAGATTCTGGATGTAAAGCTGACCTTTCCGAAAGACGCTCATGCGGCGAAAGACCTGAAGACGATAGGTGCCAGATTCGACAATGTTGTTTTAAAAAAGGCTTTGACTTATGTAGTGAATGCTCGAAATTCCCTTGCCAAGTACTGAAAAGTACTCCCGGTGTAGTCAATTTCGGATGCATTGAGAATCTTCGAGAAATCAAAGAGATCGGGATTGAAAAATGGCTGAACAAGGAGTGGCATGAATACCTGCAGTCAGATAGCAAGTAAATCCAATCAGTTCGAAGCGCAAGGAAATGGTCAACTGTGTGGCAGCTTCGGCTCTTTTCTCCTTTTCACGCAGGTTGTGAAGTAGTTTTTACCTAGGTGAAGAGACGGGCTGAACTTCCTCAAGTCATAGACGGAGTCGAAGCATTGGTCTAGGGCATATGCAGCTACGATTTCACCTATGATGAGAGTGTGGTCACCAGTCTTTAACATTCTAACAACTTCATTCAATATGAGCTACACATTCTTCTATTAATAGCGCGGCCGCTCGGTTAGGTTCCATCCAATCCAGTGGGCGACATCTCTTAACGTGAATGGACCATAAATGCAAAGGCATTTCATAAACAGCCATTTTTTGGCTTCTTCTTCGCCTATGCTTAAGAGGTCAATTAAAAAAGCGGTTTCTGGTTTTTTCTTCCCATCCTCGCGATTTTTCCATAGTTATATAGGTCAAAGAAAAGTTTTCTGGCAACACCCTTAAGCTTGGGGTATTTAGCACTGAAATATTTCTGAAATTCTGAAAGAGTGAATGGCCCATTTGCATGTATTAAATTGAGTGCGGGAAAGTGTTTGTCGTTCAGTGATAAAGGGCAGTTTTGATATTTTCTTTTTCTAGTTACAGATCTTGTGGCCAAGAAATAGTATGAATAATCATCCGAGTTAACGATTCTTAAAGCGCCTCGAAGCACATGTCCTTCAATTAGTACGCATTTATTATACCAATAGTTGACGCGCGCGACGATTAAGGATGTGAAGTTCAGAGCAATAACCAACGGATGTCTTTCAGAAGGAAGTAAAGCATTACATCACAATATGGGTCGAGGGGAAATACATTGACGGAGAACCAAAACTGAGTGCACCTTATGAAAGTTCAGAAATCGGTTGGTTTGCATGGAATGTGTTACCAACCCGCCTTTTCCTACCGTTCAGAAATCTGCTAAGTGGCAAACAATATCCAATGCGACGAAGAAAAACTGCTGATCTGTAGCATGTTTTCATGTTTTTACGACTCGGACACATTCTTTATGAGCCAGTTTGACCACGGTGTCAATTGGCGATATCTATATGAAACTGGAGTGAGACTCCACTATCTGACATCTACTCCGCCTAATCTTCTTTTCTAATGCCGCTTCAACGTCAACATTCATGGACTTGGCAAGGAGAAGCGCTGTAATCAAGACATCAGCAAATTCCTCTGGCAATTTCTGTTTATCAAACTTCTCTAGCTTCTGTTTTCTTTGCAAAGAGCAATGAACCAAGATCTCTTGACAGAGTTCTCCAAGCTCTTCAGTCAATTTTACAGTTCGTGCAGGAACCAAACCCTCTTGCTCCAAGCCAGAATAATATCTCTTTAAATTCTCATCTTGAATTTCTATAAACTGCCACAAGTCTCTTAGTTCCATACATTTCATTTCTCCTTGCTTTCCACTTTCTCGTCTCCTTTTAAAAGGTTTTAGAGAGATAGTAGAGCGATACTCCGCTTACCTATGAATGTCGGGAATACAGGAGATATCTCCACTTTTCTGTTTTAGGATAAAACTTTACTCCCCAAACCCAAACGTGAACTACTATTATTACTAATGACAATGTGTTATGTGCTACATTTCATGTGCTTTGTGATACGTATCAAAAGCGCGCGCTGGAGTGGGGCTGCCCGGATTTGAACCGGGGTCTAGAGAGCCCAAGTCTCCAAGCCTAGACCAAACTAGCCGACAGCCCCGTAGGCTTTGGCATGCAAATAGAAATTTTAAAAGGTAAATTTAAAACATTCTATCAAAAAGAAAACATACAAGACAATTTTGTTATCGTCTTCTAATAGTGCATTGGAGCACTTTTGGGCAGACTAGGCACTCGTCAGGCATTGGCATGTCTTTTGGAATTGCGTTTAGGAATCCAAAGTAGTGGGCGCATTTTGCTGGTGAGTCGAAAACTTTTGGATATTCTGCGGGTTTGATGCCGACGATTTTCATTTTTTCTACCAATATGTCTATTTTTGACATGCAATAGGGGCATGCGTAATATGTTTCTCTCGGCACTGTGTTTGAGTCAGTTAGAACTGTTGGCTTATCAAAGGATTTTCCA
>Ga0315306_10000354_pt1 | contig 21896 bp, 27 predicted proteins | sample TDP1_MG_FD_203803 | JGI IMG/M metagenome (GOLD analysis project Ga0315306, IMG submission 203803) | Freshwater sediment microbial communities from Lake Towuti, South Sulawesi, Indonesia - TDP1 | ecosystem: Environmental > Aquatic > Freshwater > Lake > Sediment | place: Indonesia: South Sulawesi... | reverse complement strand
TCTAAAGTGAATATTGGTTCCAGGAGCCCTCCAACAATTGGATGAAGCAGAAGCAATTGTACCCCAAAGAACCCAAGCAATGAACCCACGGGAACCGAGAACAAACACAACAGCATAGACTCACCCAAAACCATACTTAGGACCCGTCTTCTCCTCCAGCCCACGGCTCTCAAAACGCCTATCTCCCGAGTGCGCTCATAAATCGACATAATCATCGTGTTTGTCACACCTATTCCACCGATCAGGATGGCGAGGAAAGAAACCGCCAAGTTGACTGCGTCCAAGACCTCCAAGCCCTTGTCGACCTTACCGAGTTCAGCTACAGATTTTATTGTGACAAGGTCAGGGTATGTTTCCTCAATTTGTTGACAGATTTCCTCTATGTTTGCTCCTTCTTCCAGCTCCACATAGACTATCATCACATAGCCCTCCTTTTTCTCGATCTCTTGCAGCTTCCTGAGCGAAAGCGCCAACCCTCTGTCCTGGTAAAGGCTTCCTGTTTCGAAAACTCCGGTGATGTTGAACTCTTCTTGTCCTAGAACCAGTTTGTCTCCAACTGCCTTGCCTATGTCTTTTGACAGCACCTCTCCTATGATGAGTTCATATTCTTGAGAGAAGGACGACCCATTCACAATATTCACGCCGAACATCAGCAAATCTTCCTCATTGACTCCCCAAGTTATGGTGTAAGGATTACCCTCAACTGGGTAAAATGTCATGAAAGCGCCCGCAGCTTTCTTGACCCCTTCTAAAGCCTCGATTTCCTCTACTCTATCTTCGGCAATTTTGCTAAATTGCAGGTCAGAAACTCCGCTCTGCGCCACGGAAAAGTCAGCCTCGCCCGACTTGAGTATCCCTTCCATGCCGGATTTCATTCCGCTCATTAAGGCTCCCAGGGCGACGATGGTGGCAATCCCAATAGAGATGCCGATCGTGGTGAGGGAGCTTCGAGTTTTGCGTCTCAAAAGGTTCTTGAGGATTAAGGTTGGGAACCGCATTCTTCACCCCCCTTGCTTTATGACTTAGCTCTCAAGCCACTCCTCTAGGAAGACCTTCATAGGCTCGCTAGATCCGTGGTCAGTTTGGGTTTTTCTCCCTCTTCACGATTTCTCTAGCGACAATCACTCCTGAAACCGAGGCTTGGACTAGCCCTCTGGTAACTCCTGCCCCGTCCCCAATAGTGAATAGGTTGCGAATTTTCGTCTCCAAGCAGTTGCTTAACTCCAACCTCGAAGAGTAGAACTTCACCTCTATGCCGTAGAGCAGGGTCTGGTTTGAGTTCACTCCAGGCGCAATCTGATCCATTGCCTCAAGCATCTCGCGGATATCTGCCAAGTATCGGTAGGGCAGAACGAAGCTTAGGTCTCCGGGCGTAGCGTTCTTCAGAGTGGGGGCGACCACGCTTCTCCCAATTCTTTCCTCGGTTGAGCGGCGCCCAGCCTTTAGGTCGCCGAGCCTCTGAATTATGATTCCTCCACTGAGCAGGTTGGTTAATCTGGCAAGGTATTTCCCGTATGCAATTGGCTCCTTAAAAGGCTCTGTGAAGGAGGTGCTGACTAGGACAGCGAAGTTTGTGTTTCCCGTCTTCCTCTCAGCGTAGCTCTGGCCGTTCACAGTTAAGACACCATTGTAAGATTCGGTTATGACTTCGCCTTCAGGCGCTACACAGAAGGTTCTCACCTGATCGTCGAAGGATTTGGAGTAGTAAACGAACTTGGGCTCGTACAAAGCGCTCGTTAGTTCCTCCAAGACTGGAGCCAAAATTTCAACTCGGACACCTACATCCACGGGGTTGTTGGGCGTTTTCAGTCCTAAAGCCTGCGCCTCAGACTTCAACCATTCGGCTCCGCTTCTGCCAGGTGCCACGACAACGTATTTCCCATAAATCTTCTTCCCAGAAGTTGTTTCCACTCCCTCCACTGTCTGGTTCTTCATTAGGAGGTCCTTAACCTCGGTTTTGGTTCGAATCTCAACTTTGTCTTTAAGGTGACTACGCATCCTGTGAAGCACATCGCCACATTTTTCTGTGCCCATGTGGCGTAGCTTCTGAGGAATCAATTTGAGGCCGGCAAAGGAGGCTCTTCGTCTAATTTCTTCCACCTTGTCTGGGTCGGCTCCGTAGAGGTGTCTTGGCGCTCCAAACTTTAGGTAAATTCCGTCCACATAGTCTACGAGCTCTGAGAGTTCCTTGTCGCTGCGGTACTCGTTGAGCCAGCCTCCAACCTCGGTGGAGAGGGTGAGTTTTCCGTCGCTGAAGGCTCCGGCTCCTCCCCAGCCCGAAAGAAGAGTGCAAGGTTCACAGTTTACGCATCCTAAACCTCGGCTTGCTGGGCATTTGCGCTTTTCTAGGTCGGGTCCCTTGTCCAGCATGAGCAGGCTTAGGTCCGTATCCTTGGTTAGCTCCAGAGCTGAGAATATGCCGGCTGGACCAGCTCCAACGATTATTACATCAAACTGCAAGGGACATCAGCTCAGAGCCCAAAACTAGATGTAATAACTACCATATATGCTTTAGTGATGCTTGCTAAGTTTGTTTCTAGAAGGCTTTCACCAATAGGAAATGTAGGTTATAGATGTTGAGATCGACAGAGGGAGTATTTGGCGCGTTCTTCTTCTATTATCTGGACCATTCGTGTGTGGTCGAAGCCTCTGGGTAGTAAAATCCCCAGTGTTCTCTCCACTCGTAGAAGTCGTACATGTCCAAGAAACCATTGTTGTCAAAGTCAGGATCTTCGTCTTGGCCTGGCAATAAAGGAGGCGGTCCCACTCTCCCAGCCCATTTTCTCCATACGTAGAAGTCCTCCAGATCAACATATCCGCTGAAGTCGGCATCTCCCACTGGTCCCTTCGTGTGATCAGTGCCTTCCTTAGAGTACCACCACATTTCCATGTACTTCTGCGCCTTGGTAATGTTGCATTCGTAGGGCCAAAGATGATCGTTGTAGAGGTGTACTGTCACGTTGTTTGCGTCAGTGTAGTAGTGGAGAGGAGTTATCACGGTGTTTCCGCGGTATGCTGTTTCGATGCCCCAGCTTGGCAGTATGTTGTCGAATATGTATTCGTATGGAATGGCGTGGGCTATGGCCAGCCTCACGTATCTGTTGCTGAGGATTGTGTGGTCAAGGTTAAACCATATGGCGTTGGCTGCAGGGTAGTCGTATTGGAACACCCTAACGTTTGGATGGCGCGTTGAATTCGCCCATTCCTTGAATTCGCTCACTGGTGCAGCTGGGTACTCTCCGAAATCAATTTGATTCATTTTTATTTGTGCGAGTCTGCTGGATTCGTATGGTACCCACTTATAGATGAGTGTATTGATGTTGTATGGTCCCCAGCCCAGAGCATAGCCAAAGTAATTTGGGTTCCTCTCAAAGGTAATGTGGTCGTCAACGACGCACTCAACCATCTTGAAGGGTCCAGTAACGGGTAGCCAGTTTTCCGGATGGACGAAGTCAGTGTTGTATTTACTAATCCTCAGTGTTGCTGGGTTACTCATGTAGCCTTTAAGTATGTGGAAGGGCATAATGGCGCCGCCTCCCCAGTTGTTTGCAAGGCAAGATTTCAGGTCGGCCAGTGGCACTGGATGATGGAGGATGAAGTCAACGCATGTTGAGTTCACGTATTCCACATTCTCTATCTTTAAGATGAACTCGCCGTAGCCAGTGTTGCAGGCTCTTACGTCTAGGGTGCAGGTGTTGAAGGTGAACTGTACGTCGGTTGCCGTGAGCGGGGCACCGTCACTCCAGGTAACGTTGTCCCTGATAATGACCCTCGCCTTCTTCGTGTCTCCCGTCCCCTCGGGATCAATGATAGGATCTTTAGCTGCTAGGTAAGGAACAACCTCCCAGTCGGTGGGATCAATCTCGCTGGGGTCTTCACCATACAGGTACTTATGCCAACTCTCTGGCTTGATGCCCCACCTGTATAGGGTGCTCCACTGTAAGGCCGCCGCATGTTCTTCCGTGAGGGTGTTCATGTACATAGGGAGCAGACTCCACAAGTCATCGCTAACAGCGTATACGAGCGTGTTTGGCTCTGTTTTCCTAAATTCTGGCGCGTATTGAGCGAACAACGATTCGTTTATGGCCAAATGTGAGATGTCGTGGAACCGCACAATAGGGTTCCAGCCTTCAACCCACACAGCCGTCATTTCATACAGTTTGGGGTAATACAGGTTAGCCATTGGTGGGTTATGCATAAACCACTCCTGCCACCTCCAGAGGTAGTTTTTTCGCTTGGCTGCCTCAAAGGTGTGCATTCCTTTCCACAAGAGTTTGTCAGCTGTTTCGTCTAGCCACGGGAAAATGTTGTAGCCTTCAGGAGGGGTCATGTTGGAGTAAACCAAGGACTCGAACCAAGGGACAAGTGCGTGGGGGTACAACCACCATTCGATGCAGGTGAGGTCCCATCCTCCCTCTTCCCAAGTTTTGTTCCATCCTCTGTCCCAAACACGATACCACCACTCATATTCATCGTACACGTGAATTTGAAGGTTGATGCCGATTTTTGCAAGTTCAAGCTTGATAGCGTAGAAAATCTGATAGTACAAGTCGTATTCCGGCCACCAAGGGTCGGAATAAGGGGTAATCACTGCATGTAAAGTGAAGTAGTATTCAGGGGCTTGCACCGTTACTGTGCCACTTCCAGCAAACGCACTAACCAACATCAGACAAGCCAGCGCCACCAAACTGAATTTCATATCTTTCCAAAACTTCACGGAGAATCCCACCCTTCTAATCTCCTCTCCAAAATATTATGCAGTTGAACCCTTTATAGCCTTTTTTGTGAACACAGATGCCTGTGGCCTTCATGAAACTACGTCACTTCAGCTGATGCAGGCACACCAGCTCTTTCATATGGTTAATCTTTGATGGCCTCAAGGAGGCTCATCACGTTCCAAAGCTTCACTCTGGTGTAGGCTGGCATATTAGGGTCTTGAAGAATGTCGTCCAGGGTGGATATGGCGTTAGAAGCCCTCACCGCCGGAGTGTATTTCGTCACCTGCAAGGCACCCATGGAGTCCTTCGCTGCTCTCCTTATGTTCCGAGGAGTGGTGGTGTCCTCTGAAACCTGCCCAAGGATAACCAACGCCTGTTTTATTCTGTCCTCGTACTCTGTCAGCTTCTTCTTACGCACCACACAAAACCTCCGAAGAAGCGCAGATGCATGGTTAGACTACGCTAACCTCTATTAATGTTCTGGTTAGAATTTATGCTGTTTGGTGCCCTAATACACAGGCTTCCTACACTTCTTGCAAATAACTAAGCCGCTTTGGCGGTCTATGAGGCAGTTGACTATCTTATCAACATCGTTGTCGCATTTATCTCTGCAGTGGAAGACCCCTTTTCCAAAAAATTTGCAGACTTCGCACATTTTTCATTCTGCCTAGGTGCAGCTGAGGTAAACCGCTGAATGGCAGAGTCCTATCCTCTAGTCGCATCTGAGTCTAACAATTTTGTCGCGGAGTCTCTTTGCCTCGTCGCAATCAGATTTGAGACGTCGCAACTCCTCTAACTTCTTCTTGAGCTCAGTTACTTCCTGCTGAATTTCCTTTAGTTTGTCACTCAATTTTGCCACAGAGTGGCAAGCTGACCTTGGGCTAAAAATGACTTATGAAGGGAAAATCAATATTCAGAATCAGCATTTTTGCAGATGAAAGAAATCAGTATAAATCAGGCGCCTACTTACTTATTATCCTTGGAGGGTTGCAGAGTTGCCTGAAGACACAAAGCCAATTCAAAACATGGCGGACCTTCTCAGGCAGGGAGCCACCCTCACAGAGCTCTCTTGCCCAGCCTGCTCCTCCCCCCTCTTTAAACTTAAAACTGGAGAACTCTGGTGTGCCCAGTGCCAAAAACGCGTGATCGTGGTAAAAGAGGGAGCGCCACCAACAGAGGCAACGGGTCTAGCGACCCTCGGAGCCCTAGAGTCCACAGTTCTAACGAAGATACAGGAGATTGAGAAAAAAATAAGAGAGGAAACAGACCCTCAGGAACTGGAAAAACTGAGTTCTATTCTCTCCAAGCTGCTGGAAAACCTTGAAAAGCTGAGAAAGATGAAGGGCTAAGAGTGCTGGGACGCTACGAAAACTTTCCCGAACTCGTCCACAGCAGTGCGAGTTTCAGTCATAAGTCCACAGAGAGGAAAATCGAACAAGCGATTCTTCGTGCCCTCCATCGGTTAAACCAGGAAAAAAACGATATCAACGCCGTTTCACCCTTCTCCACACCGGGATGCGAGGTTAGCTTCGAGTTCGGAGTGGCAGAAGGCGTCAACTTCAACTACTTAGACAAGGAGGAACTGGAAAGATGTCAAAAGGGTATTAGAAAAGAAGCGCTACCAACCCTCGACTTTTTCTGCGTCGTGCGCTACCACACCCTAAAAGGGGGGAGAAGAAGGCCTTTAAAGTTTGATTATCACCTCCTCCGCTTTCTCCCTCGCCACAACAGCGTGGAAGTGCAGGTCGCCCATGAGCGCGGTTCCAGACGTGTTCCACTGGAAGATCTCACCAACTTTGTAATTGGACAGATACGCGAGGAGCTTTCCAGAAAAGGATGAAGCCACTGATGGTTTAGGATTTTTTGCATGTCTTAGCATTGTATGCACAGTCAGCCGCGCGGCGCAATTCCGGTGTAACATTGTGTAGTTTTGTTGAACTAATAGACGCAAAGGTTTATTAAATATTACTATATAATAAATATTTGGATTTCGAATCCACATTCTGTGGCAAAAGGAGGGAAAAAGCCACAAATAACGTTGAACTGAGTCGGAGAATATGAAAGATTCCCTAATTTTTGTTACGTTCTTTGTTTTCTGGACCTTAGCAACCATCGTAGCTCCGGTTCCGATGTTTCCTGGGAACATGGTTTACATATGGTTTGAAGCATCACCTGCATCCTATTTCTTTTACATAAGCGCTATCATAAATGGGATCACTTATGGGTTAGTCGTCTGGATAGTTTATGAACTGTGTTCCAAAATTATTGGGAATTCAACTTCAGAGGAGCTAACAGAGGAAGAAAAGGAACACGCGCAGGCATTGCCAAATGACTTTGGAGTAGTTGTTTGTCCAAACCCTAAATGTCAAAGGGAAATTGAAGAGCCTATTATCTTGAACAATCTGTCAACAGCGCTAGAGGAGCAGTATTACGCTTGTCCCCACTGTTTCATGAAACTGGGTGCGGAGAACACTCAACTCAAAAAAGAAGAGGAAGAAAAAGAAGGGTGGTTGGATTAACACAAAAAATATGGAGGCATTAAGAGCCAGCTTCCCTTTCAAAAAGAACGTAATGCTTGACGTCCATACTGTATCCAGTCGCTTGATAGGTGTTGAGGCGCCAGCCGTTCTTTTGCCACTCCTCAATTGTTTTTCCCACGTCTTTGTGGTGACCAACTTGCACACATGCGTATTCTTTCAACTTAACCTCACCTTCTGCGGCACCTAGGAACAAGGTCGCTCATAACAGTTTGCATGCGCGCGCTATAGACGGTTCTTTCTTAAATCTTAGCGCAACTTGAAATGTAGTAGGATGTAAGAGCGGGCGTCTGCAGAGTGCATGATGCTCGTAGTATTTTACTACGAGGATACCCGTGGTATGTGCGTCTCAAATATGGGCGCGCGTGTTCTTGTCTATGAAACCTCCTCTATGATACGGCAACATGTGTCGCAGACTTCTATAGCGTGAAGGCCTTTTTCGGTTGTCTTCCAGAGATCAGTTTTCTCGTTTATCCATTCCGCCTTTTTCATTGCGTTTAGGTATTTCTCGAGCTGAGGGAAACTCAAACGAACTTTGTACATTATGTTTGTCTTCTTTGCGCCGTCTTCGGCGGCTCTCAAAATCTCCATGATTATGTCGTGTCGCGACCTTCTTTTGCGAGAAGGGAGATCAGCCATTTAATTACCCGTTACACTTGTTGACACAATAAACGCATTAGTCTTTTGCATTTGCTTTCGCGGGCGCCATCAACACTACTTGTGCTTGTTGTCTGAACGCCTTTTGCCGATTGTCCGTTCTTGCTATATTGTCAAGTTTGAAATAACCCCTTTAAAATTCTGAGGCTTGTTTGTAACAGATTGGTCTGGTGGTTTGGACCATGAAGACGGTTAGCTGTCCAAAGTGTGGAGGACTCTTGGTGAAAAAAGGGAGCAAAAATAGATACTGCTGTGAAAATGAGAATTGCCCCGTTATATTTGTTCGAAATCCTTGGGATCCAGCTAAAAGGGTGATAGCTTGTACATCATTGAGTTTACATTAGGACGCGAACACATGTACTCCGCAAACGCGCGCTCTTACACCCCTTACTACGGATGGACAAAAACAAGCATAAAAGAACCAGCAGCGCAGGCACTCCTTTCAAGCTAAACTATTAGAGGTGCTCTGACTCTTCAAGAAGTTCAGAACCGTTGTCAGGATGTCTCTTGCCACCTCATCTCTCGGTCTGTTTCCGTCAATAAGTGTTAATTGTCCGTCTTTCACAAACTTCATGTAGACCTCCCTAACCCTCCGCTGAACCTCTAGCCTCTCCATGACAGACCTCTTCCGTTTTATTCTCTTGACCACCACCTCCGGCGGGATGTCTATATAGATGGCTAAGTCTGGGACGATCACTGATCGGTTGATCTCTTGGATCCAGTTTAGGTCTAGACCCGCTGCTCCCTGATAGGCTAGACTGGAGTAGACGTACCTGTCGGAAACCACGATCTTCCCCTCCTCTAAAGCTGGCTTTATCCTTCGCTCCAAGTGGTCAACCCGGTCAACAGCAAAGAGAAGCGCTTCCACTGCGATAGGCACGCGTCTCTTCCTTTGGAGAATGTGGGTCCTTATGAACTTCCCGATGTCGCCCGGACTCGGCTCAGTTGTGTACATGGCTTCAAAGCCTCTTCGCTTCAGTTCTTTGACGAGGCGACGAGTCTGCGTGGTCTTTCCGCTGGCATCTAAACCTTCGATGCAGATGAATGTTCCCTTCTTCCTCAAGTGTCAGCCTCGCAATTCATGTCAACTATGCTCGGGCATAAATGACTTTTCATCGATCAATTTATAATACATGCAAACTCAGAAGATAGCGGAGACCCATGACAATGCGGCGTTACTGGGGTGAGATCAAGGATCCTGTTCATGGATATGTTTACATTACCGAAGCCGAGAAGGAGGTCATTGATTCTTTTCCGGTGCAGAGGCTTCACAGGCTGAGGCAATTGGCCGGAGCAGAGTACGTTTATCCCGGCGCAAACCACACCCGCTTTGAGCACTCTGTTGGAGTTATGCATCTAGCTGGCCTCTTAGCAGGGAATCCCCACCTCTCCCAGCTTCTCTCTGAAAATGAGGTTCAGAAAGTTAGAATAGCAGCTCTTCTTCACGATGTTGGACACGGACCCTTCTCCCACGTCTTTGAGCACCTTCTCGTGAAATTCTTGAACAAAACCCACGAGGACATAAACGTCTGGATTGTCCAGAAGTCAGAGCTGAGAGATGTGCTCAAGGGCTTGGGATACGATCCAGACGAGCTTGCGAAGCTTTCAGTGGGGATGCTGCACAGGCCCGGGCGGGCGTTCATGGATCAGATCCTCCGGAGCGCGGTGGATGTGGACAAACTTGACTTTGTTGTCCGTGACACATATCATACTGGCGCAGAGTATGGGTACGTGGATGTCTTCCGCCTCATCCACATGCTTGACGTGTTGGACGAAAACCTTGCGGTTGACTTAGGCGCCCTCTCAGCCCTTGAATCCTTCATTCTGGCGCGAATAGAGTCCTTCAAGAGCATATATTTTCACAGGGTTGGGCGGGCTGTTCAGATCATGCTCGCAACAGCCATGGAAGAGGCGAAGGATGAGCTGGGCCTAGTGGACTTCAGATCGCCAGAGGAGTACTTAGCCCTGGACGATTACACGGTTTGGACTATGCTGAAGGGTTGTAAGAAGTCGAAGGGAATCATAGAGAACCTGGAGAGACGTAGACTCCTTAAGTGTGCCTACGACCAAACCTTCTACGTGAGAGACAAAACCGTTTCCAGCCTCTTCAGCGTGGAGGAGATTCGAAACCAAATGAGGGACAAAATCGCGTCAGAGGCAGGGGTCAATCCCAAGTCCGTTGTGATTGACGTGCCAACCCTTCCCTCTGTGCCCTACCGACACTCTGTTTTCCTAGAACCTATGGAAATTCCTGTTTTCCAACGAACCAGAGATGGCGAAAAGGTTCCTCAGCGGCTGAGCGATATATCTGGAATTTTTGACGTGCTTAAGGGGTTCATAAACATCCTGCGCGTCTACACGGAGGAGAAACACCGTGAGAAGGTTGGCGCTGCTGCCGCAAAACTGCTCGGAGGAATTCCCTCCTCAGCAAAGATATCCTTCTAGTTTGAAGATAAGAGAAATTGAAGAACTGTCTCCGAAACCGCGCTATCGGTAGCTCTTCTGATCTCTGGCTCTGGCGCCCGGACCGCCGAACTTCTTCGGCTCCTTCCGCCTAGAGTCACCTGCAATCATGGTTCTGTCATACTCGGTCAAAGTCGTTTTAACCTGCTTGCTCTTCGTCCATCTTACAAGAGCCCTAGCGATGGAGGTGCGCACGGCTTCAGCTTGCCCCATGAAGCCTCCGCCGGAAACCTTGATGTCGATGTCGAGTTGTTTCCAAATCTCCTCGCCAGTTTGGAGGAGGGGTTCCACAATCTTACTACGCGCGATTTCCGGTTCAAAAATCTCGAGGGGAACGTTGTTAACGCGGATTCTTCCCTGCCCCTCTCTAACTGTTGCTCGGGCGATTGCAGTTTTTCTTTTCCCGCTCGTCAACAGGACCTTTTTTGTTTTTGACGTTTCACTCACCCACTGGAGTCCATCCTATTCTCTTGGCTAGTTCTTCCACCCTTATGTAGGGGCACTTCAGCCTTTGTGCGTTTGCTTCTGGTATTGTTTGTGTCTCCTTTCCTCTAAACTCGTCGGGCACTCCTATGTAAGCCCTGAGTCTCTTGTAAGCCTCTTTTCCCTTTGGGTTTTTCCAGGGAAGCATGCCTCTCACGGTTCTTCGAACAATCTGGTCTGGCCTCCTTGGGTGGAGGGGTCCCTTGCCTGGGTGGCCCACCTCTAGCAGAGCCTTTTTCTCCTCCACAACACTGAGTCTCCTGCCCGATATAGCTGCCTTCTCGGCGTTTACAATGACTATTGTTTCGCCTTGGAGGAGGCGCTTGGCTACGGTGCTGGCTACCCTGCCCAGTATCAGTTCAGTCGCATCGATTATGACGGGTTCGGTGCTCATCGACTTCACCAGTGCCCTCGGACTTTTCTTCACTATTTGCGGAACAGATAAACATTTCCTTTAGCTTGAAACAAAGAATGTCAGAGGAACGAAAATGCCCCGCAAGACGGTCCTGCTTGTGTGCTACGGGAACATATGCAGAAGCCCCATGGCAGAACGCTTCCTAAACATGATGTTGAAGAGAAATGGCAGAGCCGAGGAAGTGAAGGTTCTTTCAGCAGGTTTAAACGCTGTTGGAGGGACACCTACAGCAGAGGCCATAGAGACCATGAGAGAGGAAGGGATAGAGATCTCGGGTTTCATGTCAAGGCAACTAACTAGGAAGCTGATTGAGGAGGCGGAGCTAATTTTAACCATGGAAAAACGCTACAAAGACGACATTCTTTCACGTCATCCACAAGCCAAAGGCAAGGTTTTCACGCTGAAAGAGTTTGCGGGTGAAACAGTAAACTTGGACATTGAAGACCCGTATGGTAAGGGCATCGAAGCCTACAAAACATGTGCAATGGAAATAAAACGGAGCTTAGCCAATGCCTTCAAAAGGATCGTTAGGGGTGCTTCCTAGTTTCAAACCTCCCGGGCGCCCGTGATTTTTAGGGCTAGGAAATGATGAGAACCGATAAGCTTATATGGACCGCAATGTTCCTCGATATTGAACAACGATGAGAATTGAACTAGCAATGGAAACTGACGAATTCAAGGGAGATTGGGAATTTTGAGACATAGAAAATTGTTTGTCGGGAGCATGGTTGCAATTTCGGTTGGGATAATCCTGCTAGTCTTGGGGAACATTATTATGCCTTTTGGGATTGAAGAACACATGAGCGGGTTCTGGATTTTCACGAAGACGTGGTATGAGGGCACAGTGGTCTACTATTTGGGCTTCGCCATCGCCGTCATAGGGCTCATAACAATAATTGGAGGCATATCTGGAATAATCATCAGCATAGTTCTGGAACTCTTGGACAGGTACGCGTATGCCCCTCCAGCCTGAACTTCGAGTTTCGCTCGCTTCATGAACGTCTACGGGGGCACGAAGCTTTGCGGCGTTCCTTCTCTATATTAATGAATGAGAACCGATAAACTTATATGAAACGCAATATTGCTCAATATTGAGCGACTATGAGAGTTACACTAACGATAGAGGCTGACGAATTTAAGTTGGCCCAGACACTTTCGAAGTTCTCGAAACGGTATAAGAGCAGCTACACCCTTGCCAGGCAGAACCGCGAGTTCATTTTGAGCGTGAAGACGGACGACTTTGGTGAACTTGTCAGGCGTCTTAGTCATATAAAGGGGTGTAAATTCAAGATTATGGAACTCCATGAAGGTGCAGCCACAGGCGCTGGCGTCATAAATGTTAACTTGACAAAGACTAACATTGACGCCCTCGTTGGCAAGTACACCGTAGCAAAATCCAACATAGACCCGGTTGATGGAGGGATCATAAAATTGTTGGGTGAACTCTGGTTCTGCCGCCCGAAACATGACAGAGTCATAAAGGAGGGTGCGAAAGTCGAGGTCGTTGGTGTAGAAGGAGTTAGCTTAATAGTGGAAGAGGTGAAATGAAAAGTGTTGGGAGTTGTACTCGCTGTTTTGGGAATAGCGGCAATCGTCGTACTCTTGATATTGTTTACAGGATTTAGAAGAGTGAACCAGTATGAGAGGGGCTTAGTCGAGAGGTGGAACGCTTACGAAAGAACCGTTGAGCCTGGATTAAGGTACATCTGGCCTTTTACTCATAGAATGTACAGGGTGAACATGAGGGAACAGGTCATAGATGTTCCGCCCCAAGAGATTATCACGGAGGACAATGTTGTTGTCACAATCGATGCCGTGGTCTACTACCAGATAATCGACCCGAAAAAAGCCTTGTATGAGATAGAGGATTTCGAGCTAGCAATAGTGAAGCTCGCCCAAACCACGCTGAGGAACATAGTGGGCGAGATGTCCCTTGACACATGTCTAACGTCTAGGGAAAAGATAAACACCGAGCTAAGAAAGGTTCTGGACGAAGCCACAGACAAGTGGGGAACCAAGGTAAACCGAATCGAAGTTCAAAGAATAGACCCGCCCAGCGACATTCAGCAAGCCATGCACAAACAGAAAACGGCGGAACAGGAGAGAAGGCAACTGCGTCTAATAGCAACAGGAAGAAAAGAGGCTGCCATGCAAGACAAGGAAGGAGCCGTACTAAAGGCAGAGGGCGAAGCTAAAGCCATACAACTCGTTGCCACCGCACAAGCTGAAGCAGTACGAGTTGTTTCAGTGGCGGCAAACAAATATTTCCTGAAAAACGCTCAACTGAACAAGAAGCTCGATGTGATTCGAGACACGTTTTCGCAACAGACGAAAATAATTGTCCCTTCCACAGCCGACATACTGAGTGTGATTGGCTTGGAGGGCGCCCAAGTGCTTCCTATAAGAACGGGCTCCAGCGAAAAGGAAGAAAAGAGCTGAAGGGTCAAAGCAATGATGGAAACGGTAGCAATCCTTATCCTGATAGCGGCCGCAATTCCATGGATATGGTGGCTGCTCAAAAAGTTAAGTGAACCAAAAATACGTCACTACGAAACAGACCTAAGACTAACATACAAGAGGTTTAAAGAACTCTACCCAAACTCAGAGATAAGCTATGAAGACTACAAAAAATTACAAGCCAAGAAAGCCTACAAAAAAGCTGTAAGTCCCAGGAAAATAAAAAGGATGGTAAGGTAATTTCAGTCAGATGGTTTTTGGACCAAGAACTTGATATCTCGTCACCCGACTATTTTCACGCTCGTGCCCTTCGGATTCTTCTTCACCAAATCCGGAATGGACAGGCACTTTCCCCTAGCCTTTAAAATTTTGGACCGCGCTTGGTCGGAGAAGGCGAAGGCAGCTACGCTGAGAGGGTGATCGATTTTTCCGGCGCCCAAGACCTTGCCTGGAACAACCACTGTTTCCCTTTGCTGGGTGTGGTGGCTTAGGTGGCTAACGTTTACGGTTGTGCGTCTCCTCCTTGAGCTGGAGAGATGTCTGGCTAAGTCACGCCATATTCTCGCTTCGTTCTCTCGAGATTTCTTTCTCAGCAGTCGAATGAGACTGGCTAGTTCTGGGTTGGTTGTTCCAACTGGGCGCATCTATTTTGCCTTCTTGAGCTTTTTGATGAACTCGCCGGCTTTTTTGTCAAGGCGGCTAAGAGATTCGAGTAGAATCCGTTCAACTGGGAGAGCTCCAGTGGACTCGATGTCGAAGATAAACGTGTTTTTGTCCCAAGTTAATTCGATGGCGGGCGGTTCTGCTGGGCAAGCGTCCACACAGTCTTCGCAGAGAGTGCAGTCCATCAGGTTTCTAACATTTATTCCCTTCTCAACCACTACCAGAACTTTCTTGGGACAAACCCTAACGCACTCCTTGCACAAGTCACAGCGTTTTTCGTCAATCTTGATCTGCGGAAAATACTTGTAGACACACATGGAGACTGGTTGCCACTTCGCATGAGCTTTTCCCTTCCCAAGCCGAGCGTACGCCTCCAGCTTTATCTTCTGACCTGAGACCAGCTTTGCGATAGGAACCTTGTCGCTTACGGGTCTGATGTCGGGGTTTTCCGAAACCAAATCTCCAGAGTACACGGTCATCATCTCCTCTGTGGCTTCAATGTTCAGCGTCATGGTCACTCGGCAGAGGTTGCACCCGAACTCGCTCTTGCACGGACATTCTTCGGGGAGGTTGTAGGAGTCTAGATCTGTTGTGATGGGGATGAGACCCAGTCTGTGGGCGAGAATCTCGTCGTGAAGCACCGAAGAGTTTTCAACAACAACCACGTCCTCTATGGCCATGGACGGAACTTCGGCCAACATGATTCTGCGCAGAGAGTTCATGAAGGATGAGTCGGTGTCTCGAACAATTAGCCGCATGGTGGTGTCGGTTTTGTCCACAATTTCAGCCTTCACTGATTTAGACCCCCGCCTTTCAGTCGTTTCATAAGCACTTGTCAGACTCTTCGGCCCCTCCGCCCCCCCTTCCTCCTCGTTCCGTTGTGCGGAACAGGGGTGACCTCCTCTATGCGTCCAATGCGGAATCCCGCTCTGGCTAGTCCTCTTATGGCTGCTTGTGCCCCTGGACCAGGGGTTCGGGCATCTGATCCTCCAGGAGCTCGAACCTTTATGTGTATGGCGGTTATTCCCTTGTCTTTAGCGATGGCGGATGCTTGAGCTGCGGCTCGCATGGCAGCGTAGGGTGATGATTCCAGTCGATCTGACTTGACAAACATTCCTCCGGTGGTTCTGGAGATGGTTTCGGCGCCGGATACGTCGGTGAAGTGTATGATGGTGTTGTTGTAGGAGCTGTATACGTGGGCTACTGCCCACTTGTCAGTCTTTTTGCTCACGGGGTTTCCTCCTCAATCTCTCTTTTAGTCTCTGGTTTCACCTGAGCCGCCTCGGCGAGAGATCCTCGTAGGGGATGGTCGGGGTTTGACATGGGGCTGGTTGGGGCGTAGGCTATCTTCACCTCATCATCCTTCATGACAAGATAACTTGGAGAGGACACTTGCCTGTCTTGGATGGAAATGTGCCCATGGGCAATGAGTTGACGGGCCTGATAAAGGGATTTGGCCATGCCCTTTCGGAACACAAGTGTCTGAAGTCTGCGTTCAAGAACGTCTTCTAGGCTTAAGTCCAAAACATCGTCCAAGGCCGCTTTTTCTTGGAGAATTCCGAGGCGAGTGAGTTTTTCGAGAATTTGTTCCTCCTGTCTTTTCCTCTCCTCAGAAGATTTGCCTAAAAGGGACCTGGCGTTTCCTCGGAGCCTAGATAGCATAGTTTTGTGGCGCCACAGTTCCCTCTTGTTTCGCAGTCCGTACTGGCCAAGCAGTTTGAGTTCCTCTTGCAGGATGTCGGTCCGCCAGGGAAACTTTGGTGTTTCGTATTTTCTCCGTTGCTTTTTGGGGTCACCCACTGGGAATCCTCACCGGTACTTTCTTTACACCAATGGCCTTTGCTTTCCTTCCGGTTGTCTTTGTTCGCTGTCCTCGCACCTTCAACCCATGCGCGTGGCGAAAGCCCGTCCAAGACTTTATCTTCTTCATTTCATCGATGTCTGTTTTTACCTGAAGGGTTAGGTCAGGGCCAGTAAGATGGATGTCTTTCCCAGTCTCTATGTCTTTGGGGCGGTTGAGGAGCCAGCCTGGCAGGCCGTACTTTTGGGGATTTTTCAAGATCTCCTCAATCTTTTCAACGTCAGTCTCTGGAACGAAGCCTAGGCGAGTGTGCGGGTCAACTCCGGCCTTCTGGGCGATAATGTTGGCCAGCCTGATTCCTATGCCTCTTACTCCAGTTAGGGCGTAACCTACTTTTTTGGCGCCGTCGAGGTCTGCGCCAGCGATTCGGATGATGTGTCTAAACTCCTTGGACATTCTGAACCGTCCATGAGTCCTTAAGCTAACTACGGAAATGACCCATAGTTTATTTAAACCTTGCTTTGACCCAGCCAGAAAAGGCTTCTATTGCCCAGTCTTAACTCGATTGTGGTTTAGATCCGATCACGCAAGGGTCATATTGGCTTACTAAACATCAGTTTGTAGATGTACAGAATGAACCCAGAGATTAAGGAAACTGTGCAGAAATCTTAGACAGCACCGAATCCAACAGCGTTCAGAAACGGATTGGAAGTCAAAGGATAGAAAGGCTTCATCTCCTCGTAAAGGAACGAGTCTAAGAAGATGTGAAAATAGACTCCTAAGAGAGATGTATAAAGAATCTTTGCAAATGAGGATTCTTGTTGAACCTTAAACTCCGCCAGGATCTTGTTCAGCCAATTTCTCAGAAAGTAGATGCCAACTCCTGTTGCGATTCCTATTATAGTTCCACCTAAGTAAGTGTGGAAGAAACCGTGCAGGGGATAGCGAAGACCCATACTAAGCACGAGAAAGGGCTCAATGTCAACTATGACATTTCCAACTAAGAAGGCTGGAAAGTTTAGGTAACTAAACAGGAGTAAACCGAAGAGCAACGCGGGTCCTAGATGGAATGGGGTAAAGGGCATGGGTCATTTTCTCCGAGAACAAATTTGTTGGCTTGACGTTTAAAGTTTAACAAAGAACGAAGGCGATGTGGGCAAGTTTGGCTACTCAGTTATTGCGCTCAAGATGAAGATGAACCCGAAGAGTATGAAGAGAAGAGAAGTTCCGACCTTCAGGTATTTTTCGGGTACCAATCTTAGGAGTTTCGCTCCAAGCATTACTCCAATCCCGGTTACAACCGAAAATGCAAGCATGACGCCTGCCAACACGATTAGGGGATTCTTGAGCTCTGCCGCCAAGACAATGGAGGCGAGTTGCGTTTTGTCGCCCAGTTCCATGAGGGAGATAAGCGAAAATGTTTTGAGGAAAGTGGCTCTTTGTTTTTCAACCTTGACTTTTTCTTTCTTGCGAATGAGTTGGAATGTTCCGAAAGTTATGAAAACTAGTCCTGAGCCGAGACTGACCCATTTGTAGGGGAGGAAACTGAGTAGCTGTCCTCCTACCAACGCGCTTACACCATCCACCAAGAAGAAGGCTAACATGGAGCCTGCGAAGACGGATGTTGCAGAGGATTTTGAAGAGAGCACAACCGCAGTCAGCTGTGTCTTATCCCCTAACTCAGCCAGAAAGACAAAAGTGAAAGCAGTCAGAAAGGGAACAATAGTCAGGCTCATCTTTTAACCTCAATTGGTCCTCTTCTTCTTCCCCCATTAACATTTGTTATGGTCTCATAACTCTTCAGCTGAGATAAATGTATTCTAGCCGATTATTCGCCGCGAAAACCTTTTCTGAGTCTTCACAGTTGAGTTCTCGCTATGCGCTGGTTTACTGGTTTCATCTTTCACAATGTCGCTTTCGGACTCTTGTCGGTTTTGCTGCCGCTCTATATTACTCAAACCGTGAGCGGGGGCACCCTCACCGTTTGGGGGATAATTACAGCCACTGCAACCTTTCTAGCGATTCCTTTTTCTTTTCTCTGGGGCTACCTTTGCGACGCCACCAGACGCTACCGATTCTTCATCCTAGTTTCCTTTGCAGCCGTAACTGTGCTGCTTTATTTTTTCTCCCTAACGACAAACTTGTTTATGCTTGGTTTCTTTTACGTAACCATCGCTGTCTTTCGGGTTGCCCATGAACCGCCAAAGAACGTGTTGATTGCCGAAACTTTTTCCTATGTGGAATGGAAACAAGGCTTTGCACGTTACGAGGCTTGGACTGAACTGGGGTGGGTCATCGGCTTGCTTTTAGGTTTCCTAATGGTGGCGTTAGGCCTTAACACGGCAACATTGTTGCTTGTCTGCGTTTACCTTAGCCTCCTCTCTTTCTTAGCCTCAGCAACTTTTGTAGCGGATCCAGCTTTGATCTTTGAAAGAGGTTTGGTGTCTATAGAAAGGTCCATCAGTTTGTTGCAAAGTGGCGCTACAATACTCTCTAAAGCGGAAACTAACGCACATGCTTGGGACGAGTTTAGGCAAGAGAACGCGTTTGCCCTCTGTCTTGGACTAGTTTTCTTCTCGCTTGCCACAAGCGTATTCTTCACTCCTCTGCCCGTCTTCTTCGCAAGAAATCTGACCCTTCAAACAAGCATCATATTTATCCTGTTTCTACTCAACTCTGCAAGCTGTCTCTCAGGTTATTTTCTAACCCAGAGAAAGGCTGGCGGTTCCGAAGCAAACGCTTCCATAAAGAAAATTGCGTTGCTTCGTAGCCTACTGGTGCTTTTGCCCGTTTTTGCGGGATTCAGCTCATTTTTTGGGGCTGTTGTGCTGTCAATAATTGTGTTAGTTGCTATGGGACTCGCCTACGCTTTCTACTCTGTCTCGGTGCTTTCACTCTCTATGGAAGTGATTCCGCAGGGGAAAGCCGGCCTTTTCACGGCACTTGTGGGCACAGGTAGCGCCATCGGCTGTTTTGCCGGACCATTGATCGCAGAAAGCTTCGGTTTCCAACAAGCGTTTTTGACCTCTGCAGCTTGCTTCCTTCTGAGTTTTGTCGCCTTCAAAAAGTTTGCATGAAAAAGAGAGCACCAGAGTCTACATCCTTTTTCGAAGTTTAGGTTGTACGAGGAGTTTTGTCCCGGGGCAATTCTTGGTAAATGTTGGGTGACAATACCAAAACATTTATGCGGGCTAATCCCATACGAGATTGGCATGGGCAAAATAGATTTTGACGAAGTTCTATATATCGAGGAAACAAGCATAACTGTGCGGGCATACAGACGAAGAACAACGGTGCCCTCAAAAATATTCAAATTCATGGGACTCAAAGAAGGTGACAGCCTAAGATGGATCGCAACAAGAGACGGCACAGTCTTTGTAACAAAGGTTGAAGGCGAAAAGACCAAAGCCAAACTAAAACAGAAAAAACCCAGTTTATCACGATCATAATCTCAATTGGTAGTCAACCAATCTCAATTGGTAATATACCAATACATTTATAAGCTCAACCAACTCCTATTCTATAGGAGAAACTCGAAAGAAAGGAGACAATTAATGATCAGAAAACTCGCCATTGTAGCTGTCATCGTTATCATAGTAGCAATAGCTGCCTCTGAGGCATACAACTACTCTAACAGCTCTAATACAAAGACAATAACAGTCTCCGGAGCGTGGGCTCTCTATCCAATGATGGTAAAGTGGGCTGAAGAATACCAAAAAATCCAGCCGCAAGTCAAAATCGAAGTGTCAGCAGGCGGGGCAGGAAAAGGAATGGCAGACGCCTTAGCAGGGTTAGTCGACATAGGCATGGTCTCCAGAGAAATCAGCCAACAAGAGATCGATCAGGGCGCGTTTTGGGTCGCAGCCGTCATAGACGCTGTGGTCCCAACAATTAACAAGAACAACCCAGTGCTGCAAGACATTCTAAGCAAAGGAATGACAAGGTCTGTGTTCATGGGCATCTACATCCACGCAAACATAACCACATGGGGACAAGCAGTTGGAAGACCCGAAATCACAGACGAAATCCATGTGTACACAAGATCCGATTCATGTGGGGCCGCCGAAACGTGGGCCAAGTACTTGGGCGGAAAGCAGGACAACCTCAAAGGAGTGGGAGTCTACGGTGATCCAGGATTGGCAGATGCGGTCAAGAATGATCGGTTGGGAATAGGCTACAACAACGTCAACTACGCCTATGACGCCACAACAGGCAACCCAACCGAAGGACTCGCAATAATGCCGTTGGACATAAACGAGAACAACCAGGTGGACACAAGTGAGGATTTCTACGCCAACAAAACTCAAATCATCAACGCAATCGCCACTGGAGCATATCCATCGCCCCCCGCAAGGGAACTGAACCTAGTCACAAAGGACGAGTTCACTGGGGCGACAAAGGATTTCGTGATGTGGATATTGAGCGAAACTGGTGGTCAGCAATACGCGCTCGAAACAGGATACGTTCCACTGTCCGAGCAGAGACGCGCAGAAATGCTAAGCAAACTGGGCTAAACAATGATTCAGCAGACAACCATTATTTGCATTTTTTCGACCTCCAAGAGGGGCTGAAAAGTGAACAGGCAGATAGAAGACGCTCTCGCCCACAAGCTTTCCTTACTTGCCACAATATTTGGAAGTGTGATTGTTTTTTGGATGGCTTTCGCCCTCTTGCAGAAATCAATGCCAATATTGTTAACTCATCCACTGAGTGAATTGTTTCTCTCGTCTTCGTGGCATCCATTACTAGGAGAGTTCGGATTCTACCCGTTCATTGCGGGTACGCTGTGGGTAACTGGTCTTGCCATGATTCTCGCTGTTCCAGTATGCCTCTTGACAGCAATCTATCTTGCGGAATACGCCCCTAAGAAGGTTCGAGCAGTCATAAAGCCCCTAGTGGACCTGCTAGCTGGCATTCCCTCAGTAGTGTATGGACTGTGGGGTGTACTCTTCATAGTGCCCCTGATCAGGTTCTATGTGGCGCCATCTTTAGGCGTTGACACAACGGGATACAGTGTACTCGCCGGGGGTGTGGTACTCGCAATAATGGTTTCTCCCATAATAATCTCAGTTTCCGAGGAGGTTTTCAGGACTGTTCCGTTCGAAACCATGGAAGCATCCTATGCCTTGGGCGCGACAAAATGGGAAACGGTTAAGCATGTCGTGATCCGAAAGACGCTTCCGGGGCTTATTGCCGCAATAGTCTTGGGCTTTAGCAGAGCCTTCGGAGAGACGCTGGCTGTATTGATGGTTGTGGGCAATGTGGCTAAAGCTCCATCATCGCTTTTTGATCCAGCCTATCCACTGCCGGCCTTGATAGCCAACAACTACGGAGAAATGATGTCCATTCCATTGTATGACTCTGCGCTATTACTCGCGGCGCTAATCTTGCTGGTTGTGGTGGTTTTCTTCAATGTTTTGGCAAGAATGGTCCTTGTTCGGTTAGAGAGGAGGTCAATGTAGTTGGACAAAAGGAAGGTTGAGGAATCATTCTTCAAAATGCTGATGCTATTATCAACGGGTATAGTTGTGGGCGGGTTACTGATAGTTTTCGCGATCGTAATTCTGAAGGGTGCGCCAGCTCTCAGCCTCTCGATGCTGACCCAAACCCCTAAAGGAGGATACTATCTGGGAAAAGAGGGCGGCATACTGAACGCCATAATCGGATCAATATACGTTGCTGGTGGCGCAACAGCAATTGGT
>Ga0315306_10000353_pt1 | contig 21915 bp, 20 predicted proteins | sample TDP1_MG_FD_203803 | JGI IMG/M metagenome (GOLD analysis project Ga0315306, IMG submission 203803) | Freshwater sediment microbial communities from Lake Towuti, South Sulawesi, Indonesia - TDP1 | ecosystem: Environmental > Aquatic > Freshwater > Lake > Sediment | place: Indonesia: South Sulawesi... | reverse complement strand
ACCTCCTTCCTTCGGTCCGACCTCTCTGGCAAGAACTGTCAGGTCTGCGGCGCGACTCTACCTCACAAGAAGAACATCATCTCAGATCATGTCTGGCTAAGAACGTTCTCAAGCTCTCTCGCCGAACCGATCTCGATGGGCTTCTTGAGGAGACGCGTCGCGCTCTTGACATCCTTGAGGCCGCTGCCAGTCAGAACGCAGACTACTCTGTCAGACCTCCTTATCACGGCGCTCTCCGCCAGCTTCACGAGAGCCGCGATTGTGGATGCCGACGCCGGTTCAACAAATAGTCCTTCGGTTTCAGCAACGAGCCGTTGAGCTTCGAGGATCTCTTGGTCCGTGACAGATATGGCGTGTCCCTTTGAGTCCTTCAGCAATCTGAGGACTCTCCTTCCGCTTGGGGGATCTGGATTGGAGATCGATTGGGCGATCGTATCCGACTTCGCAAATGGGTGAACGGTGTCCTTGCCTGATCCGAAAGATGCCACGATCGGTGAACAACCTTCCGCTTGCACGCAGGCCATTGATGGCACGTGGCTTACAAGCCCGAGTTGACGCATTTCCTTGAACCCTTTCCACAAGGCGCTGATGTTTCCGCCACTGCTTGTGGGAACCAATACTCGGTCGGGTGAGTTCCAGCTCAGTTGTTCGCTGATTTCATACGCAATAGTCTTCTGACCTTCGACTCTGAACGGTGCATCCGAGTGAACCATGTATATGCGATGTTTAGCGCTTGCTTCAAGGCCCATCCGATACGTTTCTGGGTATTCGCCTCTAACCGCGATCAGCGCCGAGCCGCAGATCATCGTCTGAACCATTTTCTCTACGGGTGTTCCTGTGGGTATCAGCACGAGGCTCCTGAGTCCCGCCTTTGCTGCGTAAGCTGCCATGGAGGCAGCCATATTGCCCGTTGAGACGCATCCCACTGCATTGGCTCTTAGCTGCGCAGCCTTAGAGACGCCAACGCTGCTTCCCCTATCTTTGAAGGAACCTGTCGGGTTCCTGGTTTCATCCTTGAGGTAGAGGCGTTCGAGGCTGAGCTTCTCGCCAAGCCTCGTGCCCAAGTGCAGAGGGGTTCCCCCTTCCTGAAGAGAGATTCTTCCATCAGCGTCCACGGGAAGGAGTTCCGAATAACGCCACATGTTCCAAGGTCGGCCTTCAAATGCTCTTGGAGAGAGCCTCTCTTTCAGATTCTCAAGGTCGTATTGGACTTCAAGGGGTTCATCACACTTGTCACAACGATAGACAAAACCATCTATGTCGCGCTCACCTTGGCAAATCGGACACAACAGACGCATACTGACTGCCTTCTCCTCTAGAAGTTCACGTCATTGAAACTTCATCACAAATGTGATCCTTCAGGCTTGGGCCTATGTGGCCTCGTTCCGTCTGGCAGATGACACATTCGAGACCTGTATCTTCCAATGTCTTCTTCACGTGCGCCATCTCATCATAGGTTGGCTTCACAATGTCTTGTCGCCTGAACTCTGGCCTGTAATCGAGTACGCAAACCTGAACCCTAGGCTCGTAAGACGCTATCCTATCTCCTATTCGGGAGACCTCATCCAAAGACATGAGTTTGGAATTGTAAGGTATTCCTATCCCAATGAACAATTCGTTCCAATAAGTCTTCAAAAGATATTCTACAGCACGCCACTCATTCTTGAGAAGATTCTCCGCAAGCTCTCTGTCAGCGAGACCGGTGATTCGGAGGAACGTGTCCAACCTGAGGCCTTTGATGTCCGGACCTATGTCCGTCATTCCAGCTCTAACTAGGGCGTCTACGAACTCGGGTGTCAGCACAACCGCGTTGGTATCTACATGAAGTCTGGCTCTCTTGTCAGAATTCATGTTCTTCAGTTCGGCCATATATTGTAGCAGCCATCTAGGGTTGAGTGTGCATTCCCCGCCGCTAATAGCCATTCTATCTACACCGTAACGCTCTCTCGCTTTAGTCATCTTCTCCGCTGCCTTCCGAGGGGTCAACGGTGGAACTACTGACGAATATGTGACCTCCCAGTTCTGGCAAGTTGGACAACGCAGTATGCATCCATGCGCGAAACACGCTGTCTCAATGTACGACGAGAGCCAGCTCGAAGATTTCAGCCAATATGGCGTTCCGACTCCTCCTACCGAATGTCCTTGGAAGCCAGATACACATCTAAGCGGAACGAGGCTTTCCACCGCTCCACTTCGTGTTTCGATGACATCTCCTGCACGCAAAGGAGTCACGCAGCTTGGCCTCAACTCTCCATTCACGACAACAGCGCATGACCAACACCCTCCACTCCTGCAGGGCGCATAGATCGCTCCACTATCGGGAATCCTAGAAACCCTATGTCCCAAGAGTTCAAGCGCTCTAAGGATTGTGATTCCTTCCGGAACCTGAAAGGGTTCCCCATCAACCCTAATCGTCGTGAAAGGTCGTTTCACGTGCTCCTCTTCAAGAATCTTGGCTGCGTAGGGGCAGGCATCAACACATGCGCCACAACCTACGCATTCTGCCTCATTGAGGCAAGATATCATGTGCTTACAGAATCCGCATTCACGGCAGAGCTTCTCAATCCTGTGTGCTCTGCGGAAACTTGCTTGTCCAAGCACTTCATATCACTCCTCTTTACACGACTCTGCGAGATATGTAAGGGCAGACGATTGAGTGCGCGGTTCTATCTGGCTCAGTATGTCCTAACCTTTTGGGTAGCCTACAGGGATTATGTAAAGCGGAACCTGATCCTTTGGCAACTGTAGGACTCGATGGACCTGTTCGTCGTGAAACGCTCCTATTACTACACCACCGAGGCCCATTGCCGTCGCAATCAAGTATACGTTCTGGCCAACGTGCCCTGCCTCCATGTCCACGTATCTGACTCCTCTTGTGCCGTAGACTCGAGTGGTCCGATCGTAGACCGCGGCTACGACAATGTTCACAGGAGCCTTCGCGACCCACTGCTGATTGAGCGCTGCAGCTGAGAGGTCAGACCTGAAATCTCCAGATGTGACCAAAAAGATCGCGTGATCTTTGGGGCTATACCTGTAGATCCCAGCCTTCAAATCTTTGACGCCTTGCTCTCCAACTACCGCATAGATCTCGAGAGGATATGTGGCTCCGGCTGAAGGAGCCGCCCTCAAACCCCACGTAGGCTCCGTTATTCCCTGCGAGGCCCACAACAATTGAGACAGCTGAACTGCATCTAAGGATTTGTCAAGGTATTCTCTCTTGGACCGTCTTCTGTAGATGGCCTCTTCAACCGACATCGTGCCAACAGTGACTGGGCTTGGAAGTTTGATGGCGCCTGCTTGGAGTTCAGTGAATTGAGTGAACGTGTCAGTTCTCGGCATCGAAGGTAAAGGCGGCCGATCAGCACCTATTCTATAGTAGATGAATGAGTACAGAGCTAGCGCCCAAGAGCTTGCGACGAGAGCAAGGAGTAGCAACATTCTTCCTCGAGTGAATACATACATGCCCTTCGCCACCTAGACAAGTTGAAGACTATTCGGCGAGCGACTATTGTCTGTTTTGGTTCCCGTTTTTTCATGCATCATATTTCGCGGGTCCAAACCAGTTGAGGAGTCAAGCGTGCACTGAAGTGGCCGATGTTGGTCACGCTTCCTGCGTAATTCCGCTCTTTGGAAAGTACAACAGTTTCCCTAGGTTTTTCAGTTTCTAGGCACAGATATGTGAGGGGTCTATATGCTCAGATGTGTCAGACACCTGCTCTGGGACGTTGACGGAACCCTATACAAGTCACGACCAGAACTTGTCGAAGCGATTCAGCATGAGGTCTACAAACGCGTTGCAGCAGGCCTGTCGGTCCCTTACGAAGAAGCGCGGAGTAGGTTCCTGGCTATATACGACAGGCTCGGAGGAGCAACCGCAACACTAATCGAGTTAGGTTTGGACCGAAGTTTGATTCAAGACGCAGTTGACTCAATTGACAAGACAAAGTACTTGAAGCCTGATCGAAGGCTGAAAGAAATGTTCGAAAATAGGCTTCAAAGCTTCGAACACATAATAGTCACCAACACATCTAGAAAGGGTACGATTCGAACGCTCGAGATTCTAGGTCTCCCTTACAAGCTATTTCAAGGCATAATCACTGCAGATGATGTTGCTCGATCGAAACCTGACCTCGAGCCATACTTGGAAGCCCTAAAGATGACGGGAAGTCCTGCCAGCCAGCATGTTTCGATCGGAGATAGAGAGAAAGTGGACATACTTCCAGCGAAGAAGTTGGGAATGAGGACCATTCTTGTGTGGGGTGCATCGAAAACGGCGGATGTCTCGGTGCCGACAGTCTACGATGTACCTAGCGTCCTTGTGTAGTGTTTCTGCCGGTCGGAATGGCGCAAAATTGCTGGCTGGCACACACCTTCAACCAATTTGCCATTAGACTCCATAAGCTTTGTAGCAGGTCTTGCAGACCTGCGGCAGGTAATTGACGGATCTATACAGGATGCCCCTAAGCCTTTGCTCATACTTCTTCCTAAAGAATACATATTCGGAGTTACTCCATATCTCGAATAGGCGTTGCTCGTTGATGTTGCCAAAGCTTGTTCGAGGAATGACATTATTCTCTCCGCAGAAGATTCGGGGGATTTCCTGTATTGGAGGAGCGAGGTAAACGCACGGGGAGACAAGGCCATCTTCGGAGACGTAGAAATTGTTCAAAGGATTCTCGCTGCATACAGGGACAAGCTTCATTTCGAGAGGAAAAGCATGAAACGAAATATTCTTGTTTCTAGCCAGCTCGCCAGTTTCACGAACCCGCCTAGTAAACGTTTCATCTGCTTTTCCACTTGAGAAAGCTCTCAGCTCTTCGTGGAAGGGCAGAGGAGTATAGTCAAGGTTAGTTGCAACAACGCTATCGGCCTCAACCTCAGCTGCTAACTCTACGCTCATAGGCAGCTCATGCATGTTTTCACTAGTCATCATGAACTGTATCAGAACGTGGGGCTTATCAGTTCGGAAGGTTCTCTTGAGATCAGCTATGGAATGAAGATTACGAGTCAACTGCTTCAAGCGCGAACCGACTCTCTTGGATTCATGAGTTTCAGCGGTGACCCCTGCCAGAGAGACGCTCACCAAGTCGGTTTGAAGATCGATTATCTTCTTGATCATTGCATCGTGGAGCAAGGCACCGTTGGTTGTGAAACCCACGGAACATCCAGCCCTCTTTGCTATCTCAACCATGACCAGGAAGTATGGGTTAAGCAGCGGTTCGCCCCATCCTGAAAGATGGATATTTTCCGTATAGGGAAAAAACCTGCTAATGTTCTTGAACGTTTCAAAGGTCATGTCCTTGGAGTCCCAGCGGTCTAGAAAGTAAGTGCGGGGGCACACGGTGCAGCTTAGGAAGCAGCGAGTAGAAACGCACAGTTGTATGTAGCGGAACTCGCGCTTGCCCTTGAATAGAGTTACGATATCTTCGATAATCTTAGGATCCAACATCTATGCCTTTAGGACCGATTGCTAGCAGGACTTCCTTTCAAATCAGACAGTCGGAGGGAAAATCGTTCCACCGAAGAAGAGCCATGCCAAGCAGTATACCAAGACTATATTGAAGGTTTGAGCTGCAATGTAGACAGAGGCCGCTTTCTTTCCGCCTACCTCAATCAGGTCTACGAACCGGGTTTCAAGCCCAATGCAAACGAAACCTAGGCTGAAGAACCAGTCTCTCAGCCCCTTAGAAACGCCCAAGATTGATGAAACTGCAGTTTCTCCTAGTGTAGGAGTGAGGATGAAGGAGAAGACTAACGATGCGACTACGAAGCCTACGATGAACTTTGGGAATCGATACCAGATGTCTATCATCTTAGGCTTTTCATCAGGCTTCGCTTCTGACTTCAGCGTCCAGTAGACAGCCAATACGAAGGCAACAACGCCTATCAGTACATTTTGAGCCAGCTTTACTATGGCAGCAACCGTCATGGCAGTATTGCTGTACAGTGCACCTGCGGCCACAACTGCTCCTGTCGTGTCAATGGTTCCACCAATCCAAGCGCCAGCGACCGGAGAAGGTAGGCGCAGTAGTTTTGCAGTGAACGGTTCGCCGACTAGCATCACGACTGATGTCAACAAAACCATTGATATCGTGTAGCTGATCTCTTTCTTGTCGCCTTTAATGGCTCCACCCGCAGCGATTGCCGCCGAGACACCGCATATGGAGACCCCGGTAGCCATGATGGTAGCAAAAGACTTTGTAAGCCCTGCCTTGACTGCCAGGAAATAGCACAAGTACCATGTCGCAACCACAGCGATCAAGGCTTGGAACAAGCTTACTGAACCACCTTTGATTATGACGGGAAACAGTATCTCCGCTCCGAGCAGCACCAGCCCGATCTTTATGAAGAGTTCGGTCTTTGCAGCAGACTTCAGCCAGCTAGGGATACTTGTTAGGTTGCCTATTAAGAGTCCCAACAGTAGAGCCCAGAGTACGTACTCCAACCCCAAGTAGTTAATAGACTCCTGCTTTGCGATGATGAAGGCGACAAGAGCGAGAATGAAAATGACGGGAAAACCCTTCCAGCATCCGCCCAGTTCGCCGCCAAACAACTTGATCGCTATGCTAGCTACCGCCAGCAGCCCCACTCCAAGCAGAGCAAAGTACGGTAGGTCTCCGGCCTTCAAGGAGGTGGTTATGAAGACGGACCAAGCCCCCACCTTCGGAATCCAAGTGATTATGCCTGATGCCACTAGAAGGAGCAGGCCAAACCCGATCCAAACAACGAGCCAATCTTCTTTCCTAATCAAAGAAGACCAGTCTATTCCTCTTTTCACCGACTTGTCGGTTCCGTTCATCGCCACTCGTTAGTCGAGTTAAGAGGGATCAACATATAAAATGCATGCATTTCCCAGCTGGGTCGAAGCGATGTGGAATGCGGAACATGGTGTGGGACAGGCATACATGAAATCGCTCAGGTGGTGGGTGCGGCAGCTAGAATAGGAAAAGTGGCTATGGACGCTGCGTTGTTTGTGAAGTCCATTCGAATCTTCATGAAAAGTCCCGTGTTACTGCTTGCATAGCTCTTACATGGGAAAGCTGGTCTCGATCAGGTTGGAAAGGCGAGAACAACAGTTCCGATGTTCGTAGTCCTCTTCGTTATTAACACGGTTATCTGTGTAGCATTGGACTGGTTCTCCTTCACAGGTCTTCCGTTGCCAGCCATCAGTGATTGGCTTATCGTGAAGAGTGTCCTCTCCTCATATGTGATGCCTTTCCTGCTTGCAGCATCTTTTGCTGGAGTAGGGATGAAGGTGAACCTGGCCGCGATACGGAAGATGGGGGGAAGGGCCTTCGTCACTGGCTTGTCTGTTGCAACAGTTACAGCCCTGCTGGCTTTGCTACTTGCCATAGGAGCGCTGCCTTTCCTTTAGGCACTCTTATCTAGCTGAATCCGATACACGGATTTGACCTAGGATAGTCTGAGATTGAACCTTAGGCCATCGCAGTCGCTGCCCAGCGTATGGTCATTGGCGATCTTCCTTGTGGGGCTCTGTTCCGCCTTATCTCAAGTGATACTTGTCAGAGAGCTAATTGTCGTATTCTCTGGCAACGAATTGGCAGCTGGCATCATCCTATCGAGTTGGCTCATCTGGGGCACGACTGGCAGCCTAGCCTCTTCCAGGATATTCGCCAAATATGCTAGTCTCCCAGCTCGCATGATCTTATTGCAATCCATGCTTGGCTTGTCCCTTCCCTTCTCGCTCTACGCAACTCGTTGCCTCAAGTCTTGGGTTGGGATACCGACCGGACATGTCGTGGCCTTGACGACAACAGTTGTTTTCTCTCTAGTCCTACTGATGCCAGTGTCTCTGCTGGGAGGGATGCTTTTCGCCTTGGGGTCCGCAATCTGGAGTCAGCTCAAACCCAGCGATCGTCTTCATGCGCTTCCCTACTCTCTCGAGTCCCTAGGAGCGGCGACAGGAGGTCTCTCGAGCCTACTGGCAATCCAACATCTACACTCATTCCAAATATCTGCTCTTGTCGGGGCGACCTGCACTCTTTCGTCGCTTATGATACTCTATCGAACAAGCGAACCGGTGCGTCAACGACCTATCGTGGAGAAGATTATTGCTCTGCTGAGGGTGCGGCCACAACAACTGAATGCGGGCCTGTTGTTAGCATTGATTCTGACTGGAGCGTTCTCCGATATGATGGAGGCGAAATCGGCCGTGGCTCAATGGTTCGGGCAGGACCTCCGTTTCTACAAGAATTCTATGTATGGCAATGTTGCAGTTACAAGTCGCGAGGAGCAGTTCACGCTCCACGTGGATGGCATTCCTACTCACTCCATGCCGACACCTGACATAGCCACTATAGAGGAGATTGTACACATTCCGCTCTTGTTCCATTCTTCGCCCCAAGAAGTGCTCTTGATTGGAGGAGGCGTGGGAGGCACCTTGAAGGAGATACTGAAACATAGGGTCGCTTCAGTTGAGTATGTTGAATTCGACCCATTGATCATACAGGCAGCTGAACTCTTCGAGGAGCCGTCCGAACTTGGGCTGAGCGATCCAAGAGTCAAAATAAGCAGCGTAGATAGTCGTTTCTTCATTGCACACACAACTTCAAAATACGACATAGTGTTAGTCAATCTCCCGTCACCTTCAACGATCCTAGTAAACAGAATGTACACCCGGGAGTTCTTTGCTTCTGTCAACAAGATTCTGAGCAGAGGGGGCATCTTGTCAGTTGCGTTGATGGGATCCTCGTCCTATCTGAGTCAGGAACAGGCTTACCTGAATGCTTGCGTTGTGATGACGCTCAAATCAGTATTCAAGTACGTACGGCCCGTTCCTGGGGATGTGAATCTGTTTCTGGCATCAGACTCACTGAATCTGGATGAGGTCACTACTGAAGTTTTGGTAACGAGGTTAAACGAAACAAGACTTGACACCGCTCTTCTTTCTGAGTTTCATATCGAATACAGGCTCGATCCTAGACGTTATCAGTGGTTCCTTCGATCTTTATCTCAAGCTGAAGATGCAAGAATGAATACTGATCTCCTTCCATCCGCAGTTTTCTATGATCTCTGGATATGGAACTCTCAGTTCTCTGAGTTCGGGACAATGGTCTACGCATCTATCAAAGATCTTTCTTACATCACTTTCGTGCTCCCATTGCTCGTCATGGTTTCGATGCTTGTCGCTGCTTCGAGAAGGCGCTTCGGCTATCAGATTGGCCTTCTTTGGATGGTCATCTCAACAGGATTCTGTGGAATGACAATTAGCGTTGTTCTCGCAGTCGTTTTCCAGTCTATCTTCGGCTACTTGTACTACATTATTGGCCTACTGTTGGCTACGTTTATGTTCGGCCTTTTCTTCGGAAGCGTGGCCATGATGAGGGTTCAAAGATCGCGGACAACGAATAGCCGTCTCATTCTAATCGATATGACTGTTCTTGGGGTATCACTGTTGCTTTGTGGGATCGTCGCCTCGACTTATTCTTCTGGTCTTCCAATACCCTCGTTCACGAATGGGTTCTGTATCTTCTTCGTCAGTTTCTTATCTGGGGTCGTTGGGGGCTCTGAGTTCTCACTAGCTAACAGATTCATCCGGGAATCGGGAGGTGTTAGATCTGGGCTTGGCGAGGGGCTAGCCTTATTGTACTCATGCGACCTTGCGGGTGCCTGGGCTGGAGCGCTTGTTGTCAGCCTCTTACTGCCAGTTTTTGGCGTGGTAGGTATCTTGCTTCTGGTCGCCACAGTCAAAGCGACTAGCGTAGTCACTCTTCTGGGGAGGAAAAGATCTTGAGGAAGGAGTTTCTCCACGGCAAGATGAGCTATCGCCGAGCTAGTGACTGGCATATCGCTACGCCCTCATTGTGAGCTGATGCAAGCCGGCCAAAATATCGATGTTAGAGGTGTCGATTCTAAACGCTTAATACTCTGGATCAATTGGCTACCGCTGATGTCTCTGCTGGAGGCAGGTTTGACTGGAACCGTCTGAAACGAAGAAAAATACGTCGCAAAGGCCTAGTTTCAGCCGGAGAAGTTTTCTCAAACTCCTAGCCGCAGGCGCATTAGGTTTCCTAGGAGCCAGGTCTCTCGATCTCCTTGCACCTAGAATCGCTGATACTCAATCTATCACTGCGACAACTACCGTCACCAAGACTGCAACCGTCACGACTACGGTGCCTCCCACCTCTAAGGCCGCGAGTGTGGTTGTTGTCAAGGGGGCTCGCAGTACTGGTTCGCAAATGTTGGTTGAGAAGGCTCTTGAACTGCTGGGCGGAACCGAGAAACTAGTGCCGCGGGAAGCAGCTATTCTAGTTAAACCCAATGTTGGCTTCTATGAGAAGGACGCAACAACAGACCCTCAACTAACTGCGGCTGTGGTCAAAGCGTTGAAGCGGGCGAAGCCTATTCGAATCGTTGTTGGAGAGAGTTCCGTCAGAGGATATGATACTGATCATGCCTTGGAGGCGACTGAGATGAGAAGCGTGGTGGAGGAGGCAGGTGCAGAGGTTAAGAACCTGAGGAAGGATCCCATTGTAAGAGTTGAGATTCCGGAAGGAAGAGCCATTACCTCAGTCAGTGTCTTCAAGACCGTTCACGACTCTTCGTATATTGTGAGCGTGCCTAGACTGAAGAGGCACTCAGCCACGGTCACGACGATCTCACTCAAGAACATGATGGGAACGCTTCCAGACAACGAGAAGGGGCGCTTCCACCAAGTCGATCTTAGCCAATGCATCGCAGACCTAAACTCCGCAGTCCGGCCCAACCTTGTGATTATTGACGGAACTAGAGTCATGACGAAGAGTGGTCCCACCGGAGGCGTCATGGTGGATCTTAACATGGTCGTAGCGTCGCTAGATCCAGTGGCTGCGGATGTGGTCGCCGCGGAGGAACTATTTAAGGCTGAAGGAGTAGCTGACCCGCGACGCTCTATTACTAGTATAGAGCACATTCAAAGGGCGGCCGAGCTTGGGGTGGGTGTTGCTGACCGCTCGAAGATCGAAGTCTTGGAAGTGACCCTGGCCTAGCAAGCATTGGATCTTTCTGCTTTGACGGAGCATTCGCCATGAATAGACGAGAATTCCTCAGAGTCTTTGGCGTCGGGATAGGTGTGATCGCACTCTTCGATATGTTTCCAAGGATCATAAGACGGAGGAATCTCGTTAGGCCTCCTGGTTCCGTCGTCGAGGAAGCGTTCAATGCGGTTTGCATAAGATGTGCCAGATGCATCCAGGTCTGTCCGACTGGAGCAATTGTGATCGCTGATATGAGCGACGGGTTCAAGGAGCTTGGGACCCCTAAGATAGATCCTCTAAGAGGACCGTGCGAAAGGATTCAAGGCAGATGCGACCAGAAGGCGAAATGCGCGGAGGTCTGCCCGACTGGTGCGATACGGCCAATAGATAGAAGGGCCGCCAAGACAGGCTCTGCAATTATCAACGCCGACAGATGCATAGCTTGGCGCGGAGGATCATGTCTAGTCTGCTATGAGGTCTGTCCAGTTCAAGGTGCCATCTCTCTCATGGATGAATCTAGGCCAATCTTTCACGCAGACATCTGCGTCGGATGCGGCAGATGCGTTTACGCATGTCCAGCGCAGCCAAAGGCGCTGACTCTTACGTCTGAAGGAGAGAGAAGGCTTTGGCCCGACTAGGTCAAAAACGACTGATCAGACTCGTTAGACTTTCGCTGCCAGTCTTGGTTCTTATGGTTGTTGCCTCTGGTCCAGTGCTACAGATTGCCCGCGGTTCAATCTGCACGATAAGCCTAGGGCTAATCACCCTTACATGCCCGCTAGGCTTCATACAGACAAGCCTTGCCTCCTCCAGCATAGTTCTTGGACTTGTCGTCCCAACAGCAACAATTGTTGCAGCTACAATTCTTCTTGGGAGAGTCTTCTGTGGTTGGATTTGTCCAGCTGGCAACGTGATGCAACATTTCGGGGACGTTGGCCGCTCACGATATTTGCCCGGTCTGCGGCTCACAAGTTTTTTCCAACAGAACTCAACAAGGATTGTTCTACTGGGCTCGACGCTCGTGGCAAGCGCTGTGCTTCGATATCCAGTGTTCTGCGTTGTATGTCCAGTAGGAATCATATGTAGGAACGTGATATCACTCGTTCACTATGGTTCAATCGGCCTAGACCTTCTGCTCATTCCCGGGATTGTGGCTCTGGAGCTAGTTCTCGCGCCATGGTGTGCTCACATATGTCCGTTAGGCACAACCTTGAGCGTTCTCAGTCGAAAGAGTACGATAGTTCCAGTCATTGACAAGGCCAAATGTGTGGTCTGCTCGATTTGCACGAAAGTCTGTAGTCTGAAGGTTTCATTGATCCATAGTCGAGCCCTAGAGGATTGCTCCAAGTGCTTGGAGTGCAGCGTGAGATGCCCGACAAACGCCATAGAATGGAGAAAGAGAGCTGAGTCTTAGGCGTTCCTCACGTTGTGATAAGGATCATTGAGAAAGAGGCGACGATTCAAAGTGTTGCAGACCGTGCGACCCAGCGTTAATATCCACCGGCCTACTGCATTGTCCATAGGGGCGCAGAGGAGGAACAGCCGGAATGCAGTGGAGGCCCTTGTCCAGAAGAGGCTTCATGAAGCTGCTGGTAGGTTGCACTGTAGCTTTGGGCCTTTACGCATTGGGGTCAATGCCCAAGTCTGAATCCCCTCCCTCGCCGCTTCTTCCATACAAGAGGCCTGCGAGCCACTACCGAAAACTAAGCAACAGCATCGTGCAGTGTGAGCTCTGCTTCAGGAGATGTCTCATTCCAAACGGTGGAGCCGGCCATTGTACGAATAGGCGAAATGAGGATGGCAGGCTGTACAATGTCGTCTACGAGAGACCTTGTGCTGTTCAAATAGATCCGATCGAAAAGGAGCCCCAATTCCACATGCTTCCAGGAAGTCACATCCTCTGCCTAGGTACCGCAGGCTGCAACTTCAAATGCAGCTTCTGCCAGAATTGGCCCATCTCCACAAGGTCAATCGAGGAGACAGGCTACCTTGATTTTCCCTGCGAGGATGTCGTTAGACAAGCCTCAAGGTCGTCTTTGAGCATCTCCTTCACGTATAACGAGCCAACTGTAGCTTATGAATACCTGCACGATACAGTCAAGTTGGCGCGAGACGTAGGAGTCAGATCCCTTTTTCACACCAACGGTGGCATGAACCCAGATGCTCTAAGAGATCTACTAAGGTACGTGGACGCGGTGACCGTTGATCTGAAGGGGTTCTCCGCTGGATTCTATCGGGCAACATCTACCTCAGACCTGGCTCCAGTACTAGAGACGCTGAAAATCATCAAGCAGCATAAGATTTGGTTTGAGATCGTGAATCTGGTAATCCCAACTTTGAACGATGACCTGAAAATGATTAGAGAGATGTGCGTGTGGATCAGAGACAACCTAGGTGAAGATGTCCCACTTCACTTCAACAGGTTCTTCCCTGCCTACAAGCTACAGAATCTGCCCCCTACACCAATTGAAACCCTGGAGGCGGCCAGAAGAATAGCACTTGAAGAGCAACTCTCCTATGTTTACATTGGGAATGTCCCTGGGCATGTCGCAAACAGCACCTTCTGCCCGAGTTGCGGTGCAAGGATCATACATAGAAAGCATTTCTCGGTTATCGAAAACAGCGTGAGAGAGGGCTCATGCGGATCCTGTGGGCATAAGATCCCAGGAATATGGCGAACTCCATGGTAACCTCACTCAAGAAAATGGCGACGGTCTGTCACGTTCTCTTGGAACATTAAACAATCAGAAACACGCACGGCAGATTGTCTCTACGGCCATACAATCGTCACGACGTACTGACCTGCAAGGTCTTACGACAGTTCTATAGTTGTTCCGACTCTGCTTTCTAGAGCCTTCCTGTATGCTAAGTTGGCTGCTGCGGCGTCCTGGATCCCGAGACCCACTGATTTGAAGACGGTTATTTCACGTTCAGTTTCTCTGCCAAGTTTCGATCCGGACACGATCTCTCCGAGTTCAGCGTAGATGTGGTCTCGTCGTATCACACCCGATGTCAGTGGAATGATGACGTCGCCTGCTTCCTCCAAAGCAGCCTGCAATAAGTCTACGACTATCTTTGACCTGCGAATAGCAGAATCATCAAGTTCTCGCCTGTCAGGCGTGAAGGATCCTATGGCGTTGATGTGTGTTCCTGCCTTAACCTGATCTCCATTAAAGACTGGTGTCTTTGACGTTGAAGCCGTGACTATTATGTCAGACTTTTCAACAACTCCTTGAGGGCTACCTTCGGCACGCACATCTATTCCTAGGCGACTGCTCATTTCTTCAGCGAATCGCTTGCTCCTCTCTGAGGCGATGTCACAGATGATAGCTGACTTTACATTTCTAACCTCCTTGATGGCCTCGAGCTGTGTCCTAGCTTGGGCTCCTGCTCCAAAAATTCCGACGACATATGCATCTCGTCTCGCGAGGTATTTGGTGGCGACTCCACTTGCAGCTCCGGTTCTCATGGCTGTAATGAAGGTTCCTTCCAGTACAGCTTCTGGCTTACCCGTTTCTGGGTCGTTCAGAAGTACCAGGGCCATCACGGTGGGCAAACCGTGCCTTGAGGGGTTGTGATCGTAGGATGTGACAATCTTGGTTGTCAGGGCTCCGGCGCAGCTCAAATAGGCTGGCATTGCGCCCATCCATCCAGCCTTGTCAGACATGGAGAGCGATACGCGGGTAGGCATTACAGCAGTCCCTGACGCAAGCTCCCTGAAAGCTTCCTCAACGGCGATTATGGTTTCACTCATTGTGAGTACTCTCTTGAGATCATTCTTGGAAAGGACCAAAACCAACCTTGCTCACTCAACTCTTCCTCAAGGAAGACCTAGGCTTCACTACTCGATATGATTCCTTCAAGGCCTATTTGAAAGAGCGCTATCTGCATACCAAAGCGCGTTGTGAAGGTTAGGCAGGTGCAGCTTCGTTTTGAAAGCATCCAAGAAATTCGCTGATCAGAATTTGCGTATTTTCTGTCTTAGAACTCGGAGTCCTCATGAACTGACGCTTTTGGCGATTTCCTCTTTCAGCTGTTGTGCTGTCTTTCCCTCAGTCTGGATTCCAAGTTCCCTAGCTGCTCTTTCGATCTTCTCCCGTTCCGTATCTATGCTGGGAGTTTTCCCGGTCGCTTCGCGCAATTCTCTCTCCATCTCCATCCTGCCCTTCTGGAATTCTCCCATGGCTCTTCCCATAGCCCTGGCAAGTTCGGGCAGTTTCTTGGAACCGACTAGTAAGACAAGTATCAAAAGCACAATCCAGAGCATTTCGCTGAGGCCGATGCTTGGGATCAACTCTCGTCCCGAAAGAGGGCCGACAGCCGGTAATTTAAGCTTTGGGGGTTTGTCTGCGCAGAAAGAGATAGGCAGCCAAGTACAAGGCGATCATTGGTGCTGCGATCAGCCACATCGTCACCCCGCTACCGTCCGGTGTTATCACTGCGCCAAAGATTACTATCGCAACAACTGCATATCTTAGATTCTTGAACCAGAATTCCGCGTCCACGACTCCACTCCTTGTAACAATCCACATGAAGGTGGGCAGCTGGAATGAGAGAGCTCCGGCGAGCATGAAAAGGAGTACGAAGGCGATCAGGTCATTGATAGTTATGAACGTCTCAGCTCCAAGCACGACTCCATAGATGTAAAGGAACTTAATTGCGAGCGGCGTCACAAAGATGTAGGAGAAGAGGGAGCCGACAACAAACAGTATGACTGACGGTAGAATGAGCCTGATGATTGATCTTTTCTCGTGTGGGTAGAGAGCTGGATTCACGAATGCGCCTATCTGATGCACTATGACCGGCATTCCGAGTAAGACGCCGAGGAATATCGAGACGTGTAGCTGGGCAATAATCGCTTGGCCGGGCGACGTGACGATCAATTTCACATGTTCCGGAAGCATATCACCTTGAACTCGCCGTATCAGAATGCCGGCAATGTTATTGAAGGGGTCTGGATATGGCACGTGAAGAATAATGCCTCTATACTCAAACTTCTGGATGCCGAACAGAAACGTGAACAATGCTATTCCGATGACTGTGGCGATGATTCTTATTAATCTGGCACGGAGCTCGTCGACGTGTTCGAGGAACGTCATCTCTTTCGACAAGCCGACCATTATCTTCTCCTAACACCGAACACCAAGATCGAGCCTCTCTTATTTAGAGATTCATGCGGCTCGTCAGATCAGGTTGGATCATTACTTGCTAACATGGAAGGCATTCGCTCATAATCTCCAGATTTTTTGCGGAACATAATGAAGAGCAAGGAACGTTCAGCGGAAGATCTTTAGGTAAACCAACTGCTCATGTAGCCGCGTGGGATCATTGTCTGGAAACGCTGCGTTCCAGAAGAATGGAAAGTTCGATGTGCTCATTGTCGGGGCTGGCATCATCGGTCTCTCATGTGCTTATCACATAAAGTCGAAAAACCCCGACCTGCAAGTTATGGTTCTCGATAAGGCGGCCGCTGCTGGACAGGGAGACACAGCAAAAAGCGCAGGTGCCTTTAGAAACGTTTTCACTTCTGAAGTGAATCGCCTGCTCGCCGATACTAGCATCGATTTCTACCATCATGTCCAACGGGACTTGGGGTTCAACCTTGACTTACATTTTGTGGGCTATCTCTGGCTTCTGACAGAGCAGGAGTTCGAGAGGCTTGAAGGCCTGTTGGATTCAGTCCGGAGGGAAGGGGTCGAGGTGAAGATCTGGGATAGGGAGAACCTACGTGAAATGATCGAAGGGATCAACATGGAGTTCGCAGGGGACGATGAAGAAGCGGGCATTATTAGGTTAGGGAACATCTTCAAGGGCATGCAGGGAGTCAAATGTGGAACAGTAAGCGCAGACTTGGTCGTCAACTTCTATGAGCAGGAGTTCAAGAAGATCGGAGGATCAGTCAAGTACAATACGAAAGTCGAATCTCTCCTATTGGAGCCTACGTCGAAGCTGGGAATTCCGGGCGAGCCTCTGCTCTGGCAGAACAAGAGGGTTGTAGGTGTCAAGACAAATGCCGGGACGATGCTCGCTGAGACAACGGTTGTGACGGCTGGTCGCTGGTCAAATCAGCTCTTGGACGGTGTGGGAATTGATGCTCGCATCAAGCCGAAGAAGAGGCAGATATTCTCTTTGCGTAGTCCTAAGATCGAGGCGTTGCTGAACACGAAGGGCTTCAACGAGCACAACCTCATGCCCTTCACAATCCTGCCCCGAGCCGGTGTGTTGATGAGGCCGGAACCTGCTGAAAGGGGCTTTTGGATTGGAGCCGCCGACGAGTTAGGCAGGCCTTTCATGTTTGAAGAGGATCCTCAAGCCGAACGTGACTACTACACGTACAGCATCTACCCGATTCTCTCGAAATACTTTCCTCAGTTCAGGGATGTGGCTCCAACGAACATGTGGGCCGGACAGTATGACATAAACACGTTGGACGCTAATCCGTACGTATTCGAGGAGGCGGGAACGATCCTCGCCGTCGGTTTGAGTGGGAGTGGAATAATGAAGGCAGACGCTGTCGGAAGAATAGTGGCAGCACTCTACGCCCGAAACGAATACGCTGAGCTACACGGAGGCAGAAAGATCAAGGTTAGCAGACTTGGAGTTGCAGAAAGAAACGTAGGCGTTGAGAGGTTCGTTCTTTAGTCAGATTTCGTCGGCAGAGTAAGGAAGCTGGGCAACACGGGCTAGTTCAACGCCCACCGCGGAGCGGTTCAATGGCAAAGGACCACGGCCCTGATCGGACTCTATGTGTTGTCTTTCATCGCCTTCTCTACAATCGCCTGCGATTTCTTAGTGGCAGCTTCGACTCCATTCATGATAGCAGTCCTGATGCCCCCGCTCTCCATCTGATATATGGCCTCTATAGTGACTCCGGCAGGGGTGACGACCAAGTCCTTGAGCTCCGCCGGGTGCTTCCCCGTCTCTTGAATCAGCTTGCCCAAACCGACAAGTGACTGAGCCGACGAGGCCAGCGCAAGGTCACGAGGTAATCCAACCTTCAGCCCGGCATACATCAAAGCCTCCACAACTATTGCCAGATACGCTGGGGCACTCCCACTCAAACCAGTAATGGCGTCCATGTAAGTCTCAGCGACCTCACGGTGCTTGCCCATCCCTTCGAAAATCTCTCTCGCCATCTCTCTGTCTTCAGCCGTGATGTCTCTATCGGCGCAGTAAGCCGTGAACGATTCCTGTACCAAGATCGCCATGTTTGGCATGGCTCTAATGAACCTAGATTTGGGAGCCATGCCGTTGAGAAGCTGCAAAGGAAGTGCTGCTGCTACAGAGATTACTAGCTTTTCTGCAGCTTCTTCCTTGATCTCCTTCAACACTTCCAGCGCGTCCGCAGGCTTTACGCAGAGGATGATCACGTCGGCTTCTGCCGCAGCCCGCTTGTTGTCCGAGGTTACTGTAGCGCCTAGGCTTGTCAGCTCCTTCAAACGGTCTACTTGTCGGCGAGTGGCGGCAACGTTCTCGAAGCCCTTTCGTAGCAAGCTCTTCGCTATCGCGGAGCCGATTGTTCCCGCTCCGATGACCGCAATCTTTGTCGTCCTCATCTCCAACACATTGCATCGTTTGACAGCAAGCCTTTTCCCTTTAAGGTTAGAGGTGTCGAAGTCGTTTTCTAGGGAGATGAGGACACAACAGTCAAAACCTAAATATCGCGTATTTGCTCCTGATGTTGATTGAGCTCACCAGACGGCCTGAATGATATCGGATGGGGCCGTAGGGATGACTCGACCGATATAGCGGGGTGGGGTAGCCAGGTTTAACCCGCAGACGAAAGGCGGACGGCTCATAACCCTGAGATTCGCTTGAGACTATCGAGCGCTCAACCGGTGGTTCGAAAGGTCCGCCCGGCCCGAACATCCACCCCCCGCTACCAAACTTGGTTTCTTTCCTTCGCCGATCCCTATTGTTACTTTGTCGGGTCCCACGTCTAGCTCTGTGTGAAACATCGACATCTTTTCATTCAAGCGGAGCTAACTGGCAGGATGAGCGCTATGTCATAGGTAGGCCGAGGTGCCCTGTGATGGGCTATTTTGACCAGCACTATGTTCCTTCTCTCTCAAAGCCTGTAATGATCATCGGTCTTCGCAGTAACACGGACCTAGGATACTTGTGTGCGAAGAGGCTTGCGAAGACTCTTGGTGCTAAGAGATTCGCGGAATACTATAGTGAGTTCTTTCCGGATCTAGCCTTCGTTGACAATAGCGGTCTGTGCAGGCTTCCTCGCTGGGTTCTTCATGAAAGCTCCAAGGCCATTCCAAACATGGTGATTCTCAGTGGAGTTGCGGGGGTTATATCCGAAGACCCAGAAGCCTACTACTCAACATTCGATGAACTAGTGCGATTCTCTAGAAGCCTTGGTATCCATGTCGCGTATGTGCTTGACGGAACAGTCAGCGTCGAGGGAGAAGAAAGCGATATCCAAGTAGCTGCCACAGATCCAAAGCTAGTTAGGAAAGCTCATCGACATGGGGCTAAGGTTCTGAAGGAAGTTGCGTTACCTCCTACTCCGAGCATGTTCTTGGGGTTATCTCGTTTTCACGAATTGGCCGCGATGTTGATCCTCGGTTCACTGGCCGAACCGGAATCCGACGATGCAGCCGTTGCGAGTCTCCTCTCTTTCCTATACAAGGTTGCTGAGATCAAGATTTGAGCCTGCAGCTCACGGCCAGTGCCAAGGTTGAATAAGGGGCATAGGGGGGCCGGTCTTTTCTCTTCCGTATCTCGAAGCTGGCTTTGTTAGGTGTCTGTGAGCTCTTGCAGGAGGTATATACATTCCAAGAGCGAGTTCTCTGGGGTTCACGACTGGTATCTTGGAGGCGGCTCGGTTGGTTGTCTTGCAGTTCGGACATCTGAATCCTTGGCCTCTACCAGCTGATTCCATTCGTTTGCCACATTTCAGGCAAAGGGGATTCTGAAATGCAATGTTTTCCGCCAAATCTGCGATTCTAATCTTTTCCAGATTCAACGTACACGCATGTGTCTTTGTGCCTCTTCTGACTCCACCGTAGGCTTCGACCAGATCTCCCCTCACGAGTTTTCTGACTGTATGTCTGAAGCTGCCAGTCGGTTCGTACGCTGCGCAGTCGATCGAACCTGAACCGTCGCTGAGTTCGAGTATCACATGTCCACCCGGAATCGTCCGAGGGTTTGCTGAGACCCTGCCAGTAACAAAGGCCGGTCGAAATGGACAAATGTTTGAGATCCTTGAGAGCTGGGAGAAGTGATCATCTGTTCCATGGTTCGTTCTGAAGATCACCCACCGTTCGACCTTTTCGGTTGCCTTGACGATTCTGTGGCTTCGCAGGACGACTTCAGGGGTTTCGCCTCGAATTCCGTAAAGTATGGGGTCCTTTCCTCGTGGAGTTATTAGGATTCGACCCGTTTCCGGATCCATGTTGTTGAAGGTCAGCGGTTCAGTTTCTTTAGCCATTTTGGAGACCGATTCCGCGTCCACCCTTCTAGGAGTTGACCTGTTGCGTGAGATTCTGTAGGCGATCAGCTCATACGTATGATCGCCTTGAAGGTTTTCTCCGATGGCGGCGGTCGCCCCGATGATTCCTTTTCGTCCTTTAAGAGGAATGCAGGAGATCCTGAATTTCGCAGCGACTTTCTGAACCTCCTTGATCCTAACTAGGCCGCGAATCACTTTTTTTGAGAACAGGGACAGTTCACTTGGGACGGGACCCCTTAGACAGGCGACCGCTGGATCTGTTCTTCCGTGAGCTAAGTCAGAGTTTCTCTTCACTATCCCAACAACGGACTCCACTAATGAACTGATGTTCTCGTCGCTACAAGTGAACCTTAAGCAGACCGCTCCGTTTCCTCTAGTTTTCCAAGGAACATTGGGGTTCAACCTTACCAGATTCGGATAATCGACAAAGGTGCAGCGCCTTTTTGTCAAATGATCGACAAGCAATGCTGCGACGTAGGTTGTGCATCCCATCCTCGGCGAGTCTGTGTCATCCACACCCACATGTAGTAGTTGGCCCAACGCGGAGTCTCCCGGATGTCTTGATTCCGGGGTTCGTAGCGATTACGGGTCTAAAAAGAGAAGGGTTCTAGGATCCTTCTACAACTATCATTGTTAGGGTTGATCTAACCTTGCTGAGTCTGCGAACCTTCCAAGTCACGACTTCCTTTAGCTTATCCATTGTTTCTGCTTCGACCTTGGCCACGATGTCATAGACTCCGTACACAACATAAGCTTCCTTAACATTGTCCATCTTCCTGAGTTCCTTCAGAACCTCATCTTCAGAACCGATCTCAGCGTTTATCAAGACGAATGCCGCTGGCACCTTCCCGACTCCTCCATCCATCACACGTTACCTTCCTTGAAGGTAAAAAACTTTGGATTGGCAGCATCAATCTCCGGGGGTCCTTAGTCTCACTTGGCCCTTACAATGAGCCTTCCAGTTCCTTGAACTAGCAAGCCAAGAATCAGAAGGAGGGCGCCGCTGGCAAGAAACATTACCTGCATGCCCGCAAGTATCAGTGGCGACGGCGCCAAGTTCAGGGTCACTATTTGGCCTGGGTCTCCGAGCGTTATCGCGACACCAATCAGCAACATAAGTGATCCCGGAACGACCATCGCCATAGAGAAGCTTCTCCTGGGTACCTCGCCCTTCAGAGTCGAAGACCTGATCTCCTCAGAAACCAGCCCAGGGAATGCCGAGGCGACCGATCGAATCAGCGGAGGCCCTAGTAGCAAGACGAACGGAAGCATCGTCACGTACCACCATGCCACAAGCCCTAACGAGACGTATATCCATGCTTCCCTGAAGGCCACAGGGTAAGAGACGTCGACAAAGGCGCGGAAATACACGTAGAGGAATGCGACAATGATGTTCGAGATGAGAAGGGTGACTTGCGAAGCTTTGATGAAGTTCTCCCAACTGAATTTCCTCTTGATGATCCATCCAAAGAGGTA
>Ga0315306_10000352_pt1 | contig 21942 bp, 27 predicted proteins | sample TDP1_MG_FD_203803 | JGI IMG/M metagenome (GOLD analysis project Ga0315306, IMG submission 203803) | Freshwater sediment microbial communities from Lake Towuti, South Sulawesi, Indonesia - TDP1 | ecosystem: Environmental > Aquatic > Freshwater > Lake > Sediment | place: Indonesia: South Sulawesi... | reverse complement strand
TTCATTCAAGGCATCTTTGGCATTGGTGGAGAAACAGAAGGGAAAATATTAATGGTCGCTGGTTCACCTGAGGATGCCTTAACTGCTGATCTCATTAAGTCTGATCATAAAGGAAAAATTTTGATTGGTGGATCGCTAGTAACTGGTGACGCCTTGCACAAGGCGGTGAAACTGAGTGTTCGGGGGGTTATCGTTGGGGGGATTGATGACAAAGACTTAGTTGATTTTTTGGGCTATGAAATTGGTGTAGCTATTACTGGTCACGAGGATGTGGGAACCACGTTGATTCTTACGGAAGGCTTTGGTAAAATGCGCATGTCAGAACGAACCTTTGCTTTACTGAGGTCGTCTGAAGGAAAACAAGCTTCTATTAGTGGGGCGACTCAAATCAGAGCGGGGGTCATCAGACCCGAAATAATCATCCCCCTAGAAGGAAAGGAGATAAAGAGAACTAGGAAAGAGGAAAAAATTCTCAGTGAGGGGTTGGAACCTGGTACTAAGATACGGGTTATTAGGAAACCATACTTTGGGGTGTTGGGGCGAGTGGTTAGCTTACCTGTTGAACTTCAAAAATTGGAAACCGAATCTTATGTAAGGGTTTTGGAAGCCACATTGGAGACACAGCCTCCGGGCGCAAAACCTGTAGTTATTCCAAGAGCGAATGTTGAAATCATCGAAGAATAACGGATCTTAAATGGTTTAAACAATTGAAATTGAAGAGTTTTTCTTAAAGTTTGGTTTTTTCGTTCCAAAATCTTAAATATCAATACTTGAATATCCAGTATAAACCGATCGCTTTGGGATGACTTTGTTGGAGTCACCCTCGGAACTTGAACTGACCCCGCAGCAGGAAGAAGAGCTCATCGAAAAACTAGCGCAGTTTATCTTGAAGCACAAGATGGAGACCCCAGCGCTACTATTCCTTGAATCACTTAAACCGTTGAGCTTTGTTGGCAGCACCTTTGCGATGATGTACGTTGCTCCGTTCTTAGATATCTACGGCGTGAACTTCAATCAGTATGCCATGCTCTTCCAGAAACGGGAGAATGTGGAGCGACTGCTTCAGAGGATTGAGGCGTTAATAAAAGAAAGCGATCGGTTGAAAAAAGAGAAAAAAAAGGAAAAAGAAAAAGAGGGAAATAGCAAGTGGCGGTCATAGTGGAAGGGCGAGTTGCCCAATTCGTCATCTTGATCGTCTTGTGCGCCGCTGTCATTTATTTCGTTGAGAGAGCTAGAAGAGGAAAGGTACCAAAAATTCGAAAACTCGCAGGATTAGATGCCATAGACGAAGCAGTCGGTAGAGCAACGGAAACAGGAAGACCAGTCATCGCCTCTCACGGTATTGGAGGGTTCGAAGACATCTTTGCAGTGCAGACGGCTGCAGGCATGAGTGTCTTAGGTTATGTTGCTAGGCTCTGCGCTAAATACGACACCGAACTTCTTGTTCCATGCAGATACTCAGCGTTAGTTCCAATGGCTCAAGAGATCGTTCAGCAATCGTACATAGCCGAAGGAAAACCTGAAGCCTACAAGCCCGACAACGTGGTGTTTCTGTCCGATGAACAATTTGCTTATTCCATTGGGTACATGGGCCTGATGACTCGAGAAAAGGCTGCGGCAAACATCATGGTAGGAGCATATTGGGCAGAATCCCTGCAGTTAGCTGAAACTGGATTCATCGCAGGAGCCATTCAAGTCTCTGGCACCGCTAACACCGCTCAAATCCCATTCTTCGTGGTCTGCACAGACTACTGCCTAATCGGCGAAGAAATATTCGCAGCTGGAGCCTACCTTTCAAAGGACCCTGTCTTGACTGGGAGTCTTGCAGGACAAGATGTCGGGAGACTCATTGCAGAGATATTGATAATACTGGGGACTATCCTTGCGACAGCTGGTGTAAAATGGCTTACGGATATTCTTAAGGTGTAGGGAGGTTCTTAAATGACATGGTATAAAAGAAGAGAAGGCCCCTTGATTGTGACATTAATCGTCGCGCTCTTTGTTATCTTTGAGTGGTATTTCGGGGAAGGCGCAGTCATTCCAGAAGCTACAACAGTCTCTGGACAAGTACAACTATTCGTTGCCTTCATTCTTGCTTTCGTAATAGGTGTTGGAGCGGTCAGCGTACTAAGACTTCATTGGCATCGGATACAACGTCGAAAGCCAGGCGATTACTCTTGGATTTACAGTGGTTGGATTTTCGTTGTCATTATCCTATTCGTAGTCACTGGCATTTTCCTTGGAGCACTCTCTGGGCTTCGAACTGAAGAACCGAGCTACAAGTGGATGTACGACTACGTATTTATGCCCCTCTCTGGAACAATGTATTCGATATTAGCGTTTTTCATAGCTTCTGGCGCCTATCGAGCATTCAGAGCTAGGACAGCTGAGGCAGCGCTTCTATTGATTGCAGGAACACTGGTAATGTTAGGAAATGCTCCTATTGGAGGAGTCATTTGGCCAGGTTTCATGGATATAAACACTTGGATCCAAAGAATCCCAATGATGGCTGGAATACGAGGAATACTTCTTGGGGCAGGCATAGGAGCCATCGCTATGGGCATACGAATCTTGACTGGTCGAGAGAGAGGATATTTGGGCGGAGGCGAGTAGAAATGAGTCTTTCGGAAAAAATAGAGCGCATTGACCGCAGAGTGCTATACGCTCTTCTTTGGGTAGTGGTGCTTTTCATTCTTTTGTCCCCAGTGAATATGCCAGTAGTTATAGGTGACCTAACCAAGGAATATCATCGTCAAATTGAGGCAATTCCTTCAAATGCAATAGTTGTATTAGCCTTTGACTTGGGGCCTGAGGGCTGGCCAGAGCTCGGTGGCATGTGCTATGGATCAATGCAACATCTCTTCTGGAAGATACATGAGAAGCATATAAAAGTGGTGATGCTAACCTACTGGTCGACCGGAGCCGCACTTATCACTAACTGTTTTGGAGGAGTCTATGGACCAATGGATAAGATGGGCGCGGTCTATGGTGTGGACTGGGTCAATCTTGGTTACATTGCCGCTGGAGAGGTTGGCATGTCTGCTTTCGCTACAGATGTCTGGGCTGCCAAACCAACAGATTACCAGGGATGGCTTGTGAGTGATGCAAGCAAGTTACCCATAATGCAGCAAGTGCGTTCGATAAAAGACATTTACATGCTGATATCAATTGAAAGTGGAACACCTGGGTTCGAAGAGTATAATCGACAATGGTGGACTCGAAAAAGCACCCTGAAAATACTAGTTGGAGCTTTAGGGGTCTCTATTCCTGGATATGAGCCCTACCGTCCCGCTCGCATTCAATCATACCTTGGAGGCGGAAGAGGAGCCGCAGAGTATATTTTGCTGCTTGGACAAACTGATCCAAAAATTCTGACTTCTCAACCAGGTAAGATAGCTGTAGGTGTAACTGATGCTTTGTCAACATCTCATATGCTAGTCATCGTCTTCGTCGTCATCGGAAACATAGGTTACTTCCTCAGACTTAGGAGGAAACAACAATGATTCCAGAATGGCTTGCTTTGACTGCTGGAGCATGGGTAGGCGTCTTCCTTACGCTGGCAGTGTTCAGCTTCCTATACAAAGAAAACCCGATCTTCCGCTTCGCAGAATACACCTTCGTAGCTACCGGCGTCGGCTATTGGATAGCCTATAACCTCTACTACTGCTACGACCTAGCCATCGGAGTTCCCGGAGGAGAAGCCGGCATACTCGGAGGACAATGGTGGTGGATCTTCGCCTTCCTGTTAGGGATCATTTATTACTTCGTTCTTACGAAAAAATACTTCTGGCTATACAGATACTCACTCGCAGTTATCGTCGGTGTCGGCACAGGCCTAACTCTCAGGACACTGATCCAAGCCCAATTCCTCACGCTGGTTACGTCGACTTTCATGAACCTTGCGCCAACAGATAAAGCAGGCAATATTATCATCTTCAATCCCACAAGCCCTGCAGGTGCATCTCTCATTAACAATCTTCTAGTCGTAGTTCTAGTGGTCACTTCAGTGATTTACTTCTTCTTCACAAGCGAAACTAAAGTAATAAAGAACGCCGGAAGAATTGGCCGAATAGCACTAATGACGGCTTTCGGTGCAGCCTATGGAAACACGATAATGACGAGAATGAATCTCTTTATCGGAAGAACCCAGTACCTTCTTGGAATCGGCGGACTAGCTCCTCAAGACCAACAGATAGCCTTCGTTGTCATAGGCATCACAATGATCATAGTTCTTTTCGCCTACAGTTACCTGATGAAAAAACCTCCTGAAGAAGCACCAAAACCCTCACCACCACCAGAAACAGAAGCAAAGCGACCAAGAAGAAAAGGAACATCTACCTAAAATCCCCCTTCTTTTTATTTTCTACTTCCAAATTCTTCTCAGATTCTTTGGAGAACTTCATTCTTCAAGAGGCGGTCATGAAGCCTTTTGAACCACTGACACACACTCGGAAAGATATCTAAACAGAAGAGCTGGAAACCCAAATGCCATTCGAACGCATCTCCTTCCCATTCACAGCCTTTGTCAGCCAAGAACCACTTAAACTGGCTCTAACACTAAACGCAATAAATCCTGAATTGGAGTGGTTCTCATCCGAGGCAAAAAAGGGGCACGGTTAAAAGCACGGTAGTTATGGAAAAATTTGCAGAGAAACTGTAATCTTTTCAGCAGTTGCTAAAAAATAAAAGGGAGAGAATCTAGTACTCGGTCACTCCCGTGAATCTTAACTTTTCAAGTTTCATAGCTGGAACGGTGATCCCTTCTAGGCACTCCAACTCTTTGCCAACCAACGGTATGCCTCTTAGCGTGGACAGCATGCTGTCTGTGTAGCGGAGGTTCATGACGGGTTTGCTTATCTCTCCCTTCTCAATCAGGAAGGTTCCGTCCCTAGTCAGCCCGGTGAGTATAGCCTTCGTGGGTTCAACGGGATTGGTGTAGTGGAATCTCGTGACAAAGATTCCGTGTTGAGTGTCCGCAATCATCTCTTCAACAGAAGAATCACCCGGACTTGCTATCGTGTTGAAAGGTGCGGGTCTTAGGTAACCAAACCCCAAGAAAGGCGGAGGAGCGTGTCCGGTGCTCTCTTTTTTCTCTCTTCCAGCGGTAAGCGAATCATAGCAGATGCTGTTTTCAGAGACCACTCCCTTCTCGATTAACCGCGTTTTTCTTTTAGGAACACCCTCGCCATCCACGGGCACAGTGTACAATGTTTTGAGGTCTCGAGCGTCGTCTTTCACGGTAAGCTTCTCGTCAAAAACTCGCTCGTTCAAGTGGTACTTCACAAAAGACTCCCCGTCCTGATAGAGTGTCGCTGAAAAGCCTATGAAACCCAAAAAGGCTACGAAAGTAGAGACAGCCAACGGAGAAAGAACAACCTCATACTCGCCAGGGGGCAACTTCGAAGGATTCACGCTCTGCACAGACCTTTCGGCTGCTCGACTAGCAACCGCAACGGCGTCGAGATCTTTAACACGCCTAGAGTGCTGCTCCCACGAGCCAAAGCCCTGAGAACCACCAACTCTAGAGATAACTGTGGTGGCTACAGAGGCTAACGACAACTCGGCCCAGGCGGAAACTCCCAAAGAGTTTGAAACTGCAAAGGCCATCGAACCCGTAGAGAAGGATCCCGCAACAGCCTTCACTTTTGGCGATTTTGAATGGGCGATTTCTATAACTTCTTTGACTCTTGCCGCTCTATAGTCTGGACTGCACTCTGCGGTTTCTCTGTCGAAAACTCCTCTTACGGGTGTCCATTTTTGTGGTTGGGGTAGACTCTTGAAATCCTTGTTCGGGGGCGTGACCCTCGCTATTCCGACTACTTTTTTTACGCCATTTCGAATTTGTGCGTCCTCGAGAGAGTTTATGCGAAGAGTGCCTATCCTCTTGTCCTTTACAACTTTTATGACCACTCCACCAGCCTTTGAGGCGACATTCTGATGAATCTGAGAATTGGCAAAGCGGGTTAACGCCGAGTCTCTGATGAACGCGGTCACCTGCACTTGATCAATTTTCTCTTTGGATGCGAGCCTAACAGTCTTCTCGGCAGTTTCCAACAATCTTTCCGTCATCATTTTATGTTTCCTCCCTCTAACGGATCAGTCCCACCCTCACCTTTCTGAACCTGGCAGTGCCGCACCCGTGACCCACATACATGACTTGCCCTGGCACGCCTTTGCCACAGTTAGGCGTACCCCACATCATCCAGTCGTCCTTGCTAACAGCGTCGCAGTAACCCCAGAACACAGGAGTCATGCCTGTGTACGTGGGGTTTTTTATCATTTTTCCCTTGCTTCCGTTCTTTATTTCCCAAGCGATTTCTGTGCCGAACTGGAAGTTCAAGCGTCGGTCATCGATGCTCCACGAGCGGTTCGTGAGCATTAGAATCCCATCCTTGGTGTCCTCTATGACGTCTTCAGCCTTCCACTCCCCGGGCAAGAGGTTGATGTTGGTCATTCGAATCAGAGGCAGAGCCAGAGGAGAGTCAGCGCGCATTCCTCCGCTGCTTCTCTTAAGTCCCAACTCTGCAGCTGTTTCGCGCGAGGTCTGGTAACCGACGAACAATCCTTCCTTGATTAAGTGCACTTGCCTCGCAGGGGTTCCTTCGTCGTCGTAGCCAAAGGTTCCTAATCCACCGGGAACCGTGGCGTCAGCCACAATGCTGACGTGCTTCGACCCGTATCTCAGCTTCCCGAGGTTGTCCGGCGTTAGGAAGCTTGTTCCCGCGTAGTCTGCTTCTGTTCCCAGGGCTCTGTCAAGCTCTGTAGGATGCCCACAGCTCTCATGAATTTGAAGCTCCAGCTGTTCTCCGCTGAGAACTAGGTCGGTCTCTGTCTGTGGACATTTCTCTGCGTCCAGCAACTGAACCGCTTCTTTGCCGATCTCCTTGGCGTGCTCAGGGAGTTCCAGAGACTCGAAGAACTCGTAACCACTGGTGCTGAAGTTGCCTCTAAAAGAGCATGGATAAGATCTGCGCTGCACTTCGCCGTTCCTCAGAGCGATGCCGACTATGCCTCCTCCACACCACGTGACTTGTTGAGTTACCTCGGCGCCTTCTGTGTTTATGAAGAGTTTGTTCTCTCGAAAGGCGCGGAAAAAAGCCGAAGAAGATTTGATGAGGCTGGACTGTTTTGCCACTGTTCTCTCGGCTTGCATGAGAATCTCCATTTTGTCTTCCACTGGGATTTTGAATGGGTCTTTCTTCATGGGTGTCGAATACTTAGCCTTCTTTGTCTCTGCGGGAACCATCTTCACTGCTTTCTTTTTCAGTTTAGAACTCGCAATCGCTATTTTGACGGCTCTCTGTGTTACCTTTTTCACTTCCTCCCTCGCTAATTCCACTGAGCCAGCGAATCCCCAGCCACCCTTGACGATTACGCGCACTCCTAAACCACGGCTTTGCAGAACGCTGACTTCTTCAGGTACACCCTTCTTCACCGTCAAGTTCTCGTCAAAGATTTCGCCGATGCGTATGTCGGCGTAGGAGGCGCCGTTTTTGGCGGCTTCTTTTAAGGCTATTTTTCCGAGTTCCAACGACACAGACGTCACCTTGCTCCTATTTTTTACGACCGGCTTTTTTAAAGCTATCTTCTAAGCAGAAGCATCCCTGAGGTTTGAACTCCCACTCGTCGCAACAGTAGAGGGTTGAAACCACGGGGTTGTTTCGCTTTTTGTACTGCACGAAACAGAAAATCAAGTCGGGATATTCATATGTGTTGTGGTAGCGGCAGTTTCCACAGAATTTTTCCTTTGACTCAGATTTTTCCTCCATCAGTTTATCCTCCTATTTCGGGTTACCCTTCCTGCTGAAGTTTTCTCCGAGTCTTTCCAAGACCGCGGAAACCATTATGGGGAAGGCGATTAGAGCGTCGGCTATGACCATGGTTTTGTCGGCTTTTCTTTTGACTTTCCCCCAGCTGACGGTTTCTTCCAGTGTTGAGCCCGAGAGCCCCCCGCTTTCAGGTCTGTCTGTGGTTATTATAACAGCGTAGTCGAGACCCTTTCCGGTCATCAGCGCTGCGTGTTGAACTGAGTTGCGGGGCACGCCTCCTCCTATGACTATCATGCCTATGTGGGGAGAGCGTTCCATGAGGGTGAGCATTTCGGGCACTTCTCTGAAAGCGTCCACTGTGAGTTCTCTTCCTTTACTATGGTGCGAGTGAACTCGGTGTATGTAGGCGAACTCTGAGTCGCGCATTGCGGGGAGAAACACGGGAACGTTTGCTTCGTAGGCTGCTCTGACAATCGATTCGGGGTCTTTCAGTCGACTTCCTATATCCCGCATGAGCTCGTTGGTCGAGTAAGCACCTTTTTCGCTGTTGTTTGCGATTTCGTCGAAGGTCTCTATCAGAGCCTGGTCCGCTTTTACGAAGTCCTCTTCGGGGACAAATATATCGTAGATTCGGTACACGTGGTATTTGTAGAGTAAGAAGTCGTCGACGACCCAGTGTCCCTTGTAGTGGTGACCACCCAAGGCTTCTATGAGGTCGTGAATCATGTTGGCTCCTGTGCTCACGAGCGCGTCTATCAATCTCTTTCTGATGAGGTCGGCTATAGTGGCGCGCAACCCAGCTGGCACCACGGCACCTGCTAAGGCGAGAAAAATGGTGCACTGTTCGTCTCTAATCATCCGCTCGCATATGTCGCAGGCGGCGGAGAGTCTTCCAGCCCCGAAGGAGCCCGAGTTCTCAAATTGCTGAATGAGTTGGTTCACAGTCATGTTCGGTCTGAGTTTCATGTGCACAACAGGCGAGTTCAAAAAGTCTTCGCGCTTCATTTTTTCCTACCAACTTGACAAGTGTTAGCGCTGTTTGGCAATGAAAAGCTTTCTAAAGTCTCTGCATTTTTGGGGAAGCACAAGAATTTTATAGTGTATGAGAAGGATACATTTTCTTTAGACGAGGCTATTTTGAAAGTGAAGAGGCTCTCGCATAGGGGCATTCTTGATTGCCAGAGACGCGGCTATTTTGACGAGCATCTGGTCGCACTATATGCTTCCGCCTACGGTGAACCCTACCTCTACAAAGACACTTATCTCCTCTATCGTGACGAGTTGAGCGGAACACTCTGGGTAACCTTGTTTGGTCTCTTAAGCAACAAGGAAGACAGAATAAATTGTTTAAGAGCTTCCATTGACCAGTTCAAGCCTCAGAAGGTCATTGTCACCTCGCCGGAAAAGCTACCTTTAGATATGGGTGGGTATCACTGTGAAACCGTCTATTTCGACAAGGATTACCAAATAAACCTCTCAGAGTTTGACGATGGTCTGCGTGGGAGTGACTACAAAGACCTGAGATATCGAGTCAACAACGCGAAGAAGAGGGGTTACACCTCTGCCTTGGGCAAAATTGTGACTCCGGCACACGCGCATCTCATGGCGCTTCACTTGACCAAGAGAAGATACGCCTTGTGGGACTATCAGCTCTACCTAAAAATAGATGAGTATGTTGAAAAATATTCGTCGCCGAGACTGTTCAATGCGTTTCTGAATGGCAGGCTCATTGGATTCGATGTTGTTGACGCTCTGAAGGATGTGTTGGCGACTCCTTTAGGTTTTTACCTCGATTATCCGTCGCTTGCAGACTTTCTGATATACGAAGAAATCCTTTACGCGAAATCTAAGGGCTTCAAGTGGCTTGACATCGGATGGGCATGCAACCCAGGACTGGGAGAGTTCAAGAAGAAGTGGATGGCGACGCCTAGATTTCGTGTGTGCGTTCAAGAGTATCACAAAATGGGCTGAGGAAAAGAAGTTGACGGAAGTTTGGAAAAAGGCTTGAGGCATTTACTACAGAGAAAGGTGTCGTTACTCTCTCGCACGTCTTCTTCTGCCTCTCCATCCCTTTATGTTGCTGCTTCTACTTCCCCCTCAAATGTGGTATTTTTTGGCATCAGTTCCAGTGGAAATGCTTCTTCCACAAGTGAATTTGGAGAATTGATTTTGAATTCGTAAGTGTTAAAGTTGATTTCAAGAGTTTTAAATCAGAGTCGGACTAGGGTGTGGTCTGTTGTTGAATATGTACAAGATTGGTTTGGTTCTCGCTGTTGGTTTGACTGTGATTTATGTTTTTCAGGGCTTTTATCCTGAGTTTATGTCATATTTTTCTAATGCTGTCCCGCCGTTTATTGCTGGTGCAGCTGTCATCTCATCTGGCTTTGCACTGCGAAAGTATGGGCGTAATCTCAGGCAACAATTTTCTCTGGTGTGGCTCTGTTTCACTCTTGGAATGGCGCTTTGGTTCCTAGGAGAAACTGGCTGGGCAATTTATACTCTTCTCCTCGGCGTCGAGATACCTTACCCCTCAATTGCGGACGTTTTCTGGCTAAGCGGCTATGTTCCCTTTTTCATAGCCCTTTACCTCTATGTTAAGACTTTCGAATCTGCGTTATCTAGACGAACACTTGGCATTACTATGGTGGCCGTCTCCATTCTGAGTGTTCTAGTATCTGCTGCCTTAATAACTCCAATTGTAGGAGCCGAAGAGGATTCAGTTACAATGCTCGTAGACTTCGCTTATCCTCTCCTCGATCTTGTCCTGTTTTCTGTGGCAGTTTTGGGTCTTGCGGTTTTCTTAAAAGGAAATTTGGGGAAATCGTGGCTACTCATTAATGCGGGAATCTTGTCGAACGTAAGTGCAGACATGCTTTTCAGTTACACGACCGCACAAGACATGTATTACAGCGGACATTTGCTCGAACTCCTCTTTCATTGGGGTTATATCTTCTTTCTCTTAGCCTTCTACGTTCATACCAAGGAGCTCTGAAGTGAGAGTCTTGCCTCCTCTAGAAGAAAATCGATGGAGAGAAGTCTTGCTTGAGGCAGCAGACGAGGGATTGCTGATTTTGGGTGAGAGCGCCAGAGAGGCGATCTATTTCCACCTTCAAAAGACGTGCTCTCTTGCGAGAGAAGATATTCCAAACCAGCCCGATATTTTCGCTTTGGGTTTAGAGAAGATATTTGGAAGAGGCGCTAAGGTAGTTGAAGAATCAATTGTCAAAAGTCTATACAGCAAATTGGGAATAAGATACAAAGGAATGGAGAATGCCCGCTTCACAGACTACTTGAATGATGCTAGGGAGCATAAGACAAAGCGCTTAAATGAGTACGAAGAGTCTGTTGCGCTTCGCTAGCATATTCTGGTTATTCACCAAGGCATGCTTCAGAGTAAAAAGTACGTCTATCGCAGTTCTAATAAAGTTAGGAAAGTGGTGGGATAAGCCGTATCTTGTTACTCTGTTTCACCCTCGGTTTCACTTTCTTCTGTCTCTTCTTCGCCTTCCGCCTTTGCTTCAGCCTTTCCTACGACTTCTCCCTCTGCGAATCTTCGACTGATTCTCGATATTCGAATTTTGACCTTGTCGCCTGGCTTGGTGTTTGGAACAAAGCACACGAGTCCTTTGATTCTCGCTATGCCCTCGCCTCTGCGGCTGGTCTCTTGAATCTCCACGTCGTATTCTTTTCCAATTTCGACTGGTTTTGGAGGGAATCGTCGGGGACCGAATCCTCTTCCTTCTCTTCTTCCATAGGAGCCTCTTCTTTCATATTCCATCTTTTTCACCTCGCTTATTCTTTCAATCTTTTCCTTGACTCGGACGTTCTGCGTGTTACAGGACGCTGAGTTTTCCGTATCTGCCAACGTTGAGTTGAATCTCGCCTCTGAAGCTGGTGATGTAGCCGTTCTCCACCCTGACCGTGTCGTTGATGTTGACTTGGTCGATTTGGTCGTTCCACAGAGTCAGTTTTATGTTGCCTGTTCCGTCTGTTACGGTTGCTGTGGCTACTCGATGAACCGTGTCCTTGTATCTTGACAGAACCTCCCTAGTGGCTGACTTCTCGATTATTTTCGCTTCGACATCGACTCTCCTCATTCCGTCTCTCAGTTCTCTTATCTTCAAAATTTTCCTCCTACTGTCGGTTCTTCCCGTCTGCTCGGCATGCACTTCTTTCGTCCTCATCGCGGAACCAGCCAAACCTTGACAGAGCCAGCCTCGGTCGGTAGAAGCGACTCATGTGCTGAGCTCTATTCTAGTTGGGCTGTTGTTCATGAGGAGCGATGATGTTGGATATAAATTTTGTTATGTAGTTAAGTTGCTTGTTGAGTGTGCTCGCCTAACCACTCGGTTATTTTCGCTTCGACCTTCGCCTCAAAGGTTATGTTCATGGGCTTAAAGGTCTGATTCAAAGCTGTCGTTAGGTTTCGAATGTAGTCTTCGGCGTTTATCTCTGACACGCTCTTCACTTGTTCGGCTGGCTTCACTGTGAACTGTCGTCCCCGATAGGTGAAAGACTTGACCTTGATGAAGTCGACCACGTCTCGCTGCTTGATCTCCTTACCAGAGTCGATGAGTTGAGCGGCGCACTGATAGGGCTGGGGCAAGACCTTGGATTCAAGCTTCTCTCGAGGGTCGTGATACAGCTTCACCGAGTAAACCAAATCCTTCAGTTCAACCCTTCTGTCTAGTAGGTCCTGCATAGCCTTCTGAACAATGGAAGCCATCCTGGCTTTTGCCACTTCGTACTCTTGCGCGTTCTTCACTCGACTCAGCTCCTTAACACTGCCGCGAAAAACGCTCTGAATGAAACTGGGCGCGTTTGACTTGACAGCGGTTAGTCCCTTGAGCTCAGGCGTGCCGTCTTCTAGAATGCCGAAGTAGGCTTTCTTAGCCTTCGACAGCACACAGACCGAATAGCGTCTGTCCACAGCCAAGTCGAGTCGCAGCCTCTCCTTAACAGTCCTGATCAGCCACTCCACCTTCTCCATAGAGGCGTTCTCCAAGAAGATAGAGTCCGTGTCTCCATAAACTGGACGCAGCCCGTTCTCCTCGGCCATGTTCCAGGTTGTTTGAAGAGCCCAGCGCCCATAACCAGTAATCGATTCGGCTAGCGGCGGACACGCAAGACCATGAATCCTCACGCTGACCCCATAACTCGAAACCGTGATGAGTTTCAACAGTTTGGCTGTCACTTCGGCTCTATGCCTCTCTTCTTCAGTTTTAGATTTGTCCCTTGACAGAGGCTTGAACCAGTGGATGCGCAGGTCTTTGAGCGCGCCAATCAGAGCCGCTAGGAAGCCTCTCCTCTTCACGCAGACGTGGTGCCCAGCCTCGGAAACCGTGTTGCTCTTGCACTCCTCGTGATTGCAGTCAACGGTTTCATAAGACAGGTTGTAGCTGTCTATGCAGCTGGGGTAGAGGCTTTCAAAGTCTGTGACTACTGTGTTGAAGTATGTTCCGCTCTTGGGCGTGATGGTTAGGGCGCCAGGAACCACGTGTGTTTCGAGTCCTCTCCGCAACTCCTTAGACGAAGGCACGAGAACGTTGTTCCTTCTGAGATAGGTGTACATCATTGATTTCAGCCAGTCGCTCACGCTTCGGCTGGAGTAGGCTGTTGGAACGGGAAGGTTCACTATCCTCGACAGCGTGAAGGCAACATGATACCTTTCGGGGTTGACTTCCCCAGTTATGCCTAGTGATTCAGGCTTTACTTGTGGTGTGGGCTGATGGAGCAAACCAAACCAGTGCTCGATCTGACTGTGCTTCAACGGGTCAACTTCTTTGACACCTGCAAAGACTTCGCTAAATCTAGCCATCAGCTCTTCGGGTATATTTGAAATCGGCGTGAAATGATTATCTTGCACAGCGTGCTGAGCACCGAAAATCAAGCCGTGGTCGTAGGCGTATCCGTGGCTGAACTCTATCTCGTTCTCCCAGACCCTATCAAACTTCTTCGCCACTCTTCGCAGGGTTTCGGGCTTGTAGACCCTCACTTTGGCGACGTCTACAGTTTGGTCTGTGAATAGTTCAGTTCTTCTGGCAACCTCGACCTCGCCGTAGAGGCTTCGAACTGTTTCTTCGTCTCTTTGGCTGAGTGGATGCGGGATGAGAAAGTAGGGCTTGTAGTCACTGTCTCTGAACTCTTTCACTCGGTCGGCTGAGGGGTCGAAAAACCTGAGTTTCACGGTGTTGCCTTCGGTCACGGCGTCCAGCAGATACCAAACGCTCAATTGGTTTCCTTCTCTCAGCCCTCTCAACACTCAGAAGTTATGATAGAATCTCCTTAAATAACGGTTTCTTAGGATTCGCGCCTAGATTTTCAGCTGCCTCTCAACCTCGTTCAACTCGTTTGGCGTCAGTGGTCGAGGATAATTGTACAGTGGTCCGCTGGGTTTCTCGTTGTAGTAGGGTCTGTTGCAGCCTGGACACCCTGACGTCAAAAACGGGTTGCCAGTGTTTATCACGTGCTTCAGCTCTTCTTTTGAAACGCCGAAGCCGAGTAGACGCCCGTCAGCGTCAAACCTCATGCTTTCAAATCGCGTCTTTCCGTGAATCAGTAGGTAGCTGGCGATTTGAACCCGCCTGTAGGTTTTGATGCTGGGTTGCGGGTGATTCCCGAGCGCCGTGCCTCGGATTGGAGTGAAGGCGAAGAGGCTGGGGTAAACGTCTGAGTCCACACACCACTGAATGGTCTGAGTCATTTCTCTCTCGGTTTCTCCCAAGCCAACCATGAGGTGGGTGTAAACGAAGCTCCTTCCGAAGACTTCAACGGCTTCCTTCAGTGCCCTGCTTTGTTTTTCCCAAGTGTATGGACTTTGGGTTGAGGCGCCCTTCACCTTGTCGAAGATTTCTTTTGTGGCTGCGTCTAGGGCTATGCTGACGCGCTCGACTCCTGTCCGTTTCAGCCGTTCCATCTGCTTTCTGTTTAGGGGTTGACAAGAGACCGAGAGTGGCAACTCTGAGCGTAGGCGTATCTCCCTCGCCAATGCGATGACGTCGTCGAACACGGTTGGGTAGTTGAGCGCTTGAACGCAGACCCGCTGTATCGTTTTCTCTTCGGCTGCCTGTGCAATCTTTAGGAGAACCCTTTCGGTTGGGAAGGCTGGCCAAGTCACTCGGGAGAGCATGTCGGCTCGGCTTGAGCTCGTCTTGGCTTGGGGGCAGAAGCCGCAATTTGCGGAGCACTTGCCACGGTAATACGTGAGCGTGTAAATCGTTGTGGGCGCGGCGTCTAGTCTACCGCCCATGAGCCCGAGCACCATGGCTGAGCCACTCGAAACCCGAACTTTCTCCGGCAACTCGCTTCTAATCATTGGGAATAGCCTTCCGCCAACCGTCAACGTATAAATTAAACTGTATCAGTCTTAATACTTATCTGCAAATGGATGGGCGCGCTTGACGTGTCAGACTGGAAAGACAGGTATGAGGATTTGTTGAAAGCAGATAGAACCAGACTGGAAGAAGCCCTAGACGCAGCTCGCAGCATCAGCTATCAAAACTTTGGAAAGGCAATTAGATTCTACGCGCCCAGTTTCATGTACTACAAGACCGATTACTTCTGTTCCTCGCCATCAGCCTTCCCATCAATCTCCGTGACGGGGTCGTTCTGCGCCCTGAGGTGTAAGCACTGCGACGGAAGGGTTTTGAACACCATGCTGCCAGCACGCACGCCCGAAAGGCTCGTCAGTCTCTGCAGAGAAATCAAAGACAATGGTGGAGTGGGCTGTCTCATAAGCGGCGGCTGTCTTCCAGACGGGTCTGTTCCGCTGCACAGTTTTGTCGACGCCATAGCCGAGGTGAAGTGCGACCTAGGCTTGACTGTCGTGGTACACACTGGGGTTATTGACTTTTCTTTGGCGAGAAAGTTGAAGGAGGCGGGTGTGGACGCAGCCCTCATCGACATCATCGGCTCCGACGAAACCATAAGGGAAATCTATCAGCTGAACGTTGAGGTTGCCGACTACGAAAGTTCATTGAGGGCGCTGTCGGAGTCTGGCTTATCACTCGTTCCCCATGTCCTCGTTGGGCTTTACTACGGTAAACTCAAGGGTGAGTTTGAAGCGCTCCGGATGATTTCGAGGCACTCGCCTTCGGCTGTCATAGTGATAGCGCTGATGCCTATACGAGGTACTCTCATGGAAGGTTCGGCTCCGCCGAAACCCGAAGACATAGCGAAGGTGTTGGTCACTGCTAGACTCATGATGCCGAAGACTCCGCTCGTCTTGGGGTGTATGAGACCGAAGGGAAGCCACAGGGCTCAGACAGACGTTTTAGCATTGAAGACTGGAGTCAACGCCATAGCGTTTCCACACGAGCAGGCGATTAAGTTGGCTGAGTCGATGGGGCTGGAGTTCGCTTTCTCCTCTCTCTGCTGCTCACAGATATTCGAGGACATGAAGCACGGCGTCTGGACAAGGTAGAGCGGAAAAAGCGTGAAAACAGATTTGGTTGGTGCAATGAACGCCTTAGAAGCCTACTATGAGTGCTTCTGTCGAAAGCACGCCCGCGATGGCTCTTATCTTGTCGCTTATGATGCGGGATAGTTCCTCTAGGGTTGACGCCTCAACCTGAGCGATGAGGTCGAACCTTCCGAAGACGCCGTAGACCTTCTTCACTCCGTTTATCTTTTCCATGGCTTCTTTCGCAGACCTGGCGAAGTTTAGTTGTTCGCCCGTGCCCACCTTGACTAGAATGAAAGCCGTCACCATAGATTTCACCCCCCAGACTTTACGATAGGTGAGAATTTAACGGTTGCTGTCGCCCATTCCAGATTCGTGACTGCCTCCCACGATTTATATATCTTCAGTGTGAAAAATGGAGGTTGCAGGACTAACTTGGTGTTAAAAATCGGTGAATAGCGGTTTAGATTCTGAGAGAGCGTTTGAGCGCGTTTACGGCTTCATCTTTCAACGCGGCGTATTGAGCGCCTATCATTTTCGCGTCTCGTTTGGGCATCCCCTGGTTTGTCAGTTCTTTTTCTAGAGCTCTTCTCGCCTTGCGCACCTTCCAACCCAAAGTCAGCCATATCACGAGGAGGCTGCCTAACAAACGAACCAAATACGCTGCACTAATGAAAACGCTGAGAATGAGAGAGGTTTTGGTTCGTCCCATGTGTACGCCTCTTCAAAAGAGAAAGTGCAGAAAGAGAAAGACTATTCTTCCTCTTCCTCTGTTTCCCTCTTTCTCTCGGCTAGTTTCTCTTTGATTCGTCTCTCGATTTCTTTCCCGATTTCTTCACCCTTTTCCGAGGAGATGAAGACCTTGCCCTTTTTGCCTACACCCTTGAGCATGTCCCCGAGGCTGGTGAACACTCCAATGTACTCTTGCGTCATTCTAACAGCAACGTCGTCTGGCATTCCACCGTCTTTCAACTCCTTATAGAAAGCTGCGGCTGCCCTACCCATGTTCCTGCCCGCTTCTTCGGAAAACACTGAGGCTATTATGCTCTTTATCAGCGCTGGAATTTCGGTTGAAACGGCGCTCAGTATATGTTTGACTTCTTCTGCTTCCTCCGCCGCTGTCTTTTTCTTTTCGAGTTTTTCGCTCATGCTCTTTCACCTCCCTTTTGCTATGATTTACACCTAAGTTAACTCTTTTGGAGAGGGGCTAGGATATCTTGAGTCTCAGTTTGCCAGCCTCGGCTCTCCATTGTTCTGCCTCTAAGTGTGCTGCCTCCACCGACTTTCTCGTGTTCTCGTCAAAGATATGAGGAGTAGTGTTATAGGAGCCATCCGTGTTTGTTGAAAATGCGGAGAGAACGTTCACCATCTTTCCCAACAACGTGTTCCGTATCAAACCTGTTTTGTTCAAAGTTTTCCCGTTTTTCCTCTTCACGTTCATTTTTTCACCTCTGATACTATATGAAGACTGGACACGTGACTTAATAATCGTGGAAAAAAGTGGTCAGTTTATTGGTCACTTTCCTGCCCTACGAGTTCGTAGATATTTCCGAAGCCCTCAACCTTGCGAACTACACTGTCCCTTTCTAAACGTTGCAGTCGAGCTCTCACAATTCTCCGAGACGCTTTACCTCTCATAGCTTGCACCTGACGGGTGACGGCTGATATGTTGAGGCGTCCCTTCATGGCTAGGGCTTGAATTATGCAGCGTGAGATTTCGTCGTGGGCGATGGGCGCACGCTTGATGTAGCGCTCAGCAGCTTTGAAACGAGACATAACCTTCAACGGCTCGTCATACAGTCCAACACCAGCCCTTAAAACCCTCAGAGAAGTAGCCAACGCCGCGTACTCTGGGTTCTCCAGAATCAGAGCTTCCAAAGCGTCTAACCTCTGCATAATCAAGTCGAGCTTCCTACTCAGCTCAGCAAGTCTATCCGGACGACTCTGCTCACCCACGCTCAACGCCACTCAAGCAACCGCAAAAACAATTGCATTTTCAACATTTAAACTATAGTTAATAAAAACGGGTTCAAAAAGAAATCCCCTCGGAACCTACAAAACATTCACAACATTCACCCCCCTCCCGGTATAGGTAGTCACTCACACGCGCGGGCACACAATACAACAACCCCAACTGTCACCTTTTAATATCTAGTCCATGAAAATACTTGAAGCGATGACCCGACATGCCACAATCAACGTCATCACGAGACTTAGCCCAAATAGAATCCGAACTGAAAGGAAAAACCCTCCTCGTTTACTGGCACATGCTAAAGACCCCCACATCAAAAATCGGCGTGCGCGAGATTCAGCGCTCACTAGGCTTCTCCAGCCCCAGCGTGGCTTCACACCACCTAGAAAAGCTGGTCTCTCTCGGGCTTGTTGACAAGACCATGACGGGCGAGTACTTCCTGACGCAAGAGGTCAAGGTGGGTCTGCTGAGATTCTTTACGAGGCTCGGCAAATTCATGATTCCCCGCTACCTCTTCTACTCAGTCTGGTTCTCAACAATGCTAATTATTTATCTGGTTTTTTATGGACACACCGGCAGCATTCACAACATTATCGCCATAATTTTTGGTTCAGCAGCCTCACTAATTTTATGGTTTGAAACCCTTAGACTTTGGAGGACAAAACCGTTCTAAACCAAAAACGTGGTGTTCTAAAACGTGGATTTAAAAGAACGCTATGAATTCTGTTTCTGATAGGAGCTGAGCAAACTTGAAGAAAAGCCTCGCGTACACCGCAATGGCTGTTGTGTTAGGCACAGCGTTAATGCTCACTCCTACATGGTTGTTCCCAGCAGAAAATCGATATGGAGCTGCTCCAGACCAGTATCTAAGCCCCCTTGAGAGACTGAGAGTGTTGCATGAAACGACTGAGACTCTTGCAGGGATAAAAATGAACCAGCCGACAGATGCGATATCCGTCAGCCTAATGCTCACTATCAGCCTAGTATTTGCGTTAGGCACTTTCCTATATATGAAAAGGGGAAAGTTCAGTAGGATAGCGGCATAGCTTGCTTATTCGTTCTGTTTTTAGTACACTCTGTTCGGAAATGTAGCATTATAATTCCCTTTACACAAACTCTCCTTCGGTGAAGAAGTTGATAAAACCCAAAAGGACAGAGCTCATAGCTGCGCTGATTGTTTGTGTGGTCCTTGTGGGCGCATCCATCTACGTTAACATGCCCCAAACAAGTCCAGAATACTACGGAAGTGCGCGAACCCTTTGGGGAGGGCCTGCTCCTCTCCCTCAACCCGAAACAACGATTGCGGATGAGAGAATAAAGGACATCAGACATTGGATAAAGGGCGAGCTGACCAAGGGCAGGTTTGAGGAAGTCTTGTTAACTATCGAAGAAAAGACCGACGAGCACGGCGGATACGTCTATTCTGAGGAGATGACTTTCACAGACGACCTCTGGACCGGAGAAGTGGTTTCGCGCATACCGCAAAACAAATCCACGGTCTTCGTCTTCCAAGTCCGCCAAACCATATCCGAAAACGGCAGAGTGGTCTCAATCACAACGAGCATAAGAGACATAACAGGAACGGTTGGGACCTCGGAGGAGAAGCCTCACGCCACAATCAGAGTCACGCTCGCGGAAATCTCGGACAAACCCGTCATAGGAATACCCATCGTGGCTGCGATAATACCTTACTTGAACACGTTCTTCACCTGGGTGGTTTCTGGAGTAATCATCGGTTTGCCCACGTACTTCACGCTGCTCGGAGTGGTTCTCCTAATAGACAGGGCGCTACTACCCATAGCAAACAAACTCTTTAGGGGGAGACTGAACAGAAGCGAGAAAAGACTCTCTCAGCAATAAACTTGAGCAAGCGCGAAATTTGAAAACACCTTCAACCGCATTTTTTTTGAAAACATCCTTTTCGTCGTCTAAAAAATTATATACTTTAGAAGCGTAACTAGAAGCTTTGAAAATCAGGAACTAAGTCTGAAAGACTTGGAAGGAAAGAAAAATGAAGAAAACAGTGTTAGTTGCGATAGCGCTTGTCATTGGATTGGCCTTGACTCTTGCAGCGGTAAATTCTGCTGAGGCGGGATCCATAGAGTCGAGAACAAGCTGGGTTGATTATGCTTTCAAGGGAAGAGACGATTTCTATGACAAAGACGTTGTTGCCTACAAAGAAGGGTCTAAGGCTGTCTTAGCCGTGGAAGTCAAGAATCACCTTGGTTCATACATAAATGTGACGGTGGTGGGAGTAAGCTTCGATTGGCAGAAACCTGCTGGAGGATGGTACAACTCTACTCAAGCTAGCAAAACCAGTCCACTTAGGTTAGAAGACGGGGAGACACGATTCATGGTTATTAACTTCACTGTTCCAGGCCTTTCTACCACATATCCACTTGTGCATGATTACACTGTGTATGTGGAGTTCGTTAAAAGTGACGGAACTTCGGATAAGTGGACTAAAACGCGAGCAGCACTTTTTGACGCAGACAAGCAGTATTTTGTTGTGTTCTCACTCGAGCAGGCTCAAGCGTCGCAACGTGCTCAGGCAATTGAGGGCATTAAAGATTCGCTTGGCATTCCTGTGGCATGGAGCAGCGCCAAAGCTGGGTTACTGTGGAAGAAGGCTATGAACGAGACTAGCTTGGCAGACTATTACTACAATCTGGGAGATTTTGCTAGTGCCAATACACATTATATGATGGCTTTGTCTCTGATTGACCTGGCATTTGACGCAGAGGAAACTAGAGGTGTTCGGCTGGAAGACGCTCAGATAAAGAAAGCTGAGGCAGAAGCGACCTACTTTGACTCTTTAGGAAGCTTCTTCAGTGGTTTGTCCAGCATGTGGACTCTGTTCGGTGTTGCCTTGGTGTTGTTTGCAATAGGATATATAATCAAGGGGTTAGCTGCACTGCGAAAGGCTGCAGCTCCATCGCCTCAATAAATCCCCATTTTTTTCTTCTTCAACTATTCTTAGAGGGCTTTGCGAGCGAAGGTTAAGTAGCCCGTGTGTCCTGTCATGAGGGTTTCGGGGCGCGTCTTTCCTCTCTCGATTTGCATGCGGCGCATGAGGCACTCGACGGTTTCTGCGTCTACGAAGCCGTTTTCTTCTAGGGCTTCAACCGTTTTGATCACTTGGTCGATTGTTGGGCTGAAGGAAACGAGGGTTCCGCTTCCCTTGAGCACCTTGTACGCGTGTGGGACGACCAGCCACGGTGTTGCCAGGTCGAGTATGACAGAATCTATATCTGTTTCGTCTATTCCTATTGTTATGTCTTTGTTTTTGAGTTCAACATAGTCAGTTACGCCTGCTCTCTTGAGGTTCTTTAGGGATGTAGCCGTGAACTCTGGTCGGATCTCGTAACTGTGGACCCTGCCCGTGGGTCTAACGTAGTGGGCTAGGGCTGTTGTGAGGGCACCTGTTCCCGTTCCAGCCTCGACTATTCGGCTGCCTGGTCCGATTCCGCTGTACATGATTATGAGGGCTATGTCTTTGGGATAGGTTATCTGTGTCTTGCGTAAAGTCTTGAATATGTGGTCGCGTATCGTCGGCTTTAGCGCTATGAATTCTACGCCTAGGTTGCTGGTTGTGCGGGTGCCGTAGGGTTTGTTGATTAGGCTGTCGAGTTGTACGAAGCCCTTGTGAGTGTGAAGACTCTTGCCCTTCTCTACTTTAACGAGGTAGGTTCGTTTGCGGTTGAGGTATAGGAGGACGTCGCTGCCTTCACGGATGGTTTCTGTCAATGGATGAAGCCAGCCGTTCTGAGTATGTTTTGCCGTTGGATAAGAAGGTTGCG
>Ga0315306_10000351_pt1 | contig 21984 bp, 18 predicted proteins | sample TDP1_MG_FD_203803 | JGI IMG/M metagenome (GOLD analysis project Ga0315306, IMG submission 203803) | Freshwater sediment microbial communities from Lake Towuti, South Sulawesi, Indonesia - TDP1 | ecosystem: Environmental > Aquatic > Freshwater > Lake > Sediment | place: Indonesia: South Sulawesi... | reverse complement strand
ATGTGACCATATTCCTCCAGGCATGGGCGTTGTAACAGGTGCGGGAACAATATTGGAACCTGTGATGTGGCTGATGGGAATAATGAACTTCTACGTTAGCCTTTACAAACAACCAAACCTTGTCGATGCTATGTTCAAAAAGATAGGCGAGCTGAACGTCGCCCGCTTCAAGATCGCTGCAGGGACAAGCCGAAAGATCGTTGCCTTCTGGGGGTCGGATGACTGGGGTTACCGGGACGGGCTGATGATCTCTCCGGCCATGATGAGGCGATGGGTCTTTCCAATTCATAGGAAGATGGCGGAGATTGCCCATTCGAGAGGCTCTCTTTACATTCTGCACTCCTGCGGTGATCTGAGGATTATAATGGACGACATAATAGATGACATCAAGGTGGATGCAAAGCACTCTTTCGAGGACACCTATCTCCCCGTTACCGAGGCGAAGAGGCTGTACGGTCACCGTATCGGCTTAATCGGCGGCATCGACATGGATGTTCTGGCTAGACGAGGCGTTGAAGAAGTCAGAGAATACGTCAGCCACGTTCTTGAAAAATGTAAACCAAGTGGCGGGTATTGTTTAGGAAGCGGAAACACCGTCGCGAACTATGTCCCGCTTGAAAACTACTTGACTATGCTCGAGGTAGGGCTCGAAGAAGGTTGGTATTACTAGAGAATCCTGCAAGCTTCTAGGTAGTTGAAACAGAAAATACAGCATGATGGACAAAGCCGCTTATGGAGAAAGAAGACTCAGAGCATCTTTCTGAAGACATCAAGATTCTAGTTGATCTTCTCGGTAAACCGGAAAAGGGCGAGCTAAATTTCGACGGCCAAGAAAAGAGGCTCACACGTCTAGATGTCCTCAGGCAACTGAAACGCCTAGAAGAAAAAGGCGTCCTCAAGACTCCGAGAGAACGATGCGGTGTCAACCTCCACATTCACACAAACGAGTCCTTCAGCGTTTTTAATTCACCGACAGAGGCGGTTTGGGAGGGCTACATGGCGGGGTTAGAAGTGTTAGGGATAAACGACCATTACACGATAGGGGGCCACAGAGAGTTTCAAGAAGCCTGTAGGATACTGGGCTTAAGGGCGGTCTTCAATCTAGAGGCTATGACAATGTCTGAGGAGGCGAAGAATAACGGTGAAAGATACAACGACCCTAAGAACCCAGGTAGGGCATATCTTTGTGGAAAGGGGGTTGTACACGACCTCAAATCAGGCTCCCCAAGCGAGAAACTTCTGATGGATATAAGAGTGGCCTTCAGAAGACGGTGCGAAGAGATGACGGAAAAAATGAATACATTACTGAAAGAGGTTGATCTTTCGATAGGCTTGTCGTTTGACGATGTATTGAGGCTTACGCCTCGCGGAAATGTGACCGAGAGGCACATCGCGCAGGCTGTCACAGAGCTTGTGAACCGTATGTTCCCCGAACCCGAGAACCGAAGAAAGTTTTTGACGAGGCTCGTCGGAAGCTTCGATGAAAAGGAACTTTTGAGCGAGGACCTTTTTCAAGATCTCATAAGGGATAAACTGCTGAAAGCGGGCGGATCCGCATATGTTGAGGAGCCTCCGGAAGCCTTCCCCGACATCCACAAAATCGTCCAACTCTTCAGAGACTACGGCGCGATACCGACCTATCCTGTTCTAGGTAATCCCATCACTGAGAGGGAAAGGGATCTCGACTCATTGTTTGACGAACTTGAGCGATATGGGATTTTTGCCGTAGAGGTAATCCCGAAGAGGAACACGCGGAAAAGGCTTCAGGGAATTCTTAGGGTTGCCAAAAAGCACGGGTTCCCAGTCTTCAGCGGCACAGAACATAACACTAAGACGCATGAACCGCTTCTCGACAAGTTTTCGAAAGACCCTCGGTTTCAGCCTATCTTCAGACAAGGTGCCTACCTCATACTTGGCCACCAGTTTCTTTCGACATACGCTCAGAAAGGTTATGTGGACTCTGCAGGTGAACTTGCCATCAAAGATAGGAAGATGGGAGTGTCATTCTTCTCCTTCGCCGGAAGATTAGCATGGCCTGAAGACGTATTAGGATGGCTGACTAAGATCGGCAGAAAGCGAGCCTTTAAAGTTATGTTGGGGCTTTACTCCTGCCTAAGCCATGTAAGAGCTCGCGAGCTGAGGGTCAAGCCTGGTCTCAGAATTCCGGATGAGTCACTGCAGAGGGTTCATTTGGAAGGTGATCGCGTGGTATCTGCTGACAAGAAGGTCAGAAAAGAGTTTAGAGATGTAGTTAAGAGATTCGTTACTTTGGCTTGACCGACCGAACTTCTTGGCGTTTCGGTGCATGGAACCTCCTTAACGAAATTTCATGGTCTCTTTGCGATGAATAGAGGCGGCATTCATATATACTCCTATCAAGTGCAATGAAAAGTATTGGTTCACCGTGGTGAATAAGTAAATGTTGTTTGAGCACCTGACAAGCCCGGACGTGAAAGAGGCTTCTGAGAAAGGTCTTGTGGCAATATTACCTGTGGGTTCTGTTGAGGTTCACGGTCCTCACATGCCGACTGGGACAGACTCGTTAATAGTCTATAACGTGGCGAAGATGGCGGCGGAAAAGGAAGAGGCAGTTGTTCTACCACCGCTCTACTATGCTTATGTTCCAGAAAACAAGCATTTCCCGGGGGAACAATCTCGTTGACCGCGAAGACATTGCTGACGGTTCTCGAAGAGGCTTGTGATGAGATTGCGAGGAACGGTTTCAGGAAAATTTTGATACTAAACGGCCATGGGGGAAACAATGAGATACTCAGAGTCTTCCTCAGAGACAGCCTAACCAAGAAGAGAGACTACATGTTGTACGCGATGATAAACCCTTGGGCGCCCCTTACAGAACTGGTTAGTGAGCTGACCGGAGGCAGAAACGTGGGTCACGCATGTGAAGTAGAGACAAGCGTTGGCCTCTTCTTCTTCGAAGACTTGATCAAGATGGAAAGGGTCAAGCATGAAGCTAAGGTGGGAAGTACACAATTGCCACACGGCATCGAAACTCCAGTTGACTGGCAAGCTCACGCAGTTGAGCTTTACCTAGGAGACCCAAGGTACGCAACTAAAGAAAAAGGCAAGATGTTCGTTGAAAAGTTTATCAAATTCTTGGTCGATGCGTTGAGGAAAATAAAGCAGGAAAGCCATGTCCCAAGTATTCTCGACGATTTCTACCGGAGGGCCTACAGAGAATAGAGCTCTTTCTTGACCTATTGTAGATCTGAACCTTTCAGGCCCTTTCCTCTTTTTCCCCTGCCCAATTTAGAAACGAGTAAGCTTTCTAGGCTCTTCGTCCTAAACATACTGCATAAGCAGAGTCAGGAGTATCTTCTCAAGCGCGAAAACGTTGGAATATGCGATTATCAAATCTCTTGGTCAAAAGAACATCTCTTGAATGTTTTCAAACAATCGAAGGTAGGGATTCCGAAAAAAAATGAGTAATTTTGCGTTTCATGCCAGAACACCGCTCTTCACTCATGTTTTCAGAGTTGATGAGAACCTCGCTCCGGCAACAAGCAGAGGTAAGCAGAGTTAATTGTTGGACTTCTCTTACCGTTGGCTGGTGTGCTGGTTGTAACCCGCTTTCTTTATTAAAAAGCTTTAGGCCTGTGTGATTCTTTAATTAGACTTCTACTTTCGCTTGGACTTTGGTTACGTCAGGTCTTTTTGACCATATTGAATATCGGATAGGTGAAAAGTATGATTATCCGATATATTTTAATATCGGATATGTCTATATGGCATTTAAAAGCGCTTGCATGATGACGAATGAATCTCATAAAAGAGGATATACACAACAGGATACTTGAGAAGAAGAGGGAGTTGGATGCTGCGAGGCCTCTGCCTCCTGAGATAGTGAAGAAACTGCATGAACAGATGCAGGTTGAGTACACATACAATTCAAACGCAATCGAAGGGAATACTCTGAGTCTTAGGGAAACGCAGATCGTAATTGAGGAAGGCATCACAATTAGGGGGAAGAGCCTCAAGGAGGTTATGGAAGCTAGGAACCATCCAGAGGCAATCACCTACGTTGAGAGCCTATCAAAGAGAGATATAGAAGAGAGCGATGTTTTGAAAATTCACGAGTTAATCTTTAAGGGGATCGATGTGAATGCGGGGGCATACCGAACCGGACAGGTTAGAATAACCGGAGCAGAGTTTTTACCCCCTCCTCCTCAACAGGTTAAGCCTAGAATGGTGGAGTTGCTTGATTGGCTTCACAAAAATCCTGATGAATTGAGACCGATCGAGTTTGCGGCTCTTTTCCATCACAGGCTAGTCTACATCCACCCGTTCTTTGAGGGTAATGGGAGGGTTGCAAGGCTGCTGATGAACTGCATCTTGCTTAGGCATGGGTACCCGTTCGTGATCGTCTTGAGGAATGATCGTGTCAGATACTATAGGACACTTAAGGAGGCTGACCTTGGCAACTTTTCACCCTTCGTGAACTTTATAGCCCGAAGTATTGAACGGTCGCTGAACCTTTACCTTAGTGCGATAGGGAGAAGAGAAGTGATAACTCTGGAAGAAGCAAGCAAAGCCACGGGACACAGCCAAGAATATCTCAGCTTACTCGCAAGAAAAGGCAGCATAGATGCCTTCAAAATAGGCAGAAAATGGATGCTGACCAAACTAGCCTTAGAAGATTACATGCTGAAGGGTTCCACCAAGCATCCCTCTGCTTGACATGCTTGTTGGCTGGTGTGCCGGTTGTAACCCTTTCGTTTCATTCATTAGCTCATTTGGATTTGCCTTTTGTTCTTACATATGGGTCACTGACTAATCAGTTGGTTAAGAGTTACATTCAAAGGATTGTAGAGGATAATTCTTTTTGGCAAATCATTGCTGTTTTTTTTACTTCGCCAATTTTACCTCTATGTCCAAGCAGAAATAACGCATCTCTAGTAGCTTCCCTGACGTCATATACTGCTCTTTGTGAACTTTTTATGTCTTCCTGTAACAATCTATCTAACGCTTCAGTTGTACTCGCATATCCCCAGAAGAGGCTTTCTATTGGAGTCTTGTAATTGGGTTGTCTGTCATCTTTTACGATATTACATCGCATAGTTTCACCTCAGAATGCATATTACCCTATCTGATTTTCAGATAAGCAATGAACTTATCCCATTCACCTGTCTTCTTCATTTCTTTTTTTTCCAGCATGTCTACGATTGCTTTTTTACTGTATAGTCCACCGACTTCGGGATATATCCTTCTTGAAACCAGGGTGAAAGAACGATATTTTCTATCCCCTAATTTTGTATCTGTTATTTCATGTGTGTATCCTTTTCTTTCGGATAGGACAACCACACCAAAACGCAAATCTGGAGACAGTGCTTTCAATTCATCGAAGTTTTCCTTTATTATCCTTGACTGATTTGCCACAGCATTATTCTTGATTTCAATAACCATGTTAACTTCAGTCAGTGAGTATTCCAATTGATTTGGATTAGTCTTAGGCTCCTTCAATAAGAGCAAATCATTCTTTATGTTTGATCCCAGAAATTTCACGTTGGGATTCAACGTTATGTTGAAACCTCTTCTCAAAAGATGTTCTCGAATCACTATCTCGGTTGCTTTCCCAGATTTGTTCTGTGGTGTCTTTTCCTTTTTCTGTTTCAGATACTCCTCTGCAACTTCAATAAGCATCTGATACTCTTCATCTTGTTCCGTCAAGAAAGGCTTCATAAGTTTGTCGTATTCAGACATAAAGCCTAATCAGAGTTCTACAAATAAATAACTTTTGAATAAAGAAAATACAAGGATTAATCTTGAAGCAAGAAGACGATCCAGAACTTTGAAGTTAAAAAGACAGCTGTAAAATACTAGTTTTTCTAAAGAATATTAGATATAGTCATAGTGGGCTGGTGTGCTGGTTGTAACCCGTCTTCTGTTTTAGACGGCATTCGACTATACGGGCTACCCGCGTCTCCCACAGAGACTCATCGACGCCTATTCGCCCTTCCACCCCGCAGGACGGCCGTTTCACCGTTTCCATCCGAGCCTACTCGGCGACTTAACACGCCTCAACGTCACAGGCTCAGCGGACGTATCGTTTCTGTTCCGGAGCCAGGGCTCTCACCCCACGCCTTACGGCGTTGCGGACTGTGTGGTGGACGGAGTTTCCCCAGACACCCCCAACCCGTTCTCGGGGCTGAAGTGGTGTCCGACAGCCATCCGCCAGCTCACCAGCCAATAGAAACTTGCTCAGATGTGCTGGATAAGGATTTTGGTTCTCGTTTATTGCCATTTCTAAGCTTGCTTTGCTTGGTATCTCGCCGGCTCTCTGGAGAATCTGGTAACCGCGTTGACTGATCCGCATACAGGGCACTTCATCTGTTCGCCATTGAACAATTTCCGGCAGTTTCCGCAGTAGGTTAGGCTTCTATCGTAGGCATAGAGCCCGATTTTATGATCTTTTATGATCTTGATGGTTGTGGAGAGAAGATTTTCAGCCTCAGCCTCACCTTCCTTCAACAGAATCCTGACCAAATGGCCTCCGGGAGTCAAGGAGTGGAACCGCCCTTCTATACGGAGATAATCATCCAAAGGCACATCCAAACCATAAGGCACAACAGACATATTCGTGTAGCATGGTCTCTCTCTTCCACCCTGAACGTGAACCTCACCTAAGCCATATTTTTCTATGTCCAGCTCAGCAAGCCTCCTAGCCCCATAGAGGTCTGGCGTCAAAGCCAAGGCAAACCGAATCCCCCGCTTCTTCGCATGAACCTTCACGAGTTTAGCAAGATAGGCGATGACCTCCTCAGCGAAGTTCAAGGTGTCCTCGCTTTCGTGAATAGCCTTCCCAGTCATCGACTGAGCTGCCTCGTTCAATCCCACGAAGCCCAGAAGACACGAGGAGTTCTCAAGCCTAAGATAGGGGTCCTGCTCCTCCCTCTGCACGAGGAACGGTAGGAGGCCTTCAGCCGCACGTCTCCTCATGGTGTGATACTTAATCTCTAGAGCCCTCAAACCCTTTTCAGAAAGGTCATAAAGGTTTTTGAGGAATTTGCCCTTGTCCCTCTCGGCGTCGTAGACGGCCCTTGGCAAATTCAGGGTTACATTGTCTACACATCCGGTCCTGATGGCGTCGAGCTCCCAATCCTCTTTCCAGTCCGCTGCAAACCTCAAACCAGTTGCAGTATAGGACGAGCATATCTGTCGTTCAGTGTTCAGGTTAGCGAAGTATGGAAGGCCTTTAACCGCTAACCCGTGAGCCTCGTAAAGCAGGGTCTCAACATCCTTGTCTTTTAGAGCTTCCGGACGCACCTTCACAATTATACTGGGGTTAAAGATCGGCTTAGAATCCGCTCTTTCCCTCAGGCATTCAATGACAGACGATGCGACGAGCCGGCTTTCATTAAGATAGTCCGCATATAGGCCCCCTCCGTGGACCTTGGCGTCAGCTAGAAACGTCGGCAGAACAATCTCCAACCCTAGTGAGACGCCTGTCGGAACAGTCAAGTTGACAGAAGTTAAAAACTGCGATAGCTCCTCCTTAACATCGTCCTTCGATAGGCCTTTGACGAATGGGGCAAGAAATATGTTGAAGAGATCGATTCCCTGCTCACTAGCAACTTCCGCTGAAGCAAGCCTCAGTATGTTTGTGGTGATCGAAAGAGCTGACTTGAAAGTCTTCGGCGGCTTCATTGAGATCTGAGTTGAATACCTTCCATCAAACGCCAGCCCGTGCTGGAAGAAAAACCTGAGATCATGCATGACCCCGCTTGCCCTCAAAACCCAGCAGCCGAGATTGTTGAGGTTAAGGGCTCCAGATATGTGAGCGTCAGCAACATCCCTAGGTAGAGCATTGAGAAGCGTGTACTCCTCAACCACCCGGTTCCCAGCTGCCGCATGAACTTTCGCAACATCCTCGGACTTGCCACTCATCTCACTTATCAGCTGGGTGACGTCATATACGGGCAGCCCTAGACGCGTAAGCTTGTGCCTATACTCCTCTAATCCACGCTCAATCAGGATTGCGTTCACAAACTCCCTTATGAGCGGAGCTGTGAGGTATTTGGTGCCCAGTTTGACCAGTCGTTTTTCGGCTTCTCTTGCAATCTTCTGCGCCAACTCCACTGGAACCTCTGCCTCCCTAACTAGCGACTCGGCGATCTTGTTCCTGTCGAAGTTCTCAATTGCCAGACGCGAGGTACGCACAAGCATCTTCTTTTTGTACGTGCTCTCGTCTAATTCATCAGCGAACTCAACAATCGCTTTGCCCATGTCTGTCAAACCATATTTCTTAGACGTAACATCAGGCTCTATCAAATCCATACCCAGAAGCGTCTTCAGATGATACGCAAATCTGCCCGCGTCTCTACTCGGGCTGAGCTTCAGATAGTTCATAATCTCCGTGTAAGAAAGGGGACCCCTCTCATAGAGAAGCCTAAGAATGCCCAATCTCAACGAAGAGGCAACAGCCTTGAGAACCCGAGCACCTATCCTTCTCCTTCGAGCCAAAACCGGCACGACAACCTTTCACGTATTATCTTCAAACACTTTTCTCATGATATGCAAACTGCTCATTCTAGACGAGGTCTCAAAGACCTCGCAACTGAGACCCAGTGGTTTGGTGAATATATTACGTAGAGATATACCGATAAAAGATTTTGGCTTCTCTTGCCATTTACGAACATGTCGGTCCAACATGCCCTAGAATCAATCATATGCCGGTCCCTCTTGTCTGGGAATCCAGAGAACAATGCGTATGCAGGATTGGCAAGGTGTTGACCTTGAATGAGGGTTCAGGTATCTAAATGGTCGCCTCGGAGTGCTTTGGGCACTGGCACCTAGAGCAATGGATAAGCCTGTGGAGCCAGTTGACCGTGAATCAAAAATAGAGACTGAGAGAAACATTCTTAAGAGGAAGAAAAAGTAGAGTCTGTTTATTAGAATAGGATGTATCCTCCGCAGACTGATATGCATTGCCCGGTGACATAGTCTGAAAGGTCGGTGACGAGGAATTCGACGACTTTCGCGACATCCTCAGGCGATCCTAGCCGACCCAAAGAAATCTGCTTTTCAAGCTCCTTTGCAGCTTTTCCTCTCCTTCCTTCGGCGATTGCTCTTGATGTAGTTATCCATCCGGGTGAAATGCAGTTCACGTTGACGTTGAAGGGCCCGAGCTCAGCGGCTAGGCATCGTGTATAATGTATGATTGCAGCTTTCGCAACATTATACGACATGGCTTTGATCATCTCCGGGGCTATGTGAAGGCCTGCCTGAGACGCGACATTGACGATTTTGCCGTACCTTTGTCTTTTCATGGGGATGCTGGCAGCTTGACAACAAAGGATTGTACCTGTAAGGTTTACATCCATGATGAATTGGTGATCCTCCATCGACGCAGAAGAAGGAGATGTGACCGGGGAGCCGGCCTTTGGTCCCAGCCGGTTGAGATTGCCGCCGGCATTGTTTACAAGTATGTCGATATGGTCAAACTCGTCTAGAATACGGCTAAACATTATGTCTACTTGGTCTTTCCTCGTTACGTTTGCTTGGATGCCTATCGACCGCCTGCCCAAATTTCTCACCTCGTCCGTCACTGTTGGGGCACTAAGCCGCTCCTCATAGTCCTTTGCGGATTCAAGGTTGATGTCATTTATGACCACATCAGCCCCGAGTCTTGCCAAGTGCAGAGCGTAGGCCCTACCTAGCCCTCTGCCTCCACCCGTTACCAAGGCAACTCTGCCAGATAGCTTCCTGGACATAGACAAGCCTCAAACACCTTGCTAACTCTAATTGTGATGTCATGTTTCAAAAGGTTTTTTGTTGAAGCTCGATGCTTGCTACCTTTTGGGCCTCAATCAACGTTATGGTTTCAAAGAAGTCTTTCTTCTCTGCCAGAATCCTTGCTGCAAATCCTTGTTTCTTAAGCTCCATTAAGGTTTGCTCAACATCTGAAAGCGTTGACTGGACGAGAAGGATACGGCCGCCCTCCTTGAGATACTGACTCGTATGTGTTACGAAAGGGTCTATCAGCTTCCTTCCTGTCTTTCCGCCGGACCACGCGCGGTCAGCCCACTCTTTCTCTTCTTCCTCTTCAGTAGGCACATACGGCGCGTTAAATAAGATTAGATCGAAGACTCCTCCTTCCTTAAAGGGTTCGAAAAGGTCTCCGCGCACCACATCCATCTTCTCTGAGACTCTGTAAGCCTCTGCATTTAGTATTGTGCACCTTACAGCGTGGGGGTTTACGTCTATGGCAAGTACTCGCCTAGCCTTCAATGCTGAGATCACTGCGAGTATTCCACACCCCGTGCCGACGTCTAGAACGATCTCGTCGCATCCTACCCCTAGGTTTTCAGCCAACAACAAAGTGTCCTCAGCGGGTTCGTAAACATCCTCGAAGACATTGAAGCTCTTACCTTCAAAAAAGACCACTTTTGTGTTACTTCTTGCCATCACTTGCCCACTCAAGCAAGAGTTTCCTAATCATACTTATCTTTTTGGACCGGTATCCTTAGTAGTTGCATGCAGGCTGTGAGTAAATTGTGTTTGGTGGACTTGGCTTTGGCTACCGCGCGTGGATAATTGCCCAAGTTTCCAAAGTCTTTGCTATTATATTTTTCATCTTCCGTTTTGATCACAGTGACCGATCTTCCTCTCTTACTTCAAAACAGCGTGGCTGTCACTACTTTAAGGGTCCACGGAGCATTTCAAACGTCCCATGGGTCAGCTTCTTATAGTCTCTAGGAGGCGCCTTTGGACCTGTCAGGACTTCTGATAGTTTGTCGTAGCTCTCCACCTCAAACAACCAGACAAAGTGATATTTTCTGTTGTCTGGAGCGTAACGTCCTCTATACTCAACACCTTCCACTTTAGCACAGGCAGCCATCACTTTTTCGTCCAACTCCTTAAGCTCTTCAGCAGTTCCAAACCAGTCGAAATAGAGTAATACTATCACTGATTCCCACCTCCTTTTAACATGCTTTATTTAATTTTTCATCCTTTGTTTCGTATCTTGACCAAAGTATTTATAATATTTCCTGTGATTATCGATCAGTGACCAGTCTCTAGGGGTCGTCGGCTAGCTTGGTCTAGGCTCTAAGCCTCGGGCGCTTGGGACGGGAGTTCAAATCTCCCCGACCCCACCAAAATTTATATTATCTAGCTAGGAACTTGCGTCCCTCGATGCTTCCGTATTGTAGCAACGATGGACCTGTCTTTTGAGTACCCGATGCGGGGTTTCCCATATGTTATTGAAGTCTTTTCGGTCCGCTTTCGTGAAATTAGGCTCGGTTTTGGATTAACACGTCTCTCGGAGTTCGCGGAAGTCTGCTGTGGGTCTGAGATGTCTTACCATCGTTTTATGTGACCTCTGAACATGGGCCACAGGTCACAGCCTTCTAGACGCCTTGTGAGTCAGCGCTTCTGCGAAATATCCGATAAGGATTTATCTAAGAGTCGGTTAACTCGAGGTCGCTATAGTCTTCCTTGAGGGTGAGTTTATTGACTGCAGACATGGCAGTTGTGTCAATAGTTAAGGGCAACAACCCGGTTGAGATGGTTGTCGAAGCCCTTGAGCTAGTCAAGGCTGAAAGTGTCTTGACAAGGGAGGACAGAATTCTGGTTAAGCCCAACTACATAGACGCAAGCCACCCGTTGACTGGGAACACAACTGACGCCAGAATCATAGAGGGCACAGTCAAGTTCCTGAAGCAAAAGGGCTTCAACAACATCGTAATCGGCGAAGGAAGCGGCTTATCCAACACAAAAAAAGCGTATAAGGTGGCAGGTGTCGACGAAGTTGCTGACCGTTGGAAGGTGGGACTGGTAGATCTAAATGACGATGAGTATGTCACTATTGATGTATCAAACCCGCTTGCCCTTAGGAAGGTAAGGATTTCCAAGATGGCCCTCAGCAGCGCAATAATAAGCGTAGCTAAACTGAAGCTTCACAGAATGGCCGGCGTGACTCTAAGCCTCAAAAATCTAATGGGTGTAATTAGCCCCAAGGGCCAAATCCACCATCACCTTTCAGAGAAGATTGCAGACCTCGCGTCAGTCGTTAAGCCTAGAGTTGCGGTCATAGACGGTATAGTTGGCGGGGAAGGATGGGAGTTGGCGGGTAACCTGGTCAAGATGGACTTGGTAATAGCAGGCTTAGACCCGGTTGCAGTTGACACTGTCGGGGCAGAGGTCATGGGCTTCAACCTTGAGAAGGCAAATCACATACTCTTGGCCGCCGAAAAAGGGCTGGGCGTCTGCAACATGGAAAGGATAGAAGTGATCGGCGAACCCATAGAAAAGGTCACGAAGAAGTTTAAGCCATCAATCCAATCTTATCTCTTTTCAAGGCTAGGCTAGATCTCTCTATACTATTCGAGTATCTCACAGTATCTGGAAAGCTTTAGCCGGGTTCTTCACTAGAATCTTGTTGACCAGTTCCTGACCAAAGCCTCTAGCTAACATCAGTGGCACAAAGCCTTTCATCAGATAATCGTAACCACGTATGTTCCCTCCACGTAGCTCCCCCACGTTATACCAACCTGCGTCTTGAGACAGGAGAAGATAATCTTCAAAGCCTTTTTTCACCATCAGTCTTAGCAGGTTCAAGGTTCTCTCGGCTGTTTCTTCTTTTAAACCGTCATACTCGACCCACGCTCCGCGACGAGCAGTCTGAAAATGATACTCCATATTCTCTTCAGCATCAGAATGGACAACGATGAGTCTGTTCGCGTCTACTCCTTCCTCGTCTAGAATCTCCAACAAATCCATGGCAGCGATGCCACTGGCTGTGTGACATGCAATCACGGCTCCGGTCGAGAAGCTGCAACGAGCAGCTGCCCTCACAATCTTTTGCTGTATCGGGACTATGTGACCCGGGTTCACGGCAATCTTTATGAAGCCAGCTTTCACTGATGTTTCCTCAATTCCCTTCTTAATTTCGTCGATCCACAGTTCTGCCAACTGGTCCACTGAGTACTCAAAGGCATGTTTCGGGAGGTAAGGTTCCTTGTAAAGCCCCGTGTTCGTGAGAATGTGAATGCCCACGGCTTCAGATAGGCTTGCCAACAATTGAGGGTCTCTTGCCATATAGGCTGGGGTGCATTCCACAAAGCCCGTTACTCCAAGTCGACGGATCTCGGCTAGATAGGGAAGCATGACATCAAAAACTTCCTTCGCATCATAACGTTCCTTGCTGAACGTCTCTGCGCCAACAAAATCAACAAGCACATGCTCGTGGACCAAAGTCAAACCAAGCTTATCTGGGAAAATATCCCCGAGAACAGTTCTGATCCTGCTCATTGAACATCAACCAGTCCCTTACCCGCATTTAACGAAGATTGTTGCTTTGTGGATTAATTAAGGTTTTCCGTCTTTTCTCTGCTATTTTAGGGGTGGTGCAGGCTTGTGGATTGGGATAATGTTGATGAACGGCTTATCAAGCGTGGGGAGCTCCTTCTTAGCCTGGATTTTCTGGAAAGGTATGAAGACGAGTTAAAGGCTATGAACCGTGGGAAGGTTGGCCGCCCCTATGTGCTGACAGAAAGGTATGCGGAGTTCTTGTCTGTTGTCCGTTACCTTTTCAGTTTTCCCTATAGGCAGCTTGAAGGGTTCACCAGAGCCCTAAACAGGCTTGTTCCAAAGCTCCCATCAGCCGACTATTCAGGTCTCAGGAGACGCATACTCGACTTAGACCTTCATCTGTACGAGTCTCTGAGGCTTTCAGATGAGCCTGTGGTCGTGGCTGTGGACTCGACTGGAGTCAGGGTTAACAAGGCTGGAGGCTGGGTTGAACGTGAGCATGGAAAGAAGAAGCGGTACGTCAAGATCCACTTGGCTGTGGATGTGGAGACGAAGCAGGCATTAGCCATGATTGTCACTACAGACGGTACTCATGACTCGAGAGTGTTTCCACAACTTTTGAGGAAGACTGAAAGACGTGGAAAGGTCTCCAAGGTGGTTATGGACGGAGCCTACGACAGTTCAGAGGTGTACGAGACGCTTGAACAGAGGGGGATAGAAACCGTTATCAAGCCCAGGCGGAACAACCGAACTGACACGTCTTCAGAACCTAGAAGAGAGGCTGTAACCCAGTACAAACGTCTGGGCCATGAACACTGGGCGAGACTCAAAGGCTACGGCAGACGATGGAGCGTCGAGACAGCCTACTCCACCTTCAAGCGAACGTTCGGAGAGTCATGCATGGCGAAAACCTTCCAGAACATCACAAAAGAACTCGCGGCGAAAGCATTCATCTACAACATGCTCATAAACCTATGAGGCGAGACCAGAAAAGCAAGCCAGAGAAGAGACAAGACTACCAGAATCAATAATTAGTCCACAAAGCAAAGATTGTCTCTTAACTGTTCTCAATTGGTTAACCTCTTCTCAAAGAAGTTGCCTTCAATATTGTCAAAAACGTCTTTTCCGATTATTTTGTAACCTCTCCTCAAGTAGAACTTATTAAGTTCTTTGTAGTCAGCAATGGCGTCAAATCGTACATAGCGAATGTGCCTTCGTCTTGCTTTCTCTTCTGAAAATCTGAGCAGCGTGCTCCCAAACCCTTTTCTTTGGTGATCTGGCAAGACTGCTAACATACTCACATAGACTGCAGAAGAAGATGGTTTCTCCCAGAATGAATAGCCCTTATAGTAAGGTGGGGTTTCACAGCTTAGGGTGATCGTTCCAACGGCGACTTTTTCGTAGAAAAGAATGTAAACATCCTTTTCCCTGATTCTCTGAATTACTTTTTCTTTCTCAAACCTATAACTGGTACTTTCCCAGTGGTTCCACCCTTGTCGCGCCAACCATGCAGCACAAGAAATATAGATCTTACTAAGAGCCTCCCAATCTGAAATCTTCGCCTTCCTTACAATTTGCATAATCATACACTGACCTAGCAACCGTAGCTGGCTGATTTATGAGTTGCGCATGGTAAAGGGATCAATATGCGGTTTCCTTGATGGTACTAACTACCTCCCAGAGTGTTGGAGGCTTTGGCATTTCCCCCAATAAATTTTTTATGACAGACCCAGATAAATGGGAATATCGGTTCAATCTAATATTTTTCAAGAGGATGCGACTTCAATTCTGGTTTACCGGTTTAGCACTTTTTGTGCGCCTATGGTGACACCTGCGTGATCACGGCCTCGTCTGCGATCCGAGTCTATCAATATTCGTTTTCTCACTAGAACTGGCACTAATGCTGTGATTACGTTGTTTATTACTATGATATTAGTTACGATCAAGGGATAAAGATGCGCATAGGGAACTGGAATGGTCAGTGCCATTAATGCGTCATAAACCATGATGCTTAAAGTGGCGTTCGCCAAGCCTGTCCCGCACATCAAAGTCATGAATCTTCGATACTTGCACATGTCACTTTTGAAAGTTGAAATCGCAGCCGCTACATATCGAAACACCAAGTTGATGGCTACAATCGCTCCTGCGTAGAGAACCCTTGGCCAATCATACGCGTAGACTAACCCAAGGAAAACAAAAAAGAAGGCACGAATCAAAAATGCGATTTCCCCTTGAAAGTGTTTCAGTGTTTTCTCTATTTTCCTCATATAGCTTGTATCAGTTTTCCAGCCAGAAATCTTATTCAGTTCTTTATGATTCCCTAAGATTAAGCCAAAAGAGAGAGCTGTAATAAAGCCGCTTCCGTTCAAGATCTCAGAACCAACGTAAGAAAGAATCAGGGCGGCCATGGTAAGCATGTACGTGTACTCATGTTTTTCAGTTATGGCCAGCATCTTTAACCATGCAATGCCTACTATAATTCCCAAGACTGTGCCTACAGAAAATTTTGCCACAATCGCCGAGGCCGTTTGTTGAAGGTTCATAGAGCCGCCAAGAAACATCTGCAAGAACGTTATTACAAGAACTATGTTGAGTACATCGGTGATTGTAGCTTCCAAGTCAAGGGTTACTTTCACTTTCGTTTTTACGTTTAACTTTGACATCAATGGAAGTATGACCATGGAGCTTGTTCCAGCGGTCATAGGACCGAGTATTAACGCTCCAAGCCATTCAAGTCCTAAGACGAAATAGCCGAATATAAGCCCAAACGCTGTGGCCATCAAAACGTAAACAACTGATAAGACTGTAGCCCTGAAGCTTTGCGATATAACTTTGTAGATCTCCATGTTGAGCCCTCCTTCAAACAAGATTATCATCAGAGCCAAAGGCACAAAAAACGGTGTCACAAGTATCAAATTTTCCTCCACAAAAACTCCCAGCATTGGGCCGAGAACAATTCCGATAATTATTAGAAATATAGCGTCTGAGACCCCTGTCTTCTTAAAGAGCATTTTGGCAACGAAGCCAATAGCTATGATGGCTCCAGCGATTGAAAATACTGTAATGGTGTCAACCATATTTCTTCTCCGTTTCCTCAGAAACGAATATAGAGCTAGAGCTTCTTAATGGTTTTGAAATGAATTGGTGTGATAGTAGTTGCGTGACGACGATTCATGAAAATGTCCAAAGTGGGTAAGTTTCTTAAAAGAATTCATAGGGTGCTGACTGGCTTACGTAAGGGTCTTTTCGGCTTGGTGTTGCACTACTTCAAGAGCGTAAATCGAAAGATTGGTTCAAAACTCACTGTCTGGTACATGAAGAAGGAAACCTCAGAACATGTTCACTCAGCAATTAAGGTGTTCATATGGATAGTTCTGCCAGTAGGTCTCACTTCTGCGTTTGCGGTTTTCTTTTTCTTTAGAGAAAACGTGTTTGGCTCCGTGTTGTGGGGTCAATTGATTTTCTTCTACAGCAATTTTCTTCCAGACTTGCCTTCCATTTATAGAACGAAGGAAGATAGGATAACTGAAGATTTAGCATGGTCCAAGAAGTTTGCTCTTTTGTTGTTTGCCCCGTTATTGATTTGGGCCTTATTTTCTGGAATACGGCTAAGATGGAAGACAGCCCAAACCTTCCATAACCTTAAATCACTAGTAATGTACGGAGTTTTTCTTCTTCTCTTAGGCTTTCTTCTATACGGACAATTTCCGCTCTCAATTGGGAATATTATCGACATTCTCTCCTTTCCGTTCCACGGCGTGATCGGCTATTTGACGCATCTGAAGGTTGACAAAGTCTGGTGAAAGACTCAGTTATATCTTTGTAATGAATTGGCATGACTCTCTCCCCATGTGGATTTTTCTTAGGTGTTCCTTTCTTCCGGTCGAATTTCCATGAGCTGATACGTGCAGTTAGGGCTCCGAGTTCCCTGAGAAGACTATTCTTGTGAGTCTTTTCATTAACTGCTTTTCGATGGCGGGCCCGGGGATATGCAATTAAGAAATTAAGTGAATCCCTTCACCCAGACAGAAATACTTCGCAGTTCCTTACAAAATTATGGGTATTGATTTTTCCAGTTTGGGAAATTTAAGTCAAATTTTTGTTGGTAGCGAGCCACGTTAATTGTGGCTCAAGCTTTGTATATTAATAACCTGAAAATATGTTACTCATGACCGACGCCACAAGAGCGAGATGACTTAGGCTTCTGAGGAAAGTGGAAAAAGCGCAGAAAAACGGAAAATTCCATCGCTACACTTTCACACTCTACGAAAGTTCTTAAGGACAAATCAGGTCAGTCACTTCGACTCATCTAGAAATGTTATGCTTTTTTCCTCTATCTGCAGAAATAATGCACATTTTCTCAGAATTCTGGGAATTCCAACTGAAATCTGAAAATATCCCGAGGCTCCTTCGACATTTTACCTGAGAAGGTATCAAATGCTTTCTCCAATGAGGAGTTATACTCTCATTATGGAAATTGTGATACCACGCCCTGCGGCTAGATCGCCAGATATCTATATTGTTAGATGCTGAAAGTGTTGGGTTTCTTCAAGTATCTCTATCAAGCCTTACTAGCTATTCTTATATTAAAGAGGTCCTTTGTTAGTTGTCTGATGATTTGTCATGGTGGCAAGCAAAAGAAAAGGGCTTTGCATAATTCTAGTTGCCGTTGCTCTCTTTTCGATTGCCTATACTCTTTTCTCTCTCTTCGGTGCCCGCAATCCTGAACCAACAGAGAAGAGGCTTAGGATTGAGTTCCATGATTGGCAGACTGAGAAGCCTATCAGTGGTTTGTCTTTCAACCTGAGTCTCGCGACAAGACGCAATGAAACCTTCTATACAACAGCTGTCACGGGAGAAAGCGGAGTCGCGACAGTGGATATTCCTCCCAAAACCCTCCCAACATTGCCCGCATCTCTCTCATCCATATCCCTTTCTGGAGTTTGGGTTGTGGAGAAGATTGTTAATGAGGAGGAGTTAACAATTGCGGATGGGAGATGGAACGCCATAAACCCTCAAGTTACAGTCTTCAACATGTCAGCATATGCTTTTGATAAGGTCAACTTTCTCGAAAAGTACAATGGCTCAGCTCTGACTTTGGAGTTGAAGTTTTACCTGAGCGAGGGACGAATACTGAAAATATTCAATCCTGTTAATTGGATGATGAGCAATACCATGATTGGGATGATGAGATTCGACTACCGTCTTCAGGTTGATCCACTTTTCTATAATTTCGTTGAGTACAGAGGTATGAACTTGGCAATTGTTCCTTATCAAGGACCGTTAGTTGCCAATCTGTCTTTGTCATATCTCGAACTTCCCTTGACGACGCATATCTCACTAGATCCTGGCGAGAGAGAGTTCATCGACCTTACACCCCCATTCATAAGGTCTATTTCACAAGCTCAAGCGAACAGCTTGAAAATAATGCTTGACGCACTCGAACCCTACGGGTTCAAACTCACTAACCTTTACAAAAAGCTAGGACAAGTTTCTGACTTATTCGAACTCGCTGCCCAGAATTTCGAAGAGCAAGACACAGATAGTGCCATGAAAAATCTCGTCAATGCTAGGAACCTATATCGAGACGCCTACTTGGAAACCATGAATAGCTATTCTAGTATTTTCGGCTGGACACCAACGCTTGTTATTGTGCTCATATTCTTCTCTTTTGCTCTTTCCCGTATGTTAACCGAGAAAAAATTGGTAGCGAACATCCTCTTCGCAGTAGTGCTTCCCCTAGCATTTGCTCTTTTCATCTCCACACAGCCAGGATTCAAACTCCTCATTCTTAATTTTGATTTCCTTATCCAGAAGGTGACCACGCCATTTTTTCTCTCCTTTCTCCTTCAGTTCGTCCAGATTGTGATCGTGATTGCCATCATAGTTGTATCTATGTTTACCAACTTAAGGAATCTTGCTTCGCAGGTTTTCGGATTAAGTATGAAGAATCTGAGGAGGAGGAAACTTAAGACCGCACTTGCCTTGTCGACAATTATAGTTGTATCAGCATCAGCCATGTGTCTACTAACCTTCATTTCAGTAGAGCCGACTCAATATGTTCCAGTTTCCAATCTTTCTCCAAAGGTGAATAGCGGGCTAGTAGTTTACAAGCAAATAATAACGACGACAAAACCATCAATTATGAGTAAAGAGATTATACGGACAGTAAATTATGAGCCTTTTCAGGTGCATGAGATATCATGGTTTTCGAAGGATTGGGTCGACTCAATGAACATCTATGCCTATAAAACTGTCCGTCTCCATACATTGGAAGGTTCGACTACAGGTGATTTCAGCATATTCAACTTGGTAGTGGCTGATCCCGACTTCATGAGGGTATACCTTAACGCAGCTGAATTGCTGGGTGAATCGTTCTTTGAGCCGGGAGATAGAAACATGGTTTTGATAGGCTCAAATATTGCATCTAGGTACAACCTCACAGCTGGATCAGAAGTGCTCCTCGACAATAGAAGGTTCACGGTCAATGGAGTATTCGACGAGAACAGCGTGATCGAATACTTAAAGGATCTGGACGGTAGTCCATTCCTGTTCCAGATTGTTGATCCAGTGAACATGGAAATAATGGGTGGATCATTTATTCTCGGCTCAATAGATGATTTCTCTCTCGATGAATTGAAGATCTACAAGATCTCAATAGTTGCAAAAAAACAGTACATACAGAACACAACCCTCATTGCTGATGAAATCCTGCCTATAGGGTTTGACTTCTGGGAGACAGATGCTGCAAGTTTTATGTCTAGCTACCTAGTACACGTTATCTCAAATGGTTCCATCATAGCACTTTACTCCGGAGAACCGACAGTTACTCTTTGGGGTGACTGGCGGATCCACATCGTTCCAATAGCCATTACAGCCCTGCTCCTCGTCATAAATGCTTTGGGCACAATCTCGGAAAGAAAGTCAGAAATCCACACGATATTCACTATGGGGGTAAGCCCGACGAGAATTAGATTCATCATTCTTTCAGAAGGATTAGTCCTCGGCATAATCGGAGGCATATTCGGTTATGTGCTCGGCTATGCATTTGCCCAGGTAACGGGATTAGGGCTGCCATCTATGGTTCAAGAGAACATGATAGGCGGAGGGCCTTTCGCCATATCATTCTCAGTAGCAACATTGGCCTCGTTAATTGGATATCTATTACCCCCCGGCTTGGCTGTCAAGTCAGCGGTTCCCAGCGGCAGACTCAGAAAAAGGATGGAGGACATAATAGAAATGAAGCGTGGAGAAGTGAGTTTGGTGGTGCCTATAAAACTGCAGCTGGAGGAAATGATGGTCTTTGATGATTTCATGGAAGATCTCGTCAAAGGCTACTCGAAGGTGATGTACAGTGAAATAAGCATGTCAAAATTCACTTCCAAGGAATCTGGCGACGAAAGAATCTGGAAGTTTGTAATACAATGCGCTAGTGGACATGTCACCAAATATCAAGTTTCGATACTAGCAAAGCCAAACGTAGATCTCAAGGTTCATCTTAAACCTATCGATATCATGGAAGAGAAGCCGACACGTTGGACCCCAGAACATAGATACAATCTAAAAAGAATGTCCCCCATTCTTAGAGAGGAATTGCTGAAATTCATCACATACAAGAAGAGATGAGAGAGTTCTGCGAGAACAAGAGCTAACTGGCAAACCTGCCTCTCATGGCGAACCAAAGAATCACGTCAATGGATCAACCGAGACGGCGCCAACTTTTAGAACAAGAGTCAGCAACTGGACATAATAGATAAACGTCCTTCTCAGGACCCCGTGATCCTCCTCCTTTCTCCCCTATGCTTCTTGAAAGACCAACAATTCTTTATACATAAAGAACTTCCTCATACAGTAATGACTAGGAGGAAACACAGATTATGGAATCAAATCAACCCAAGCCTTCAGAGCAAAATTGTCTCGTAGAATGGACCTTTGCATCGGAACGAGAATATGACGATCCTTTCAACAAAGTGATGGTCTCTGCAATCTTCACAGACCCAGATGGCGAAAGAAGGAATGTCCCAGCATTTTGGGCTGGCGGCAACACTTGGCGTCTTCGTTATTCCTCACATAAAATTGGAGAACATCATTTCCGCACTGTTTGTTCCGACGAATCCAATCCCAGTCTCCACGGTCGGAAGGGAAGTGTAGAGATTGCTTCTTACACGGGAAAGAACCATCTACTTAAGCATGGACCACTTCGCATTAGCCGAGACAAAAGACATTTAGAGCATGTTGATGGGAAGCCATTCTTCTGGCTTGGTGATACATGGTGGATGGGGCTCACCAAACGTCTCAGATGGCCTAAAGATTTCAAATTATTGACAGAAGACAGAGTTAGAAAGGGTTTCAGCGTGGTTCAGATAGTGGCTGGGCTCTATCCCGACATGCCTCCTTTTGATCCGAGAGGCGCCAATGAGGCTGGCTTCCCTTGGAAGGAGAATTATGTCAGCATAGACCCTGCTTATTTCGATCTAGCAGATCAGAGGATCGGCTGGCTTGTGCGAAGCGGTCTGGTTCCTTGCATCGTCGGTTCTTGGGGATACTACATAGAATTCGCTGGAGAGGAAACAATGAAAAAGCATTGGCGCAACCTAGTAGCCCGCTACGGAGCCTACCCTGTTGTCTGGTGCGTTGCAGGAGAAGCAGTGATGCCCTATTATCTTTCCCCTTGCTGGGATGACAAGAAGAAACGGGAAGAGTACGTAGCTAAGG
>Ga0315306_10000350_pt1 | contig 22053 bp, 13 predicted proteins | sample TDP1_MG_FD_203803 | JGI IMG/M metagenome (GOLD analysis project Ga0315306, IMG submission 203803) | Freshwater sediment microbial communities from Lake Towuti, South Sulawesi, Indonesia - TDP1 | ecosystem: Environmental > Aquatic > Freshwater > Lake > Sediment | place: Indonesia: South Sulawesi... | reverse complement strand
AGGTGGTGGGGGATACATTCTGCCAATAAGATAGGCTCCGCTTCCGTCCCTATCGTATGGCATTCCAAAATAGGCTGTGTCTGTGGGATATATGATAGAATTAAACACATTCGCAATATACGTTATCATATCATCGGTTAAAGTCCAGTTTCTGGGGTATGCATTTCTGGGGTCGCCAATTGGGAATGACATGTCGTTTTGCACCCAAACCTCAACGTTGCCAGACACGTTTTTAAGCGTCATCCAAGCTTTTTGTCCAGCGCCGCCAGGATCATTTCTGCTTAACGCCCAAAGGTACCAGTCCCAAACTGCAGTTCCAACAGATGGAGTAGAAGCCAAAGATTCTACAGTTTCGTAAGACCCACTAATTGACTCTTCAACGGTTGGCATTTCTACTTTTCCAGCCAAGCCACTTTGCCAATCCACTGCCTCGTAGTCTGGAAGTTCTTCAGCAGCGCTCACAGGTCGAATCGGAAGTATTGCTAACATGCTTAACATCAGAAGCGTCGATACTAGCACCGAAGTGATTTTCAAAGTATTTTTCAATCGAGATTCTCTCCTCTCTCCAATTTTTCAGCACTACCTATTACATGCTGTTTACTTTTGAATTTTACGGAACATTGTTCTAGTGATTTCTATGAAGTTTGTCACCTGTCTTCCCGCGTTACTTCGACACAAATTTGCTGTCTTTTTGGTAAAATCTCCATTGAACATTTTTATATTCTTCAGCATGATCGATTCCAATTCTCGCGGATTGCCCGATTTCAAATGCTGACTGTGTTCCTCCACATAGAAAGAGGTCTTCATCCAATAGGCTCGAGCCATTGAGCTTGCTTGTTATCTTGAATGCTCTGCATATCTTTGACGGGTCATCAGCTAGTTTGTTAATTGGCACATTTTCATTCAAGCCTCGATTTCTCCTCATTAATTCTATACCTTTGACGGGTTTTGCAGCTCTAACCAAGGTTACAGCAGGCATATACCGGGGCCCAACGACAATGCAAAAACAATAGTACATACCATATACTTTAAAAACGTATGCAACCCCTCTCTTTCCAAATTGAACATGCGTTCTGGTCGTTCGTCTATAGTTATATGCGTGAGACGCCTTATCATGCGGGCCTACGTATGCTTCTGTTTCAACAATTTCCCCAACAATCTCACCCTCCTTTGTTTTCTCACCAAGAATTTACCCAGCAAATCCTTGCTAACAACCAGCGGATCTCTTTCGTAAAAAACTCGAGGGAGCCTATCATACTTGGTTAAATTCATAAATGAGGATATCTATGTACAAGTATTTTTAGGATTAACGCGTGAGCAGAGGAGTCATGATGAAAAAAAGGATACAGCCTCACATAATGTGCGGTGTAGGAGATGTCGCAAAGTATGTTCTTCTCCCTGGCGATCCCAAAAGGGTAGAAAGAATTGCGTCATTTTTTAAAGAGGCACACAAAGTTGCGGAGTATAGAGGATTTGTGACCTACTCAGGGAAGGTAGATGGTATACAGATCTCGGCTTGTTCAACAGGCATCGGGTGCCCGACTGCCGCAATTGTATTAGAGGAATTGATTAAAATTGGCGCTGACACTTTCATTAGAGTTGGGACAACCGGGGCTCTTCAACCTAATATAGAGATCGGCGACATTGTTATTGCAACTGCTGCAGTGCGCATGGATGGCACAACTAGATCTTATTTGCCAATCGAATATCCAGCTGTTGCAGATCTTGACGTGGTCTCAGCTTTGCTTCAAGCATCAAGACGGATGAAGAAAAAAGTTCATACGGGTATCGTTTTGACTTCAGACGCCTTCTATGGCGAAAACACAGAAGAAACATTGCGATTTAGGAAAGCCAATGTCTTGTCTATCGAAATGGAATGCTCCACTATTTTCACGCTTACAGGAGCAAAAGGGCTAAGGTCAGGAGCCATTATGGCAGTTGATGGCAACTTAGCAAAGGGGATAAAAAAGGGCGAATTTGAACCTGGCGAAAAAACTGGAGAGCTTGATGAACGCGTTCAGAGAGCAATTGGGGATGAAATCAAAATAGCCATTGAAGCCGTAAAACTACTTAACAGTGGTCACTCTTTGACGTAGGGCTTGTAGTTGCTTGGGGGCCTCGCCTTCCTTACTACACCAGCCAAGACAGCTATTGTAAGTACATAGGGGATAGTTAAGATGATCTGCGGCGGAAGTAATCCCAAGGCTTGAAGTCTCATCTGCAACGCGTCTGCGAAACCAAACAATATGCTGGCTCCAAACGCGCCAAAGGGCATCCATTGACCAAAAATCATCGCTGCCAAAGCGATGAAACCACGTCCGCCAGTCATACCCCATGTAAAGATGTGTAAATGACCCAGGGATAAGAAGACTCCGCCAAACCCCGCTAACATCCCACTGACCATGACACATAAGTATTTTGTTCTGAAAACGTCTATCCCAGCTGTGTCTGCGGCGGCGGGATGTTCACCAACAGCTCTTATCCTCAATCCGATTGGAGTCTTGAACAAGACTATGTACGAAAGCACCGTTACAATAATTATCAGGTAAACGAGAGGTGTGTGACTCCCGATAATGTTCCCGATGACAGGTATATCGCTCAGTACCGGAATGGGCACCACCTCAAGCCCGTTCACACTCTCGGACGCGCCTCTTGACCCCCAGATTACTTGGCTCATGTACGCCGTGAAACCCAAAGCGAAAATGTTTATCCCCGTCCCGCTTACGACCTGATCTACAACAAATTTTACGGTGAGAAGCGCATGGAGAAGCCCTAGCAATCCACCCACAAGTATAGCTGCCAACACCCCCAGCCAAGGATTGCCGCTGAAAAAGCTTGCAGCCACTCCTGCAAAAGCGCCAGTCAACATCATACCTTCCAATCCGATGTTGATGATGCCTGCCCTCTCCGAAAAAATCCCGCCAAGCGCTGCGCTGGCTATCGGAGTAGCCATCCTGATAGCAGCGGCAAAAAGCCCAACGTTGATTATGTCTAGGAACTCGACCATTTAATCCCACCTTTTCTTAGAAGATACTTAATCAGCATAGGCGCTGCCACGAACAGGATAACTAAGGCCTGAAGGATAGATACGATGTCGAGTGGCACTCGGGTGACCCTCGTCATGACCATGCCGCCACTTCTAAGTGCCCCAAATAATACAGCTGCGATCAACACGCCCACCGGGTTCAGTCCACCAACTAGGGCCACTGCCAAGCCGTCCCAGCCATACCCAGGCGAAAAACCTTCTATGAAGCGTCTGTGAACACCTAAAATTTCCCCTGCTCCTCCCAGACCTGCCATGGCGCCGCTAATGACCAATGCCAAAATCATCCCTCTCTTGATGTTTATTCCGCCGCTTTCAGCGGCAGCAGGGTTTAATCCGATAGCTCTGACTTCATAACCAAGCGTGGTTTTCTGAAGAGTATAGTAGGTGAGCACAACCAAAATAACCGCAATGAAGATCGATGCAGAGAGTTGAGTGGGTTGCAGAATACGTGGAAGTTCGGCGGAAGGCGCAATCGGTACAGTCTGAGACACCCAGCCGGGTGCCTTGTAGGGGTAGTTAACCATGTACCCTGTCACATAGAATGCAACATAACTCAGCATCATAGTTGTGATGACCTCGTGCGCCCCAAGCTTTATCTTTAGTATCGCTGGAATGAAACCCCATAGACCGCCAGTGAAAGCCCCTGCTAGTAATGCCATGGGAACGTGAATCAAAGTTGGCAATCCAGCAAAAGATATTCCAACAAGAGCAGCAGCAAACCCCCCGACTAGTAATTGGCCTTCGGCCCCGATATTGAAGAGACCAGACTTGAAAGCAAACAGAAATGCCAACGCTGTAAAAATTATTGGCGTTGCCTGTGTGAATGTTTGCCCAATGCCAAAGACGTCGCCAAAAGCCCCTGTTATCAATGCACTGTATGCCTCCAAGGGGGAGTAACCGGTTACTTGCAGCACTATTGCCCCAACCAAAAATGCCAAAATAATCGCAATTATTTGCGGGATTATCTTCCGCAGTTCAGACGGAATCCTGGCAAAAAATCCACGGAGCATCTGCTTAGCTCTCGGAATCAATTGTCGCATCTCCTCAGCCATGTTTACCACCAGTCATTAATAATCCAATTTCCTGCTCACTGGTTTCTTCAGGACATTTTGTCGCCACTATCTTCCCTTCATATATCACAACAATTCTATCACTCAAAGCACATATTTCATCGAGATCTGCAGAAATAAGCAAAATCGCGCAGCCTTGGTCACGCATCTCCACAAGTTTTTTACGGACATACTCAGTGGCACCAACATCTAGGCCTCGAGTGGGCTGAGAGGCAATGATAAGCTTCGGTTTTCTGCTAAACTCTCTTGCAACAATCACTTTTTGTTGGGTTCCACCAGACATATTTCGTACAAGGGTATCCTTTGTAGGCGCTTTTATTGAGAAATCAGTGACTAGCTTTTCCGTGTAATCTGAGGCTTTCTTGAAGTCCAGCCTGGCTCGACCTGTTGTGAATTCGGGTTTGTCTTGGCTTCCAAGGATCAAGTTCTCCATGACTGAGAAATCCAGTATCAAGCCTCTATTGTGCCTATCTTCTGGCACATTAGAGATTCCTAGTCCTATCCTTTCAGCGGGAGAGGCCCGCGTTATGTCAACGTTTCCCAGCAGCACCTTTCCTCCCGCCGGTTTTCTTAGTCCTGTGAGGGTCTCCGCCAATTCAGTTTGCCCATTTCCCTCGACACCCGCTACTCCTAAGATTTCGAATGAGAAAACATCAAATGTAACTTCCTTTAACGCAGGCAGACCCCTGTCGTTAATGGCTTTTAAATTTTCAACCTTCAAAACAACCTCTTTTTTCTCCACTTGTTTCTTTTTGAATGTGGAAACCACTTGTCTGCCAACCATCATCTTCGCCAGTTCATCAAGGTCGGTTTCACAGGCTTGAACTGTTCCGACTACCTTGCCTCTCCTTAAGACAGTTATTCTGTCGCAGATTGCCAAGACCTCTCTCAGCTTATGCGATATGAAGATGACCGTCTTCGCCTGCTCTTTCAAAGCTCGCATCGCTTTAAACAGTCCTTCAGCTTCCTGAGGAGTAAGGACGGAGGTTGGCTCGTCCAGAACGAGTATGTCTGCTCCCCTGTACAACACCTTTAAGATTTCAACCCTCTGCTGTACGCCCACAGATAGCGTATACGTGGGAGTCTTCAAGTCGACGTCCAAGTTACTGCGCTCACAGAAATCTTTGACCTCATTCATTATTTGCTTCATATCCAATAGTAGTTTGCCCTTTGTCGGCTCTCTTCCCAACACTATGTTCTCGGCGACGGTTAGACTTGGAACAAGCATGAAGTGTTGATGAACCATCCCTACACCAAGTTTTATCGCAGCGGATGGACTGTCGATTTTTACCTCTTTTCCATTTATGAAGATCTGTCCCTCATCCGGCCGATATAGCCCGTAAAGAATACTCATCAAAACTGTTTTTCCTGCTCCATTCTCGCCAAGCAAGCCATGAATTTCCGCCTTGTCTACAACTAGATCTATCTTATCGTTGGCTACTACATCATAGAAGGCTTTCGAGATGCCCTTCATTTCGACAGCTGAAGTCATCACATTCAAGAAAAAAAGAATGAGGTGGGGATTTAACTTTTCTGATTAATAGGCGCTGGGTACCGTGATCTCTCCAGCCGCGATTTTGTCTCTCGCCTCTTTGATTTTGTTTGACACTACGGTTTCCAGCGTTATATGTTTAAAGCCGAATTTGCTTTCCCAGAATCCTTCTTCCTCGGGCAACCTGCAGCATCCAACCCATCTCTCCTTTAAACCCCTATTGTAGACTTCGCCTTTGAACTTCTTCCCTACCGCAGCTTTTATCATCTCAAACACTGCAACATCGACTCTCTTGGTCATGCTGGCTCTTATCTCTGTATATAGGTAACATTGGCACGCATCCACGCCGAGACCTATGATTCCTTCTTCGTGAGCCGCCTCTAAAGCGCCCAGTCCGCTCTTTCCAGCTGCAACGAATATTGCGTCAGCTCCCAATTCAGCAAGTCCGGTTGCCAGTTCCTTACCCTTGGTTGGATCAGCCCAATTACCCACGAATACGGGAGAAAGTACCGTTGCACTTGAGTTTGCCCATTTTACGCCTGCTTCGTAGCCCTTGAAGAAATCCCTAATTAGCTGAATGTCCATGCCTCCGACGAAGCCAACTTTTCCTGAGTGTGTCTTCATCCCAGCTACTACGCCTACTAGAAACGAGCCTTCGTTTGCCTTGAACAGAAGAGAAGCCACATTGGGTTTGATTACAGGCATATCCACGATGGTGAAGTTTTGGTTAGTATACTCTCCCGCGATTTTGGTCAGGGCATCTGCCTGATCGAAGCCGACGCAAACGATGATTGCATATTTACCGGTTTTTGCAAAGTCTCTTTGGAAGCCTTCGTATTCAGCAATGGCTTTCGGCTCCACGAAATCAAAGTCTATTCCCAGTTCTTTACTAGCTTTGACTACACCTGCATATGCGATGTCATTGAATGACTTGTCTCCCAAGCCACCTGTGGCAAGAATAAGGCCAACTTGCGCGCGCGCCTTGACAGTGAAGCTATTCTGGAGTGTTGTCCCCGGAACAGTGACAGTATACATCCCAGGTGCAGTGTACGTACCGTTTGAAAAAGTAAACGTCACCGTCTTTGTTTTATTAGCCGCCAAAGTCTCAGTTTTCGTCAGAGTAACCACGCTGTTCAGAACAATAGTTACGTTTCCGCTGACCTCGGCATCTTCAGGATTTCGAACATTCACTGAAACAGTGACAGGTTCCCCCCACGTAAAGGAGGAAGGTGACACCGTCAAAGTGTTGATTTCAAACTCTGGTGGAAGTGGTTTAGGTCTCGTGGCAATATATGCCGCAACTGCTGCAGCTGCTAATACTATTATGATGATGATGCCAGCGGCCATTATGGTTGATATAGCCTTCTTGCTCATTGTCACACCTCAATACGGTGTATTTGAATTGTGTGAAAGCCTTTTAAAGTCTTTCATTGCTCTGAAGCGTGCGCTGATCGGGTATTCTGAATTCACAAAGTTTAGAAGAGAGAGACCAATTTGGAAATAACCGTGGAAACTTTGGAAAAGTCAGGAGACCGTTCTCTCAAAGCAGAGCGGGAAATCTCAAAAGAGCGGCACGCACGAGTAAGAAGAAAGATTCTATATTGTGAGTTGTGTAGAAGACATTTGCACCCTGAGAGAGGAGAACCCATTGAACATGGGAAAATGAAGGTCTGTCAGGCCTGTCATATAGATCTAAACTGGTTCAAATCAGGACCGCGCGATAGGTCACGATCTCACAGTCGCACTAAAAATAAGGCCGTTGCGTGCGCGAATAGTTAAACAAACCTTAATACTCAGCGATAAGAGTTCTGAGTGGCATTAGAGCACAATATATGGGCAATCTTCAAGTTTAATCGTCTGGTCGCTTTCGTTCTTATCTGAGCGCACGCTGCGTTCGTTTTCGATAAGTATTTTGGGAATTTTGACGTTGATATGATCCTAGTGCATCAAAAATGATTTGTGCGCGCGCGGACACATCGATGTCTGCTAGGGAACTGTTAATGTTGCAGTCGCTATTTTTATAAATCGAGACTTTGAGTAAATTCTCATGCAGGCAGAAATCGGAGTCATTGGTGGAACGGGCGTTTACGATCCGAAGCTTCTCAAACACGTCAAGGAAATAAAGGTGCGCACACCTTATGGGCCGCCTTCTGATTCAATTACTGTTGGAGAATTAGAAGGCAGACGCGTAGCGTTTCTGCCGAGGCACTCAAAGAAACATACGATAAGGCCAACGGATGTCAATTCGAGAGCAAATATATTCGCTTTGAAGAAGCTCGGCGTTCAAAGAATACTTGCAACTTCCACGGTTGGTTCTTTAAGGGAAGACTTTAAACCGGGAGACGTGGTTTTCATCGATCAGTTCATAGATAGAACAACCAGGAGAGAAGAGTCATTCTACACAGGAGCGCAGGTTTGCCACATATCAGTAGCCGAACCAATGTGCCCTGAGTTAAGGCGAACTCTGATAAAAGCGGCGGACGACATAGGCGTGCCCACTCATAACACTGGAACCTATGTTTGCATAGAAGGACCAAGATTCTCGACAAAAGCAGAATCTAGAATGTTCAAGATGTGGGGAGCAGACGTGGTAGGTATGACTCTTGTTCCAGAATGCGTTCTCGCTCGGGAAGCCGAGATATGCTATTCTTGTATAGCAACTGTTACTGACTACGACGTGTGGAAAGACCAACCGGTTAGCGTGGCTGAAGTCCGAAAAACTATGAAAGCAAATATAGAAAAGGTCAAGAGGATAATTACTGCAGCAATTCCAAGGATACCGAAAGAAAGAAGGTGTGAGTGTAAGAGCGCGTTGAAGAATGCATTGATTTGAATGAGCTTAGTAACAGGGAAATGCGGGATTAGGAATTGGATCTCAAATCGAAGATAAGGCGAATACCCGAGTTCAAGGGCGTAGTTTTCTGGGACATAACTACACTTCTGAAGGACAAGTATGCTTTTAGAGAATGCATCAAACAGTTGGCTGATCATTATCGAGATAGAGACATAGACGTTGTAGTATCAAGTGAAGCTAGGGGTTTCATAATAGGCGCAGCACTGGCCTATGAACTTGGAGTCGGTTTTGTCCCTATTAGAAAGAAAGGAAAACTACCTTCAAAGACAGTGGACCTCACTTACCAAAAAGAGTACGAATCCGACACAATTGAGATCCATGAAGACTCTATCGGGTCTGGTCAAAGGGTTTTGCTTGTTGACGATTTATTGGCGACAGGTGGCACAATTAAGGCTAACGCTGAATTAGTTGAAAAGCTAGGCGGAAGAGTAGTTGGCATGGGCTTTTTGATAGAGCTTGAGTATCTCCATGGGAGAGAGACTCTTGGAGACAAATATGAAATATTCTCAATCATAAACTTCAAGACTACCAATGGATAATTCTCTGATGCATGTTGAAATTCGGTCCCGAGAGCCTGTGCCTCCGAATTTTTATATCCAAGATGTACTGGATTAATATTATACCATGGCACCCAGTGATTAGATTGAGGATTTTTTTGCTAGTCCTAATTTCGTTTTTCCTTTTATCATATGTATCTGGCGCGCAGGTCAGCAAGTCTACAGCTACGTTTTCTGACGTTGTTGAGGTGGAAAAAAATGACTCGACGACTCAGAAGGCTACTGATGCCGCAAGTTCAAGGAACATCCGAGTTGATCAAACAGTTGCCACGTCTTTTCAAGAGAATTCAACGTGGGTCTTCCAGGGAGGTGGGTCAATGCTGCAAAGTTCTTCTGTTCCTAATTCTGTTTCGTTTGGTTCTGGTTCCGCTTCGTTTAGTCGACACATAATGAGCAGGGATTTCAATGAGTACTTGTATTGGAATGGATCGAAATTAGTGCATCAAATCAAAGTGATTGATCCCACAACGATTTTCAGGCCAAGCGATGCAATGGCGGCAGTTGTGATAACTGTTACAACCGGTGCAATCAATACTACGATTGAGTTTAAATGGTACTATCGAAGTGGTTCAAACAAGACATGGGTTCAAATTCCATGGCAACGTGGCTGGAGTCCCATATGGTATTCGCCTCAGACAGACGAATACGCGGCTTACCTTAACATATCTGGATGGTGGCCTGGGTACCATTATCCTAGAGCATACAAAATCGACGTTCACGTGAATGATTCTCCTTCTGCTTCGTTTTCAGAGTTTTTTGAGGTAACCAATGGAGGGTTAAATAGCCCCCGCATGTGCGAAGGCATTGACGTAAATGGATATCCAGTTAATCTGACATCTCGGTTTACAAAGGGCGTGGAAACGATAGCCTACCATTACTTACGGTTTGACAAAACAGCCTACTTCAACGAGAGCTCCGGAAACAGTCACAACTTCACGACTGTTTGGATTCAACCAGACAATAGCACTTATAAAACATACAACGGCACCTTCAAAGACTACAAGGACACCAATGAAACGCGGACCTATTGGGAAAACAGAACTGTTCTTGATGATTACATTCCCATTAATGCGAGCACTCCTGTTGGAAACTGGACAGTGAAAGTCTACCTTGACTGGTATTTCAACAACACATGGATGCGTTACGGACCCGTTGCAATCACGCCATTTATTGTAGGAAGCGAACCCGTTAAAGATTGGACGTTTATGGTCTATCTTGACGCAGACAACAACTTAGAATGGGCAGGCATTGAAATCTTCTTAAAAATGGCCAGTGTTGGCTCCACATCTCAGGTGAATGTCGTTGTACAAATGGATAGACATCCTTGGTATGATCCTAATCCTGCCGTGCCAGGTGATGATCATGATGGGTATGATAATAGATTTGGCGATTGGGCGGAAACTAGACGCTTCTACATCACCAAGGATATGTGGCCTACGCCCGGAAATTCAGCTTTTGATATACTTCCGGACGCGAATATGGGGGACCCTAACACGTTAAAAGACTTTGTTAATTGGACAATAAACAATTATCCAGCGAAGTACTACTTTTTGGTGCTTTGGGATCATGGAACTGGTGTCGCAGGAGTCTGTTACGATTTTTCAGATAGTAACGATTTCTTATCTCTTCCAGAAATCAGCCAAGCCCTAGATGGACTTCCGGTAATAATTGATGTTGTGTTTAGTGACGCTTGCGACCTGAACATGGCAGAGATAGCTTATCAGATTAAAGACTACGCGAACTTGCTCGTTGGCCCCGAAGGGCTTGGCTACTCACCCGCGCCCTACGACGATTATCTTACAAGATTAACTAGCAACCCATCGATATTGCCGAGCGCATTTGCCACTGGGGTAGTCACCGACTATATAAATTGGAGTAAAATCATTCCTATTAGTTCCATTCCAAATGCAACGATGTCCGCAGTCGACCTGACCAAGATTTTGAGTTTGACCGCCGTGATTGACGACTTTGCCTTGAGGCTTAATGAAAGTGTGACTCCGACTTACCTTTCTCTGTTGCTTGCATCTCATGAAGAGATAATTTTCACCAGAAATCTGACTCAGGGATTCCCAGGACCGTACGGCGGCGATTTAGGTTATTACATTGATCTCTACCGTTTTGCCCAGCTGATCAACCAATCAGTTCTTGATGAAGAACTCCGGGCAGCTGCCAATGAAGTGATGACTGTGCTTTCAATCGGAAACGTGATTATTACAGAAGCCAACAAGAACCTCCCAAACACTCACGGTTTGGCAATATCTTTTCCAGATGATAAGACAAAATATGATTCCATCATGTATGGAAGTACAACCTTCTCAAAAATGTATGGGAATACAACCTTTGCAAAAGATACTCTGTGGGGCAACCTTCTTGAATACTATCTATCTGGCTGCGTCTTAACGATCAAGACACCTTACCCTAGCCTCCCGTTAAAGATTAACCAAACTTCGTTTACAACAGATGCCTATAAAAGAATCCAAGTTTTTGTTTTGCCTAGCTCATACAGCGTCAACATTACGACCCCGGTTCCGACTAGCCCTGGCTCACGTGGAATCTTTGCACGATGGAACGATAATGAGACAGATTCTTCGAGAACAATAATCGTTAATAGCTCAATTACATTTACGACCTACTATCAGACTCAATATGAAGTGACTTTCAGTCAGTCTGGCGCTGGTACCGATTTTGCAGAAACCGTTGTAACAATAGATGGAATCGGATACAATGCTGCAAGTCTTCCGCCTACCTTCTGGTGGAACGAGAGCACCACTCACGCCTTTTCCTTCCAATCACCTTTGGTAGTCACTCCAAGCGCCAAGCGGTTTGTCTGGGTTTCCACTAGCGGTTTGTCTTCTCTACAGAACGATGCCATAACAGTGTCAACGCCTGGTAGCGTAGTTGGAAACTATAAGACTCAGTTCTATCTGACTTTTATAACAAAACTTCCCGACGTATCCCCTACACCGAGTGTACCTGCTCCTTCACCTACGAGCGGATGGTTTGACGCTGGGGAATCCGTCACCGCGTCGGTCGCCTCGCCGGTGTCTGGACCGGTTGGCACTCGGTTTGTTTGCGCAGGGTGGACGGCAACCGGAAGCATTTCCGCGTCTGGAACAAACGCGTCGATAACCTTCACAGTAAACTCACCTTCAAACGTAACATGGAACTGGAAAATCCAGTATCTCTTGACAGTGCGCACAAATCCCGCAGGGTTAAGTCCTCAGCCAACGATCTCTCCGCAAGGGTCATGGCATGATAACGGCACGTTAGTGACACTCACCGCCCCAGAGATAAGCGGCCGCGTGTTCGACCACTGGACTGTTGATGGAGCAAGCTGGGATACCGGCGTCAATCCAATAACAGTAACAATGCAGGAACCGAATGAAGCCACTGCTTATTACGAGCGTGCGCGCACTTGGTGGGAGACCCTCCTACGTCCTGAAGTGATTCAAGTTGTCTTAGGAATCACAGGAACGGCGCTCACCCTCGGTTTATTGGGAACTGCATGGTTTAGAACTCAAAGAAGAAAAGCTGTCATCAAAACTTGGTTGAATGAGATTGACGATGTTTATTCGAAGTTCAAGCAAGACCCTCAAAGATGCGCACAAGAGCTCACCAAATTGAGGAACACAATTCTAAAAGGTGTGACCGACGGCAAGATCACTCATGAAAATTATGATATCCTAGATGAAAGGATAGACAAATACATCGAAGGGCTTCTTAAGAAAGAATAGACGCACGCAAGTTCTGCGACAAAAGTTAAAAGTCCGCATCAAAAGGGCACGGCCACAAAGCCTCACTTCTAAGTATGTTGTAAGAAGATCTTCTTAGAAGAACCAAAAAGGTAACGTGTCAGTTAGAAGCTTTGTCCGAGGTTTTGGGAGATGATTTCTAGATCAGATTTGTTGATTACGAGATCGTTGTTTATGTTAAAGTTTGGGTCCCAGCTCGGGCTGCCATCTGTGGCGCCGTAGGACCTACTCAACAAGTAGAGATCAAAAACGTTGACGATTCTGTCCCCGTTGACATCTCCTGCTATTGTAACCAACACTGAGCCGTCTTGATGAGTGTTGTCATTTGCATCAACGTCGTCGGTGATTGGAGTTGCATAAGCCTTTAAAACATAATTGCCTTTGACGAAGCCATTAGTGTCCCACGTGAAGGTTATGGTAGTGCGGTGTCTAAACGTTAAGATAATGTCTTGGGATGCGGCGATCATCGTGTTGGCGTAGATTTTTATGTTGCGGGTTTCAGTATATATGCCGTAGCTTTGTATTGTGACTTCTATCTTCACTTGGTAGCCTTGGCCTACAACTGTTTTGGAGACGGCAACATTCATTATGCCTATGTCGTGGGAGCCTCCGAAAGGTTTCATGAGTGGATAGTTGTCTCGATTGCTATCGTTGATCACATACGGAGTGTCGCCGAGGCCGTCGCTTCCAAGCTGATCCCTGTTGGGACCACTGTTCAAATCAGTACCAGCATAGTTGCTCCAGTAGTTTCCACCCATTGGGTAGCCTTTGTCCCACGCACTGATTGAACTTTGAATGTCGACTTGTTGGACATAGTTGTCAAAGTTGTTCCAGTAGATGAAATTGTTGTTTGAACTGAGCAGTTTGATTCCGAAATTGTTATATGATATGGTGTTGGCGTAGATGGTGTTTCCACCGGATTTTAGGATGAGACCAATGTTGTTGTAGCTGATGGTGTTGCTGTAGACTGTGTTGCTGGTTGAAGACTGTGTTAGATTGACTGCGATGAGATTGTTTTGGAATATATTGTTGTAGATGAGGGTGTTAACCGCGCTACTGCCCTTGACCGCGATTCCACTGTCAGTCATAGAATACATTATGTTGTCGAAGATTCTGCACTGAGCAGAATTGTCTACTGATACGCCTTGGGCATAACTTATTATTGTAACCTGCGCAATATTGGTGCCAGATGTCCCCGGTCCAGATATAGTGAAGGCTGTTCCAGTCCCTCCGCCTGTGAATGTGGTGCCGCTTCCTTTTTCGCCCAGAATCGTCAGAGTCTTGTTGAAGATGATCACAGACTCATGGTAGACGCCTGGTGCGACGAGGATAGTGTCTCCTGTACTCGCTGCGTTGACTGCCGCCTGTACTGTTGGATAATCTTCTGGAACTTTGATGATGCTTCCAAACGCGTACACTCGGGAGTCAAATGAGCCTACGAAGACGGTGCCATCGGCAATGGCTGGAGAAGAATAGACATCGTTGCCTGTTGTGTAGTTCCAGATTTTTGTCCCGGTTGAAGCGTCGAGGCAGTAGACCGCATTATCAAGACCTCCAATATAGACCTTGCCGTCAGCAACACTGGGGGAAGAAGTCACTGACCCGCCTGTCGGGTAGATCCACTTCAATCCTCCGGTTGAAGCGTTGAGACAATAAACATAGAGGTTGCTGCTTCCAACATAGACCTTGCCATAAGCAACAGCTGGAGAAGAAGACACAGAGCCCATTGCGTAGTTCCAGATTTTTGTTCCTGTTGAAGCGTTGAGACAATAGACCTTGCCATCAAAGGACCCAACATAGACCCTGCTATCAACAACAGAAGGCGAAGAATACACATAGTTGCCTGTTGTGTAGTTCCAGATTTTTGTCCCGGTTGAAGCGTCAAGACAATAAACGTTCTTGCTGTATGATCCTACGTAGACTTTGCCATCGGCAACTGCAGGAGAGGAGCGCACCCAGTTGCCCGTTGCGAATTCCCAAGTTTTTATTCCAGTTAAAGCGTTAAGACAGTAGACTCTACCATCATCTGATCCTACGTAGACTTTGCCATCGGCAACTGCAGGAGAGGATCGCACCCGGTTGCTTGTTGTGTAGTTCCAAATCTTGGATCCTGTTGACGCGTCAAAACAATAAACCTTGCCATCGTCTGATCCAACATAGACCTTGCCATCGGCTACCGCGGGAGACGAAGACACATTGCCACCTGTTGTGTATTCCCAAATCTTTGTTCCGGTTGAAGCGTCAAGACAATAAACCTTCTTATCGTATGATCCAATGTATACCTTGCCATTAGCCACAGCTGGAGAAGAATACACCGGACCGCCTGTTGTATAGTTCCATTGTAGTTTGTTTGTTCTTTGTGTTGGGCTGTCAGAGTAGCCCGTGTGGATCAGGTCGTGGTGGAACATGGCCCAAGGATACTCAGTGGGATGGGCTAGCTCATAGATTGTGTAGTATGGCAAGAGCTCTGTCAAAGACAGGTTAACACCTCTAACGTTAGATTGTGTGACCGCGTACTGTCTACCTTGGACGAAGGAAATCCGCGGAGCGTCTTCAGCTAACAGCCTCTGGGCATCCTCATAAAGTGCCGTTCGCTCCGCCATGTTTTGTTCAACCATGGCTTCGTCGAGAATCCCATCCATCACGGTGTTGTTGTAGTTGTAGAATGCACCCAGCCAGAGTGACTCGGTCGAGTGGACAAACGGCGTTAGAAAATCGTCTGGATCTAGGTAATCTGGCCACCAACCGAGAAGGAATATAGGCATGATTCCTGCTGCCCTATTAGCCCTGTACGTAACCCAATCAGCGTTTCTCAGCGTAACGTTCATCATACCGGTCTCTTCAAGGTCGGATTTTATTACAGCCGCTACGTCCGCCTCCATGTCTCCATAATGTACCAGTGGATACCACAAGTCGAATTGAAGTTTTTCGGACTCACTGTATCCTGCGGCAGTTAAGAGCTCTCTTGCCAACGTTAAGTTGCGCACGCCGTATTCATCCTTGAACGCATCGATGTGACTCGAAATTCCCACAGGAACCATGCTATAAAGCGGATCAACCAAGCCGCCGTAAGCTTCTGCGCTGATTCTGGTTCTGTTTATGGCAGCAGCGACAGCTTGCCTTAAACGTACATCATCGAAGGGCGTCATGTTACAGCGTAGGACTAGATATCGAATGAATGAGTCTCGAGCTTCAACAACATTAAAGTGCAAGTCCTTCTTGAGGTCAGTTACGTCCGTTGCCCCCAGTGTTTTCCACGCTATATCTATCTGTCCATTCTCCAAAGCCTGCCTCATCATGGTTGAGTTCGAGTAGGATTTTGTAACAACGTATTTTGACCGAGGCGGCGTACCATAATAAGCGGGGTTAGCCTCCAAAACGAGCTGCACATCTCTTGTCCAACTTCTTATCTTATACGGACCGTAATGACCAACTGTTGGTTCAGCAGTTTGATCTGCAGGATAGGATTTTGAACTCACTGGGAAGTATGGTGGCTCGGCTACTAGTGATGGAAAGTAGGCGACTGCCTTTTTTAGATTAAATCTCACAATAAGAGTGCCCAATACGTCGACGCTGCTAACGTAATCTGAAACAAGAAATGCGGGGTCCCGATTAAGGAGTATGACGCGGTCTATGGACCATTTGACAGCGGCAGCGTCAAGCGGTTCCCCATCAGTGAATTGCATGCCCGACCTGAGGGTGAAGGTGTAGTTAAGTCCGTCTGGGCTGACTGTATAGCTTTCAGCGATTCCACACGTTAGATTAGTAGTCCCAGGTTTGTATTTTAACAAGCCTTCCCCAACGTTATTTAAAACCTCCCAAGTATAAAGGTCGTAAGCTGCGGCAGGATCTAAAACTGTAATCTGGAACGTTGTACCGATGATTATAGTTGCCTCTTCGGGTGCAGGCCAAGGTTCCATGAGTGGATAGTTGTCTCGATTATCACTGTCAAATATGCAACTTGTGTCTCCTATTCCATCGTGTCCTGTCTCATTCTGATATGGACCCTTGAATAAGTCTAAGCCTGTGTAGTCACTCCAATAGTTGCCGCCAGAAGGGTAACCTTCGTCCCAAACGTTCGAAGAATCAGAAATAGAAACCTGGGTGGGCGAATTGTTTACGAAGTTATTGTGGTAAAGACGATTGTTTGAGCAATGTTCGAGCTTTATGCCATAACTGTGATTGTCTGTAATCTTGCTTCCGATCAACGTGTTGTCTGAAGACGCATCGGCAAACCAAACGCCAGTACCGTTATTACCTATTATGCTGTTTCCAGACAGAAAGTTGTTTGAAGACCACCAGAACCACACGCCGTGATAGTTGTTTGTTATGTTGTTTCCGGTTAAGGTATTGTAGGCAGAATTGTAGTAAAGTACGATGCTGTAGTTTTGACTTCTGGTTAAGAGGTTTCTGGATAGCGTGTTGCTCGAAGATTCGCAGACCCAAATGCCGATCTGATTGTTTGTTATCGTGTTTTCTTGGATGAAATTGCGTAAAGAACCAAACAGGTAGATGCCGTATGAAAATGATTTGATTATCGCATTCTTAATTGTTACATCGGTTCTGTTAGAGAGGTCTATTCCTACACCGCTTGAACCCTGAATAGTGTAGCCTGCTCCGTCTAATGTTATGCCGTTTTTCTCGATTACAATTACAGTTGAAGCGCTGCTATAGATGTTGTCGGTTAGCGTGTAGAGGTTTTCGTTTCGATGTATTGGTGCGGTGGGAGGGTCAACCGAGCCGTCAGCACGAATATAGATTGGGCCAGGCACGTATTCCATAACTATGCCGTCTAAGTAGACTCCTTCAAAGTTGTGTACAGAACCGTCGGAGTGAAACATGAAGCCTATGTTGAAGAGAGAAGTAAGGTAGGTGTCTGGAATAGACAGCGTATGATATGACCAACTGCTGCTGCCAGTCAGCTGCTCTCCGATGTAGTACCAGTGTGCGCCTGCATCGCCGGTGACAATAACTTGGCAGTAGTCAAAGCTGCTTTCGGTTTGATACCATGCCCAATAATACAGAGTAGCTGACGCCCAAGCACTTGCATCTATCGTATACTTTCTGACCATGGAGGCATCCATGTTATCGTCGTACGAGTGCAGTGAAGCGTTCGGGATATCAGCGAACCCTCTTAATAGCACCTGGTCCACGTAAGCTCCCTCAAAGTTGCATATAGAAAAATCGCTTGAAAAGTGAAAGCCGATACGAATTGCTGATGTTGGAATGGATACGCTGGAGTACTGCCATCCGCCACTGTTGCCAGTATGCGGATCGATGTCATGCCAGGAAGTATCGAAGTACGTTACGTATAGCTTGTCATAATTAGTCTCGCAGCTAAGCCAATAATAGTAGGAGAGGGTAACCGAAGAATATCCAGAGAGACTAACAGAATGGTACATGTAAGTCTCCATGTCGTTGTCGTACTCATGAACAGAATTGTTCGGAATCTGCGGGGTTCCTGTCAGTTGGACCTGATCAACGAATGCCCCCGGGTAGTTGCAGACGCTAGCGTCGCTGTGGAAATGCAGACCGACATAAATCGCTGAGGTTGGAATGGACACGCTGGAGTACTGCCATACACTAATATTGCCAGTGTGCGGATCGATGTCATGCCAAGAACCGTCGAAGTATGCTACGTATAGGTTGTCCCAACCACTCTCGCAGCTGAGCCAATACCAGTAGGAGAGGGTAACCGAAGAATACCCAGAGAGACTAACATTACGGTACATGTAAGCGTCCATGTTATCGTCATAGCCGCATCCCACCGGATGGACGCCCATGTCTGCGCAATATCCATCCCAAGATCCTTGATGTGCCGGATGTGTTGTGTCGTAATAGTCGCCCCAATAGTCATAGCCATTCGCTTCATTGCTGTCATACACGATCCAAGAGCCTGGCCACGCGCCTTCAAAATCTTCATAGAATATAGTTGCGGTTGTCCCCGCTTTTGTGCCTATTTCCGCACACCACGCGCTCCATGAACCTTCATAGCGCCTATAGTAAGTATCGTCCCAGAGGTCATTACCCGACCCAGAGTCAAAATCTTCGACAGTCCATGATCCTGGAAACGCACCTTCAAAATTCTCAGACAGTATAGTTGTTGTTGTAGTTTGACTGCCGATTTGGGCGCACCAACCGCTCCAGCTTCCAGCCTGCGAACGATAAGAAGTATCATCCCAGTAGTCTAGGCCATTATTCGAGCTTTTATCTTGGACCAACCAATTGTCGCCTGGAAAAGCGCCCTCGAAACCCTCAGAAAAGAGAGTCGAAGCACTTAATGGACCAACATCAGACATCTTATCCGTTTGTGTCCCTCCCTCGCCTTTTGAACTTGACAAGTTATTACAGAGACCTAAGCCCAACGTGTCTATCAGAAGCAACATCAGAATTATTCCCGATACCGCTTTTCTTTCCAATTTCCTCTACATTCCTCCCCTCTCTACTCATACCCTACTTCATCGTCTAAACAAAAAAGAATAGCTACAACTAAACTAACATGCAATCAAGATTTATGCGTTTCGCACGAGCGTGGGCGCATTAAAACCATCAAAATGAGAGCAACAGCGCATCGCTGGCATTTTAGAATGCGATTAAAACGAGCAGCCATGTCGTCATCACTCCATTTCGTCAAATTCAAAAACGGCGAAAACGTTTCAAAAGTTGCCAGAAATCGGAGGAAGCATCTGAACTTGAAGAAGAATCCAAAAAATGGGCCGGGAGAGATTTGGACTCTCGACCTTTCGGTTATCAGCCGAACGCTCTAACCATGCTGAGCTACCGGCCCGCATACGCTGTTTAGATGTAGATGTGTGTTTCTTAAAGAGTTTTTCAAAAAAAAACTTGCGCCGTCTACTTTCCTAACACTGAGAGCTTCCTGCGCGCGGAAAAGAATGAGAGTGTTGAGGTTTCGGCTTATTCGTAGTAGATTAGTTTCTCGTTTTCCAGTCGTTGATGAAGCTTGTTCACAGCTAAGTAAACGTCTTCCTCTTTTTTGGCGCCTGTGCAGACCAGTTTGCCGCTTGCAAAGAGTAGAATTACCACCTTAGGGTCGTCCATGCGGTAGATCAATCCAGGAAACTGCTCTGGCTCGTACATGGTGCGTCCCAGCGAGTAAGCTGACTTTTCCAAGTCGATCATTCCGCCCAGGCTGGCCGACGCGACGATGTTTTGAATCTTCAGGTCGGGTTTGCTGATGATGATTATGCCGCTCTTCTTCAACTCCTTAATAACTCGCATTACCGCTCTCCTCGCTTCTTTTTCCGACTTGGCGCCTGTGCAAACCATTTTGCCAGAATTGAAAATCAATGTAGCGGTTTTAGGGCGCTTCAACCTGAAGACCAAGCCTGGAAACTGTTCTGGACGGTATTCGACACCCGGGTAACCCTTAACCACCGCGTTGAGGTCAACTCTCTGTTTCAATGTAGCCGACGCAACTACGTTTTCAATGTTAACTGTTGCCTTAACCTTGGGCAACTTCACACAACACTCCTTGCATTTAACATAATAGACTACAATCATTAATAACCAAGTATTTATAAACCCTTAGCTTCCAGCTTCTCACGTTTAGGGAAACTTCAACTTCATTATACTCACTGACATAATCGACAACACAAGCTCGCAATAAAAAACACCGAGGGCATCGTTTTACGCCTTGATTTCCTCCTAAAAACAGTCGTTCAGCCCGCCTGACAACAAACCTTTCATAGAGGCTATCAACTCTGTCTTTGTGAGGGCTCTACTAAATGGAAGAAGAGGAACGAAAAAAGAAGAAACGCAAACGACAACTGACCGTCCTCAAAGAAGAAGAGATCCTCAGCGAAACCCTACCCCAAATGATGGAGGTTCTAGAAGAGCTTAGAAAAGAAGGAAAATACGTTGACGTGCAGATCTGCCCCAGATGCAAGAGCGCCAAAGTTAGGAGAGTCGGCTCCATGAGCGGTGACATGTCAGGACACATGGCGATAACTCCTGTAAAATACGAGTGCCTCGACTGCGGATGGAGAGAACGCCTCGTAATAAAAGCAACCAACAGACCATTGGGCTGGAAAGAAATGGCAATAATCGCCGAGGCACTCGACCTAAAAGACAAAAAGTAAGAGACAACGACACAAGCTAGCGTGCGTCTCTAGCCCAATGAAAACAGGAAAGAAGCCAAACTTAACCTATTTTGGCGAAAAACCATCAAATAAAAACCGTGTCCAAAAAACTATTTTCTAATTGTGTTTGATGTTGCGAAGCTTAGACATGTTGCAACTGCTTTCTTCTCAATATCCGTGTAGTGCACATGACAAACACAACGTGGAAGTAGTAGTCAACGTACACACGGCGCGACCTACTACTTCTGAGAAAAGCTAGCTCGATATTATGACTTGTTCTAAGTGGAAATTACTAACATCTGAAAAGAAAACCGCCTTCGATATCGAAGAAGTTGTTGTAGCAGACCTACCAGAGTCAACAACAACTTCGAAACAACCACACCGCATACGTGATGATGACACTATAGCGCGAGTCAACTTCACCACACACAAACAGACTGCGTTTACGTGTTCAAGTACAACTGTTCCAACCTGCCCGCAACCACAACACTGGTAGAAAAAGGTTAAAGGGACTTGGCGCCTTCTTCTTTTGAAATTTCTTTTGCCGCAAAGCCACGCTTCTAACATACCCACTCGTCATAGCGACCGAATTGAACCGCACCACAAAGTATGTTGAAGCGCACCACAAACCATGCAGAAGCGCACCACAAAGCGAAAGTAAACAGCGCCCAAAACACCATACAGAACCATCAACAGACCTCAGAACACCAACTGAAAAACCTGATTTCAACAGCAAAATTTTTTCTGCACTCATACTAACCATCCTCGGACTCCAGCAAGCTCAGACCACAGTTAAGGCTTATATGAATGAACTATTCTTATGTCTCAAACTTCACCCCGAAAACGAGGCTCCAACCTTATGGACAAAACCAAAGTCATCATAATGGGCGCAGCGGGAAGAGACTTCCACAACTTCAACGTCTACTACAGAAACAACCCACAATACGAGGTTGTGGCTTTCACGGCCACGCAGATTCCCGGAATCGAAAAACGCGGCTACCCACCTGAATTGGCTGGTCCAAATTACCCAAAGGGAATTCCGATCTATCCCGAGGACATGTTGCCAGAAATAATTGAAAAATTCAGTGTTGAAGAAGTTGTGTTTGCCTACAGCGATGTGTCTCATGAATACGTAATGCACCGGGCTTCCATAGCTCTGGCACACGGCGCCGACTTTCGCCTA
>Ga0315306_10000349_pt1 | contig 22084 bp, 22 predicted proteins | sample TDP1_MG_FD_203803 | JGI IMG/M metagenome (GOLD analysis project Ga0315306, IMG submission 203803) | Freshwater sediment microbial communities from Lake Towuti, South Sulawesi, Indonesia - TDP1 | ecosystem: Environmental > Aquatic > Freshwater > Lake > Sediment | place: Indonesia: South Sulawesi... | reverse complement strand
ACTGCACCACTTACTAACCAATGAAGAGAGATACAAAGAGGGAGGAGTTGCAAAGGAGCCGAGACTAAAGAATGATGAAAGAAACATACCCCTAGAGGACATGATAACCATACGAAAGAAAGCCGGATACATAGTGACAGAACGGCACAGTTTTTCATCACTCATTTAATGCCCAAAGGGCAATGTGAGGTTGTTGTAGAACCGTTTTGTCCTCGCCTTCAGGTTTCCGAACCAGCGTTCTATGCCTTCCTTCCAGAATATCGCTCGTAGAATTCTTTAAACCTTTCATCGTGGAGCCTGGCCGTCTGAGCGGCTTGAACCATAACCCAACGAACCAGCTTGTTCCCCTGCCGAGTAATCCTGCCATGCACCGTCTTATCACCGGACTGATTGACGCCGGGGGCCAAACCCGCCCAGCTCACCAACCCCTTATCGCTGCTGAAACGGTTGATGTCACAGATCTCAGCAACGAGCAGGGAAGCAGAAAAATAGTCCAGTCCAGGCACGGTCATCAACATGGAAGTCCCCTTATACAAAGGAAAAGCGGAATACAAGATGGGGATGTGCCCCAAAACTGAGGATATAGCCAAACGGACACTGCATATAAACATGAACCCTCTCTATACGGAGCATGATGCTGACGACATAGTCCACGCGATTAGGAAGGTCGCTGAGAACCTACTGTAACAGACATCGCCGAGTTTTTTCAACCACAATGCGAAAAGGCTTAACAACAGTAGCCTATCGGCTCGAGTATTCCTCGTCTCGAAAATAAATGCTGAAAAGGCGGAGTTTATCCTAACTTCAGTAGGGTCTCAGCGTTTTTGTACGCAACCGCTCGATATACGGGGCTGCTGAGGCGCAGGCTGTCTAATAGTTTAACAAAATCGTAAGGTTTATCAAAGAAGTTCACTAGGTCTGTGCCATAGAGCAGCTTTTTGTAATTTCTTTTCACGAAGTCCTTGGCAAATTGCAAATCTCTGTTTAGGGCGTTGTAGCCTGATCCGGCTGAAAGGTCTCCGTAAGCGTTAGGATAGTTCTGAAGTATGCGGTCTACTCGTCCCCCGGGTTCCACCTTCCCTGAGGGATAGTTAACTTTAGGATCAACTTTGCCTGAAATTTCCTTCCACCAGCCTATGCCGTGGGCAATAAACACAGTGCTGGAGAACTTCACCATCTCATCGTAGGCTACTACGTCTGGGTTACAAACGTTATCTATGTGGATGAGCAATGGAATTTCCAATTTCCCGCAAACTCTGTAAATCTCTTGGGATCTTGGATGATCAACCCTGAGCTCAACCTTATGCTCTCCAAAGCCCTTACATCCCAGGTCTATAAAGCGCCTTATCTTCTCAGCTAAATCTTCGTCTCTAGGATCGACATTGCAAAAAGGAATTAACCTATCAGGGAATTTGTTGCAGACTTCGAGAACGTGTTTGGTAGGCATGAAGTATTTTCCTTTGGAAACTAAATCTCGGCTTTCCACGGGCATCACTACTGCCCTATCTATGGTCGTAAAGTCCATATATTCGAGGAGGCATTCAGGCGTAACTTCACCCCACTTCCCCGGGACACTAATCTCCTTGTAGGCGCCAATGTGACCATGCACATCGATAAACACGTCTTTTCCCCCGTTGAATTTGAGAAAGAAGGTATCGATCAGTCTCTTTAAATAACTTTTCCTTCCATTCGCGATAAGCGCTGGATTGGTTGCAGTTGATGGGCTCTTACACCAACTCTTCTTTAGGAGGACGAAACCCGTGGAAAAGAGAAAGTTTCTACTGAACGCTAACCGCTTCCGAGCGTTTCAAAGCAAAATTATAGTCTCAGCGGGTGCTGTGAACCACAAAAATTTTATTCACTACATCTCTTAACAACCGAATGTTAGAGGGAGCTGATATGAGTCTCACATCTAGGGAAAGGATGCTGGCTGCGATCAACTGTGAAGAGGCGGATTACGTGCCCTTCTACCCCAACTTCATAGGACCTTGGACGGAAAAATACTGGAAGAACCAGATTGAACGAAAGATACAGATGCTTGGGATGGGTTTTGACCAGAACTTTCGTATAGGCATACCCCCTTCATTCTTTCCCATCAGCCCAGAAGTGAAGGTTAAACTGTGGAAGGAGACGCCTGCCAACGAGAAGTACCCCATCCTATACAAGGTTTACGAGACGCCAGCAGGAGACCTGAGGCAGGTAGTGGTTAAGACTGAAGACTGGCCCCACGGAGACGACATCCCAGCTCGAAGTGGCTTCATCATAGCCGGCGGCCGCTCAAGAGAATACATAATCAAGGGACCTGAGAACTTAGAGCAGTTCCAATACTTAATGGACAACTATACTCAAGAACGGATCGAAAGATTCCGCAGGGACGCGCAGAGACAGAGAGAGTTAGCTAAAAAATACGGGGCGTTGGTTGATGCGGACGGTGGTCACGGCGGTTCGCTCCTCGCTGCACTGTGCGGGTTACAAAGGGTTGCAGTTTGGATCTTCAAGTCTCCTGGGTTTGTTAAGGAGTTGTTGGAGGTCGTTCACGAATGGGATATGAAACGGATTAGGCTAGCTCTTAGTGAAGATCCCGACTTGGTCTGGCATAGTGGCTGGTATGAAAGCCCTGAATGGTGGACGTTGAAAGGTGTCGAAAAGTTCATTGTGCCGCTTCTTCTAGATGAGATCGAGCTTGTCCACAGTGCCGGAAAGAAGTTTTGCTACCTCACAGAGAAGGGTATCATGCATACCGCTGACATTCTGAAGAAAGTAGGCATAGACATCCTCTGGGGTATAGACCCAATAGCAGAAGGGAAAAGCCCCCAAGAAATGAGAAGCAGGCTAGGATCAGATGTATGCCTGTGGGGAGGAATGAGCGAAGCGGTAACCTTCCAACAGGGCACAGAAGCCGAGATTAGAAAGTCAACTAAAGACGCCATAAAATCTTTCGCTCCCGGAGGCGGACTCATCTTCTCAACAATCGGCTCCATCTTTACGCAAGAAGGCTGGGAGAGGAAGGGACCAATCCTTATCAAGGCATGGCGAAAGTATGGGAAGTACCCTATGAAAGGCTCCTTCCCGAAAGGATTGAAGCGGTGAGTACACCGAGGGATTGAAAATGGCGAGGAAGTGGAAGATCCTAGCTCTCGCATGGGCGTTAATGCTGCTTTACGTACCCCTCTTTTTATATGAGGCTTTTGCTCCAATCTCGACCTATTATCCCTTCGATTTGGAGAGGAGACCTGCGCTAGAGGTGGCTATGGGTCTTGCTTCGAACATTTGGGATAAGCATAACAGGGAACTTGTCCAGAACCCTTACGGGAACCTTGTCGGTTCAATTAAGTATGCTTGCGAGGTCGAGTCCTACCTTGACCTTTACCAGTACACGGGCGAGGTGGGTTGGCTGGAGAAAGCCCTCTTCAGAATCGATCACATAGTCAACTATAGCGATGTGAACGGTGATGGCGTCCCAAGCTGGGGGAACTACAACGAAACCTACGGCACTTTCTTAGAGAACAATCCGGATTGGGGTGCCGAGTTCTCTGTCACAGATGGCCACAACTCCAGAGTCATTCTTGAAACTGCAAAGATCATATTGGAAGATGGGAAGCTACGCGAGAACGCTAAATATCAGTTGAAGGCACAATGTTACATAAAAGTAATTAAGGGCGTGATTGAAGGCTGGCATGAGAACTGGGTTCAAGTCTCCCCTACGGAGGGATACTATCCCTACGACCGCTTTATAGACAACAAAAAAGAGTCATATTCCTACCCAGTAGTGAACGCCTTTGCTGCCATAGGTACGGCTGAAATATTTCTCTCTGACCTGCTCAAAGATAAGACATACCTAGAGAAGCCCAAGATGGTTGCTAACTTCTGGAAGTCGAATTTGGAGCTTGGCGGAGACGGCGCCTACATCTGGAATTACAGTTTTTTCAGACGGAAGGGCGGTCTGCCTCCTTCAAGGGAGGATATAAGCCATGGGCGTACGGATGTTGAATTCGCTGTCGCTGCCTATCTCCATAATGTGACTTTTGATAGGACTGATATGGAACGGTTTGTGAACACTTATAAGAAGAGGATGTGGCGAGGGTATTCAGCCTATCCTCACCTCAACTACGGCGTAGACGGTAGGGAGAAGGGAAGCAAGGGGGATCTGTCTGACGACACCCGCAGCTGGCTTTACCTCTCCGTCGTTGACCCTGAGATATGGTTCTTCCAATACCTGAACTTCAACGATTTAATTTTGCATGGATTTGGAGGGATAAGCATTTTTTGGGGGGTCACTCCGCTTCTGCTTTACTATCCGGGAGACGCTGCCGTCGCCCAGAGCTACATTAGGGGAGGAAGAAAACTCTGCGAGACCCAACATCCTCTAATCTTTCTTGCAAAAGCAAAATTGGACGAAGCAAACCAACTTGCCAATGCAGGGGATGCAAAGGCTGCCCTCAAAAAAGCAATGGAAGGGTTCCGTTTGGCTCTGAAGATGAGCGGCGATGTAAATATCCTATTTTCTTGGCTCATTCTCGCTTCCTTTTCTCTTCTGGTAGCAATAACGGCTCTTCTCATATTAATTAGACGGAATGGAAAACGGTTTTTGAGGGTTGCATCATGGGTGTTCTAGGTGGCTTAGGCCCGGCGCGCGCTTGGTCCGTGTGAGACCCTCAGCTAGACTGGGCCTTAACCTAGCGGCTTCCCAACTGGTCCGTTTGAGACCCCATAGGAGCTTGCCGCCTGTAAGCAAGGCAGGTCATGGTTTGAGGATAGGCGTAAACTGGCTTTCCTTGGTAGCGGCGACCAGAAGGTATTCCCTCTGCCCTTAAGGCTCTGTTGATTTTGGTTGCTATCTCAGCATCTTCAAGGAAAAAGACGACGCCAGACGCAGCTACGCCGGATTCATCCTCTATCTCCCTCATTATTAAGCCGTCTATGTCCTTTATCCCCTTAACGATCCGATAGTAAGGCCGCTTCATAAGTTCAATAATCTTATCAAGCTTTTTGAGTTGTTCCAAGGCTACTGCTCCGGTAAGTTCGTTCATTCGGTAAACCTGTCCTATGAAGGCCTCATCATCGTCTCCCCTGGTCTTTCCTCTGAAGTTTCCGTGGTCTTGGTACCTGACGGCTCTCTCATAGAGCTTATCATCATTAGTCGCTACGACGCCTCCGTCCCCAGTTGTGATCACTTTATGAAGCTGCAGACTGAAGGCACCCACATCGCCAATGGTTCCAGTTCTTTTTCCCTTGTACTTAGTACCTACGGTTTGTGCGCAGTCCTCTATGACTAGTAGGTCGTGTTCCCCAGCGACCTCCATGATTGCATCCATCTTGCTGGGAGCACCTCCGAGGTGAACCGGCATGATAGCCTTTGTATACTTGGTTATCTTCTTCTCTACATCCTCGGGGTCCAGCCCCAAAGAGTAATCGATTTCGCCAAAAATGGGAACGGCTTTCTGGCAGCGACCGACCCTGGGCCGGCTATGAAGGTGTAAGCTGGCACTATAACTTCGTCTCCAGTCCAACTCCTAACGCTACCAGGCCCGTATTCAGGGCCGCGGTTCCAGAGGTTACGGCTTGAGCATGTTTTATTCCCATCAGGTTTTCAAATTCCTTTTCAAACTGGTTTACATCGCCCAAAAATTTCGCGCCGTAGTATCTGAATAGAGACTGGCTCTCTATAACTTCGATAACTGCTCTCTTCTCCTCTTCACCTATCATCGTTGCACCAGGATATTCCGGCGACCCACCCCACTTAGGAGCGCTTGGAAATGGCGTTATTCTAACAGGTGTACCGCCGTCTATTGCTAGCTTTTCAGGCATCCCTTACCACCTAACATCTCATTTCAAGTGAACGAACATATCGCGTACTTTTGTGGTATTTGAGAGGAAGATGGCAAAAAGGGTTCGTCGCAAAAATTTATATAACAACAATCCATAATCATCGCTATTTATAATAGATGTGCAAGTAGTTTTTGGCGTTTCTTGCTGTGTGGCGGTTTCGCGATTTGGGCGTCTAAGGGCCTTTGAGGGCTGGCCCGCTCTTCCCCGCCCATAAAGATGGGCATGCCAAGCAAGGCGGGGAGCATGACATACTTCATCAGACGATTTTCCTGCAGGGGTAGTTGGGGCACTCCCTGCATAGGCAGCCTTCAGGCATGGTTTCCTCCAGCCTTCGAAGCCTCCTCACCATGCGCTCAAGCTGGCGTACCGACAGCCTCTCCTCCTCGATGGTCTTAGCCAGCCTAAGCTGCTGTTGTGGGTCGTCGATTAAGGAGAGGTACTCAGCGTGGGATATGGTTAGGGCGCTGGTTTTCACACATGTGAAACTCAGCCTCTTCCGAACCTTTGGATGTAGCCTATTCAGCACCCTTAATCTCTCGCAGACGTAGCTGCAGCTCTTACCTATCTTCTCAGCGATCTCAACCATGGTCCAACCCTTTTCGATGAGATGCTTGTAGCCCTGGGCCTCGGCGATGGGGTTGATGTGGACGTTGCGTTGGAGGTTCTCCACCAAATTCAATAGGAAGGATTCCTCGTCTGAGACGTGCTTGACGATGGCGGGGATCTTCTCCCAGCCAAGCCTCCTGCAGGCCTCCAATCTATGCAAGCCGAAAACCAGCTCGTAGCCATCGCCTAAGGGCCGAACCGCCACAGGCTGAAGCAGGCCAGCCTCACCAATGGACTTGGCGAGGTCCTCCACCACAGCCTCGTCGAGGTCCCTCAAACGAAACTCGCCAGGCCTAACCCTATCGAGCTCGACCTCCACAATCATAAGCATCAAAACAAAAAAAAACGGTTGAAGATTAACCTTTCGTTTTGACCATGCATCTTGGCCTGGTTCCCTCCCATGTGGGGTTGGGTGGGCAAGGTCTATGAGGGCCAGCGCTCCTAGGGCTGCGTTCACGACGCGGCTTTTCCACATGCCCTTGGAGACCTGGAGGAGCCTCAGGACTGCTGAGGCTATGATGCATGAGGCGAAGACCGCCAGCCTAGCCGCTAGGGTGTGGAGGCACATCCTAGGCAGGAGGCCCTTGGCATCCCTGAAGTAAACCTCTATGGCCCACCTGGCTTTGTACAGGTCTGGGCCTAGGTCCCGTGAGCTGGAGAGGAGATAGGCTATCTCCCTTCCCAGCTTAACCTTGTAAACCCACACATTCCTTCCCCAGAGCTTAACCCTGCCTCTACATCCCAAAGGGGAGCCTTTGAACCTGTATAGGAGCCTGTGCCACCTGGGGTTTCCCCTCACCACGAAGCCCTTGATCGTGCCCTGATCCACGCCTATCCAAAGCTCCTTAAGGCACTCCTTGGATGAGAACTCCGCGTCAGACACGAAGACCCTTCCAGAGCCAGCCCTCTGGAGAAGGTCCTTCAGGAGGTCCTCCTTAAAGTCCAGCATGGACATGGGGGCTAGGTAGCATATGACCCTGCCGCTTGCGGCTGCCAGAACTTTGAAGACGTAGCCTTGTTTGGTTCCCGTTGTTAAGTGAAGTAGCTCCCTTCCCGTGTAATTAAGGTGGATGAAGTCCACTATTAGCAGCCTCTCCTTGACCTTCAGCATGGAGTCCATGACGGAGGATAGGGCATTCCAGACCTCATCACGCCTAAACCGTTGCAGCTTCCTAGTCAAGGTGGTGTGGGCCAGTCCCATGCTCTGGGCTGTGGAGGATGGGCTAGCCTCCGTGCAAAGCATCTGGTGATGAGCCTCCGCCAGCATCCCTGGCCCATAGCAGGTATTCTTGCCCAGCTTCCCCTTCAGCAGCCTGCCGAAGAAGTCCTTGAGACAAGCCTTTATCCGGGTTGACGCCTCCCAAACCTTATCCTTCCACGCCTTGAAAATCATAACTGGCCCCCTCTAAGCGCACAGCCTGGAAGGGAGAAATATCCATCAACTAAAGAAATTTACTTGCACATCTATTGATTTAATGGATATTTCATCTGTAGTTGAGGGTTGAAGAATGCAGTTAATAATGTTTACGAAAAGGTTGAAGGAACTAGGGAATCTCTCGTTGGAGGAAGCGGGGAAATACGTTCGCGAGATGGGTTTCAGCGGAGTGGAGCTGCCAGTACGACGGAAAGGCACCCCTTATGTTCTTCCCGAAGAGGTGAAGGAACGCTTGCCTGAAGCTGTACGTACTCTAGAATCCATAGGGTTGTCTGTACCTATGATAACCATCGACATCACCGACGCCAAAGAGAACTATGCCGACGACGTCTTTCGAACCGCCTCCGAATGCGGAGTGAAACTTTTCAGCCTAGGAGCCTACAGATACCAAGAATTCGGCACTATCAAAAAGAGGATCGGAGAGGCCCGGAGCCAACTTAAAGGAATTGAAGCGTTAGCACGCGAATACGGCGTCACCGCTGTGATACAGACTCATTCAGGCGCTTTCACTGATCCAGGTCACTTGGCCTTAGAAGGCGGCATAGGAGGATGGAAGATGGGCATCGACCTCCTCAAGGACTACACAAAGGTGGTGGCGGTCAAGAACTTCGGCTGGTTCCAAGTGATAGACGAAAAAACCGGCGAGAAGAAATGGGCGGTTCGGAAGATGCCCCTAGAAGACGGCATCGTGCCTTGGCCCAAGGCTCTTGAATACATCAGAAAGATCGGGTTCGACGGATGCTTCTCCTTCTATTCGCCGTATGACAATTTGAGCTTTGAAGAATTGATTGAACAGACAAAGAGGGACCTGAACTACTTCCAAACTATTTCAAAGTGAAACATCACCTTAACACGGATCACAACAGAAATTTTTAAGAACAGGCTTCTTTACATGTGAGCTCATGAGCTCCAAGGAAAGATTGCTTACGGCGATGCGGCGTCCCCACGTGGAGCCGGATACTGTCCCAATATCGCCTAGAATCAATGGACTTTTGTTGAGAGAGTATCTTGGAACTAAAAGTCTTTCTACGGAGATGTGGGTTAAGGCTGCCAAAGAATTCGACTTTGACCTTCATATGAATCCGCATGTATCTCCAGATTACATCTACAATTCCCGCATCCCAATAATGATAAAGGGCATAGGGGTGAAGATCGAAGAGGAGAAGTTTCCCAACTACGTCATTGTTAAGAGGCGGGTTGAAACTCCTAAGGGCGACCTGACTGAGGTTACAAAGATTGGCGCCCCTCACGAGAAAGGCTACTACACGCCAAGCCCCTTGAAGACGGAATACTTCATCAAAGGTCCTGAAGACTTGGAGAAGATAAAGTACATCCTCCCTCAACCTACAAAAGAGAGGTTATCATCCCTGGAGACGATCTGCAAGACCGTTGGAGAAAACGGCATAGTTAGGGCGACGGTGAAGGGACCCATAAGTCACTGGGAAGCCGTTGACATGTACGCGCTGATGAAGGCCTACTACAAGGATAAGAGCTACCTCCTGGAAGTATTGAACCTGTTCTTTGATAACAGTATGACATGGGCGGAAGCTATACTGGAGGAAGTGAATGTTGACGGCATATTTGGTTTGATGTTCTGGGAAGGCATAAGTGCAGGCTGGTCTCCCAGGGTATATCGAGAAATCTTCGCACCTTTGATAAAGAAGCTAGTGAATCTGACCCATAGCTATGGCTTGCTCTATACTCATTATGACGACGGAAAGCTTATGCCTATTCTTCCCATCCTTGTTGAGTGCGATGTGGACGCGGTTGAGACGATGACTCCGTCGCCCATGGGCGATGCGGATCTGGCTAAGGCTAAGCAGCTGTATGGCAAAGACCTCTGCTTGTGTGGCTACATAGACCTCTGGAACATCGTCCACGAAGGCACACCAAAGACGATTGAGAAGGCGGTGAAGGAGGCGATAGAGATAGCTGCGCCTGGAGGAGGCTTCATACTTGGCACAAGTGACTCCATCAGACCCGGCACCCCTCTGGAAAACTTTAAAGCTTATTTTAAAGCTGGAAGAAAGTATGGTAAATATAGGAGTTAGGTGGTTCGCATGAAAGAGTCCGAAATCCTAGATAAGTTGGCTGAACAGATAGTTAACTTTGATGCGGCCGGCGTAAAAAGCAACGTTGAAAAGGCGTTGAAGGCCAATATCCCCCCTATAAGGATAATTATGGATGGTATGAGTAAGGGCATGGAGAAGGTTGGCAGGAAGTACGAAGAAGGCGAATATTTCCTAGCGGAGCTTATCATGGCTGCAGCGGTCTTTCAAGACGGGATGAAGCTTCTGGAGCCTTACCTAGAGGCTGAGAAGATGCAGACCATAGGGAAGGTTGTTATAGGCACCGTTAAGGGAGATGTCCACGACATAGGGAAGAACATCGTAGCTATGATGTTGAGCGTTGCAGGGTTCGAGGTCGTAGACCTCGGTGTCGACGTGGAACCTGAAATGTTCATAGCAAAGGTACGAGAAACCAAGCCAGACATCGTAGCCATGTCTGCTCTCTTGCCAATCACGATGCTGGAGATGAAGACCGTAATTGATGGTTTGAGGGAGGCTGGACTTCGGAACAAAGTTAAAGTGCTTGTAGGCGGCTCGCCCGTAAGCGCAGAGTTTGCAAAGTCCATCAGTGCAGACGCCTACGGTGACAACGCTGTGGAAGGAGCCAAAATCTGTAAACGCTGGGTGAAGAAATCTTAAAGCCTTCATTCTAACAAGATGGCCTTCAGCATCTTATCTCGATCCATTCTATTTCAGAAGTGTTCATATCTTTGCCTCGTCTTATTATATAATTGTAGTTAGAGTGAGGAGGTTTCATAAGTGATTGAGGTTTGTTCGATTCCCTTTGATGAAGATGAAGTCGTAATTTTGCATGGAAAGGATATTCTGGAGTTCTATGCTTTTGTGGCTGAACGGGTCTGGCACCAGCGGCTCATCCTTTCTAAAAGGGGAACTCGGGGTTCGGGACGGCCAAGTAGCCAGCGGCTTCATAGAAACGTCCAAAGTTATACTTGAATCTCCAACGCTACGGGAAAATGAAACATTAACGGAAAAAGCCTACAAATACTTAGACATAGTCAAAGTGGTGATCGACCGTTACCACAAGGCTTGGACGTGGATTTCTGAAAATCAAGGCTACTACTGGGATACACCCCAGGAGAACACGAAAAATAGTAACCCTCTTGGGTGGTGGTTGCCTATTAGGCATCTCTAAATTGGCAGCTCACTACCCCGGCGGAGGAAGGGTTACTGAGACCATATTAAAGGAGGCAGAGAGATTAGTGAAGAGAACCCCGCATCCCATCAAGTATCAGGCTGAACAAGAATTTGAAAAGGCTCATTCAAGATACAGGTTAGGAGATAACATTGGGGCTTTCAAAGCTGCGTATAAGGCAATATCTATAGCAGAAGAGGCGGGAAGAACCGCCAAGCGTTAATTGTTGTTCTAACTTCAGTCTCAATTGATTCGCTATACGTGTTTAGCTTGTGCGAATCAAGAAGCGAGAAACAGGCCGCAAATGGCCTGACGAGGCTAATTTTGGCTTTAATGGAATGTATAACGAGTGAGAGAAAAACTCCGAAATTTGAACTTGTTTCACCGGAAGAGCGATTACGAGCTAAACACATACGATTCACTCTATTTATGAATATGTAATTGACGAAAGGCTTATTACACAAATAATAATGTAGATGAAATGATGGTTGATTTCCATGAAGATCAGTTTCATGAGTCTCAGTCGAGATGTGGCAAAAGTCCTTCGCTGGGTGAATCGCCCTAACGTAGCAGCCTTATGGGATATCATGCACCCCTTCTTTCACGGATAGACTGTAGAAACAACTAGGGAGGCCCTGAAGGCTATGTTAAACATGTCCATGTGCATGATGGCGTGAGGAGTGAAGAATACATGAAAATCGGAGTAGGCATGCGCTATAGTAAGCTGGTTCCTCTCGGCGAGGGTATTGTGCCCCTTAGAGAGATTATGGGAGCCCTTAAGGAAGACGGGTACAAGGGACACCTCTCCTTTGAATACCGCCTCGACCAGGGAGAACCAGAAAAGACATTGCCTAAATACATCTCCACACTAAGGGATGTATAGAGGAACAGTAAGTTTCGGTGAGGAAAGATGGTGGGTTCTGATTCAAAGAATAAACTAGGAACGGTTGCTTTGCAACCTGAAGGAGACGTAGTCGCTGGCAGCTGGGGCACTTGGGATATCGTGTACACTGTTGGTTCTCAAGGCATGGCTATCGGAGGAGGGCTTCGAATCCTCCCTCCGTACGAAGGAATGACCCGCTGGGAGTTAGGCAGAGTTGTCGGCTTCACCTCTAGACCCGGCGCCGGTCTCGCAATAAAGACGGAGAACACTAATCCTATCTCCTATCATTGGCGTCATCCGCCTGTTGTTGAGGTGACTGTGACCGGTTGTCCCTTGAAGCTTGGGGACACGATAACCGTGAGGTTGGGAGAGCGGGGGATGGTTTGGAGTGGTTTCCGTGTGAGAACTCGGGTACCCGATTTCGCCATGGAGAACGCAGAGTTTCATGTATATGTCGACTTTGAAGGAAAGGGCCAAACTACTCGGGAATTGCAAGTCCCTGAGCCCTACATACTCTTAGAAAACGCGCCTAAAGTAAACATTGTTCCCGATAAACCGGCGAAGTTGAAGGTCTGCGCTCGAGCCACGACCGGAAAGGGCACAGTTTTCCCTTTGATGATCTTCGTAGAGGATCAGTATGGAAACGCCGTGTCCAAATATGAAGGAACAGTGAAACTTGAATCAACAGACCCGAAGGCTAAATTGCCCGTCAGCGTCGACTTCCTGCTGGAGGACAACGGAGCAAAGACATTGTCCAACTGTAAGGTTACTCATGGTGAGGTTCACTATATTGCTGCCTACGACTTAAATAACAGCCTCATCGGCAGGAGCAACCCCATATCAGTGGGCTTTGCTAAACCCTATCAAATCTACTTTGGAGACCCTCACGTGATGACTGGGAGGGGAGGAATGGGAAAGAAGGGAGGAAGCCTGCTTGAACAAGTGATGTATATGAAAGGAAACCAGCTAGGCGATACTCATGGTGCTTTTCTCTACGGTAGGAATAAGGTTGGATTGGATTTTGTCTGTGTCACCAACTGTTGTCAAACAGAGGATGTTTGGAAAATCGACCAGGCGGAAGCAGAAGCCTTCAATGAACCCTACAGGTTCGTCACCCTCGTCTCCTTTGAGTTAGGGACAGCGCAGGGTCACAGAAATGTGTACTTCCAACAGTCGCCTCAGCCTTTCTTCTCTGGGAAGACTTTTCAAGAGCTGTTTGATTTCCTAGAAGGCAAGGTAGCGATGACCATTCCTCACCATACCAACACATGCTCCGAATCCGCTCCTGAAGCTTGGAGCGCCTTCGTTTGGGCTACATACAACCCGAAATTTGACAGACTTGTCGAGATCACTCAGCTTCGAGGTCCCTTCGAGACCGACGACAAGCGAGAAGGAGAATACTTTGGTGGATTCGGTTCGTCAGTTCAAGACGCTCTGGCCAGGGGATACAGGGTAGGCTTTGTGGGAGGTAGTGACAACCACCGAGCACAACCCGGTTCCAAGAGGTGCCCCATGGCTGGCTTGGATCCTCGTGACACGCATGTTGGAGGACTAACCGCAGTTATGGCTCCAGAGCTAACTAGAAAAGCCATTTGGGAGGCATTGTGGAACCGTCGGTGCTATGCCACATCAGGCGAGAGGATACTCCTTAAGGTCGACGTCAACGGCCACATGATGGGTGAAGCGGTCAAGATGGCAGAAGGAGAAGAACGGAAAAAGGCTAGAACGATATATGCCAAGGTTGTTGGAACAGACAAAATCAAGGAGATCGATGTGGTTCGCAACAACCTCGACGTTTACACGCATGTTGGCAAAGGCGTAGTGGAGGAGTTCAAGTGGACAGATCGAGCAGGACTGACTGATGGCAGTCCTGCCATTAAAAGCGGTGAACACTCAACCGTATTCTACTATCTACGTGTGATACAGGAAGATGGGGAAAAGGCTTGGTCAAGCCCGATATGGTTCCTATTCTAGGTTGTAAAAGAGAGAGTTTACTGTCTAAGAAGGCGGAGAAAGAGAATTGATTGTTGATGTTCATGCCCACGTTCGTTTTAGCTTTGATGAAGTTGACGAGATGGTTAAAGCGGCGAAGCGCTTTGACATAGAGAAGATCGTTGTTTCTCGTGTGCACTTCTACAAAGAGGACGTGGAAGGGTACTACAGGAACCCTGAACCCGAAATGTTTGTAGAAGGCAACAGGATGGTCTATGAGTGTATGAGGAGATACCCAGGCACAATTTTTGGGCTTGCCTTCGTCAACCCTCTCTACACGGAAGAATCTGTTAAGGAGATAGAGGCATGCGTGAAAGAGCTGGGGATGGTTGGAGTTAAGCTTCATGTCGAATGCCTCGCCACCGACAGTCATGTCTTCCCCATCATAGAGAAATGCATCGAGCTAGACGTACCCATACTACACCACGCCTGGCTTAGGACTGGAGGAAAGAGCAAAAGCATGCCCAATGAATCCACGCCTTTCGAATTGGCCGAGCTTGCAATTAGGTACCCTGACGCAACCTTTCAGATGGCCCATGTAGGAGGAAACTGGGAAGTTGGAATAAAAGCGATAAAAGACTTAGACAACGTCTACGTTGACACTTGTGGAGGCGAGCCAGCACTAGGCGCGGTGGAGATGGCAGTTGAAGAGCTGGGTGCTAAGAGGGTTCTCTTCGGCACCGACGCTCCAGTTCGAATTGTGGAAGCTGAAATTGCAAAGGTTTTGGCAGCTGACATAAGCAGCTACGAAAAGAAATTAATCCTTGGGGATAACGCACGCCGAATCATCAATTTGGGTTGATCTAAATGATAATTGACTCCAATGCGTATTTAGGCGGAGATCCCTTCAGGGAATTGAAATACGGAAACATTAAGGGTCTGTTGAAGCTGTTGGATAGAACAGGGATCGATAAGTCCATAGTCTCATCGATGAAGAGCATATATCACACTAACCACGAAACCGGTAACTTGGAACTTTTCAGTAAGCTCAAAAAATATCCAAATAGATTTGTAGGTTTGGCATGTATAAATCCAACCTTTCCAGGAGCAATCAAGTTTATGCATCTTTGCTATAGCAAATTTGGATTCAGAGGGTTGAAGCTCCATCCAAACTATCATGGGTATAGACTGACAGACGAGGTATCTTTGAAGTTGATTGAAGAATCCGCAAAGCTTGACTGGCCAGTCCATATCCAGATGAGAATGAAAGATGAACGGATGCAACACTTCCTAATGCAGGTCGCCGGAACTCCCGTCAAGGATGTCCTCTCAGTAGCCGAGCTTTTTCCGAAGGTTAAGTTCATCCTCGGCGGGACGAAGCCGAGAGAACTGCCAGAGACTTATAAATATGGCAACGTCTATTTTGAAAACTCTTTTGTATCAGGTCCGCAGAACATCATCAGAGAGATGGTCAAACAGGTCGGAAGTGCAAGGATCCTGTTTGGCACACATATGCCTCTGTTGTATCCGGAAGCAGCGCTACTTATGATAAGGATGGCTGATATAAGCGAAGAAGATAGGAAAAGAATTCTAGGAGAGAACTGCAAGAACATTTACAGTCTCTGAATAATTCTTTGATTGCTTCAATAGATGTGTCTTCGTATATAAGTCAAGTTCTCAGGGCTATCGCAGGCGATTTCTCCTCCATTTATAATTGCTACTCTGTCGCATATAGATTCACATGCTATGCGTAGCGATAAATATGGTTCTCCCCTCTGATTTAGCCAGCTTATCCTTTAATAGATGTCTAAAATCTACGGCGGAAGCTGGGTCTAAACCCACTGTAGGCGTATCTAGAAGAAGCGCACAGTTACGAGCCATACCTGTAGAGAAGCGTTGATACATATCACCAGCCCTATCCATTAAACCTGTAAACTCCAAACGCTTATCGATGCGTTTTCTAGCAAAATCTTTAGGCAACCCGTAGAGTGCGGCGTAGAACTCTAAGTTTTGCCTAGCATTAAGCCTCCAGTCGAAGCCTCTTGGGTCGCCCAAAATAGCTTGAAGACTTCCCAAAACTTTACCAGACATTTTTAACACATCATAGCCATTTACATAGGCTTCTCCACCGTCAGGTAAAACAAGGCGCGCTCTATTGACTTCCTTTGCAATCTTGAGAATATCGTCTTTTGCTCCCTGCATTGTATTAATCGGATGGGCAAAAGCGTGACGTGAGCGCTTCTCCAACAGTTTACATGTCCTCTCACCGATCTGTTTAGCGCGCGCCTGTAAGTCTTAAAGAAGAGATTAAAAAGAGGCATCAAAGCCTGTTCACTGTAAAGGATGGAAAATCCGAACTGAGACCTTGCATCAATATGGACTCGGCTTTTCTACGAAAAGGTTATAAACCATGCCTTTAACAAGAAAAGATAACGTGGTAAATATGCCTGAAAAATTAGCGATAGACGGTGGAAAACCTGTTAGAACAACGCCCTTCCCAACTGCGAAGCGATGGGGTGCGCATCCAGAGTTTCCTGGCGCATCCATAATAGGTAAAGAAGAGGAGAAAGCAGTTGTTGAGGTAATCAGGAGCCAATCTCTGTTCAGATATTACGGTTCTAACCTGTTGAACAAAGTATCGCAGTTTGAAAAAGAATTTGAAAACCTGATGGGAATAAAACATGCTCAAGCCGTAACCTCTGGAACCGCGGCCCTGAATACAGGACTAGCAGCCTTAGGAGTTGGACCTGGAGACGAAGTTATAGTGCCAGCTTACACCTTCGTAGCCTCGCCAGAAGCAGTAGCCGCTCAGAAAGCCATTCCTGTATTCGCTGAAATTGACTACTCGTTGGGATTAGACCCTGAGGACTTAAAGAAGAAAATAACCAAATATACAAAGGCTATCATGCCGGTTCACCTCGGAGGTGCTCCCAGCAAGATGGATACGATCATGGAGATCGCTGAGAACCACGACCTGCTGGTTATAGAGGACTGTGCGCAGGATATAGGGGGTAAGTACAAAGGAAAGAGAGTTGGAACCATAGGCGACGTGGGTGCCTTCAGTCTGCAGCTTCACAAAAACATCACAACCGGAGACGGGGGAATCGTAGCGACTGATGACGATAAGATCTATGAGAGAGTCGCTAGGTACCAAGACCATGGAAACTTTAGAGGAAAGGTCGGGGGTGGAGAAGACGACGAAGCCTTCATAGGGCAGGTTTACCGGATGAACGAACTCACCGGCGCCGTGGCTCTAGAACAACTCAAGAAACTCGATAAGATTATTGAACTTATGAAGCGGCCTTACTTCCGAATTATCAAGGAAATAAAGGACGTTCACGGCTTAAGAATGAGGGAGATAGAGGACGAATCCGGCATATCCGCGTCTGACGTCACCATCTTCGTTGAAGACCCTGACAAAGCAGAGAGGTTCTCCGGTGCCTTGAAGGCGGAGGGGATACCTGTTGGTCTTCGCTATCAAGGAAAGCCTGTTTATGCCCTTCCTCAGATCATGAATATGAGGACGACGACAGATGTTGGCTGTCCATGGAAGTGCCCCTTATACAAGGGGAAAGTGAAGTACAAGATGGGATTGTGCCCCAAAACTGAGGACATTGCCAAACGGACCTTTAATATAGGCATGAACCCTCTCTTCACAGATCAAGACGCTGACGATATAATTCACGCCATCAAGAAGGTTGTTGAAAACCTACTCTAACAGACATCGATAGATTCTCTGTCATTCGCAGCTTCGCTAGACAACTGTTTGAATAAACTTTCGTAGGACAGCAGAGAGACGCGACATCTCGAAGGCCTTGGAGGAGTTTAGCTTCCCCTGAGGTGACATCACGTTCTCAGCGTACTTGTTCACTGCCTCGGAAACTTGTTCAGCTGAGAGGCCGGCGTCCACGTCTAGCCAGTGGTGTAGTCTAGGATCGACAAGCGTGACCGGTAACTCGATGGGAAGCCTCTTTTCGGATGCTTCATCCAAGAGTTCATTACTCTCAGCTTCTAGGAGTCCATACCTGTGGTAGATGGGGTAGAGTCGAAGCCCCTTCATGTCCAGGTCTTTGACTCATCTCTCAAGGTCTTCTCTCCAACCAACGTACTTCGGGTTCAATGTTGCGAACGGTACCAGCCTATCTCTGTAAGGCTCGATCTCTTCAGAGAGCTCCTCATTTCCCTCTTGACAATTCTTATAGAAGATAGCGTTTATCGTTGACACGATGGCCTTGTCGATCCTCCTCCAGATTTTTTATACAAGCAAAATCTTTGCTCTCTGGCCACATGTGAACGCCAAATATAACCATAATCGAAGATTCCTCATCCTTTACACATTGAATTGAGTTTAAAGATGCTTCGATATTTCAATGTGCCTCAAGTTATTATAAAACTATCAAAGCTCTCATTTTTTCCGATGGGCTGCGTATTGATGCCGGTTTGCCCCCAAAATACGTTGAAGCGCTTAACCTCAGAGCCAGAGTGAAGCTTTTCTGGGCCCTTGTAAGGGCAGCCTTAGAGTCTCCAGCGTTGGCAAGTTGAGTTGCTTCGTCCAACTTTGCTTTTGCAAGGAAGATGAGGGGGTGTTGTGTCCCCTCGCTAAGTTTTCTCCCTCCCTTGATCTGGGCGACGGTAGCGTCCTCTGGATAATGAAGCAGAAGCGTCGTGACCCCTCCAAGACGCCTATCCCTCGTTCTATGCAATAATTAATCTCCCCCTCAGTTGCTTCGCGTGGATGATGAAAGCTTAAATAATCAGGGGTTCAATTTTGTTTCGTTGGGCCTATTACTCTATTGGAGGTCTGCTATCTGTCGTGACTGAAGTTAAGGAAGAGGCCTTTGAGATAAGATTCAAGTCCGGAATTTCCCGTAACTCCATAACTGCCATTTTATATTCCCTCTTTGTCTTCACTCCAGCCCTACAGTATATGGAGCTTGTCACGGGACGATCGGATGTCTCTGTGGCCTGGTTCACTCTTATCCTTTGGGTTGAAGTTTTAAGATTAACGGGCGGGTACCTCTCTAAACAAGAGGCACTTCTGATCTTCCTGCTGGCCGGAGCCTACTCAGGACCTTTAGACTTGATTTATCGTGCATGGTTCGTCCATTCGGATATAGCCGCAAAATTCGGTCTCACCGAGTTGATCCCTACTTGGTGGGCCCCTTCTGTGTACTCGGGAGCCTACGAGTCCCGAAACCTCTTTCATCTTGGTTTTATGCCTTCCTACATACTTAGGTTCATAACGATTCCCGTAAGTATCCTTATGAGCCTGTCTCTGGGCGTCTTTGCCAAAGAGATCTTCATAGAAGTTGAAGACCTTCCCTTTCCTATGCAAGAGATTTCAGGCCGAGCTGTCTTAACCCTCACCGAGGCTGATGAGCGAAGAACAAATCGCCTCTTCATATTCATCTTCATGGGCTTTTGGTATGGATTCGTCGTTTACGCGTTGCCTAATATACTCACAGCGTGGACTGGAAGACCTGTGAGTATCATTCCTATTCCTTGGTTTGACATGACGTTTCAAGGTGAACGAGCGGGGTTAAGCGGAGCCATCCTGGGAATAGCCACTACCCTTTCGCCGTACGCCCTTGCCTTCATCCTTCCATCTAAAACTCTCCTGTCAATGGTCGTTGGAGCTCTGGCTATCTCCCTTTTTGGAAACTGGATCTGGGTTAGAAACAGCTATCAACCAGTATGGTGGTACACCGGCATGAAAATAGATATGATCCTTCAACGTTCAACCATGTACGTTTGGGCTGCTCCTCTGATGGGATTTTCCATAGCCGTCGGGCTCATGCCGCTGGCCAGAAACCCTAAGGTGGTGCCAAGAGCGATAAAGAGCATGATCCTATTCGAGAAAGGCACAGCGAGGGAAGGAAAAACTGAACCCTTCAACTTTTACACTTACTTCTTGGTCCCCTACGCAGCCACCACCATCGCTGGGATCTTGTACTTCGCGATTCTTTCCCCTAACTTCTTCACTGGATACTTCTACTTCATAGTTCCTTTCGTCATTTTCTTACCGTTGATCTTTACGTTGATTGAAGGGAGAATGATAGGTGAAACAGGGGTGGAAGTCGTCGAGCAGGGAAGAATAACCAACGCCTTCTACTTGGCTACGGGTTATCCAGGTGTCGACATGTGGTATGTACCCAACATGTGGAACACTGTAGGAACAAGCTGGCTGAGACATTTCAAACTATTCCAGTTGTGTGACCTCAGTTTCAAAAGCTACCTTACGTTATATATACTACTCATACCTTTAGGTTGGGCAGCCGCCTTCCTATTCGCCCAGATCTTCTGGAACCTAGCCCCAATTCCCTCAGGCACCTACACCGGTGCAGCTATCTTCTGGCCGCTCTCAGCCGTCAACCAGGCTGTGATAATCCGAGGCCCGCAACTAGGCCTCTTTAAGATTGAATGGTTGTTGATTGGTGTCGTTGTCGGCGTAGCTTTGGACCTCGTATCCGCCAGGGTGGGCGTAATATCTGCCATCGGCGTAGCTGCTGGTGCTTCCTCGTCAACGCCTTTCGCTCTCGCTTGGCTTCTAGGGTACATAATCGCTATGGTTGTCAGGAAAGTCTTTGGTGAAGTTTGGTTCCAAGAAAACAGGCGATTAATAGCCGCCGGCCTGATCGTAGGTCAAAGCATTGCTATAGCCACCTCGGTGGGTTTAGCTCTCATTATTAGTGCCCTCTGGACTAGACCATTCTAAGTCACTGCCAGTTTCACGGGGAACGCAAAGACATGGAAAAAGCAGAGGTTAAACATCCCGTATACGGAGCTGAAACATTAGATCTGCGCTTCGTACCTGTTGGAACGCCATCACCTTTGGAGACTGCAGAGATGTCTGATCAGGGAATTGAGGCTTTGATTCTTGAACAGTCGCCCCTATATTATGTTCCATGCCCAAACTGTGAAAATAACACTCATGAAGGAAATCGCGGTTACTTCCTTTGGACCATTGACCAGCCAGACCGGATCATCTGCCAATACTGTGGAATGGTTTTCCCCAACGAGAAATATCCTATGGATAAAACCTTCAGTCTAACCGATCCCACTGGCAAAACCCAAATTTACAAATATTACCAAAGTCCAGATGGAAAGGTGTGCTTCCTCGATGCGGTAGTTAGGAATCTTGCGTATTCATACCTTCGCAATCAAGCAACACTCCTATCCAAGGTATATTACTCTACAAGAAGGGCTTTATACGCCCACAAGGCGGCCGTCATCATAAAACGATTTGGTGAGGTCTACCCCCACTTATGTGTTACAAGTTTCGAGTACAGCACAGACAAAAGCCAAGGAGGTCTTGCTCCTAAAGGATCCAATAACTTCTTCCACTCTAAACCACCTTACCCAGAAGGCTCAAGCAGACTATCCCAAACAAGGCATGGGCGGTATGACGAGATCCCCATCGACCTGATTATGGCTTATGACCTGATTTACAATTCGGGCGAGTTGGAGAAGCTTGGGGACAACGTTAAGGATGATATAGAAAAGAACTTATTCTATCCCAGTGTGGAGTATGTAAGAAGCTTTCTGGACAAGTCCTTAACCAATATGACAGGCAGAACAATCATGGGGCTCATCGCAGCAGGCCGCGTATTGGGAGAACCCCGCTGGGTGCACGAAGCCATTCACCTTTTTAGACGAATCACTCGGGAGAAGTTTTTTTCCGACGGAATGTGGGGCCAAGGCACTATCAGCTACCATAACTTTATAACTAATTCGCTGCAATGGGCTGTGGATGCGTGTAAAGGCTACTCCGACCCTCCAGGATACGTTGACAGGCTAACCGGCGAACACTTCAAAGACTGGGACCTAAGCCAAGAAGAAAAAGCCTTCTTTGCCAAAGCCCAGAACGCGGTTAAAGCCTATCGATACCCGAACGGACTAGCCACCTCAGTGCACGATACTCACCCAAATACACCAATTCAAGGCGAATATGAATCCGCAGCCATTATTAATACCCCTTCTCGTTTACTGCCAGATACGGGTCACTGTGTCTTGGCCTACGGTAGAGGAGAGAGGCAGTTGCAGGCTCACCTCCACTTCTGCACGGTTCAAGATGGACACCACCATTTCGATGCGCTGAACCTGTCACTCTTCGCTAAAGGAAGAGTGTTATTGCCCGATCTAGGTTATACTTTCACGGTTCATCGTCCATGGGCTAC
>Ga0315306_10000347_pt1 | contig 22136 bp, 20 predicted proteins | sample TDP1_MG_FD_203803 | JGI IMG/M metagenome (GOLD analysis project Ga0315306, IMG submission 203803) | Freshwater sediment microbial communities from Lake Towuti, South Sulawesi, Indonesia - TDP1 | ecosystem: Environmental > Aquatic > Freshwater > Lake > Sediment | place: Indonesia: South Sulawesi... | reverse complement strand
CCCATCTTCAGAACCCACAATCTGGAAAACGTTAAGCCTGACGATCCCTTGGAGAAGTTCCTTCCACCCGATCCGAGGGTCATGATAGACCCTAGAGAGATTCTGAGCCCTGACAAGGTTGTTAACGAAATCAGGATTAACAAGTGCTTCCTTCTTCAGAGGGACTTGACAGACAAGATGGTTGCAAGGTCTCTAGATCCGAATGAGGCGGTTGAAATTCTGAGGAAGGCACCTGAGCAGTTCTACAACAACTACTTGACAATCTACACCGACAGAAAGATACAGAAGAGAGCAGAGTTGTTCAGAAGGCTGTTTGAGATAGCTGAACCCTACCTGATAAACATCGTCGCCAAAGTGGAGACGGTCAGAAACATCATCATAAAAATAACAAAGAGTTAAAGCCTATCCTTTCCTGAATGGACTCATTCATTTCCATTGTAGCGCCCAGCATAATTTATGCGTTATTGCCCATGTTCTGGCAGCAATACTTAAGTCGGACAAGAGCCAACGGATAGGTAGGAAGATGAGATCTCTTAGAGTTGTGCTTTTCTCAATTGCTTACTTCATGCTTTTTGTTAGTTACATTGCGTTTCTGATGTTGCAGACACTAGCCTCCTCAGAACCTGATGCTTTAATTTGGTATTTTACTGAGTATTCACTTGGCCAATTGATAGCGTTATTTCTGGTGAACATTGGGCGTAGTCCAATGATGATTCTTAGCTTATTGCCTATGCTCGGCCTTGCCTTGCTCTTCGGCTTCTTGACTGAACTGCTGTTCAGTTGGTTGAGAATATCTTTCGTCAAGCTACTGCGTTTGGTTTCAGAAAGGACTACTATTCAGTAGGAGTAAACTGGAAACTGTGATAATTGATAGTCACTTGCACTTGCCTGGTTTAAAAAAGGGAGGAAGTTTCAAGGACTCAAAAAGAATGCTCCTTGAAGACCTCAAGAGAAACGGAGTAGATTATGCTGTTTTAATTCCGGACAATGTTCCAGAATCAGACGTCGGGGATTTGGACACAGTCATTGAACTGGCACGAGAAGAACCGCGACTGTTCCCGATGGGAACGCTAAACATTCTGAAAGACAAAGAATCCATTTTAGATAAGCTAGACTGGTTATTCGAGAGTGAGAGAATCGTTGGGATAAAACTCTTCCCAGGACATGATCCAATCTATCCAACTGACAGAAGACTCGTCCCAGTTTATGAATTGTGCATCAAACATGATCTTCCCGTAATGATTCATACAGGTTGGAATCCCAACAATCCGAAAGCCGCAAAATACAACGACCCTAAGTACATTGTCAAGATTGCTAAGATTTATTACAAACTAAAAATTGTTATCTCACACTATTTTTGGCCAGAAGTTGAATACTGCCACGAAGTCACTAGGGCTTTTCATAACATCTACTTCGACACTTCAGGATTGGCTGATGAAGAGGTAATAAGGCAGACTGGATTCCAAAGGATACATAAGGTTCTCACCGAGACCTTTAGAGAACGGCCAGATAATGTGTTGTTTGGGACTGATTACGCCGCATGCGATATAGGAAAGCATATCGAATTGGTCAACTCTTTGAAAATCAGCAACGCTGACAAAGAAAGAATTTTCTGGAAAAATGCACTGCGACTGTTCAGATTGAGACTTGTATAGGAAAGGAAAAGATTCCATAAAAAGCTTCCCGAAGCATGTAAGAATTGCCAGAACAGTTTTCCTAGAAATCCGTGTTATCTATCTTTTGGTGGCTCATGTAGGGGTATCGATTCGATGTCGATCTTGCTTATCCGGGCATAGAGAGCTCCCTAACTTCCGGCCTTGGCTTTTCTGCTGGAAATTTGTAAAATGAGGGTTACAGCTACTATCATTATTCCCAGCCAAAGGGCGAGATCCATGAAGAGGGCTTGGAGGTTGACCCTCCAGAGATCTACAGGCCCTGCTATCGTGTTCAAGGTATGCGTCGCCCAGACGAAGGGGAAGCCGTAGTTTACATGGACAAAGTCAGGCCAATTGTACATAATCCCCCATGTGACAGCCAGAATCGTCAAAACTGTCCAGATCACTAGGTATGACACCGTCAACGCGTTCAAAGCCACCTTAATTCCGAACTTCATACTATCACCTTATGATACGGAAGCTCCTTGGATGATTTATTTCTAGAGTTTAGAACACGAAGAACCATGATATTGACTAATCAAATCAGAGGTCATAGGCTCATTCCCATTCGATTGTTGCCGGCGGCTTATGCGTAACATCGTACACCACTCTAGTCACAGCTGGCAGCTCGTTGGTTATCCGGGTCGAGATTCGCTCCAACACACTGTAGGGGACCTTGGCGAAGCTGGCAGTCATGGCTTCACGGCTTTCCACAAGCCTAACCGCCACAACGTATCCGTAGGCTCTGGAGTCGCCTTTGACGCCCGTGCTCTTGGTGTCGGTCAAAACCGCAAAGTACTGCCATAACCCGTCCTTGAAGCCGCTCTTCTCAATTTCCTCGGAAACTATCTTGTCCGCCTTTCTAACAAGCTCAACCTTCTCGGGAGTTACTTCCCCAACTATGCGCACGGCTAAGCCTGGCCCTGGAAAAGGCTGTCTCCAAACGATCTCGTCAGGCAACCCCAACTCCTTGGCCAGCTTTCTAACCTCATCTTTGTAGAGGTCTTTCAGCGGTTCGATGACGGCCTTGAACTCGATCTTCGTTGGAAGCCCCGCAACATTATGGTGGGTCTTAATCTTGTCAGAATGCTTCCGAAACCCTGACTCTATCCTGTCGGGATAAATCGTTCCCTGAATGAGGTATTCGGCACCGATCTTTCTCGCTACCTTCTCAAAGACCCTAACGAATTCTCTTCCAATGATCCTCCTTTTCTTCTCTGGCTCAATGATGTCCTTCATTTTCCTGAAGAACCGTTTCCTCGCGTCGACGACTTTAACCTTTACGCCTAACCTTTCAAAAGTTGCTTTGACAAATTCGGGTTCCTTTTCCCTCATGAAGCCGTGATTGACGAAGACTGCCGTCAATTTCCCGCCTAGTGCCTTCGCCGCTATGATAGCAGCGGTGCTTGAGTCTATCCCGCCGCTTAGGGCGATTATGGCTTTCCCGTTCCCCACCTTCTCCTTTACCTCGCGAACCTGTTCGTCTATAAACGAAAACGGCCTCCAAAGTGGCTGGCACTTACATACATCGAAGACGAAGTTCCTCAGCATTCTCTCCCCATGTTTAGTATGCACAACTTCTGGATGCCACTGCAACCCGTAGACCTTCTTTTCCCGGTGGAAGTAGGCGGCGAACGGACAGTTTTCAGTGTAAGCTAAGACCTCAAACCCCTTAGGAAGGCTTTGCACAGTATCGCCGTGACTCATCCACACCTCCTCAACCCGGTCCAAACCCTTCAAAACCTCTATAGGTTTGCCTATGGTTACGATGGTCGTACCGTACTCCTGTCTTATTCCGCGCTCGACCTTTCCACCGAGAAGATGAGCCACAAGTTGGTGACCATAGCATAGCCCAAGCACGGGAAACCCAAGATCGAGAATTCCAAGTTCGATCTTCGGCGCGTCTCGCTCGTAAACGCTTGAAGGTCCGCCCGAAAGGATCAGGCCCTTGACGTTAAATCGTGCGTCCATCTTCTTAATTTCGTTTGGAGAGACATCGAAGGGAACTATTTCGGAATAGACATTGAACTCTCTAACCCGTCTCGCAATTAAGTGGCAGTATTGCCCGCCAAAGTCGAGTACCAAAATTGTGTCAAGCCTACCAGTCAAGAACTTTTCACCTCTTCATCTCTTCTCTTGACTTAAACTTGGGCTTCCGTCTGAGGCAGCTGTAGTCACCAGTCGTACAGGAAAGGCAAAGTTGACACTTTGGTATACCTATGCCTTTACTAAGGGTTTCGATGTCGTTGTAGCCTAGGAAAGAGACGCCGATATCTTCCGCAATCCTCCTATTAATCTCGTCTAGATCTTTCAATCCTCTGCAAATCCTATATGCAAGAAGCTCTTCCTGCGTTGGAAAGTCTATGCCAGCATAGCACGGATACATTATAGGCGGGAATGTAAGGAGCAGAGAAACATCCTTTGCGTCACTGAGTTTCTTCCCGATGATGATCTTGGAGCTCGTACCCCTGACTATACTGTCATCTATAAGAATCACTCTCCTACAGGCGACGGCATCTTTTATAGCCGTTATGTTGGAGACTACGTCTTCACGTTTCTTAGGCTCGATGAAGCTTCTCCAGCTGCCCTTCCTCCTGTAGCGATCTTTCATCAAACCCTCCTCAAAGGGGATCCCCGATCTGTCAGAATAACCCAAAGCCGCAGGCCTAGCTGAGTCAGGAACGGGCACCACGATATCGCCGTCGAGGGGATATCTCTCAGCCAAGAGTCGGCCAATATTCTTCCTCGCAGAGTACACGCTGACCCCTTCTATGTGAGAGCTTGGGTGAGCAAAATAAGTATATTCAAACGGACAGTGAGCATGCTCTTCCTGAGTGGAAAAACTTTCCTCTGTAAGCCCTTCTCTGCTCACTCTTATGACCTCGCCAGGATGGACATCTCTTATAAGACGCGCGCCGAGAGCATCTAGGGCACAGCTCTCTGAGGCTATGACGTATGAGCTGGTCTTCTCATGCCAGCCGAGACAAAGCGGTCTAAACCCCTTCTCATCTCTGGCACCAATAAGTTCTCCGTTAGCCGTCAATATGACCGTCGAGAAGGAACCGTTCAGATAAGGGTTTAAGGCGTTAAATGCGTCAACCCAACTCTTTCCTCTTTTTAGGTTCTTGTAGAGGCCAGCCCCCATCAGTTCAGTATCCGTCACTCCACTTGTAGAAGAAAAGCCCTCTTCCCTCAAGCCATCAATGAGGAGCTCCTGTTCGAGGGTTCCGTTGTGCGCTATGCTGAAACTATACTTGCATGTTGAGTTGCCAATATCCAGAGGATGCGCATTTCTGATGGTGGACTTTGCAGTTGTTGAATATCTCACGTGTCCTATTCCGACGTTGCCGTCGAGTTTGCGGATGCCGCTGAACTCTCTTTCGGTAGTATGGGTGACGACCCCTAGCCGCTTATGGGTCGGATGGCCGGCGACGGCTATCCCCCATGCCTCTTGTCCTCTGTGTTGAAGAGACTCTAGACCAACAAGAATCAAGGAGACTACGTTGTGTCCTTCAAGTGAGAATATTCCGATTAACCCGCAGTGTTCGCGCAAATCGATCACTAAGATATTTAAAAAATAAAGATATATAAAAATTATTTTTACATAAAAATGTTAAATAGTAACAAATCCAAGCGATGAAGAACAGATACCCGCAAACATGAACAGAGGAGCAATCATCAACGCTTTAATATATCTGGCAATCTTCTCCGGAGAACGAGAGCTGTTGGGATCCCCACAAATCCTCCAACGACGATTTGGGCTATATTTCCAGGAACCTCTGCCAGTGCCCCGCCAAGTCCCCATTGAAGCGGATACAGCTCTACTAGGAAATAGCCAATCACCATCTCACTCCCAGCTATAGCCACTGCCAGCATATCTCGACGCACATCTTTTCTGTTTGTAATTAGGCTTGCGAGGAAACCTTCCAACCCTTTGACTACCAAAGTGGGAATGGCAAACACAGGAAACCCGATAATATCCGCGATGGCTGAGCCTACCCCTCCCGCAATGCCGCCTATGACGGGATTGAAGGTGAGTGCGCATATGAAAATCACCGCATCTCCAACATTGAAGTACCCGCCCATGGGGTTGGGTATCCTGATTATCATAGTTCCCACCGTAACCAGAGCCGTCATGACCGATATCAGGGAGAGCTGAATCAAGGCATTTTCTTTCTTGGTCATATTCTAAGTCACCCACATAGTATAGTTACAACTATACTATTCAAAAATCTTGCGGTCTCAAAGCAGTATTTTCAGCTCATCTATGGCGCGTAGAACCCTTCTGCCACGTTCTACGGTTCTGTAATAATTCCGCCCTCCTTTTCTATATGAGGTCACCAATCCTCTCTTGGAGAGGTCGTTCAAATGTTGGTAGATGGCAGCTCGAGTCATGCTCTTTCCAAGCTGCTTCCACAACTCATAACCGTAGGCGTCTCTCTTGTCTATAACGCGGAGCAGCTTCTCCTTTGTGCTGAATTCGGCTCCCACAATGGCAGTCTTCCGTCTTTTGGAAAGTGCCTGTAGAACGTCTGTTGCTTTCAGTCCGCTACCCGTAATCAGACAGACAACAGCTTCATCTTTGTCGATGACCGATTCCTGTCTAAGCCTCTTCAAAGCCGCTATTGTCCCTGAACTCGCAGGTTCAGCGAAAAGTCCCTCTAGTTTCGCTATCTCCTGCTCGGCCGAAAAGATTTCTTGGTCCGAGATTGAGACCGCCAAACCTTCCGACTTCCTTATGGCTGTCAAAGCTAATTCCTTCTGAAGAGGTTTCGTGACAAGTATTCCGATCGCATGGGTTGAGTGCTTCGTTGGTCTTTTTTGGATTCCCAGATAGGCGTCCACTATTGGTGAGCATCCTTCAGCTTGGACTCCTACGATTCGGGGCACCTTGTCAATCTTACCGAGCTCAAAAAGTTCCGTGAAGCCCTTCCAGGCTGAGTACACTATTCCGCCGCTTCCTGTGGATATTATGAACCAATCTGGAACGCCAAGTTGCTCAGCTACTTCGAAAGCAATTGTCTTCTGGGCTTCTGTCACCAGAGGGTTCAATTCTGGAGTCGCCTGGTACCAGCCCGTCTCTTCAACAAGTCTCTCAGCACGTTTAATTGCCCTGTCCACGGTTTCGCCGTGTTCCTCGATGGCCGCGTCGTAGACGAGCATCTGAGCCAGCTTCCCCATATCCACGAGCTTCGGAATAATTAGGTGGCAGCTGATCCCGTACTTGGCGCAGTAGGCGGACAGAGAGGCGCCCATATTGCCGTTGGTTGCGCATACAGCAGCAGTGAAGCCTAAATCCAAAATATTGGAGACTATGAGTGCCGCGCTTCTGTCCCTGAAAGAGTTTGTCGGGTTTCGGGTCTCATCCTTCAGATAGAGCTCGGTTAAACCCATCCGCTGGGCCAGACGTTTAGCCCTGTAAAGCGGGGTTCCGCCCTCCTGCATTGTTACCGGATTCCTAACTTCAGGAAGAAGACTCCGATATCTCCAGAAGGTGAAGTCACCCACAAAGCCCGTGTCTTTCATTTTCTCATACTCAGCCTTATACTCAAGCAGGCTACCGCATCCGGGGCATCTAAACTGCGGCGGGAAGGGCTCAATGACCTTTCCGCAACCAATACATCGGAGGATACTCATCATTTTTCCTCTCGCGAGTGGCTAATTTGTTTTCGCCTTCTCCAAACGATGAACAGCCTAAGGGCATAGACAATTGCAGCTCCAAAGAAACACCAAACCAAGACCGTGTGCAACCACAATCCCGCGAATTCGGTACGGTCTAACAAAGGATTGGCTTCCAGCGGATAGAAGGGTCGGATGTCCCAGTGCATCCGTGAATCAAGGAGTATGTGAAGATAAACTCCTAACAGAGAGGCGAATAAGATACTTTTGAACGACGTTTTCTGCTCAAGCCCGAGAAAGGACAATACATGCGAAAAGGCTCCCCTTACCTTGTTCATTATTATGGCAAGCAGGAGGGCAACGATCGTTCCGCCTGCAAGAGAGTGAAAGAAACCGTGGAGCGGATAATCTAGATCAAAGGTGAGAACGAAGATCGGTTCTATGTCAAGAATAACGTTTGCAACCAAAAATGTTGGCAAATCGATGTAGCTAAGGAGTAACAGCCCAACCAGCAACGCTGGACCAAGATGGAATGGAGTCAAGGGCATACAGTAGAATCTGGCGATCGTCACTAAAATCGTTATTGGGTGATTTCACTCTGGGAACAGAGGTTTGAACCCTTGTTGCCTTGCGTACTGTATTATTCGTCTCCGCTCTTTTTCGTCGACCTTTCGGAACTTTTCTCCAGCCTCTAGCAAAGAGGGCCAAAGCCTTATGTCACATGGCATCGAGTATGTGGTGACACCGTCTTGTGAAAGGGCGAACCTTATAGCTGTCTCAATTTCCTTAGCATCATCCAAAGGTTCATACCAAGTATTATATCGTTTCTCGCCAGTCCATCTACGCTTCGAGATAGCTTTGATGGCGATGACACCTACATCTCTGTCTTCTGCCGTCTTAAGGAGTGGCCTAAAATCGTTCACTGGACTAGGGAAAGCCATGCTCGCAATATTAATTGGAGCTAGCACCGTTTCGAAGTCGAAAAGCTCCAAAGCTTTAGCCAGCACCCTCATGTCTTCGTGGCCGGTTATTCCGATATGCCCTATCAGATCAGTTTCTTTCGCTTCCTTGAAGGCTTCCATTGCGCCCCCCTTGCCCAGTATCTGTTTAAGCTCCGCCAACGTTGCTACTGCGTGAAACTGGTAGACATCGAAGTGGTCAGTTCCAAGCCTCTCAAGCGATCGATTGAGCTCCTCCCAAGCCTCTTTCTTCGTTCTCGTCAGCGTCTTCTCGGTTATGAAGAAGCGGTCCCTATATTTCTCAATCCACGGTCTGAGTCTCGCTTCGGCTTCACCATAACTCGGTGCAACATCAATCGTGTTGATGCCATGTTCCATGACAAGTTTGACAGCCTCATCCGCTTCCTCTTGGCTTACATATCCCGGCCCACAACCTCCCATCGTGAGGATGGTTGCCTGGTGTTCGGTTCTGCCTAAGCGTCGTTTCTCCATAAACACCACCAAAGACCTGAGCGTCCCGGCAAGATAAAAACTTTCTATAATATAAGCAGTAAGTCGTCTGCATGTTCGCTTTAATCGTGACGGTAATGCTTTAAATCATGTTCGGCGATAATTACCAAGGGTCTGATTGAAGCTTACGGAGTTAACTAACGTGAAGAGGCTCTGTTATTACCTTGAATGTATTGACTGTGGCGCTGAGTACAGCTCCCTTGAAGTCGTCTACACCTGCCGCAAATGTGAGGGCCTACTGTCAGTTGAATACGACAAGTCCGAGATTCCGTCCGGCCTCGACAAGACCTGGGGAAGACGGAGCCTGTCAGTTTGGCGATACCTTGAGTTGCTGCCAGTCGAGGACAAAGAGAAGATAGTGAGCATAGGAGAAGGTGGCACAAGCCTAAACAGATGCCAGAAGCTCTCGGAGATACTAGGCCTGAAAGAACTCTACGTCAAAAATGAGGGAGAGAACCCTACAGGCTCCTTCAAAGACCGAGGCATGACTGTGGGAGTAACCAAGGCTTTGGAGCTCGGGATGAACCGTGTTGCCTGTGCTTCAACGGGCAACACCTCCGCATCACTAGCCGCTTATGCAGCCAAAGCTGGGCTTGAATGCATCGTTCTGATCCCCTCTGGAAAGGTTGCGTTCGGAAAACTAACACAGGCCATAATCCATGGAGCAAGAGTCATACAGATCCGAGGCAACTTCGATGAAGCCCTAAAGATTGTGCGCGAGATATGCTTAACACATAAAGTCTACCTGCTCAATTCTCTGAACCCATACCGGCTGGAAGGACAGAAGACTACTGCATTCGAGATTAGGGATCAACTCAGCCGAGGGGTGCCTGATAAAATATTGGTGCCAGTCGGCAATGCTGGGAACATAAGCGCCATATGGAAGGGCTTCAAAGAACTTTACGAGCTGGGCTTGAGCGAGAGTCTTCCAGAAATGGTTGGTATCCAAGCCGAAGGAGCCGCTCCCATAGCAAATTCTATAAAACAAGGTCTAGAAACAGTCATGTTTGTAGAGAAACCAGAAACCTTAGCGACAGCCATAAGAATTGGGTCACCGGTAAACTGGAAGAAGGCGGTCAGAGCTATCGAGGACTCAGGTGGACTCGTTGAAACGGTCTCCGACAACGAAATCCTTGAGGCTCAAAGGCTTCTGGCCCAGTGTGAAGGCTTGTTCGTAGAGCTGGCAAGCGCAGCCTCGGTCGCAGGATTAAAGAAACTTGTCAGTATGGGTCTTATTGACAAGGAGGAGAGGGTTGTCTGCATAGCAACTGGTCATGGGTTGAAAGACCCTGATGTCGTTCTGAGACAGTGTCCCAAACCTGTTGAGACTGAAGCCACAGTAGACTCAGTTGCCCGGATATTATCATCTCGTGAAAAGCCAGTTGTCCTAGTGTCAGTTTCCTAGATTCTTGTAGGTTTGGAAGAGCGGCCTTTCATCCTTCCTCGAAGTACAGTGAGAACATCGTTTAGCACGGCTGAGACCGTCTCCTTTCCAGCACCGTACCCAACCAAGGTCAACTCTCTAGCAAGGTCTGTCTCTAAGTGAACCGCGTTCAGGGTGCCGTGGACGCATAAGGGGTGGTTTACCGGGACAAGTTTCGGGGCAACTTCGAGGTCTTTATCGATTGTTCCGACTAGCTTTGTTGCATAGTTGGACTTCTTGGCTAGGCTTACGGCTTCCTGCGTGACTCCACGGATCCCGACTCTCTCCACGTCTTCAAACTTTACCTCTCGTTTCATTATTGCGTTTGCCAATATGGTGACTTTGCAGGCTGCGTCTATACCGTCTACGTCGTACGAAGGATCCCTTTCCGTGATTCCCCTTTCTTGTGCTTCTTTTAGAGCCAGCTCAAAGCTTGTCTCCTCGAAGTACATCTTGGATAGTATGTAGTTGGTTGTGCCATTTAGTATTCCAGAGATTCTCTGGACTCTGTCGCCTCGAAGGCATTCACGGACCAACGAGAATATTGGCACCGCCCCAGCTACTGTGGCCTCGTAAAGGAATTCACAACCATTCTTCTTGGCGAGTGTATCAAGTTCGCTGAAGGCTACAACGAGTGGACCCTTGTTCGGGGTCACCACATGCATACCTTTGCTAAGCGCACGTCTCATGAAGGTCAGACCGGGTTCACCATCCTTGATGTTTGTCGGCGTCGCCTCCACCAGCAAATCTGCGTTGCTCTTTTCGATAAGTTCAGCTGTGGAGCCTCCGGTTTGGTAGCTTCTAGGATACTTGGACAACTCGCCTATGCTAAGAAGCCTCTCCAGGTTCAATCCTTCCCTTTTGTATAGGTATCCCCTGCTGTTCGAGACTCCTATGACCTTGAAGTCTTTGTCTATCTCCTTTATGAGAGTTGATTTGTTGTGAAATGTCTTGATGAGGTTTCTTCCGATGAAGCCGAACCCGGCAACTAGAACATTCATTTTTCGTACCCCTTTCATATAGAGGATATCAGGATCGCGTTCTCTTCTTTCGACACCCTCCGCAGCTCGTCCAAAGCCTCATCGACCAAGTCGGTTGGGATCTCGAGTTCCAGCTTCACACAGGCCTCCTTAGATGTTGGCGCAGAAACCTCGAAGCCTATAATCCTTACGTCCTTAACTCTGGTCTCGATGAGCCTTTTCAAATCCATCCTGCCGATAAGAATAAGTGTCAGCCTTGTTGTCTCTACGACCTCTTCAGACTTGACTATTGACACACCCAGGCTTTTCAGGTCGCTTACCGTCCTCTTCAGGTTCTGTTTTGATGGGAAATCGACGACGAGGCTGACGGGAACATAGCCTTCAGCCGGTTTCTCCCGTTCGTGGATGATGGATATTATGTTACCTCCGTTCTTGGCGATAGGTTCCAAGGCTCTAACCAGCTGCCCAGGCCTGTCCACCAAGGCAAGAGTTAGATCGAACTTCAAGAGAAGCCCACCCCTAGTTCCACGTTATTCTAATGTTTGTTGCTTAAAAGCCTGAGTTACGGGTTTTTCATGGTTCCGCCTTTGTCAGCCGACTGCACAAACGACCAGTATCTTCGCAGATAGCCCTTGAGGACTTTTGGGGGTTTAGGTTTCCAGTTGTCGAGACGACGCCGCAATTCGTCCTCGCTTAGCTTGACGTCCAGCCTTCTCCCGGGAACATTGATCTCGATAATATCGCCATCTTTTACAGCTGCTATAGGCCCGCCCTCAGCCGCTTCTGGAGAGACGTGCCCTATGCACGGTCCAATGGTTGCACCGGAGAATCTTCCATCCGTTATGAATGCTACAGATTCACTTAGACCCAAGCCTACTATGGCGGCTGTTGGGGAGAGCATCTCCCTCATCCCGGGTCCGCCTTTTGGGCCTTCATAACGGATAACCAAAATGTCGCCTTTCCCGATTTTGTTGTTCAGAATCGCCTTCATAGCCTCTTCTTCAGAGTCAAAGACCTTGGCTTGACCCTTGTGGACCAGCATCTTTGGCGAAATCGCTGTAACCTTGACCACGGCGCCGTTTGGAGCCAAATTTCCGGTAAGTATGGCTATGCCGCCTTCCTTATTAACTGGTCTACTGAGAGGTTTGATTACGTTGGTGTCGTAGACAACCGCGTCTTTAACGTTTTCTCTTACGGTTTTTCCTGTCACAGTAATCAGGTCAAGGTGGAGCCGATCTTCGAGCACCTTCATGACCGCCGGTATACCCCCTGCAGCATCAAGTTCTTCAAGGTCGTATGGTCCAGCGGGTCGCATGTCACACAGATGCGGCGTCCTTCTCCCAACCTCATCAAAGACCTTGAGAGGCAGAGATACACCTATTTCGTTGGCTATAGCCTTGACATGCAGAACCGTGTTTGTTGATCCTCCTAAGGCCATGTCCACTGTGACCGCGTTCTCGAAGGCTTCTCGTGTTAGGATGTCTGAAGGTTTCAGGTCTTCCTTAACCATGCCTACGATCCTTTCGCCGCTTTTTTTCGCAATTCTGACTTTGGCCGAGGAGACCGCTAACGCGGTGGCGCATCCTGGGAGTGAAAAGCCTATAGACTCGGCCACGCAAGCCATTGTGTTAGCCGTATACATGCCGTTGCAGGAACCGCATCCGGGAAAAGCTCGATCCTCGATCTTTTCCAGATCCTCCATGCTCATCTTGGACGCCGACACCTCTCCGACAGCCTCGAATATAGCTGTCACATCGACTTTTCTGCCCTTGTAGATGCCCGAAAGCATGGGACCGCCTGTCACGACGATGGAAGGGATATCAAGCCTTGCAGCTGCCATCATCATACCAGGTGTTATCTTGTCGCAGTTGGTCAGCAATACCACGCCGTCAAACCTGTGTGCCTGAACCATAACCTCAATTGAGTCAGCGATCAGTTCCCTTGAAGGCAGAGAGTAATGCATACCTTCGTGGCCCATAGCTAAGCCGTCGCAGACTGCTATCGTGTTGAACTCGAAGGGAACCCCTCCGGCTGCCGTGACGCCTGCCTTAACAGACTCGGCGAGCTTGTTGAGGTGCATGTGGCCCGGAACGATCTCTGTGAAACTGTTGGCTACTGCAATGAAGGGTTTGGCAAAGTCTTCTTCGGTCACTCCCAAGCATTTCCATATAGCCCTGTGGGGAGCCCTTTCGACACCGTGCTTAACAACATCGCTTCTCAAACACGCAAGCCTCTATCTTTCTTGTGTTGCACACTTTTAAACATTTTCTGGTGTGCAGCAACCACGAGACTCTACTCAAGTTTCCCATGCCTTGATTAAGACAACACTCAAGCAGTAAACTTCAAGCTTGCCAAAGAAGACTCAACAGAATGAAAAGAATCTTCGAAGAGGCAAGCGCAGAAGCAGCCCGGACTCTTCCTAGTCAAGAATCTTGATGTTGCGCTCTTCAGACCTGAAATAAATGGACCATCCTTCTAGGGTCCGCATACCAAGCTATGGAGCAAGGGACCAAAAGGCTTTTATATGCCATGTCCACGTGTTGTTGTTTCGAGGTTTACTGAAATGGGGTATCGCTTTATCTAACCGGTTCGCCGGAAAGATCCGAATTTTTGACACAACCCTGAGAGATGGAGAACAGACACCTGGAGTCTCCTTAACCCCCGAGAAAAAACTTGCAATAGCAAAACAGCTCGACCTGTTAAGAGTGGACATAATAGAGGCTGGGTTCGCCGCAGCTTCTGAAGGAGAGATGGAGGCCGTAAAACTCATAGCCAAAGAGGGGCTTAAGGCTGAGATCTGCAGCTTCACTAGAGCTGTTCAAAAGGACATAGACGTCGTTCTAGAGAGCGGGGCCAACTCCGTCTTCCTTGTAATTCCGTCTTCTGACATGCACATCCGCCACAAACTCAGGAAGACAGAAGATGCAATGCTGAAGCTTACGGAGGAATGCGTTCAGTACGCGAAAGATCACGGCTTGATCGTTGAGTTGGGTCCTGAAGACGCAACCAGAAGCGACAGAGCCTTCCTAAAGAAAATGATTGCGGCTGGCGCCAAGGCGGGTGCAGATAGGGTCACCCCTTGCGACACAGTGGGGGTTCTGACCCCTGAGAAAACCTTCGAGTTCTTCTCGGATTTAAAGAAGTCTTTCCCAACCATTCCTTTAGGCGTCCATTGCCACGACGATTTTGGCATGGCAACTGCGAATTCGATGGCTGCTTTGAGGGCTGGTGCTGAAGAGGTCCATGTCACTGTCAACGGTCTAGGCGAGAGGGCTGGAAACGCAGCGCTGGAAGAGGTCGTAACGTCCTTGAAGCTTGTGTACAATGTTGAAACAGCGGTGAAGACTGAGCGGCTGTATGATACCTCCTTGCTCGTCTCGCGTCTCACTGGAATCCCGGTTCAGCCGAATAAGGCAATCGTAGGGGAAAACGCCTTTGTCCACGAATCAGGTATCCATACACACGCAATACTTGCCGAACCATTAACCTACGAGCCCATACCGCCAGAGCTTGTGGGGCGCACAAGGAGATTGGCTGTTGGTAAACATGCCGGATCACGGGGGATCGAGGCGGCTCTGAAGGAGATGGGGCTCCATCCGACCGAAGACCAGTCGAAGGAAATTTTTCTCAGAGTGAAAACTTTAGGAGACAAGGGTAAACGGGTCACCGATGCTGATCTTCAAGCAGTTGCCGAGTCGGTCTTGGGTTTGCCCTGTATCCGAGCGATAAAACTTGAAGAGCTAACAGTAGTAACTGGCGACAGGGTTACACCCACGGCATCTGTCAGGTTGAACCTTTATGGCAAGATTGTAACAGAGGCAGCCACAGGCATCGGCCCGGTTGACGCAGCCATGAACGCCGTCAGAAAAGCCGTCTCAGCGGTTGAGCCCATAAGGCTCGAAGAATACCATGTGAACGCGATCACGGGCGGAACCGACGCTCTGGTCGAAGTAATAGTCAGGCTGAGGAAAGGCGACAGGCTAGCCACGTCTATGGGAGCCCACGGCGACATTGTCATGGCAAGCGTCGAAGCCATGCTGAGCGGCATGAACGTCCTAATGAGCAACCATAACAAATCGTGAGACAGTTTCACTTTGGTGGAAGGATGACTCAATGAAATGTCACGCAGACCTTCAAGTCACAGGTTTCTGGGTCAGTGGATTCAAAAAGCTTATAAGTGTGAAGCAGATAGTTCTTTCTGCTTCGTTCCTTTGGAGGGCAGAAAAGTGAGGGATATTCGGGTATGGAGGAATCGCTACCTCCACTGCTGAATTGAGCTCCCTAGGGTTCTTTGTAGCTAATTTGTTAAAGAGACTCTCATACATTTCTGACATCTCCAATCTGATTTTGAAGGTAGGTAAGGAGACAAGAACATTCTATGAAAATCAAAGTAACCAAGGAGGGTTCATGAATGGTTAGAATGACCGGCGCTGAATCCTTCATAGAGGCTCTGAAACAACAGAAAGTGAGCATGATCTTTGGAATACCAGGAGGATATGTTCTGCCGATCTACGATCTATTTGATGATTCGGGCATAAAGCACATCCTAATGAGGCACGAGCAGTGCGCAGCTCATGCTGCTGATGGGTATGCGCGTGCAAGCGGACGAGTCGGGGTCTGTATGTCAACATCTGGACCTGGAGCAACAAACCTTGTGACGGGTATAGCCAACGCCTACATGGACTCGTCACCGATTGTAGCCTTTACGGGGCAGGTGCCAAGAGCCTTTGTGGGCAAAGACTCTTTTCAGGAAACAGACATCGTTGGGATAACCACCCCAATAACAAAATGTAACTTTCAAATGAAAAGCGCTTCGGAAATCCATAAGACCATTAAGGCCGCCTTTTATATTGCTTCCAGCGGCAGACAGGGACCTGTGCTGATAGATCTTCCTAGGGATACATTAACAGAGTCAGTTGAGATAAATTTCGAAGACAAGATCGAACTCAGAGGTTACCGTCCAGCATACGAACCGCATCCGCTTCAAGTAGAGAAAGCTGCAGACCTTCTCACAAACGCGGAGAAACCGGTCATACTGGCGGGAGGCGGCGTGATATCTTCAAACGCTTCAACGGAGCTCATCGCCTTAGCTGAGCTTCTTATGGCACCTGTCTCCACTACTCTTCTGGGCAAGGGATGCATACCTGAGAATCACCCACTTTCGCTTGGAATGTTGGGAATGCATGGAACAATACCATCCAACCGCACGGTGCCAGAAGCTGATGTCTTGCTTGCTGTTGGCATGCGCTTCACCGACAGAACAACCGGCAACGTCAAAAAATTCTGCCCAACCACGAAGATCATCCACATCGACATAGATTCCTCTGAAATTGGCAAGAACGTTAGACCATTAGTCCCAATTGTTGCTGACGCAAAGAGAACGCTCAAAGCAATAAATGACTGTTTAATCCAACACTACAAGAAAAAGGAACGATCAGTCTGGTTCAATAGAATCCAAGAACTGAAGAGCCAGCAGGAGCAATTGGCGAAGTCAGAGGCAGGATTGAAGCCGCCCAAAATTCTGACTGAGATCAGAAAGATCCTGCCAGAAGAAGCCATTGTCACCACTGAGGTGGGGCAGAACCAGATGTGGGCTGCATTGTATTTGAAGTCTTACAGGCCGAGGACGTTCATAAGCTCAGGCGGGCTTGGCACAATGGGCTTCGGCTTTCCCGCAGCAATAGGAGCCAAAGCAGCCTGCCCAGATGTTCCGGTGCTAGACGTAGCTGGCGATGGAAGCTTCATCATGACTGAACAGGACTTGGCTTCAAGTGTTGTATGGAAAATACCAGTCACGGTTATGATTTTGAATAATTCGATGTTAGGTATGGTTGCACAGTGGCAGAGACTACACTACTACTATAACAATAAACGCTATTCAGGCGTTAATCTGGAAGGGGTTCCTGACTTTGTCAAGCTGGCTGAAGCTTATGGTGCACAAGGCTACCGAGTAGATTCCATGGAAGAGCTCATTAAGACAGTGAAGGCATCTCTGAACAGCGATGTTACTACTGTGATCGATGTTCCAATATCACCTGAAGAGAACGTTTACCCAATGGTTCCCCCCGGAGGCGAATTAAGCAATCTCCTTACGAGTTGATGTGACATGAGCGAGAATGAAGAATCGTACATCATATCGGCAATTGTCGAGCACAAGCCAGGGGTTCTTTACAGCGTCTCAAACATGTTTAGACGAAGAGGCTTCAATATCGAAAGCATATCAGTCGGAGTGGCTGAACAAAAAGATCTAGCCAGAATGACTATTACAACAAAAGGCGACGAAAGAACCATCGAGCAAGTTGTCAAGCAGCTGAAGAAACTGATTGACGTCATCAAGGTGAGCATACTCGACCCCAAAAATATAGTGGCAAGGGAATTAGCCCTTGTCAAAGTGAGCACAGCTGACACAAAGATCAGATCCGACGTGCTCAACTATACAGAAATATTCAAAGGACACGTTGTTGATGTGGCACACGACTCATTGATTGTTGAGATTACAGGCGACTCAGATAAGATCAATGCCTTCCTAGAGTTGATGAGACCCCTAGGAGTGAGAGAGATAGCGAGGACGGGCATAACTGCCCTTCCAAGAGGAATGAGATCAGTAAGGATGAATTGAAAAGGTGGAAGAATCATGGTGAAAATCTATTTCGACGACGATGCAAGTCTACAACCATTAAAAGATAGGACAATTTCCGTGATCGGGTACGGCAGCCAAGGGCATGCCCAAGCCCAGAACATGAGGGACTCAGGCTTAAACGTAATTATCGGTCTGAGACCAGAAGGCTCTTCATGGGAAAGAGCTGAAAAAGACGGCTTCAAGGTTTACACGATCCCAGAAGCTGTGAAGAGAGCTGACATTATCTTCATGTTAATCCCTGACATGACTCAACCCAAAGTTTACGGGGAATCCGTCGGACCATATTTGGCGAAAGGCAAAACCTTATACTTTGCACATGGCTTCAACATCCACTTCAAGCAGATAGTCCCGCCTAAGAATGTGGACGTGATCATGGTGGCACCTAAGAGCCCTGGCATAAGGCTTAGAGAAACATATGTGAGTGGCTTCGGCGTTCCGGCTCTGATGGCAATCTTTCAGGACTTCTCAGGTAAAGCGAAGGAATCCGCTCTCGCCATTGCCAAGGCTCTTGGATGTACAAGAGCCGGTGTCCTCGAGACTACCTTCAAAGACGAAACTGAGAGCGACCTTATCGGTGAACAGACGGTTCTGGTTGGCGGGCTTATTGAATTGATCAAGGAAGGGTTCGAGGTCCTCGTCGAGAACGGTTACCCGCCCGAGCTCGCCTATTTCGAGGCATGCAACGAGGCTAAGCTGATAATGGACCTAATCTATCAGAAAGGCATTAGTGGAATGCTCAGAGCTGTCTCGGACACTGCAAAGTACGGCGGACTAACTGTAGGCTCGAAGGTGATTGACGAACACGTGAAAGAAAACATGAGAAAGGCAGTAAAAGACGTTCAAAGTGGAAAGTTCGCCAAAGAATGGATAGAAGAACACAAATCCGGTGAGAAGAAGCTGAAGGCTCTCATGAAAGAGATCGAAGAACACCAGCTTGAAAAGGTTGGAAAGTTCATCCGCCAAACCTCTGGAATTGAAAAGTGACTGAAAAGCCGCGGGTGAAACGTAATAGGCATGAACATAGCCGAAAAGATTCTCGCTGCTGCTTCAAGGAGAAGTGAAGTTAAGCCAGGCGAAATTGTACAGGCAAGAGTCGACATGGCTATGGCAAACGAGATAACGGGCCCTTTAGCCATCCAAGCCTTCAAGCAGATAGGAGTCCCAAAGGTCTGGAACCCGCGTAGCATAGTGCTAGTTCTTGATCATCAGGTTCCCGCTGACACGGTGAAATCCGCGGAACTACATAGGATAATGAGGACTTTCGCTAAGGAGCAGGAGATCACTTTGCTTTACGACGTAGGGTTTGGTGGAGTATGCCACCAAGTAATGGTTGAGAAAGGACACGTTCGACCCGGAGAACTTGTTGTCGGCGCAGACTCACACACATGCACGTATGGTGCCCTAGGCGCTTTCGCAACGGGCATAGGCTCAACAGAAATGGCTGGGGTCTTCGCAACTGGCGAGATATGGCTGAAGGTTCCATCATCAATTAGGATAAACTTGGACGGATCGTTCTCAAGATACGTGACTCCTAAGGACCTGATACTGTACATGATTGGGAAGATCGGAGCAGATGGAGCCACATATAAGGCTATCGAATTCACCGGACCAGCAGTCCTACAGATATCAGTGAGCGGTCGGATGACCCTTTGTAATATGGCTGTTGAGATGGGCGCAAAGACTGGAATAATTAGCCCAGACGAGGTCACCTTGGCCTACATTGAAGAATGCACAAACAGGCCCTTCATGCTGCTGGCGAGTGACACTGACGCCATCTACGAGAAGACAATCGACATCAATATCGGCGAGCTTGAACCGCAAGTTGCCTGCCCCCATTCCGTCGATAATGTCAAGCCAGTTAAGGAAGTAGAGGGCATAAAGATAGACCAAGCCTTCATCGGGTCCTGCACAAACGGGCGGTTAGAAGACTTGGAGTTGGCGGCGAAGTTCCTAAAAGGAAGAAAGACAGAAAAAGGCGTAAGGCTAATCATCACGCCGGCCTCACAGGAGGTCTACCTACAAGCCTTACGACACGGGCTGTTCGAAGTATTCGTCGAGGCTGGAGCCTATGTCTGCAGCCCCACGTGCGGACCATGCTTCGGCGGCCACATGGGTCTCTTGGCACCGGGCGAAGTGTGCATAAGCTCCTCTAACAGAAACTTCTCCGGCAGAATGGGTAGTTCTAAGGCGGAGATCTACCTAGCTTCACCGGCAACAGTCGCCGCTTCAGCAGTGGCTGGAAGAATCGTTGATCCAAGAAGCTTCTCGGAGGGTTGAAGCGTGGAGGTTTCTGGCAAAGCTTTGATCTATGGAGACAACATCAACACAGACATCATTATTCCAAGCAAGTATCTGACCTCACTCGATCCGACCGAGTTTGCCAAGCATGCGATGGAAGGCTTGGATCCTGACTTTACCGAGAAAGCCAAAGGTGGCGTGGTTATTGTTGCCGGTAGAAACTTTGGTTGCGGATCAAGCCGCGAACAGGCGCCCATAGCATTGAAATATGCTGGCGTTAGATGCATCTTAGCTGAGTCATTCGCGCGCATATTCTACAGGAACGCGATAAACATCGGTCTACCAGTGCTCGAGAGTCCAGGCATTACTAAACAGGTTAATGAGGGTGATAGGCTCACAGTCAATCTGGAACAGGGTAGGGTCACGAATGTGACAAGGAACGGTGATTTCGAGGCTTTGAGACTACCTGATTTCATCATCGAAATCGTACAGAACGGGGGCCTAATAGAGCACTTAAGAAGGAAGAGGGGCGCGCAAGAATGAAGTACAAGGTTGCCTTGATCCCAGGCGACGGCATCGGTCCGGAGTTGACTGAGACGACCCTCACCGTCCTGAACGCGGTTCAGGAGAGGAAAAATCTTGACCTTAAATTCGTCGAGCTGGAAGCAGGTGACGCCTGCCTTGAGAAACGGGGGGTTGCGCTTCCAGATGAGACTGTTGAGGCGATAAAGAACTCTCACGTCTGCATTAAGGGACCCGTAGGTGAGACTGCAGCTGACGTGGTCGTTAAGTTGAGGATGATGTTCGACCTCTACGCAAATATCCGTCCTATAAAGGCTTACCCCGGAGTTCCATGTCTTAGGGATGACATAGACCTTGTGTTTGCGAGAGAGAACACTGAAGGCCTCTACAAGGGCTTCGAGTTTATGCTAGACGATACAGCTGTCGCTTTGAGGATCATTACAAGGAGAGGCAGTGAACGTATTGCGCGTAAAGCCTTTGAACTTGCCTTGAGAAGAAACAAGAAGAGAAGGGTGACAGCGGTTCATAAAGCAAATGTTCTGAGAGTGACTTGTGGACTCTTCGCTGAGGTGTGTAGAGAGGTTGCCAAGGAATATCCTAACGTCAGCTTTGATGAGCAGTATGTTGATGCGGCTTCGATGAGACTCATCAAGGAGCCTCAGAACTACGACGTGATTGTCACAACGAACCTTTTCGGTGACATCCTGTCAGACGAGGCGGCTCAACTTGTCGGCGGGTTAGGCATGGCGCCAGGAGGAAACATAGGCGATAACTTCGCCCTTTTTGAGCCCGTTCATGGGTCAGCGCCCACTCGGATCGGCAAACACACGGCTAACCCTTGCTCAATGATCTTGGCTTCGAAGATGATGCTTGAATGGTTGGGGGGACGCTACGACGACCCGGTTTGCCTGAAGGCTGCGGAGGCTGTTGAGTTAGGCGTAACTGAGGTTCTCAGGAAAGGTCTGACGGTTCCAGACTTCGGAGGGAGGTTCAAAACATACGAGATGGGCGAAGCCATAGCTGAAGAGATTATGCAGTTGAAATTATAGGATAAAGCTTGGAGGTTTAGGTTTTGGAGTATATTAGGATATTTGATACGACTCTGAGAGACGGTGAGCAGACGCCGGGCGTATCTTTTACGCCAGATGAGAAGATGGAGATAGCGATCCAGCTTGATAAGTTGGGTGTTGACGTGATTGAGGCTGGTTTTCCATCAGCAACGCAGGGCGAGCAGAAAGCCTTGAAAGATCTTATGGGCGCGGGTTTGAAGGCTGAAGTCTGTGCCCTGACCAGAGCTCTGAGGAGCGACATAGACATTGCTATGCCATACAATGTCAATTCAATACACACGTTCATATCGACGTCGCAAGTCCAGATGAAATACGCCTTAAACATGACGCCCGAGCAGGTCTTGGAGGCAACGGTTGACTCTGTCCAGTACATCAAGGACCACGGATTCATCTGCGAGTTCTCGCCTATGGATGCAACGCGAAGCGACTTTGGCTTCTTGAAGAAGGTCTGTAAGGCTTCGGAGGAAGCTGGAGCCGACCGTATAAACATACCAGATACAGTAGGCATCATGGCACCTCA
>Ga0315306_10000346_pt1 | contig 22139 bp, 22 predicted proteins | sample TDP1_MG_FD_203803 | JGI IMG/M metagenome (GOLD analysis project Ga0315306, IMG submission 203803) | Freshwater sediment microbial communities from Lake Towuti, South Sulawesi, Indonesia - TDP1 | ecosystem: Environmental > Aquatic > Freshwater > Lake > Sediment | place: Indonesia: South Sulawesi... | reverse complement strand
AACTTCAGATTGACGTCAAGAATACATTGGAGAATAAAAAAAATGTCACGAAAAAAATCCACGTTCGGAGTCATCGGTCTAGGACCAGTTGGCTCCATACTAACCGCTCACTTAGCCAACAGCGGAGAAAACGTGGTAGCCGAAGACGTCATGCAAAACATCGTGTCAAAGGTAAGAAAGGACGGCTTGAATGTATCCGGAATCACCAAAATAAAAGCCAGAATAAAGAATGCCGTCAGCTCCGTTTCTGAGCTAGCGGAGTTCAGCCCAGAAGTAATATTCATAGTTACTAAAGCCTGCTACTTGAAACGAGTCCTCCGAGAAATCAAGCAGATACACACGCCCGAGATGAGAATCGTCAGCTTCCAGAACGGGTTAGACAACGAACGCCTCATCGCAGAGGAACTCGGAATCGACACCACATACCGAGTCGTCATCAACTTCGCAGGAAACCTTGAAAGCCCCGGAAACGTCACAATGAACTGGTTCCAACCGCCCAACTACATCGGCGCCCTCAGAAAAGGAAAATACACCACCAACGAAACCACCAAAAAGATTGCCCAAGTCATGACAGAAGCTGGGCTAAAAACAGAAGAAGCCTCAGACATCAAAAAGCACGTGTGGGAAAAAACCATCTTAAACTCGGCTCTCTGTTCAATCTGCGCCATGACTGGTCAGACAATGAAGGAAGCAATGGAATTCGAACACAGCCGCAATCTCGCCATTAAGATACTGGAAGAAGGATTAAATGTGGCTAAGGCTGACGGATACGATTTCGGCTCAGAAGCGCTCAAACGATTCACCTCATACCTCGAGAAAGGCGGCGCTCACAAACCGTCCATGCTCATTGACGTGGAAAGCAAGAGACCAACAGAAATTGACTTCATGAGCGGAGCAATAGCCCACTACGGAGAATTATACAAAATCCCAACACCCGTCAATTCAACCTTCACAGACTTAATCAAAGCGCTAGAACACGGATATCTGAACCCCAAATAGTATGTCAAAATGCGCCAAAAGTCTCTTCAAAGCTGAGCTCTCTCTGGAGAAGCTTAATACAACGCCTCTCCCAAAAATTGTAACTCCGACAGATGGTTAAGGAATGAACGCTCTACAAACCTTTAGAAACTTGCTCTCAACAAGGCACGATGTTGCGAAGAGCTGGAAGAGAGAAGGAAAACCAGTTGTGGGCTGGACCTGCACATACGTGCCTCAAGAGGTAATTTACGCCGCTGGCGCTCTGCCCGTCATGATCTTTGGGGACTTGGAGAGCACGAAGCTAGCCGACGCCTACCTGCCGAACAACACCTGCTCCTTCGCCCGCAGTTGCTTCAACTTGGCTTTAAAAGGAGACTACGACTATCTGGACGGTTTCGTCGCCTCCAACAGCTGCGACAACCGCGACAAGGTGTACGACATGTGGAGATACTACACCAAAATCCCTTACATTCATTTTATCAACACTCCGCACTCAAGCACAGAGAAAGCCCACGAATTCTTTTACGAGGAAATTGTAAGGTTTAAGAAAGCATTGGAGAAGGCATTCGGAACCGTCATCTCCGACGAAGACCTCAAACACGCTATCAAGGTCTACAACGAGAACAGAACTCTCATGAAGAAAGTGTACAATCTGAGAATGAGGAACCCTCCCCTCGTCTCTGGAGTAGAGGCTTTGGAGATAGCGTTATCGGGCATGGTGTCGCCCAAAGAAGAACACAACAAACTACTAAGCCAATTCTATAGCGAAGCGTTCCAGCGAATTGATCCTCCAAAAGAAGGCGTGAGGCTGCTGGTGTCTGGGAGCATGATGGACAACACCGAGTTGTTGAGGATAGTGGAAGCCGCTGGAGGAAACATCGTAGCTGACGATTTCTGCACGGGTTCGAGATACCTTTGGGACTTAATCCATTACGATGGTGATCCGTTGCGTGCCATTGCAAAGCGATATCTGGGTAAGGTTCCGTCTCCCTACACGCTGCAACATGAAGAGAGGTTCAAACACGTGGTGGAAATGGCTAAGAAGTATGATGTTGAAGGAGCTGTAATCTTCGTGCTAAAGTTCTGTGACTCACACCTGTTCGACGCCCCACACTTGATAGAAGAGCTGAAAGCGCTAGGCTTGCCCGTTCTCTACCTTGAGTGGGAACACGCCATGAGCGGAATAGCCGGCCTGAAGACGAGGATTGAAGCCTTCATCGAGATGGTCGGCGGAGTGAAGTGAAACCATGTCAGAAGTCAAGGCTGAGAAGGGACTACAAACAACACGCGGATTCTACAGAAACTACATAAAGAAATACTACGAAGACGCCCACAAGGCAAAGACTGAAAAGAAGCCAGTGGCATGGGTGACCTCAACCTTCCCAATCGAAATGCTAACCGCCATGGAAGTTTTTCCTGTTTGGCCAGAAAACTACGCCTCCGTGTGTGCCGCGCGTCAGGTTTCGGTTAGGCTCTGCGAGAGGGCTGAGAGAGAGGGGTTTTCCAGAGACTTGTGCTCCTACTCTAGATGCGTTCTCGGTTCCATTTTTGGCGGTGAGAAGGATCTGCCCGAGGGAGGTCTGCCGAAGCCAGATTTCTTGGTTACGACTACCTGTGCCTGCGACACCCACCTGAAGTGGTTTCAGGTTGCCAGCAGGCGTTTTGGGGCTCCTCTGTTTCTCTTGGATGTGCCCTACAACGTTTCTGGCGCGGATTCTGAGAGTCTTGAGCCTTCTCACGTGGAGTTTTACGTGTCTCAGCTGGAAGAATTGATTGATTTTCTGGAAAAGCATACTGGCAAATCTCTGGATAAGGATAGGCTACGTGAAACTGTGGCGCTCTCTAATCGCACGAGTGAGCTTTGGATGGAGATACAAAACTATAGGAGAGCTGTTCCCGCGCCGATGGACGCTAGAGACGCGTTCTCAGCCGTTTTCTTCATGCTCTGTGTTCCTGGCACGCGGATGGCGGTTGATTTCTATGAGAGGTTGCGAGACGAGGTTGGGGAGCGAGTTAGAAACAGGGTTGGCGTTATAGAGGATGAGAGGTTTAGGTTGATTTGGGACAACCTGCCCTTGTGGTTTAACCTGAAGATTTTTGAATACTTGAACAGTTTTGGTGCGGTTGTTGTGGCTGAGACCTTCTCTCATGTTTGGGCTGGGAGTCTGGATTCTTCTAAGCCTCTGGAGAGTTTAGCCAAGAAGTATCTGCCGAACTTTTCGAACTCGAGTGTGGACAGAAAAATCGACGTGGTGCTGAACCTTGTGCGCGATTTCCGTGCCGACGGTGTCATTCTAGCCACCAATTGGGGTTGCAGGATGATGTCGATTGGTGAAACCGTTGTCAGGGATGTGGTTTACACGAAGCTGGGTGTACCAAGCCTTATCATTGATGTGGATTCTTCTGATTGGCGGAACTACAACGAGGCACAGGTGAGAGACAAAATCGAGACTTTTCTGGAGACCCTCCGATAGAATCAATGATGTTATTGTGCAGTTTCTGTTCTGCTAAAAACTCGGTCTTTAGGTGTGAGAAAGAAAAAGTGGAAGGGTTGGTTAGGGTCCTTTCTGAGTGATTTCTTTGACCACGCCAGCAGCGACTGTGGTTCCCATGTCCCTTATGGCGAATCTACCCAGCTCTGGAAAGTCCGTGTAAGCCTCGACTGCGATTGGGTGAAGCGGTGCGAAGCGGACGACTGCGCCGTCGCCTGTTTTCAAGAAGGACGGTTTCTCCTCAACGGTCTGCCCCGTCCTCGGGTCGAGCTTCTTTACGAGTTCAACGAATTGGCACGCAACCTGACCGGTGTGATAGTGCAGCACGGGCGTGTATCCGGCGGCTACGGCTGTGGGGTGGTAAATCACTATTATTTGACCGATGAACTCTTTGGCCACTGTCGGGGGATTGTTGGGGTGTCCTCCGACATCTCCTCTTCTTATGTCTGTTTTGGCTATTCCTCGGATGTTGAAGCCTATGTTGTCTCCTGGCTCCGCCTTCGGAACGCGGACGTGGTGCGTCTCTATGGATTTGACTTCTCCTTTGACGTTGGCTGGCATGAAGATTAGGGTGTCGCCTTCTTTTAGGACGCCCGTTTCGACTCTTCCGACGGGCACCGTTCCCACGCCTGTGATTGTGTACACGTCTTGAACTGGCAGGCGTAGCGGTTTCTCGATGGGTTTGGGCGGCACCTCGAAGATGTCTAGAGCTTGGTATAAGGTTGGTCCCTTGTACCATGGTATTTTCGTGCTGGGTTTGTAGAGGTTGTCGCCCGTCCAGCCTGATGTTGGCACGAAGGGGGTCTTGTCGATCTTGAATCCTACCATTCTGAGCATCTTGCCGACTTCGTTTTTGATTTCTTCGTAGCGTTCTTGGCTCCAGTTCACTGAGGCGTCGTCCATTTTGTTTATGGCGACGACGAGCTGGTTGACGCCCAGTGTGAAGGCTAGGAAGGCGTGTTCTTTTGTTTGTCCGCCTGGTCCGATGCCTGCTTCGAATTCTCCGCGCTTTCCTGACACGAAGAGGACTGCGGCGTCGGCTTGGCTTGCGCCTGTTACCATGTTTTTGACGAAGTCTCTGTGGCCAGGCGCGTCGATGACTGTGAAGAAGTATTTTGGTGTCTCGAACTTTAGGAAGGCGAGGTCGATTGTCAGGCCTCGTTCGCGTTCTTCTTTGAGTTTATCGAGGACCCAGGCGAACTTGAAGGTTTCTTTGCCCATCTTTTTGGCTTCTTCTTCGTAGGCTTTGACTTGGCGCTCGTCGATTGTTCCTGTTAGGTAGAACAGATGCCCTATCGTGGTTGATTTTCCGTGGTCTACGTGTCCCATTATGACCAGGTTTAGGTGGGGTTTCTCGGTTTTACTCATTCTATCCTTCTCCTTATTTTTTGGTATACGGTTTTTGTTTTAGTTTGTGGTGAAATTCTATTCATGAAGGGTTGTTTCCTTTATTTATCTTTTTTGAAGAGTGGAAGGGAGCGTGTTATTTATGTTTGTGTGTGCGCACGGTTGACCTAACCCCTCTAATAGACGCCAAATAGGTGCAGAGAGACAGAGACGGGTATAGCCTCGTCTAGAGCCCGTCTATTTGGGATTGGTGGCACGGCAGCATCAAAAGTCTTATAATTAACTCTGTAAGGTTTCATGGTTGGAGGTTATTTGATGTATGAGTTTGACGTGGTCATAATCGAGGATGCGACTGGTGGATACGTGGCTTTTGTGCCCGCGCTGCCTGGTTGTCACACTCAGGGAGATACGCTCAACGAGCTTATGGATGATGTGAAGGAGGCTGTTGAACTCTATCTAGAGACCTTAACAGAAGAGGAGAAGAAGGAGCGATGTCAATCCTGTGTTATGCTATGATGACTTCTTTTTTCGCTAACCCCTGAACCATGAGAGGCACAATTTTGCTTGCGTTAAGTATTTCCATGAAGAGCGGTTTTCCATTTTTATCGAAGTGCACCACTATGTCGCCGACTTCTTCTGCGTATACAAGTTTTCCCTTCTCTGCCATAACAATGGTGAGAACATCCGCCTCTTCATCATACTTGATTTTATATACCATACCGCTCTCGCCTCACTGGATAAAAGGTTATGACGAGTAAATAGCCTTTCCTTTTCTCACAAACCACTCTTAAAGCATAGTTCTTGTCCAATGCTTTCACAGCGAAATATTGAGTGTTCTTTCGCTCTGAACGACTAGGATTCTGCACTGTTTCGATGACTTTGCTGTCGTCTATTTCGAAGCCATACTGTTTAACAAAATCAAACTTTTCGCGTGCATGCCTTGTAAACTTGATTTTGGAACGTTGGGACAAGATTTTCACACATTTACCTTTTCAGCTTCAATTGCATATAAATCTCCGCATTAGCTACGATAGACAACACTGGCTTTATCGTCTACTGCTTTTCAAAGTTGTTGATATCTTTCCCTTAGTTTTCTGTGTAGTATTTTTCCTGTTGTTGTTCTTGGCATTTCTTCGGGCGAGATGAAATCAACTGTCTTCGGTTTTTTGTATCCCGCCATCCTGCCTCTGCACCACTCGATTATCTCTTGTGGTGTGGCTGTTTGTCCCTCTTTTAGTATGACCACTGCTTTGACGGCTTCGCCCCAGACGTCGTCTGGCACTCCGATGATGGCTACGTCGAAGACTTTGGAATGTTGACTTATTATTGCTTCAACCTCGCTGGGATAGACGTGTTCCCCGCCCGTGATTATCATGTTGTCCTTGCGGTCGACTAGATAGTAGTAGCCTTCCTCGTCCTTCTTCGCCATGTCCCGCGCTGTGAAGTAGCCTTCCTCCCTAAAAGAAGCCTCCGTCTTGTCTGGCAGCTTGTAATACTCGTCGAACATCATGGGTCCACGCGAGTACAGCTCGCCAACCTCGCCAACAGCCACCTCCTTACCGCTATCATCCAGCAACTTCAGCTCATCCGTTCCCAAGCACTCTTTTCCAATCGACCCAGGCTTGCGAAGCTGGTCTTCGGGTCTGAGCAGAGTCACCAACCCAGCTTCGGTGGACCCATAAGCCTCATACAACTCAACATTCGGAAAGCACTGCAGAATCGCCTTCTTTATATGAACCCGAGCGGGCGCCGAAGAACACAACAGCTTGCGCACTGAGCTAACGTCAAACTTTTTGCGCACCTCTTCGGGCACGTTCAGAATCAAACTGTAGTGCGTGGGAATCAGAGAGGTAAAAGTGATCTTCTCCTCACTGAAGGTGCGCAACAACTCAACGGGGTCGAAGCCCTTGTCACGCCCAACAAACAGAGAAGCCCCAATATACAAGAACAAAGGACCGTAAAAGGTCGAGTTCACGTGGTAAAGGGGCATAACAATCATCCCCCTGTCCCTCTCACAGAAACCAAACTCAACAGCGTTAATCAGGTAGAAGGCAGTATACGACTGATGCGAGCGCACAACACCCTTCGGAATGCCAGTCGTGCCGGAAGTGTAAATCTGAAACCACGTGTCCTCCATCCCAACATTCACGTCTGGCGCGGTGTCCGGTGACTCACTCATCAGACTCTCATAGTCAACGTAGCCCTCAAACCTTCGAGAACCGACAGAAACATAATTGCCCGCGTCCACTTTCTCAAAGCCCCCACGAATTCTATTAATGCAGTCAACAAAGTCTTCGCCCACAATCAGCGCCTTGGTGTCAGAATTGTCTACAACGTAGGCTACTTCCTTGTCAACGTAACGCCAGTTGATGGGCACGACAACCAACCCAGCCTTAGCCATAGCGCAGTCAACCTCAACAAACTCGGTGCAGTTGTAAAGCATGACAGCCACGCGGTCGCCCCTGCGCAAACCCAACCCCAACAACCCGTTCGCGAGTCTGTTTGTCCTAGACTCCAGCTCGGGATAAGTCAAAGCTCTCCCACGCCAGTCCTTCAAAGCCATCTTATCTGGATAGTTCTTCGCGTGAACTCGCAATATCTGACCCATGTTCAACCAAGACATTTCGACTCTTTCCTACCTTTGCCAACGAGAGACAATAGAATAGCAAACAGGAACCTTAAATATTTCTTCACCCGAGCCCTGTCGGAAATTATATATGCGGTTCAATATCTTACAACTAAATCTCTCACAAGAAAGGGAGTTTAAAGAGATGGAAATCAAAAAAGTGGCGGTTTTAGGCGCAGGACTAATGGGACACGGCATAACCCAGGTCGCAGCCCAAACAGCCAAATACGAGGTCTACATGCGCGACATAAAGCAGGAGTTTCTCGACAACGGAATGAGAATGATAAACGACAGCCTGCAGCGATTCCTAAAGAAAGGAGAGATAACCGAAGCCGAAGTCAACCAAGTCCTGAGCAGAATACACCTAACCATAGACATGAAAGAGGCGGTGGCAGACGCAGACCTCATAATCGAAGCCGTTCCAGAGAACTCCGAACTCAAAAAGAGTGTGCTTGCTGAAGCCGACAGCCTCGCCAAACCAGAGGCCCTCATCGTCTCAAACACGTCCTCAATAAGCATAACCGAACTAGCCTCAGCCACGCAACGACCCGAGAAATTCGCTGGCATGCACTTCTTCAACCCACCCCAACTTATGAAACTGATAGAGATAGTCCGAGGAGCCAAAACATCCGACGAAACAGTCAACACTGTCGTCGAAGTCTCCAAAAAGATGGGAAAAGAACCAGTCGTGGTCAAGAAAGACGTCGCAGGATTTGTGGTCAACCGTGTATTGATTCCAGCCCTAAACGAAGCCGTAGCCCTAGTTGACGACGGCGTGGCAACACCAGAAGACATTGACAAAGCCATAAAACTCGGGCTCAACTGGCCAATGGGACCCCTGACCTTGCTCGATTACCTCGGTCTAGACACAACACTCGCCATAACCGAAGTGATGACGAAGGACATAGATCCAAAATTTCAACCAAACCCACTCCTGAGGCAAATGGTAAGAGCAGGCCTCCTAGGCAGAAAGACTGGAAGGGGCTTCTACGACTGGAAAAAATAGCAGAGGTGAAAAATGATGGAATTCAAAAACACATTGTATGAGAAGAGCGAGGGAATAGCCACAATAACCATCAATCGTCCAGAGGTGCGCAACGCCCTCAACTTAGAAACAGTCAACGAGATTCTAGCCCGCCTGGAAGACGCCGAAAAAGACGAAGGCGTCAGAGTTATCGTTTTTACAGGAGCAGGAGACCGCGCCTTCTGTTCTGGCCTAGACCTAAACATAATAAGAGGAGTAAGTCCAGTGAGAGGAACAGAGAATTCCAGGCTTGGGCAAAATCTCTGCAACCGCATAGAAGCGCTGGGAAAGCCAGTCATAGCAGCCATCAACGGCTTCGCCTTAGGAGGCGGGCTCGAGCTTGCTATGGCTTGCGACATTCGAATTGCCTCTGAAAACGCTCAAGTTGGGCAAACCGAGGTTAACGTGGGATTAATTCCGGGCTGGGGTGGAACACAGCGCCTACCAAGGTTTGTTGGGAAGGGCATAGCCAAAGAGATGATTTTCATGGGCAAGCGCATTGACGCCAAGACCGCTGAGCAACTAGGTTTAGTGAACGCCGTTGTGCCGTTTGACCAGTTGAAGGCTAAGGTTAAGGAATTTGCAATGGAACTCGCCAGCAAGCCCCCAGTTGCCATCAAGTTGTCGAAGGCTTTGATCAATAACAGCACTGAGACTCATCCCGAAGTTGGCTTGTGGCAGGAAGCCGAAGCCTTCGGACTAGTCGCTTCAACCGAAGACTTCAGCGAAGGAGTGGCAGCCTTCCTAGAGAAGAGAAAACCACAGTTCAAAGGAAAGTAAATCAGCTTTCCTTCCTCAGCCGCCACCCAAACAACGAGCTTAAAGTCTTCAGAGAAATCTAGGTGCAACCGAAGCATTCGTCTGAGATTGGAGTGTCTTCGAGAGGGTTTTCAAAATATTCTAGGTAGTGGCGACGCCTCGAAGGACGTCTTTATCCTGGGCTTTTTTGGCTTCAACCGGAGCTTCAGCCTCTGTCCACAAGACTCTGAAACCGTCTTCGTCGATGTCATATCCGTAGGCTTTCTTTGCGTGGCTTGTGCCCCGCATTTTCGATATCTTTAACCTCCTCCGCAACACGTTGTTTTGGCCGTAGAATGTCTCAAGGAAAATTATTCCATCAGCTATAAACTCTATTCCCCCTCTTCCAAGTGACTTTGCACCCCACGGCTTATCCACGATCAAAAGGGATACGCAGTGAATCTCTTTGAGAAACTGGTAGAACGTGTGAAACAAGACACGGGTGTCAATAGGCTCTCTCTGACTCATAGATATGGCGGTGAAAGAATCTAGAACTAGCCTGTTGACCTTCAATTTGGTAATCACTTCTAGGATCTCGTTGACGTTCTGTTGCAGTTCTGCTTCCTTTGCGGTGGGTAAATCCAAGACCGAGACCCTTTCGTCCTTTTCAAGCCGTTCAAAATCCCATCCAAATCTCAGCATGTTACGCAGGAAGATTCTCTTTGTTTCTGCGAAAGAGATGTAGGCGCCTCTCTCTCCATAGGTGGTTGCTCCTGTGTACAGAAACTGAGCCGCAAGGGTGCTTTTGCCCGCTCCTGGACAACCAACCAGAAGGATTAAGCTGTCTGCCGGAAAACCACCTTCGATTAACACGTCAAGACTGGGAATTCCCGTTGAAACACGCTGGACCATCAAGGTGATCACCAAGTTGATTGTGTGTTTGCTCCTGCCATTACTTCCTCTCTTCAATCCTAGGCTCTTTTTTGCTGGAAGTTGGGGGTCAGCCATCCTCTCCTAGTCAGGTTGGCTATTGTCTTCTCCACTTGTAGGGGGTCCATGAGAAGCCTCAGACTAATCTCGCTAACGCTTTTCCTTTCTCTAGCGAGCTTAAACACACTGTACTCTCTTTCTTTGATTTTTGCGGCTGTTTGTTCAATTTCTAAGGGCTTTCGTGACTCTTTTGGGCGTGTTTGGAGGTGTGCGAGAATTTGTTGATAAAGTTTCCTCTGCCTGTCTTGTAAGGTGACTGAGACACTTTCGGGAATAGCCACTTTTGGTGGAGAGGGCTCAACCGGTCTAACCTCGCTTGGAAGTGTTCGAGCTAAGTGTTTCTTGACGGCGTAGGCCATTGACGCAATCAGACCAGCTACGAAGGGTCGAGGGAAGATCGCCGTCACAATATCCCATCGGAGGCTCATCTTGACTATGTAACCTACCAGAATTACGACGTAAAGTGCGGACACTGTTAACCCAAATATCAGAAGAAAGTCGCAGATGGTTAAGATATTCATGAGTTTCAATAGTTACACTCCCAATTTTAATCTTAAGTCTTACTATACACTCTTTTCTTTTGCCCAATAAAAGTTTTATTAACCAAAGCTCAGTAGGATACAACCTCCAGAAGAAATCGTATTGAAGGCAGGAGCAGTTTTTTGGTAGTTTTCGGTTAATCCTTCCGCATCACAAGAATTAAGCCTGTTATAAACAATACAATTGCGTAGAAACCGCACAGATAGAGGTAGTAGAAATGTAACGCCCTATCCCAGCTTGTGTAGTATGTCCACAAGCCGGTAACTTCTATGAGGTATCCATCATTCCAGATTAGGAATGGGAAAAGCGCCGCCATCAGGAGAAGGAGAAGCCCTCCCACCATGCTAATGTTTAAGCCTAACTTTAGTCTCATGCTTTATCACATTCTACTCATGAGCTTCGTTGTTCACTTTAAGTTTTATGAATCAGAAATCGTTATGAAAGGAACGGAAATGATTAGACGTTTCTAATAAGTTGTTGTAAGATCTGAGCGTCTTCTCGGCGACGATATCCCAACTGAAATTTTCAACAACCCTCTTCCTAACCCTTCCGCCTAGTTCCCTCGCTAGGCTCTCATCGGTTAGTAGTTGAGTTATCTTTCTCGCAAAATCCTCTGCATCTCTCGGTCTCGCAAGCAAACATGCGTCTCCAAGGACCTCGGGAATCCCGCCAACGTTGCTGGCAACAATCGGTTTGCCCATGCTGCCGGCTTCTAGGGCTACGAGGGGACATGGATCAAACAGGCTCGGAATGACCACAGCGTCGCAAGCGGCGTAAAATTGCAGCAGTTTCTCAAAGGAAACCAGTCCCACCAAACAGACGTTCGGTAGGGCTTCAGCCGCTCTCAGATAGCTCTTCCACCGCCTAGAAGGACCTATGATCACGAATTTGACGTTGCGAAGATTCTGAGCCGCTCTGAGCAGGGTCATTATTCCCTTGCTTCTACTCAGCCGCCCAACGAAAAGGACAAACTCTCCAAACTCATCTTTGACTTCTGAGCCGTCAATCTTTGGGTTAAAAAGTGAAGGGTCAACTCCGTTAGGCACTGTCACCACCTTGTCCTGCCGGTAGTATCGCTGCACGGCACCCGCCATATACGAGGAAACCGCGACGGCTAGGTCTACGTGCCGAAAACCGAACAGCTCAGCCATACCATGGCTTAACCAGTAAGCCCTCGTCAGGCTGGACGCGTACTTCCACTCTAAAAATCCGAGGCCGTGGATCGTTGCAACCGTAGGTTCATTAAATGCGGATAGAGCGAAGCTCGGCTCTTGGAAGTGAATGATGTCAGGCTCTAACTCCTCCACTTTAAACTTAGCTTCCTTTGCGAAACCCATGTCATAAATTGGGGTCTTCCAAGTGAAGGAGCGTGGTGGTTTGAAGTGAACTCGGTGAACTTGTATTCCTTCAATAGTCTCTTCTGATGGGAGATGCGCGATTTCTGGCAGTCTTCGACCCCTTACTTCATCATAAACTATCTTTGATGTGACGATGTGAATGTCTAACCCAGTTTTTGCCATTCTTCGATAAATCTCGTACATGTGAGATATTACGCTGTCCCTTGAAGGCAGGAAATGGTCGTTAACCGCAACGATCTTCAACTTATCCACCACAACCAATCATGTAACATGCGTTTCCAGATTCTCGGAATCCTGTTTCCTCACTCTCACAGCTACATGGTACGAGAGAGCTGGGAAGGAATTCGCCACTGTTCTTCCAACCGCCCAAGGAAGGGGTCGAAGGACGCTTGTTCCTCTTTTCTCAATTTTAAAGCCCTTGTAGAGGAGAAGGTCCCTCATTGTGAGGAAATCCCATCCTCCACGATGTATCTTGAACGGCTTGGTGCGAGGCTTGATCTTTGATGGAAAGAAGTTGAAGACAATCTGTACAGGATCGTGAATATTCTGTGTGGTCAAAACCAGATGCCCTCCTTCCTTTAAAACACAATTTACATCTGCCAGCGCTTTTACTGGGCTGTCCAAATATTGGATCACCTCCAGAAATGTAACAAGGTCGAAAACTTTTTTCCTGAACGGAAGATGTTGAGCGTCCGCCAACACCACGTTGCACACGCTTTTTGCCTTCACTAATTCATCCTTATCTACATCCAATCCCACCCTTTCACAGTGTAGCTTCTTGATCCATCTTCCATCTCCGCACCCCACATCGAGCACCCTAGAATATCTGGTAGGTAATAACGCGAAGGCGGCGTAGTGATGGGGAAAATAGGGGAAGAGTGATGCGTAAGGGAAGAGCAGGCGATTTATTCTGTCTTCAATCCACTGCCAGAGTCTCTTCATTCAAAATCCCCTCGTATACGTGCAGAACTCGCCTCGCGACAGCTTCCCACGTGAATTTTTCTCTAACAATGTTTCTTCCCATCCTTCCGTACGACTGAGCCAGCGTTGGATTTGATACCAGCTCTATTATGGCATCGGCTAAGCTCTCAACATCCCCTGGCCTAACAAGAAGGCCAGTTCTCCTATGTTGAACTATCTCAGGTATTCCGCCAACCTTAGTGGCTATAACAGGCTTTCCGCACGCCATGGCCTCGACAGCGGTCAACCCAAAAGACTCCATCAGTGAGGGAAGGACGTACAAGTCGCAAGATCGATAAATCAGAGGCATCTTTTGGTACGGGACGTAACCGAGAAGTCTAACGTTCTTTCTGAACCCAAACTTTCTGCTGGTGTTTTCAATGATCGATTTCCAGCGACCGTCTCCAGTAAAGGCGAAATCCACGTCGACCTCCTTTAAGACCCTCGGAATCGCTCTGAGCAAGAAGCCGATGCCTTTGTGGGATACTAGGTTGCCAGCGTAGAGAGCGATCAGATTTGCCTTATTCTCGAACAGCGTCTCGCCCTTCGACTCAAAATGTTCAGTATCTACTCCGTTGTAGCAGACCTCTATTTTCTCATTGGGAATTCTGTAGTCGAAGATTAATGTTTGTTTTACATATCTGCTGACCGCTAAGACCTTATCAGCCTCGGAGAGAGCCAATTTCTTGACCATCTCCTCAATTGGATGAATAATTAACCACGTAGGGATGTCTCCCACTCCATAGCCTTTGCATTGTCTCGCAACACCGTCAAGTCTAAACCAGGAGCCGTGGTATGTCGTGACCAAGGGTTTCCTTACACCAGAGATTTTTCGGTACAACGAGAAGGCGGCTCCTCCCCCGCTCATGCAGTGAACAATGTCAAACTCCCGCAGAATTCGGCAAAAATCCTTGGCGACTAGAAAATTGAACGCGTAGGAGTGAAGGCGGCCGAGACGCTTTACCACGTCGAATCTTGGTACCCAGACCTCGTGGCCCATTTTTTCTAGTTCACGTTTAAGGTTGATCAAGTAGGTGTAGGGCCCGCCTTTGGGCTCTGGGCTCGGGTAAAGCATCGCTATGCGCATGCCTTCTCACCTCGCGTGTAGGGACGCAGAGAACAAGCCAGAGCCACTGAGTTAATGTGGGGCGCGCTATCTTCCATGCTTAGTCCTCCCCAACAAAGAGGGCAGATACTGTAGGGTGGCTAGGCGGTACAGCGCATAGTGGTAGAGAGCTTTAAGTCCGAACCGAAAAGTCGTCTTTAGCTTATAGCAGTCTTTCAGTTCCGTGGGGCTTAATGCCGAGAGCGTCGTGGTTTCAACGCCTTGAGACTTGACGTACCGAAGAAGGCTCTTGAGCCGCTGTAAGTTGTCCTTAGCCCTTCTCTCGTTGTATTCAGAAGCACCCTCCTCCCAGAGTCCATCGTGGGACAATCCATCCGGATGAGCGCCAAAAACCACCGTGTCACAACCGCTGCGGAGGAGATAATCGAACTTGTGCCTGTATCCGTACTCGAAGAGGTAGATTGTTGGTCTGATGTATCGGACGCCTATGTTTCTTAGAGCCCTCGTTATTTCGGGTCTCCTGATGAAATACGGCGCGTTGTACATTCTAACTGGCTTACCAACGAGTCCCTCAAGTTCTCTGAAACCTAACACCTCCTCCTCGGGCGTTGTGGAGAGGCTGTGATTGTAAGAGTGGTAGCCGACCTCGTGCCCAGCCTGAATTATCGAAGTCAATAGACGCCTCGACCTCTGCCACATCATCCTTGCCTTCATGCACGTAAGGTAGAACACTCCTCGAACCTCAAATTCCTCGAGAGCCTTTGCTACATCCAACAGATAACGGTCAGATTCGATTGAAACCACGTCTTCGCAGTCGAAGGTGAAAATAACCTTCATGTGTCATCCCCTCTTGTTCACTTTCTGCTCTTCTTTAACCCGCATTTTTCACCATCCGAAGAACTTTTTCACAAAGACGTGTGAGAGTCCGAAGCAAAAGGCTAAGTTGAAGAGCATGTTTGGGAGTGGGTAAAGAATTTTCTGTTTTGCGCCTCGGAACGTGTTTAGCAAGTAGAGGTAAAAAGATGCGAAGACGATTAAGGGCGACCACTTAAGGAGTGTTGTGGCGAAACTTGGTGCAGTGAGGAAGGATAAGGCTGAGGCGACTAAGGAGATCGGAATTGTCAGATGCGCTAGGTAACGGAGGGAGCTCTTCAACAAATTCCTCTCCGTTCTCCAGTGCCTCAAAACCAGCAGAGCCCTGCCCCTCCCGTCGTTAAACCACTCCTTGAGCGCCGTCCTAACCGTCAACCTTTTGAGGTGATGGCAGACCACGGAACCGTCCCAAACGAGCCTGTATCCCTTCTTCTTAACGGAAATCGCTATCTCCGCGTCCTCCCCCCTAATCTGATCGGAACTGAGCTGCACATCCTTAACCAGATCAGCCTTGTACACGGTGCACATGCACGTGAGAACAGCGGCGTCTCGGATCGTCCTTCCAATGAAGAAGCTTGGGCTCTTGTCCTTCTTGCTGTGGATAAGGTTCACTATAAGGTTGTTAGAGGTGTAGACAGGGTAGCCCATGACCCCTCCGACATCACCTTTCATGTGTGTCATCAGCTTCTTTAGGAAATCCCTCGGAACCACGACATCACTGTCGATGAAGCATACGTAGTCTCCCTGCACGAGCTGGATGCCCCTGCTTCTCGCCTCTGGAATGTTTGATTTCTCTCGGACAACCTTGAAATCGTATAAGGGAGAGGCTTGCTTCATTTCTTCTAAGATATTGAGTGTGTTGTCTGTTGAGAAACCGTCCACAGCGATTAACTCCAACTTTTTAGGGTCGTATTCAACGCTGAAGATTGATTCCAAAACCCTTCTCACGGTGTCCTCATTGTTGTAGGTGGGCATAACAATCGATATCTCAGGCCCAGTTTTCCTCATGCACTACACTCTCCTTGCTAGGATGACCGTCTCTATTCCCATGTGAGAGAGCCATGGAAGCCGAGCCACTATCTTTTCAATAGCCTTCAAAATGGGGAGGCACGTCTTCTCGAACAGCTTTCTCGATTTCGTGTTTGCATACCTGAAGAAGGGATTGCCGAGGAGAGGAGAAGCTCTGATTCCTTCGGTCTTGAATCCTTCCGTCTCGACAACGCGTTTTAACGTACGGCTGTCGAAATCGTAGAGATGACCCCCTCCCTCCTCACCGAAGTTTCCAATCTCCAGTTTTATTCTCACTCTGGCTTTGTCAGGGAAGGCTCTTGCGAAGAGACTGGACGTCGTTGTGGGGACAGAAAGGACTAGGGCTTTGTCGGAGATTCTTGCCAGTTCCGTGACAGCCTCTTTTGGGTGAGGAACGTGTTCTAGAGTCTCAGAGGATAAAACGACAGAGAAAGAGTGGTCTCTGAAGGGTAGACGTTCAGCGTCAGCGACAACAAAGTCTGTTTTTCCTTCTACTTTTCGTTCCCGAGCGCGCTTCTTAGCCTTTGAGAAATGTGTTGCTGAGATGTCGACTCCGACGGCGTATTGGAAGCGATTCAGTGCCGCCTGAGCGACAAAGAGACCCCCTGCACACCCAACATCTACAAAGGTAGACCCCTCGACCCCATCGATCATTTTGTCAAGCCAGTACTTCCGCAACACGCTATTGTGAGTTGCAAACGGGTCGGGAACCTCATAATTCAGGTAGCAATAGTCCCAAACCTCCGCCTTGTGTTCATAAAACTGCTTTAACTTCTCTTTGGAAATTTTTGCCAGTTCTCTCATCCGACAAATAACCTCCCAAGCGTTTCATAAACCGCTCCAAGGGCGTGCCCTACCTCATTGACAAAAATTATTGCGGGCACATAGAGGGTAGCACAGGGATCACGTAGCTTCTGAGCTGTTTTCACACCAACAAGAATTGTGGCTCCCATAATTGATCCAATGAAGAGTAATAGAATCCACAGTAAAGTTGGGGTAAATAGGGTCAACAACCCTAGAAATGCCAAGCATGATATTACCACCCAGCGGCGTATGTGATGCCTAAACCTCGAGAGTTGACGTAGCCTCGCATCAGCCCTAGAGATGCCGAACTTTTTCCAGAAAAGCTCACGGAAATTTCTGGGCGGTCTGTTGTAGACGACAGCGTCTGTCACTCGTTTCACTGTAAACCCGCGATCCCTGAGCCCAAAGGCAAACGAGGTATCTTCTCCAGCCGAGCTGTCGGCGTACCCGCCAACCTTCTCCAAAACGCTTCTCCTAAAGGCGCAGTTGCTGAAAAAAGCCGGTGAAAACTCTTCAGAGGATACCCTCGGAAGCGTTAGCTCGGACGCGCATTTTTCAAAGAGAGTTTTTGCGTCGCTCTTCCAAACTCCCACGGCGACGTCCGCTGAGGCAAGCTCTGTGATTAGGCTCTCAAGCCACCTCGGGTCTAGGCGGTCGCAGTTCACGACGGCAATTGCCTCGTTGGAGGCTTCCTCGATTGCTCGGTTCCTAGCCTCTCCTATGGTGAGGTTGAGCGTGTCTACTAGTCGTATGGATGGATGCCCTTTGACGTAGCCTCGAACGATCTCGGGGGTCTTATCGGTTGAGTGCCCATCTGCTACGATTATCTCGTCTGGTCGCCGTGTCTGATTCAGGAGCGAGTCTAGAAACTCAGATATTCTGTCTTCCTCGTTCTTGACGGTTGCGACTACGCTTACCCTCATGCCCCTTCACAGTCCCAACTGATTGATTTGGGAGGTGTATGTGAGACCACCGAGCCTGCTCTCCGCGTTCACGATGTCGATTGTGATTGGTGCGATGTTGGTTACGGAAGCCACTTCTGTGGCTCTGTTTGACAGGTTCTCTTCCCACAGAATTATCGGAACATTCATCTCCGCCTCGCTCACTCCTCCGTGGTCGCCGCTCTCGGCTAGAGGAAGGAAGTCGAAGCCGTATCCGTCTTCTAAGCAGAATGTCACATCGCCGAGCCTTGGGTGACATAAGCCTATCGGCTTTGTTTCTTCCCTCGTTTTCACGAAGGTGACGCCTTTCTTTGAGTTCAGAGCCTTAACAAGTTTTTCCGCGTCTCTTTCGTCGTGTAGCCATATCTGGACGTGGCGCGAGACAACGGTGGCTGTCGCCGTGTTTTCTTTTCCCCGATTGTAGGTTATGACCACTGAGCCTGCGAGCTCCTTCACATCGTCTATCCTGTACTCGACCTGGTCGAAGTGAAGGGTTTCAAGAGGAAGTCTCTCTTCCAGCGTGGTCTGTCCGTGGTCAGAGGTCACGATTATCGTCGTGTCTCGTTTGAGTTTCTCTCTGAGGCTCAGTATCTCTTCGAGTTTTTTGTCGCACTGCTCTATCGCCTCGTAGTATCTGTCGCTTTCGGGTCCGTAGCGATGCCCCGCCTTGTCCGTCTCGTTGAAGCATAGGTAGTAGAGAGCGTGCTCTCCGCCTTCGTAGGCTCTCTTAAACTCTGAGAACTGGCCTACGGCGTACTTTCGGAGGAGGCGGTAGAGCGATGGATTTTTTGATATGGTGTTCATTATTAATGTGGAGGCTATGTAGCCAGCTGTCTTTCTGGCCACTCTTCTGGTTAGTGGGTCTCTTGAGCCCTTTCTCATGTGGGCTCCTATGCTTACTCCTTTCATTCCATTTTTCGCTAGGACATCGAATATGGTTGGAACTTCGATGTGCTCGTCCGAGAAGAGGTTTACCAGCTTCCTTTCCTCTTTGTCCCAGTAGAAGTGGTTTGTTACTCCTGTTTTCTCGGGGTAGGCGCCTGTTAAAATTGAAGCGTGCCCAACGGCTGTTAATGAGGGGTAAACGGTGGTTGCGTTCTCCGCATATATCCCTTCTGAGGCTAGTCTTGCTAGGTTGGGCGCTTCAGCCTTCTTCAGGGCGTCTGCTCTGCAACCGTCTAACAGAAGTATTATCACGTCTCTTTTCTTCTCGCTTTCTTCCATCACCGTTTCACGCCTGCGAGTACACCTTTTCCATTTCTTCGACGATTCTTGTCCACGTGAACCTCTCCTCCACTAGGCTCCGACCGTTTTTACCCAGCCTTTCTGAGATTCCGTCGTCTTCGAGGAGTAGTGTTATTGCTTCAGCCAGCTCTGCTGGGGCGTCACCTTTGATTAATAACCCGGTTTTCATGTTTGTCACCATCTCTGAGACGCCTCCAACGTCGCTTGCAACCACCGCTTTTCCTATGGCCATGGCTTCTAGCAGCGCTCTGGGTGTGTCCATCAGGGCGTAGCTTTGCGAAAAGGGCAGGACCACGATGTCTGAGGCTGCGTAGACTTGCTCGATGTCCTCTCTGACGCCTAGGAACGTTGTCTTGTCTCGCAAACCTAGACTCTCGATGAGCGATTGAACCGTCTTCAGCCTGTGCTCTTCGTGTTCGTATGTTCCCTTTGTCAGCATGACGCATCTCACGTTGGCGTGGTCCTTCACGACGAGTTTTAGAGACCGCACAAGGATTTCGGCGCCTTTGTAGGGGGTTAAATCTCCGGCGAATAGTATGAGCTTGCAGTTGTTCGGGATGCTGAACTCTTCTCTGATTCTCTCTCCTTTCAGCCTTGGGTTGAATCGGTCCGTGTCTACCCCTACGGGTATATGGTGTAGCTTGTTGTTTGGAAAACGGTCTTCGAGGAGTTTTGCGTGGGCTTTCTGGCTTGTGACTATTACGCCGTCGAGGAGGTGGCTGCCTGATTTTAGAAACAGTGGTTCCTTAGCCAGAGAGAGGGCGGCTCTCAGCCCTCTTGGGTATTCAAAATCTGGGGTTTCTGCTGTGTGGGAGTATTGGCTGAAAAACTTTCTCGAGTTTGTGAGGGAGGAGCACAGTGCTAGGTAGGCTCCGAAGGCTGGGTAGGAGCTGTGTCCGTGTGTGACGTTTATTTCGTGTTCTCTCACAACCTCTGAGAGGGTTTTGGGGAGTTTGAGGAGGAAGCGTTGAGCTCCGCGCAGGTATCCTGTGCTCTCTTTTGTTGGGATTCTGTGGTAGGGTATTCCGTCTATGACCTCGTGCTTCTCTTGTTGTTTAAACCCTTTTGTCAAGAAATGGATGCTGTGTCCTCTCTTCAGCAGTTGTTGTGACAGTTCTCGGACGCTGTTTCTTATCCCCTCTACCCAAGGAGGGTTGAGGTCTAATCCAACCATCAATGTATTCATGTGACAGCGCCTTGTCGTTCAGAGTTCCAATGTTAATTTCGAATCTGACTTTGACTACAGCAAAATAGGTTATGAATTCTGAAACTGAATTTCAAAGCTAGACTACGAGAATTGCGACGCGTTGCCTTCGCCTTGTAGGGTTCGCTTGGAAACTACATACCAGAACATTGTTGACCAAACCAAGAAGAATCCGTAACCAATTTTATGGAATAACAAAACTCCGTCGAGTCCCCAGAGGATGCCGGCGATGAAGATGGCGAGTATTCGAACAATGTTGATTAGGATGGCTCCTGCAAACCCGACGACGCCGTAGACGATCTTTTTGTCTCTTTTTATTGGTAGGTTTGGTAGGATTAGGAGGCAAACGATGGTGTATAGGATCACTCCTTCGATTCCGCTGCACGGCGGGTTGAGTAACACGGATGTTGGTTGTCCGCGAAGGTCGTGGAAGTTAATCAGATAGCCGTCTGTGAGGGCGCCGCCCAGGGTCTTGTACGCCACGGCAGAAATCGTGACTCCCAGAGACGTGAAGAGTGTGGTCACGATAGGGATTAAGAGAATGATAGCGCCGCGTGAAATCGGCTGGAGTAATTGTTGAATTTGTTCATAGAAATGTTCGTTTAATCCGAAGAGAACCAGGATGACTGTTGGAAGGAGAAAGTGACTGGCTGAATTGCCACCGAACAAGGACAGCGATATTCCCAAGAAGACGAGGGCGAAAACTATTCCTGCTGGAGCAGAGAGGAAGTTGAGGAGAAACCCAAGCGAAGCACAAGCCACGCCAACTATCTTTTCGTTTACCCCTGGAACATAACTTTGTTCCATTAGATTTCCAGTAACAATTTTTAACCAGTACATGGCTAGTCCGAGGACGAAGAACGAGACGTAGAACAAATTCCACCTGAAAATCGACATTGCTGCCGTGGAGAATCCGCTTAGCAAGAAGAGGACGAAAAGGCGATTCTTTCTCAGTTGCGCGTAGATTTCTTTTCCCTCCTGAGGAGATAGGTGAGGATTAGTAGGTTGATGACGAGTATTGCGATCTGAAATTCGGTGGAAGGGAATTCAGAGATTGGTGGAGTGCCCGATGGAGTGGATAGCTGAGATTGAGTGCCGGAACTATCCCAATAGAGTGTTATAGATCCTGAAGACCACGTAATCCTCAGCCTTAATCTTTCGTCATTAAAGGTTTCGGGAGTAGCTGTGGTGGTTACATCAATGACTTTTGAGGTCACGGTCGCCGCAGTGGCGAAACTTTGCGTGGTGCTGGTACCGATTACCGTTACTGTCTGGCCATCGGGGCTCGTACGGGCAACTTCAAGAGTGAGATCGCCTCCTCTTGAATAGGTGGCCACAACATACAATTGGGTAGCCCTTTCCCCTGGGAACGCAGAACCCACTTTTACCGAGCTAAATCCTGCTTGTAAAGCGTCTATTTGTGCCCAAGTCCAAGCAGATCCTGTTTGAGGATTTGTTGCCCAGTCGCTGTAATAATCAGCATAAGTTGTGGTAAGACTGACTGTCGTCCCAGAATAAACGGTTCCACCCGTTTTCACTTCAATAGTGATTTGGTCATCGCCAGCCGCTGCTAGTTTAGCTCTTGTGTAAACTCTTACATTTGAAATTGCTTCTGTTTGGGTGGTATGGGCTTCCAGATTATACAAGTCCTCTTTGTTCTGTAATGTGCAAGAAACATAAGTTGTATCCTCGTCAGAGGATGCCTCATCAACACAAAGGTAGTTTGCTGTATCCCCATTAGCAGTCCATCCAGTGCTATCCCCGGCTGCATTTGGTCTTATGGTTAAAGTGGTGGTTCCTGTGGCAGTGTAGTAAAGTGTTGCAGTATAAGTTCCCGCAGCAAGGGTTCCCGTGTATCTTTGCGTGTACCAGTATCCCGTCTCGCCAGTTGCATCAAATGTATAGCTCTCTTGGGTGCCTCCAG
>Ga0315306_10000345_pt1 | contig 22154 bp, 19 predicted proteins | sample TDP1_MG_FD_203803 | JGI IMG/M metagenome (GOLD analysis project Ga0315306, IMG submission 203803) | Freshwater sediment microbial communities from Lake Towuti, South Sulawesi, Indonesia - TDP1 | ecosystem: Environmental > Aquatic > Freshwater > Lake > Sediment | place: Indonesia: South Sulawesi... | reverse complement strand
GAATCTCTCATAGGCGTTGTTGCCGCAGCCTCAACAATTCCTGGCATAATAGTTAGTCTTCCGGCAGGGTCACTTTCAGACATTTTCGGAAGAAGGAAGGTTTTGTTGGCTTCCAGCATAGTATTTGCTTCCGCGCCTTTTCTCTATCTCCTTGTAGTTTCTTGGTGGCAACTCATCCTGGTGCGGTTTTACCACGGCTTTGCGACTGCCATCTTTATTCCCGTCGCGAATGCGGCAATAGCTGGGCTGTTTCCCGTGAAAAGAGGGGAGAGGATTTCAACTTTTTCCTCAGCGACCATCGTCGGCCGAAGCATCGCTCCTTTCCTCGGCGGCTACATCCTGTTTGTTACGAGCTATAACTATCACGAACTTTATGCTGCAGTAGGCGTTGCTGGCACTTTAGCCCTCTTTACGGCACTAATCTTTCTCAGAGCCGAATCAGAAAAACCTTCAGCCCATGTATCTCCTAAGACCATGGGGAAAGGGGGGATCTCAATTATTTTCCATGATTGGAAAAGGGTCGCTGGAAACCGAGGAGTAATCGTCGTAAGCATCGTTGAAGCAGCTCAATACTACACCTTCGGCGCGGTTGAGTTCTTTCTGGTGGGCTACCTAAAGGATGTTGCCCGACTGGACCCCTTTTCGATTGGAATTGTCTCAGGAGCCCAACTTGTCATAATTCCTATCGCCAAGCCCTTCATGGGCAAGCTTTCTGACAGGGTTGGAAGAGGAATCCCGATTGTCGCGGGTTCGGTGATTGGTGGGCTTCCCCTAATCTTAATTCCCTTTGTTACAGAGTTTCCCCTCCTTCTCCTTATTTCTGTAACCTATGGACTGGGCTTTTCCCTAGTAACGTCCTCTACACCCGCACTTGTGGGCGATCTTGTGCGTAAGGAGTTGTATGGCACCGCCATGGGGTTCCTCGCCACCATTATGGATGTCGGCCAAACCTTGGGGCCTATCATTACAGGGCTAATAATCGCGATCAGTGCGACTTACACCAGTCCTTTTGCTGTTCTGGCTGGAATACTCCTGATTTCTTGTGCAGTCTTTCTTGCTTCAAAAGTAGCTAAAGCCAATAGCATTTGAACGAAGGTTTGTATTAGCCTGCCCACCAAACAATGGTTTATCCCTTCAAAATTTCTTTAAACGTTAGGTGTTCTGTAATGGGATCGGTAGATTCTGAAGTTGGCTTGGCTTCTCCATTCCTCGCCTATTTTGGGAATCCACTTGGCGCTCACTATGTATAGGGCAAGTTGCCCTGTCTTGGCGTTAACCATGTACGCGCCTAGGCCTGGAGTGTAGGCGAGCCACATGGTACCAACCATCTCCGGGTTAGGGAAAAGGGTCTTATAGGGTGGCTCCTCAGGCCCGTCCACGAGCACGAAGGGCCGCGGAACCTCGCATAGGACCGCTTCCATGGGCTCCGGAAGGCGGGATCGGGCATCCCCCTCAAACTGCTCCTTAGGAATAGCTACTTCCCCTCGGTGCTGCTCATAGTCCAGTGGTTGCAGATCGATGAATCGACCTCCGCCTGTCTGATAGAACCGCGGAAGAAGTAGCCTTGAAACCACGTGATCTTTGAGGCTCCCTGAAAGCTCAGCCACGGCGTTAAGATACTCCCTACCTAAACGAAGGGTTTCTTGACAGGTGGAGCTACAGGGCGCGTGGGCCACAGCCCAAAATTCGAGGGGGATGGACTGATCCATTCCCAATTCTAGGAACTCCTCGTAGGCCCGCGCCCTAGAAGACGGGCCTTCCTTAGCATGAAGCTCCACACAACACTCGGGATAACCGAACATTGTCCCCTCAAATATGGTCATGGCTCTCCTAAACTCCCTGCGTATTCTCCTTTCCCTCGGCGAAAAGAATGGGCTTTTACTAGCTTCGTCAAAAAGAGAACGGAGGTCACGGGAATTTCTCCTCAACTTTGAGGCTTCTTCGTCGGGACAGATGGTTAAAATAACCTGATAAGAAGGGGAGGGTGAAGGCTCGTCTTCAAACGAGATGATATCCATCTGCTCACAGAATTGCTGGAGCCACATCTTCATGTCAAGGGGAACAATCAGGGTTGCCATGGGCTTCACTTTTTGAATAACCGCAGCCAACCAAACGATGTCCCTAGCATGGAGACCAGCCAGGGGCTGAAGATGGGGCTCCTCTATGGGCGTCATCAATTCTCACTTATCCCTTGTTTATAGACAATATGGGGTTGTTTACTAAAAAGTTGATTGAGCTTGCAACACCATTGTTTCAGTTCTGGGTAACAAAATTTGAAAAATTTGAAAAATTTTGAGTAACAAAAGTACCCTAGACCCTGAAATTCCCGTTTTATAAAAACTCTTAAAAGTTGTGACGGACTTATATGTTAGACATGCGCGTTCCAGCCGGTTGGAAGGTTAAGCCCCACGCCGCCATCATCGGCGCTGGCAGAACCGCCTTTGGGGAGCAGTGGTATAAAGATCCAGAGAAGCTGCTAATGGAGGCGGGGATCGGCGCCTTGGAGTCCGTGGACTTAGGGCTTAGGAGAAGAGATATTCAAGCCTGCTACTTCGGCAGCTTTCTCTATCAGGCAACCAACAAGCTCGGCTTGGTTCCTGGCTATATGGCCCGGGAGCTGGGCATAAACATTCCTATGAGTACTACAGAGGCTGCCTGTGCCTCCGGAGGCTCCGCCTTTTATAACGCCTGCATCGCCATCAAGTCGGGCATGTACGATGTGGTCCTCGTAGGCGGCTTTGAAAAGATGACGGACAGCCCCGGCAAGATCATAGACGACCTCATGTTCGCCGCTGACCCCCACGAGTTCGACGCGGGCTTCACCTTCTCGGGCTTGTACGCGGCTATGATGGCGAAATACATCCACGATTACGGCCGCGGGGACCAACGAAGCATAGAAGCCTTAGCGCAGATCGCGTGTAAGAATCATCATCATGCCGTTAACAATGAGTACGCCCAGTACAGGCGGGAGTATACGGTGGATGATGTCCTCAAATCCCCGCTCATAGCGGACCCCATAAGGCTCCTCCACTGCTCACCCATCTCTGATGGCGCCGCAGCCGTAATCTTGGCCAAGCCTGAGCTGGCGAAGAAGTACACGGATACCCCAATTTACATAATTGGAAGCCAGCAGGCCACCGATGATGTTTCCCTTTGCACTAGGGAAAGCCTAACGGGGATTAAGGCCACAAGGCTCACCGTGGGTAAGGCCCTGAAGGAGACTGGCTTGTCTATGGAAAATCTTCAGATCGCGGAGGTTCATGACTGCTTTACCATTGAGGAGGCTATGTTCCTAGAGGACTCAGGCTTCTACGAGAGGGGCAAGGCCTGGGAGGGCATCTATGAGAGTTATGAGTCCTTTAAGGGTTCAAAACACATACCCTACGTCAAAGACGGCGAAGAACTCATCGTAAATCCGGGCGGGGGGCTTAAGGCTGACGGCCATCCCGTGGGCGCCACAGGGGTGAGGCAAATCCATGAATGTTTTAAGCAGTTGAGAAGGGAGGCAGGCAAGCATCAAGTGGGCGGAGACTTAAACCTGGCCCTTTGCCACAACATTGGGGGAACCGGCGGAATAGCCACCGTCCACATTTTAGCGAGGGATATTTCATGAGTGAGCCCATCACAAGGAGAAAAATTCTTGTCGATTACAGGATTCAAGTTTCAAAGTGCGCAGATTGCGGCAGAACTTATTTTCCACCCAAGTTCTTCTGCGATACTGAGGGTAGAAGGAGCCGCATGAACCTTGTGGACTATTTCTATAGCAAGGGAACCCTTACCAGTGGAAGCGTTATTCGTAGACCCACTAACAGTTTCCTTCATATAGGTTCCTTCATGGCGGGCATAGTTTCCTTCAATGATGGAAATATAAGGGTTCCGGGAAGAATCACCGATTATGCTCCACCCGATGGAGAGTTGGACGTTACCCGCTTTATAGGGAGGGGCGTTGTACCCAGGTTTAGGCGCCTCTACATGGACGGCCCCCAGGGCTTAATCTACTATTCAAGCTTCAACTTCAGCTTCGAGGATGATTATTATCCCTATCAGGAGTACGCGAAGATGGAGCTCCCAAATGCAAGTGAACGCCCCGGAATCGTAGGCTACGGGATTTACCTACCAAAGTTTAGGATAAAGAGTGAAGATGAGTCGGGCCTAGGAGTTAGGGAGAGGACCGTGCCCTTCGCAGACGAGGACACAACCACCTTCGCCGTGGAAGCTGGAAAGAGGGCCCTAATCCACGCTGGTGTCGACTGTAGATACGTGAAAAAATGCTTCGTGGGCTCAGAATCTACGCCCTACGCTGTTAAGCCCTCCATGTCCACGGTTTGTCAAGCCCTACAACTCGGCGAAGAGTACGAGGGCGGCTTCTTCAGCGGGGGCATAGACTCCCAGTTTGCGTGTAAGGCGGCCACAGACCTCTTCATCGACGCCGCCGCCCTGGTGGTCTACCCCACCTTCGGAGGAGAATATGTCATGGTCATAGGCTCTGACAACTCCCAAGCCGACAGAAACGACCCCCTAGACTTCACGGTGGGCGCAGGCGCCGCCGCCTACATCTTCGGAAAAAGAGGCGTCATCGCAACCCTAGACCATTACGTGCCATATACCTCAGATACCCCAGATTTTTACCGACGGGATGGCCAAAAGTATCCAAGGCATGGTGGAAGGTTCACGGGGGAACCCGCCTACTTTAAACATGTTGGAACAGCCATGAAGACAGCCCTAAAGGTGAGTGGGCTCACCCCGAAGGACATCCGTTTCGTGGTTTGTCATTCGCCCAATGCCAAGTATCCCTACCTCGCCGCCTTGGAAGCTGGGTTCCAGAAGGAGCAAATTGAACCTGGGCTGGTGGTTAGATATATAGGGAACCTCTACTCCGGCTCCAGCCCCACCGCCCTAGCAACCGTCCTCGACATGGCTGAGCCGGGCGACCGCATACTCATGACCAGTTATGGCTCCGGCGCCGGAAGCGAATCCTACATATTCACGGTCACAAAGGAAATCGAAAAGAAAAGGGAGAGGTCCATCCCTGTAAAACAACAGATCGAAAGCCCCCGCAAAGAGTATGTGGACTATAATACTTACCGAACATGGAAGGAAATGGGCTAATTTGCCAAATAAAGGTTTAACCGTAAGGAATAAAATAGGGTTCAGCCATTATGACTAACCAAGGTGAAGATTGTGCCCCAGGAAATCTTTGACGTGGACAAATTTATCCAGCTTTCTGAACAGGCGGAATACTGTGCCGTAAAACGAGTGAAAAACGCGGTGAAACTGAAGATTCGAACACCAAAGAAGCTCTATACCTTAAAAGTTGACCCGGGAATAGCCGAGGGCGTCGTCAAAAAACTCCAGTGCGAAATTCGCGAAGTTTAATGGCTAACAGTTAGTCTTTAGCATATTCTAAGCAGGCATCTTAATTTCTTCCTTGGTTTTTCTTCTTCTGCTACCTTCTTAGGGATACAGGAGGAAGCATCTCTAGAAAGTTGGACGGCTGGAAAATCGCCCTGAAGTCTTTACAACCCATGAGTAGCACCTTTCGCAGAAGTTGAGACTTTTCCTGTCCGTGTCGAGGATCGAGTTGGAAAAGAACATGATGCAAGCGGGGTTGCTGCAGTGCCCTAACCCCAGGGTGTGGCCGATCTCGTGAACTGCCTCCTTCACGGATCGCTCCAGAAAAAGCGTTCGGTTGGGTGGCTGGCCGTAGAATTCAGGCTTCAGTCTGTGAAGGGATATAATGGCTGCATTTTCGGGGTATTGAGCCTCACCGAAGACGAAGTTTAGTTGAGGCGCGTAGAGGTCCACCTCCGTTATTCCCAGGGTGCAGTCTGCCCTAGACTTTTTAGCGTAAATGCTGATTTTTTCCAGAATCCTGCTAGAATGGTACTGATTTCTCCCTCTGTTGTAGGCATCTTCGGGTATCGGCATAGTGTCCTCTAAAAGGGTGCATGTCGTCTCGGGGAATATGGCGAAGAGGCGACTTTGAATGTTTTTCACTGCTTCCGCGTCCACGGGTCCGATGCGTAAAATTCCTATCCTGAATTTCCACTCTTCGTACACAACTTTACCCCCAATAAGCTTTTTTTAGGCGGTGTAAACGTCTCCCACCTTGGGAGCCACGGCATCTAACCCCGTATTCTCCTTTATCCACTTGGCGAAGCGGGGGCAGTTTCCCTCAGCTCCGTGGACCACGTAAACCCGCGGATTCCCCTCTAAATCCTTCACCGTTTCCTGGAGTTGGCTGGCCCCAGCGTGGGAGGAGAAGTCAAAGTGTTCCACCTGGGCCTTTACCTTTCGTAACTTTCCGTCTATTACGCATCTCCCCTTTTCCAGTAACTCCCGACCCGGTGTTCCTGGAATTTGATAACCTACAAGGAAAATGGCGTTGTACCGCTTTTTCCCTATTTTCTGGATGTGGGAAACGGCGGGACCCCCCTTCAGCATGCCCGCGGGAGATATGATCACGCCTGGTTTCTTTGTCACCAGCTTCCTATCTCTCCATCCCTCCACCCAATTGACGGCGTGCATGGCGTCCATGAACAGCCGAGGGTCCTGTAAGTATGCAATGTGATTCATGAAGATTCTGTTGACCTTACATGCCATTCCATCCATGAAAACAGGATATTCGAAGTGGTGGGCGGCGAGGATGCAGGCGATTTCCTGGGAGCGGCCCACACTAAAGGCTGGAACCAGAACGGTTCCCCCATCCTCCACCACCTCCGTGACGCGCTCCACAAACCTCCTTTCCAGCTCAGCCCGGTCGGAGTGGTCCTCATCGGCGTAGGTGCTCTCAATAATTACGGCGTCTAGCTCCCCATAGTTCCTGTCCGCGCCCCTAAGAAGTCGCGTATCCAGGGTGTTGAAGTCACTGGTGTACAGCAGCCTCTTTCTATCCGCTTCTACTAGGGCTTGGCCGCTTCCTGGAATGTGGCCCGACTCCAAAAGCTGAAAATTAAGGTCTCCTAGGATTTGTTTTTCCCTATAGTTTACGGAAACCGAACTCTTTAGGGTGGACCGCAGGTCGATGTACTCGAAGGGAAGATAGTAACTGGACAGGTGGATGAAGTCTTCGATTAATATTTGGGTCAATTCAAAGCAGAGTTGGGTTCCATAGACTGGAGTTTGCCCCCGGATGTGGAAGATGGGAACAGCGCCTGAGTGGTCCAGGTGGCTGTGGGTTAAAACTATGGCGTCCACCTCCTTGGGTGGAACGTGCATGGGGAAACCGGGTTCATGATTGAAAAGGACGCCGTAGTCCAGCAATGCCTGAACCTTATCCGTTTTCAGGGCTATGGCTATCCTTCCAACCTCCCTAGCTCCCCCCAGAAACTTTATCTCTAAGGGCATTAGGCTCCACGCTTCCTGTTTGACTTCTGTTGTAACCTGTAATGACTCTTTCTTTAGTCAGGTTCTTTGATCATAAGGTGTAATTTTTCTTTAAATACCTATGCATAGTGGATGGGAATTTTCCCATAGGCTTGGGTTTAATGTTGAAAATTTTATGGAGACAGTACTTTTGTTACTCGAAATCCTAAAAGATTTGTTACTCAGCAAATGGGGAATGAAAAATAAAAAGGAGGGAGGGGAGGTTGTATGGCTTATGGTTTTCTTTTGAGGAGGGCGTAGCCTATCAGGATGCCGATAACCAGGCCTATGGGTAACCCAACGGCCAGATAGGTGTTTCTGGTGTCTTCGATGGCGCGTTTCACATTGATGGTGGTCACGGTTCTGGATGTTTGGGCGCTATTGCCCGCCTTGTCCGTGGCCACAAGCCTAAGGGTGTGGCTTCCATCTCCGAGGGTGGCGGTGTTCCAGCCGTAAGATGTAGTCCCAGTAACGTCAAACACGGCATCGTCTACGTAGAGGAGCACCTTGTCTAGGTTGATGTCCGAAGCCGTAAACTGAATTGTAACTGGTCCCAAGAGTTCAGCTCCAGCCGCTGGAGCGGTGATCGACACAGAGGGCGGGGTGTTATCGACCGTGAAGGTTACACTGGCGCTTCCAACATTTCCAGCTTTGTCTGTTGCCGTAACATTAATGGTGGTGGCTCCGTCGCGTAGCGCTGTGGTGTTCAGGTTGCCCTTCCAGGTTCCGGTAGTGCTGTCGAAGGTCAACCTGTACAGCTTCTCGAAGGCTCCTACCTTAAATTCAACCTTGTCTGTTCCGCTGGGATCGCTGGTGTAGACCTCTATGGGTACAATTCCGCCGAGGATTTTTCCACTTTTCGGTGAGACCACGTTAACAGCTGGCGGTGTGTTGTCCACGGTTATGTTCAAAAGAACTAAGACTGTGAAGGGGATATCTTCCGCGTGGAGCATGAGGATGACCATGTAGGTTCCTTCCTGGGTGCCCGCGGGAACATCGACATTTACACTGATCTCAGCTGAGCCCAGGGCAGTTATATTGGATAAAATGCGTGGGTTGAACTTGACGAGGAAGGGGCTCAACCCCAGCGTTTGATAGACTGTGAAGAAGCCCACATTCTTTAGGGCTCTGCCCGTGGTTATTGTGAAGCCTTGGGACACGGTTTTCCCCGCCTTTGCCACTACGTTAATTGGCCCCCTTGGCGCAAGTTTGACCAGTTCCACCTTCCCAGTAACGCTTTCTGGAAACATGGCTCCATCAAAGAGCACGTTGTGGAGAAGCACAGTGTACACTCCTGGCATCGAATGGTATATCATGTTCGTGTCGAGGACAACATATTCCTCGTGGGCGCCTGTTCGGGTCCACCACATGAATCGTCGATTGTTTTGGCCGTCAGAGCCCAGGGTGGGGCTTAAGGCCGCGTCTGTAATGAAGCCCGCTGGGTCTATTCCAACCATATCTATGTCCGTCATTTTTCCCGTCCACTTGCAGGAGACAAAGGCTGCAACCACGGTTGGGTCTTGGATGTCAAAGGCCCAAGTCTTCCAGTCCCCCGACTCGTACCTCCATCTCCAGTCGAAGTAGCCATTGACTCTATAAGAGTCGTACAGTTTGCTTGCGTTGGATGGAATTATGTCCATGGTCAAATCAGTTGTTGAAAAGGCTGTGGAAACGGTGAGGGAAACAGGAATTGCTGTGACTTGCGTGTAGGAGCCTGTGACGTTTACTATTAGTTGTCCCTCGTAGACGCCTTGAGGCGTCCCTGACGGCACCGCTAAGGTAGCTTTAAACATTGAGGAGGATGATGCATTAGCTTTGATGGAAGATGGCGCTGTGATCCAAGCCCAGCTTTCCCTCCTATAATAGCTTATGGAAGCCCTGAAGGGAACAGGATCAGGATATGACACCCAGGGTTGGTTTGCTTGGCTCACCCAGATAACTGGCTTACCTTTAAACTTGGCTAGTGGGAAGCCCACCCGGGCCTCGCAGCCCGTGCCTGCGTTGTACCCATAGTTTATGTTATAGGTTTCGTTCCTCTCAATGAGGGAGTTGCCGTTCACATCGATCCAGTCGAGGACCCATATGCGGAACCTTCGATCCCAAGTGTAGTCTCCGTTGGGGTCAAAGAAGGAGTATGGAACATTCAGTGTGACAACCATTAGTTCTGTGTCACTAGGTATTGAGGCGATGTCTAAACCAATTAGAGAGCCCCAGTCTACCCAATCGCTGATATTGGCTGTTGTCCCGGAGTAGATAGTGGTGGTACCCACCTGCTCATGAACGACCGATTTAATAGTGGCGGTAACAGAGCTGTTCGTTGGGTTCGTTAAAGTAAAGTCGGCCGAGGCTGAACTGCCTGGCCGAAGGACTCCAGCAAACCAGCTTACATCGTTGACGGGTCCTGTTGGCAGATTCCCCTGGAGGGGTTGCCCGAAGAATGCACTTGCGAGGGACCATGCGTATTGAATCCTTGGGCGAACGTTCTCCCAGGTGATGGGTGAAGCGATCGTAACCCCCTGCTTTTTTAAGGCAAGGGATGTGGCTGCGAAGGCGTCTGCACGTCCTGCTCCTTGGAGGAAGGCATCGTAACCCAAGTCTTTGGCGGTAGATTTGAGAATGACCTTTACGGTTTCAGGCGTAGGCTTACTTCCTTTAACTTGATTTTGTGCCTGGATTATTAGGGCAGCGGAGCCTGCCGTGAGGGGTGTAGCCATGCTAGTGCCACCAAAGACATCGCAGGCATTGAAGCCATTTCCAGCTCCCATCCATACTGGCCCAGATACCCAGGCCCAGGCTCCAACATTCACCACATCGGGCTTAACGTTTCCTAGGGGAGTTGGGCCCCTTGCGCTCCAAGAGATCACGTCGTCGCGATATCCTCCGCCTAAGCTTAACATATATCGACTAATGTTTAGGGAGGTAGATGCTCCCACAGTTATAGGAAGGGCCCCGTAAGCAGGTTCGGTTACTGTTCCGTAGCCTGCAGCGCCGTTGCCGCCCGCATGGACGATGACGGTTCCTGGATAGTCAGGATGCAGATAGCCCGGGACAGTCAGGGCGTCCTCAAGTATCGTGAGTAGGTCGTACCATGATAATCCGTACAAGTATATTGGCCAAGCTGAGACGCCCCAACTATTACTTATGATGTCGGCCTTATGGTTTCCTGTGTAGTTCCAAGTGCCATAGACAGTGCCATAGCCTGGAATGAAGGCCCAGCCCTCTGTTCCCGGAATCAGGTCGAAGCCGGCCGCCCAAAGCTCCCCTTCAATGATATCACCGATCCAAAGGCCCTGCATCCCCAAGATTTTTGCTCCCGGAGCAACTCCTGGCCCAGCGAGGGGGTGGCCCTTGTCCCTTCCAGCCGCAAATTCGGCGACGGGGGTCCCGTGGCCGAACCAATCATTCTCGAAGACCGTATAGTTTCCTGCTGGGTCGAGGGGTTTAAGGACGAGGCCCCTGTCGGCTTTGTTCGGTGAGACTCCCCACACATCAAGGAAGTAGGCTAGGGAACCCGCGGAAAGGTCATAGTATCCGTCTCCGTCAAAGTCCCTAGCGGCGACGGTTCGCCCTGTAGGTGTGATTGGCATCTCGTCGGCGAAGCCCCCCTCCCAAGGACCTAGGTCTTGAATAGCCCAGTCAAAGGAGAGGTCCACGTAGACCTTGTCGTACACCCCAGCAGTGACGGAGTCTACAACCAGCACCGGGAATATGTCAACGTAACCCGTAATCCACGCTAGGCCAAGTTGGAGCATAATGCCAAAGTGGTAGTTTCCGCTGGCCGAACGGATGCCCGTGATGTTCATGGGGAAGGGCCATGGACTGCCAGTCAGGTCAGACCACTTGAAGACCAGGTCAAAGAAGTAGACCCAGGGGTCGACATTGGTTGTGTTTAGGAAGGTGCTCCTAAAGAATGTGAAGGTTTTAGTTACAGTGAGGTTTGTTAGCACCATGCACTGGGCGTCAGGGTCGAAGGCTGCGGGGTAACCCATTTTGTCCCTGGCCACGGCGTCCCAGTAGCCTAGGCCCATGGAGCCGTAGTCAACTCCCGTGTCTAAGATGGCTATAGTTACTCCAGTTCCGTTTATCCCCAGGTCTTCCCAGGTCTTTTTAGCTCCAGTGATGTTGACAACGTCCCTAAGGGTGGTTTCCGGTTTGCCCCAAAGGGCATCCCTTTCGAAAGCCAGTCTGGACGCGACGTTTTTCTTGAGGGAAATCTTGAGGGAGGAAATGTCTGGAAGGTCTGTGGATATTGGGTACTCAATTTTTCTGTCCTTAAGGATTGAGAAAATCAACGGATTTGAAGCCAATTGCTGAACCTTTTCCGCATACATGGAACCGGTTATCAAATAGAAGCTTCCGAAGGATGGGGTGGCACGGCACGTTATCATTTGCTTGGCGACTTCCCCTATCGGTAGAGCCTTGCTGGCCGCCACCAAAACTCGGATGCGCCCAGTTGAGGTGGAGAGTTCCGGATCGATGTACCTTCTTTGATAAGTTAAGTTTGGAGATGTGGAAATCAGGGCGGGTGATTCGGGGGGCTGACTTACATTTTGGCTCGTAATCTGAGGCAACGGTATCAATAGGGCTAATAACATGATATTAACTGCTACGGTCATTACGCTCTTTCTATTAACCATTTGAAATCCTCCAGATTTTCCAGCTAGTGTATATGCTTGAAGAATGGGTATAAAACTTTTGGTGTATGCAACTATGCAATTTAGGATATGGTTATCAGTAGGCTTCACTTTACAGGTAAAAGGCGTTTTACTTAGGACTCAAAGCCTCCTGTAGCGCTCCCATTAGGCTATTGAGCACCGCTTTGGTCCAAGGCTCATGGTCTCCCACTACCTTAAGGTGGATTCCACCCTTCTTACAGGCTTTTCTGCAGGCCGCGGCGATTTTCCTTCCCCAAACCTCCGCATCTTGAAGTAAGACTACTTTCCTATAGCTCCCTGCGGCTATATAGGTTGCAACCTGTTTTGCCGTGTACGCGATGATTTCCTTGTCTAAGGGAAACGCAATCTCATACTGAGAAAGGGGATAGACCTCATCAAGTTCTTGGGGAACTATTCCAAACGGAGTGGCATACGTACACACGTGAATAGCCTCCATTCCATGGCCCAGTTTCCGTTGAAGCCCCTTCATCATCCTTTGATGCTCCCTTGATTTGTGGAAAGGCTTCCTGGGGGTCTGGGGCAGTAAAAGGAGAGTTTCAGCTCCCTTTGGTGGAGAGTACCCTTCAGAGAGCCTCCTTTTGTGGCGGACAACCTCGGGGCGGATCAGGCCTAGAGGGCCGAAAAAGAAGAGACCGGAGTTTTTAGTTACCGGGCTGTTTTTCTCCAAGTATTTTTGATATTTCCTTAAATTTTTTAAGGCTTGAAGGAGGGATGGGTGGCCATGTGCCCTCAGCTCCAGGTGTTCCCAGAGGCGGCCTTCGACTATGGCCTGTTTTATTCTCCTTATCTCCGACAGGCTCACATAGAGATTATGAAAAGCTAGGATTTTAGTTCTCTCCCCCTTTGGCATCTCCGTCATGTCGTGGGGATCATTTTTTTCACAAACGGGACAAGGGCATGGAAGGTATTTGAGTCCCTTAAGCCTGAGGGTCCCATGGGTTGTCATGTAACGGTCCTCTCGGGCGTAGATTGCATAAGCAGCTGAGTCGAAGAGGTCACAGCCTAAGGCTACAGCCAGGGCGAACATGAAGGGGTGGCCAGCCCCAAAGAGGTGGAGGGGGCGCTCAAGAGGTAGGCTCATCTTCGCCGTTGCGATCATATCAACGAGGGTGTCAAAGACGTACTGCTCCATAACCTGCGTTGGGCTTCCGAGGGCATGGATCTGGAAGGGCAGTTTTCCCATCGCCCTCGCCGATCGGGCAACGAGATCAAGATATCGTCCCCCCTGAATTGGCCCAACCCAGAGGATGTCGTCTCGACTCTTAACCCTTGCCAACTCCTTCGCTCTCCTTAGGGTCTCGTTTACCGTGTATCGGGCGTAATTTTTTGAGGCCTTCCATCCCGTGGGCACATCCAGGATGGTGGCAATGTCTGTATCGATTCCCTCTTGGTAGCGAACAATTTCTGAGGGGGTGACGTCTACGTCGCCATAGGTGAGGAGCTGGTAGGCTCCTGAGTCGGTCACCACAACCCCGTTAGAGTTTAGTAGGCGACGTATCCCAGTCCTTAGTGCTTTTTCTTTGAAGCGTTTTTTAATGATGTAAGCGTTGGTTATGAGGGCCTCACAACCTAAGTTTTCCCTTATTGTCTGGGGCGAGATTGGTTGAACGGCCGGGTTTATAACGGGCAGCAACAGTGGGGTTTCAACGGTTCCACTTTTAGTTTTAAGCCTACCTATCCTCGCAAGCAGATCCCTCTCCTGTATTTCAAAGGCCATGGGGAAACCGCCGAGATATTCAGTGATAGTATATTTAAAATAGATAGGCTTTCTTAATTATGTTGGTGATCATCGTGGTTTGTGTCACTCGGATTTATGAGAGGCCTGAACTCCACGACCCGGTTCTAATTGAGGGGCTGCCGGGCATAGGCTTCGTTGCCAATATAGCCACGCTGCACCTCATTCAGGAGTTAGGGGCTAAACCCCTCGCAGAGATCCGCTCCTCCGCCTTCGAGGGCCTAGCCATAGCCGCGGAGAACGGAGAAGCCCGTTGCCCAACAAGCATGCTCTATTATCATCAAAGGAGAAAGGGTGGGCGTGATTTAATCCTTCTTTATGGCAACACCCAAGCCTTGACCTCTGCTGGCCAGTATGAGTTATGCGGATGCATCTTAGATATTGCTAAAGGGCGGGGATGCAGATATGTCATAACCCTCGGCGGCCTAAAGCGGGAGCAAAGGGTTAACGTTCCTAAAGTATACTGTGCAGCATCGGATCCTGAGACCCTGAAGGAAGCCTTAAACCTTGGTGTCGAGGTAATTGAAGGAAGAATCTTTGGCATTGCAGGGCTTCTCATAGGCTTGAGTGAACTGCGGGACATGAAGGGCCTTTGCCTCCTCGCCGAAACTCCAGGCGATTATCCAGACTCAGAAGCGGCTCGGGAAGCCCTAAAGGTAGTTTGTAGAATGCTGGACCTGAAAATAGATTTTAGCAGGTTAAATATGGCGGCGGAGGCAACTCGAGACACCTTGAAGTCCCTCGGTGCGATCCCTAGCCATGTGAAGGAAAGGGAGGAACCGCGGTTCCGTGGACTTATTTAAGCCGTCCTTGTTTCCCTGAGGAAGTGGTCGTATACTGTCCGAACCCGTTCAGCGGCTGGGCCCGTTCCCTCCACCACGCCATCCGCAGTGACCTTAATCTTATCCATGACCCAAATGAAGCCCTTATCTTCGTAGAGCCTCACCAGGGTTGGAAACACCTTTTCAAGTCTCTCCGCCAAGGACCTTAAGTCGAAGGGCTTCTCTATGGCCAAGATTCGGACAACGGCGTTTCCGTTCAGAAAAACCCTGTGGGCGAAGGCTCCCTTCTCGTCTTTAGCCTTTTCTAAACAGAGACTTAGGGTGTCCGGATTTATCCCAACTAGGGTGCCACTGTAAGTTTTTCCATCTGTGGTTGCCACCATAACCATCTTGTCCAACAGTGCCGCGATCTCTCCCTGAAAATTTCTCCTAGCCGTCGACATTTTTCTTCCTTCATCCCATTTTGTTGCTTTTAATTATCTTTTTCCTTACTCTTAAATTAAACCCTAATCTAAGGAGTGGAAAGGTCTTAAAAAAGATGTTAATTGAAATTTGGGGCAATGTGCTCTAAGTGTGCTTATGCTAGATTTCCTTGGAAAGTTTTACGTTCTTTAGGGCGTATTCGTCTGCCTCAAGCCTGGCCTTTGGGGTTCCGATGTCCCTCCAGAAAACGTTGGGGGGTATCTGAAAACCGTAGACAGGTCTGTCGTCTTTGAGCATAAGCCTAATGGTTTCGGTTATCCAGTATTCCCCGTCGGGGGCTGGTTTCGTTTTAGCTATATAATCAAAAACCTCTGGCTTAAAGATGAGGGGGCTCGAGTTGGCGAGGTAATATTCATTAGCTTTAAGGTCTTTTAATTTCTCTACGCTTGGTCTTTCAATGAGGTCTATTAGGGCTCCTTCAGGGTTGATTTTGGCTATACCGAACCTGGTGGGGTCTGAAACCTCGTAGAGTCCCATTGTGACCGAAGCCTTCTTTTTTCTGTGAAAACTTATTATGTCCTTCACGAAATAGCCTGGATGGAAAAAGCTGTCTCCGTAAAAGACTATGAATTCCTCCCCAATCCATGGTTGGGCTACTTCAATCGCCTTTGTTGTTCCTGTTCCGTATTTCATGTCTTGGTAAAGGTAGGTCACGTGGACGTTAAGCCACTTCCCGTCCTTAATGTACTCAATTAGGGAAGCCTTCCGGTTGCTCAAAACTATGTATATCTTGTTTACACCAGCATCGCCGAGATACCTAATGGAATACTCAATCACTGGGATCTCTGCCACTGGCAGAATTTCCTTAGGGACCGCGTCAGTGTAGGGGGCCATCCTTGTTCCCTTACCCGCGGCCAATATGAGCCCTATCATGGTTTCTTGACTTCCCTTAAGCCCACTTATCTTCTGGATTAACCTCAGAGCCTTAAACCTTTGTCTGTAAAACAGTACGTCTTCTAGGTATTTATAAGTTCTATGAATTATTTGTCTATATTGGGAATGATATGGGGCTTTCAGAGCTTGATAAAGCCCTTTAAATGGGTGGATCATTCCCTTTACTATCCGACTTTGAAAAGATTTATGTGTTAAAGATCGGTACATTTCATTTTTGTGGTGATTTAATGCATATAGCCATTTGTGGCCCTTTGGGTTCAGGGTGCACGGAAGTGGGACAGTTGCTCTCTAAGAGGCTTGGTTTACCGTGTGTAAGCACCAGCGACGTTGTTAGGGTCTTCGCGGCGAGTTTTCCTGAGGGGTATAAGGAACTTGAGTTTCATGTGAGGTCTGGGGAGATAGACTTGGATGCGGTTATTGACAGTGAGCTTGATGAAATTCTGGAGCGGGGGAACACTATTGTGGAGGGGCGGTCGGGTTTCATGCTTCTAGACAACGAAGGTGTCTTTAAGGTTCTCTTGGTGGCGCCCCTGGAAAGAAGGGTTGAGCACATAGCCAAGCGAAGGGGCATTAGCCTAGAAGAAGCCAAGGAGGATATTGAAAAGAGCGATAAGGAAAGGAAGCACATGGTGGAACGCCTATACGACAGGGAATGGCTCGACCCCACCAACTATGAGTTGGTGATAAACGTCGGATCAAAGAGCTATGAAGAGGTTGCAGAAATCCTAGTCAAGGCCATTAAAGCCTTCCAGGGGCCCTAAAACCATCAAGTAACCTAGATTGGTGGTTTTACCTGTTTTCTCTTCATAATGGGCATCCTCATCCACCGTCGGAACTCGGGGCTGGGCGGCTCGGTTTCAAAGAGCCTTTTTCTGCGAAACTCCAGCAAATTGTTCTCTTTTCCAAGAAACTCTGCGGCCGTTAATACCCCATGACCCACCTTTAAAGCAGTTTCAAATATGGGTTTGGACTGCTCCCTCCATTCTTCCTCCCGAAGGGTGTGGTGCTCCAGAATCGTTACGGGAACATTTTTTACAATTTCTTCGAGGTTTTTCATTCCCTGTTCGACATCCGCCTCCGTCACGTGGAGACCCGCTAAATATAGGGGTGGTCCCCCCACCATAATTACCTGGGGTTTTTCAGCCAAGATGACCTCTAATGTGGGATTATACATGGGTCCCTGCACGTCTGAGGTGAACAGGAACCTCTCGTCGCCCCTTTCGATGGTGGTCATGAGGAGCCAACCCAGGAGCGTGTTCTTGGGCCCGTGGAGGACGGGCTCAGAAAACCTTAACCTTGTCTCTCCGAAGGTGAAGGTTTTGCTGTCTGCAACCAGGAGCTTCTTTGCGTGGCTTCCCCCCGTCCTTGTGAACATCCATCCCCTCCGCCTCTGGCTGAAATTAACCATAGCCCGACAGTTCTTGACGAAGACCGTCTTTCTCCCGTAAATCTGTTTGGCCACCTCCTCTGAACTCCAGTTGGTGAACCAGTCCAGATAGGATGGCGTATGATGGTCAAAGTGGTAATGGCTCACCGTGACTATGTCCACTTCTTCCGCAGCCTTGGCTATCCTTTCCCGACACTCGGCTATAGCCGCGTACTCCCTCGGATGCGGGGGGAGACCGAAACGATTAGGGGCCAGGGAGACGCCCGCGTCTAAGAGGGCCTTAACCTCGGGGGTCTCCACGTAGGTGCACATGGACCTAACCCCCAGGCTCTCCGCAGCCAAGGGAACCACTCTAATCTTCCTAAGCATAGGTTTTCAGCAACACGTTAGCCTTTTAATCTATATGCTTTTATGGAGGACTTGAATTAATCTTGTTCGGTGGGCAATGACGACTCTGGCCCCAATGACCCGTGATTTGGATCTTGAGTGCGGAGCCCACTAATGTGCTGGGCACGAGCACGTGGCTCTTAGGTGGGGGCTCGGGGTTAGGCTTGACTTTTGATTAATCATAGGAAAAAATCTTTGACCGGTCAAATCAGCATTCACGTTACCGCCACTCCAGCCTCCACACGGGGCAGATGACGAGCAGATCTGTTCTTCCCAACTCTTTCCTAAGGAAAACCCTGACATCCTCGTCTTCAACGGAGGCTTCGCCTCTATTCGCCTTGTGTATGGGAATTTTTGTCTCCCTGAAGGCATCGCCTTGGGCGAAGTCCAGAAACACATACTGACTCTGTTCCGAGGCGAAGGTGAGCCTCAAGCATAGGGGAGGCTTCGAAAGGGGAGCCCTATGCAAATTGTACACGATGCTCTTAGGATTTAGAGCCAGAGCCAACCCTTTAAACTCGCCCCACGTCTTAACGCGGATGATTTTGCCCAAACCCTTCAACCCTTAATTATTCCTATATAAGGATACTAAGAACTAACACTGATGCAATAAGGTTCTGTTCCTTGGAAAAAGGTGGCGCGTTCGTAGACCAAACTTGATTAGAGACAGCATTAATGGAACCTCCATGAGGGGCCCTATCACTGTAGCTAAGGCGGCGCCCGAATTAAGCCCATAAAGGGTTGTTGCCACGGCGATGGCGACTTCGAAGTGGCTGCTTGAACCGATTAGAGTAGTGTCTATTGATGTTGCGTAGTCCCAATTGGACAGCCACGAAATAGAATATGTTATGGCGATCATGGTGACATAATGGAGCAGGTTTGGAGCGGCAAGGTAGCCCACGAGAAATGGATCGTTGAGGATTATCTCTCCTTGAAATGAGAACATGACTATTAGAGTGAGCAACAAGGCGATGATGGATATTTTACGCACAAGCCCAAGATAGGTATGGTCGAACCAATCCTTCCCCTTTCTGTTTATCAGCAACCTTCTGGAAATCGCGCCCAAGGATACCGGGAGGGCTATGAAAATAATTACGCTCATGGCGATCAGATCCCACGGAACGGGTATACCACTTACGCCGAGATAGAAGGCGGATTGGGGTGCGTAAAGAATCACCATCAGCAACGCATTGACGGCTGTGTTTATTAGTCCTTGGGCCAGGTCGCCTTTGGCTAACATCATCCACCACATGACCATGGCTGTGCAGGGGGACATGCCGAGGAGTATAACGCCAGCCTTGTACATCGGATCATGGAGGAGCAGGTTCGCGTACAATGTCATTATGGGCGGAGCGATGACCCAATTCGCAATTATCGTCAGAAGCATAGGTTTCGGTTTCCTCACCGCCTTCTTAATATCACTAAGGGCTATGCCCACAACCGTCGGGTACATCATGAAAAACAAGCAGATGCCGATTGGAATCGATAACTGAGCGAACTTCAAGGAATCCAAAAATTGGCCGAAGCTTGGGAGAAATCTCCCTAATAAGAGCCCAAGGACTATACAAATGGCGATCCACAAGGTAAGGTATTTCTCAAAGACACCAAGCTTCGCCTCTTTTTTCTCCACCAATGTTGTGTTTCTCCTACGAAATCCTGTTTTCCGCGGATGTCTATCTGCTTGTGCCGATGGGATAATGCATTCAGATATTTAAATTTATTGTTATATAACCACTGCTAAACACTTTATTTCGCAAAGGCGTGATACTCGCTGTACCCTACAAGATTTTCAATTTGTGCATGTTTTCAATTAGTTTAGGATCAGCTATGTTGTAGAAGACCCACTTTCCCTCTTTTCTATCCTTTACCAGCCCCGCATTTTCCAAAATTCCTAAGTGATGAGAGGCTGTGGGCTGTGTTAAGTCCAATGCAACCATTACCTCACAAACGCACATCTCACGAACTTCGAGAAGGCTCAAAATTCTCAACCGTGTCTCGTCAGCCAGAGCCTTGAAAAACCTGCTCCGCTTGTCTGCGTTTTCAACACTTGCGACTTTGTCAGCCAGTTGTTTTAACTCATCAGCATACTTTGAAGCATCCTCGGCAGGGCAGATTCCAGACTTGATCAATCGATTAAGTCGTTTGCCTACTCTCGGTTTAGGCATCATACTTCCAACACTCAAGGGCACAATAATATTATAATATTTCAAATTCGTTTTAAATGTTTAGACATTTAAAATCGTTTCAGGGGTTTACAGATTGCAAGGAACAAAAGGATATAGCTCATTCAACAACTTGCCTAACAGACAGAGCTAGAACCATGAAAGAGACCTAATCTTGGGTCTATCATAAGGAGAACGAAGCGGTGGCTAAAATCAAAATTGACCAGGACAAATGTACAGGTTGTGGCGCCTGTATCGATACGTGTCCAGAGGGCGTCTTCAAGATCAGGGAGATGGATGAAAGAAAAATATCGGAAGTTATTGCTGAAAATGAGTGTTTTGCGTGCCGGGCATGTGAAGTCCGGTGCCCTGAAAGGGCCATTAAAATTATTACTCCACAAATATTAAAGGTAACCCCCCCACCAGAGTATCCGCCCGAGGAGGGCCGCTTTCTTCGAGGCAATGACTACTCCCCAGTGGCGGTGGTGGCTATCCTTGACACCTATGACTTTAAGATTCCACCCGAGCTGGTGAGGCTTGTGAGGGCGGCGGTGGAGAGCGGCGCTGCCCTGGCTGGAACTTTGCAGACGGAAAATATAGGGATAGAGAAAATCGTCGCAAATGTCGTGGCAAACCCAAACATCCGGTATATCATCCTTTGCTGGAGGGAGTCACAGGGCCATCTGCCCGCAGACGCGCTTAGAAATTTAGTGAGAAATGGAGTTGTGAAGGATAAGAGGCGGACAATTATTGGAGCCAAGGCTCCTACGCCCTACCTTCCAAACATCTCCATAGAAGCCATAGAAAGGTTCAGGAAACAAGTCACCATCGTAAATCTCATTTCGGAGGAGGATCCAAAGTTGGGGATGGACCCGGAGAACGTTAAGAGAGCCGTCTGGTCTTGTATCCAAGAGGAGCCTACAGAGTTCATGGGCTACCGCCTATACGATCTTGGCGCGTGGCCGGAGCCCCCCATATGCGAGAGGATAACCATGAGGATAACTGAACCCTGGAGGCCTGAACTAAGCGAGGAGGAAGCCAAGGTCATCGAGCATGCAAAGAGGGTGGCCAGGGAGAAAGGCCGGGAGGAAGCCCGCGTCAGGGAAGAGGAAAGAGAAAAAAGAAGGAAAAGGGATCAGGAGCTACTTGAGCTACTCGGCATAAAGAAGAACATAAAAAAAGAGCAAGAGATGAAGACCTAAATGGGAAATAGAAGACCCGCGATTTGTTTCCCCGAATCAAGTAATTATTATTAATAAGCAAAAGCCATAAGTCCCTCGGTTTCTAAATAGAGGTTAAGGGCTAAGCCATGGATTCCTCGTTGGAGCGTAGGTATTTCACTGTTTTCAAGGATGAGAGTAAACTGGACATTAACTACGTTCCCTCCCGCCTCCCCCATCGGGACCATCAGCTCCAGCTCCTGAGCCAGTTTTTCCGTTTTGCCCTGGAGAGGCCTGGGCAGATGGCGCAGCGCGTGCTGATTACAGGTAAGATTGGGACAGGGAAAACGGTTCTCTCCCAGCGTTTTGGGCTAAACCTGGAGAGGGAGGCGAGGGAGAGGGGCATAAACCTTCACTATGTCCACGTGAACTGCCGCGAGTGTGGAGGCAGCGCCTTCCTCATCCTTCAGCAGGCCATTTTGAACTTTTACCCTAACTTTCCCCGCCGCGGCTACTCGGCGGAGGAGCTTCCCGGAATGCTCATGCAGGTCTTAGACGAGCAAAACGCCCACCTGATCTTGGCGTTGGACGAGTTGGATGCCCTCATCCGCGTCGCAGGCTCCGACCCCCTATATGTCCTCACCCGCATCCATGAAGGCCGCCTCGGGGCACCCCAAAGGCTCTCCCTCATCTGCATCCTCCGCGAAGCCCAATGTCTAGAAAACTTAGATCCCAGCACCAAGAGCACCCTCCAGCGCAACATCATCTCCCTGGAGGAGTATTCAACCCCCCAACTCAGGGACATTCTAAACGACCGTGTGAACCTTGCCTTTAAGGGTGGCGCCGTCTCCGAGCAAACCCTGGAGTTCATTGCCGAATCAGCGGCTTCAGAGGAGGGGGACGCCCGCTACGCCATAGAACTTCTTTGGCGGGCAGGTAAGTACGCTGACGCCTCAGGATCGTCGGAGGTTTTACCCGAACACGTCAGGAGGGCGGCCGTCAGCCTTTACCCCGCCATACGGCGGGAGGCTATCTCCTACCTGGGCCTCCACGAGAAACTATTCCTTCTGGGCGTGGTTAGACGATTCAGCCAAACTGGAGGGGCCTTCCTATCCATGGGGGA
>Ga0315306_10000344_pt1 | contig 22175 bp, 21 predicted proteins | sample TDP1_MG_FD_203803 | JGI IMG/M metagenome (GOLD analysis project Ga0315306, IMG submission 203803) | Freshwater sediment microbial communities from Lake Towuti, South Sulawesi, Indonesia - TDP1 | ecosystem: Environmental > Aquatic > Freshwater > Lake > Sediment | place: Indonesia: South Sulawesi... | reverse complement strand
AAGGTTATGGAGATCCCGATACTTCCATACATTACATCTCGCCGAAGACCGTGTACACAGAGCAGAAGAATGAGGTACCATACATCTTCGGGGCAACCAGAGCCCTCGGAAGATCGTGTTTCATGTCTTTTCAAGTGAAGCTCAGCCCTGCAAGCGGTTGGCGCGAATTGCCCAAGAGCTTCTCAAAGCCGCTTGAGACGGAGCTTGTCTTGAGGCCCTTGACAGGTTCGTCGAAGACAGTGTTTGCCTTGCTAGTTGACAGGCATCAGAAGGGTTACGACACCGTTATCATATCGCCCCAGAAAAACCCGAAGGAGAGTTGGGCAGAACTCTCTGTCGGCCAGTTCAGTCCTTGGATAGCTGAAGTGTTCCGGACATCAAGCGGAGAGAAAGAAGGAGTATTTAGATTCAAGCTCTACGCGCTTTCGCCGGACGCGACCAGATTTAGGCTATACAGAAGTCAAATCTGGCCAACCTCAGGGTGGACTTTCCCAATCTCATTGGCGAAGGAGTTAACGGAGGAGATCGGTCCATACCACTGCATTGCAGGAACCACATGGGTCGTGGGCCACTGGTTAGGTGGCCCGGGACGCGGGAACAGGGAAGAAATGGAATATCTGATCGATGACTTTCGCTGCCAGAAAGACTGGCTCGGGAAAGCAGCAAACTATCTCATGACTGGATACGAGTGGGACTTCCTAGCTACGCAGTTTCACGCAATAGATCTTATTGACCATGCGTATTACGGGTTTATCCGCCCGGAGGATCCTCTCAGCAAGGTTGCAGACACGATGATCCGTGAAGCCTACGTACTTTCTGACGAGTATGTAGGTGAGATACTGAAGCAGACAGATGATGAGACTTTTGTAGTGGTGGTTTCCGACCATGGCTATATTGAGCACAACACAGCGGGCAGCGTGAACGTGAATCGCCTCCTAGCAGCAAACGGGCTTCTCTACTATAAGGAGATTGAGCTAGGCGACGAATACGATGAGTCCGCGGCAGATGGAAAGAGAAGAATAACAGTCGTAGATTGGAGCAGAACGAAAGCCTATGAATCTGGCAACTTTGTCTGGATAAACCTTAAGGGAAGGCAGCCGAATGGCATCGTTGATCCAAGCGAATACGAAGATCTAAGAAACGAAGTGATCAGGCTATTAGAAACAGCAAACTCCCCCCTAAACCCGTCTGACAGGTTCACGCACGTTGTGATGAAAAAAGAGGACGCTGAGATATTCGGTTTCTGGGGTGACAGGGTCGGCGACATCGTCTACTTTGCAAAGGCTTGGTACCACGGAGGACACCACGGCAACTTCAACACTAGCCGAGGAAAGCACGGATCAATGCGAGCCGCAGCAATATTCAAAGGTCCAGGCGTAAAGAAAGGAGAAAGACTGAAAAGGCCGATCCATCTTGTCGACATCGCCCCAACAATCGCCAGCGCCATGAACATCCCGGGACCAAGAAACGCAGAAGGACGAATCTTGCACGAGATTTTTAAATAGCCCAGATTCGAACCTCAGACTTGATGCCCCGATATAGGTTCACAGTTTTTCGAGCTTTAGCTTGGAAACTGTGGATATTTTCGTTTTCTTAGGAACAATATTACGGTCACTCCAATCGCTATGGTCATGATAGTCAATGTTGTCCATAATGGAAATGCCTGACCGGACGGAGACCCGTCCACTATGAGCGAGGTTGTTTCTAATGTGATGCTGTCTTGATATGTTGGTGAGATGAGACCTGCGTTGTCTTTGATTTGGAAGTAGACCGTTTTTTTGCCATTTCCAGCTGTAAGAGTCCACGTTTTGGCTAATGATGGAGTCTCCAACAGCTCAGCGTCAAAAACACCATCGTTGGTTACAAAAGACTCTCATTGCTTTGGGAAAATGAACTACATTTAGTGCTTCGGCATCATATTATCTCTATCGTTGGTGGGAACTTCCTAAAGGAAACTTTGCCTTCCTTAGCGTCTACTAGTATTTCGTAGGGTTCCATCATGTCCATTCCTATTATTGTGTCGTGATTAAGGGCTTCTATGACGCCGAACACATGGCTAAGTGGGAGCTCATATCCGAGAATTGTCACTCTTGCTATCAGTTCACCCGTCATCAATGCCTTTTTATCCTCAGTTGCCAGCAGGACGTCCCTAGGTCTATCATACCTCACGTAGCCCAACTTCTCAGCTAGCTGGGAGCTCACAAAACTCCTAGTGGCACCCGTATCAAAGATGGCTTCGACATCAATTCTCTTGCCAAGAACGGTCAAGCCTACTCTGCTCTGCACTCTCCTGGCCATGATCTGATCCCCACGGTACTGCCGCCTCCCCCTCTTAAAAGACTTGTTCTATTGCTCAAGAAGGATACGAGGGCTGGCTGTTCAGAACTTGCCATCAGGACGGAGATGCATGGTGCTCCGGCCGGGATTTGAACCCGGGTTTCCGGCTTTCTTCCAGTTTCTCTGTCGAAAGGCCGGAATACTTGGCCGGACTATACTACCGGAGCGTCTCCTTTCCGCAACATCTGCAATAGAGTCCATCTTTATTTTAACCTTTTCATCCTTTTTTCAGAGGCTCTGGCATAGTTGGGGAGAACAATAATCTCGCTCGGCTGCTCAGCCAAGCCGAGACTGTTCTTAGCAAAGAACGGGAAACTGCCTAAGCTTGGCCAGAGATGAAACGCATCTGGGCAAGTCTGTCCATTACTTCGACAATCTCCCTTTCAATCTCGCGCCTCTTCTCCTTGTACGTGTTCTCGTCAAACTCGCCCTTTTTTAGGCGTTCCTCGAGTTTCTTCAAATCTTCGACAAGCTTGTCTCTTTGCTTTTCCAAGTCTTTGGTCCTTGCACCTATGCCTTCAGTGCCGAACATTTTTCATCATGCTTGACTGCACAGAACTTTTTATTAAGACTTTCCGCAGATACATGGTTAGAGGCTCATGACGACAAGCCGTGACGTGTCCCGCATCGCCATAAAAATGACAATAGACGGGCTGGGCGAAGCAAGAGGGGAGCTAATCCGGTTTCTCGCACCTAGGACAGTAGATACCTTGACGAAGAGACTGCCAATAGAAGGAAGGGCCGCCCTGTGGCACGGCGAAGTCTACTTCGAGGCACCACTCAACATGGGAGAAGAAAAGGCAAAGAACGAGGTTGAGAAAGGAACAATAGCTTACTGGCCGATGGGAAAAGCCTTCTGCATATTCCACGACAAAACCAGGCCGTACAGTTCTGTGAACCCTATCGGCAGAGTGACGGAGAATCTCGAGGCCTTCGCCGAAGTAAAGAGCGGTACCAAGATAAGGGTTGAACGGATCTAGGCTAGCTGACGCTGCAATCGTGCGAGTAGTGAACCAGAAAGGCTTCTGCTATTTCAGGCCTGTTCGACGTTTCTGTAGATCCTTGTGTTTCTGCCACCGGACACGTAAGTGATAACTCCTTGGTGATGCAGTTCCTCAAGAAGATCTTTTGCGGCACTAAGGCGAATGTTGAAACGGGAGGCCACGGTATAGGGCGTCAGCACTTTCATCTTAAGCAATTCCCTTGCAACGCTCTTATCCCTTGCGTCCAGTGGAACTACACCCAACATCTTCTTCTGAGCGCTTGGTGTTGCGCTGCCACGCTTGCCGCTCTTGCCCTTGGCTTCTTCTCTGGTCTGCGCCTTTTCCAGCTGGGATATACTTAGCTTTTTCTTGCCGCCGCCCATGTTTGAACCTCACATTCAAGAACCAGCACTGAGATTTATAGATTTCTCTAGGCGACCGCGCCTACGTCTACCTTGTGCTTCTTCCTCCATTCTTCGATCGGAACGCCGAGCTTCTTCTCGACATCAGGTCTGTGTATCGAATTCATTGTGCAGAAAGGTATGATCCTACCATCAGGAACCGCATAATGAATGCAGCAGCGTTGAACCCTTTCAAGATCAAAGTTGTAGGGATCCATGAAATGCATCGCCGAAACCATCAGCATCTTTCTGTGGAGTTCACCCAGAGACTTGTAGCTTCCAGTCTTCAAAAGAGGAAGAATATATCTCCTTAGCATGGCGAACCTAACGTGTCTAAGCGAACCCATAAGGCGCATCCTCCCTCTTGCGGCGTGCCCTTTTGCATAGTCCTCGTAGGATTTCTCCATTGTCTTGATGAACTTGTCAACATTGCCGTACTGAGTGATCGGGATGATCTTGTTGTCCTCGACGAAAATGTAGGTTGCCATGCCACAGTGAGGATGAGCGGTGAACTCCGGATAACGCTTGCTCTTCATGGCTCCCACAGCTCTCGAAACTGGAACAACAGTTGGGACAGGATAGAAGTCCGAGACCTTGACCTGCCCTTCAGTCTGTTGCTCCGCAAGCTTCATGAAGTCTGGTATCGTTATGCGCATTCTCTTTCGTTCTTGCTCGGGGATTCTGCCACAGAGTGAAACGGGCTGAAAGTTCACACATCGAACTACGTCGAAGTTCTGGATGGCGAAGTTGATGATGTCTCCTATCTGATGGTCGTTGACTCCCCTGACTAAGGTGCATACTAGGACAACGCTGTTCAAGCCTGCCTCTCTGCAGTTTTGAATAACTTTCCTCTTGGTATCGATTAGGTCAGCCCCCCTCGTGAACCTGTAGACATCGGGAGTCACGCCGTCGAACTGCAGGTAGAAAGTGCTGACCCCAGCATCCTTCAGAGTTTGGCAGTAGTCAACGCTTCCCGCCAGCCTAAGACCGTTTGTATTAACCTCGATGTGTTTGAACCCCATCTCCTTGGCCATCTTCACGAGTTCAGGCAGGTCATCTCGGATTGTGGGTTCGCCGCCCGAGAACTGAAGCGCGTCAGCTGCGACCGGCTTGTTGCTTCTGAGGTTCAGGAACATGTCCTTGATCTGTTCTTTTGAAGGCTCGTACACGTAACCTGTGGTTCCCGCCGTCGCAAAGCAGACAGGGCATCTCAGGTTACAACGGTTCGTGACATCAATAATCGATAGGACTGTGTGCGACTTGTGCTGTGGACAGAGCCCACAGTCGTATGGGCAGTCTAGCTTCGTCTGTGTTCTCGGGTTCTCAACTCCGTTGCCAATGTATTCAAAGGCTTTGACTCTCTCGTATTGGTCGCGGTCAGACCAGTAAACATCCTGAAAGAAGCCGTGTTCGTCGCACTCCTTTTTGATGTAGACCGTATTGTCCTCCTCAAAGACTGTGGCGTCAAGAACCTTCAGGCAGTCGGGACAAAGGCTCTTCGTTTCCTTTACTACCTTCATTTTTCACCACTGACGGTTGTAACATTTATCTGGACTAGGCGACTCTGTATAATAGAGTTTCGAAACGATTCACAAGGTGAAAGGTAGTATTGACCGAGCCTGTAAGCGAGAAAGCTAAAGCCGCGTTGAGAGAGATCGGGCTGACCGAGTACGAAAGCCGCGCGTATCTGCACCTCCTAAGAATCGGGGTCACGACAGCAAGTCAGATCAGCCAGAACACAGACATCCCCTACTCAAAGATATACGAGACACTCAATTCTCTAGAGAAGAAGAGCTGGATCGAAACCAGTACCGACAGGCCCAAGCATTACTTTCCGAAGCCGCCAGCTGAGGCTCTTGAGGCGACAAGGTTGCGGCTCGAGGACACGATGAAGCTTTGGCGGAAGTCGGTTCTAGAGGAGCTTCAGCCGCTCTACGAGAAAAGGGAGGTGAGAGAAAAACCAGACGTGTGGATATTGCGTGGGGAGTTCGATGCCATCGCCAAGCTGAAGGACATGGTCCAAAATGCGGAGAGCGAGCTCATGATTGCGGTGCCCGTGCTGACCGAGGCCATCGTTAGAGGTGTGCTCCCATTGCTTAAGGGTCTTCTGAACTCGAACGTACGGGTTCTCATCATGGTTTCCAGAGACTCCGTCGCGGCTATGGGGAACCTTTCCAAGACATGTGATATCAGAGCTAGAGACAGCATGTTCGGGGGTGGCATAATAGCTGACAGTCGCGAGGCACTACTGATCTTAGGCGAAAAGAAGCCCTCGTTGGTCATATGGTCGGACCATCTCGGCCTAGTGAAGTTCGCGAAGGATTACTTCCAGCATCTCTGGAACACAGCAGAGGGAATCTAGGCAACTCACATAGCAGAGACATCCGCGATTGTCTTCCTCAGATTCTCCGCTCCTTGGTAGAATATCGCTTTCTCTTCTTCATCAAGTTCCCATTCCAGAACCTGCTCAACGCCATTCTCTCCCAGTATGACAGGGACGCCTAAGCTCACGTTCTTCAGACCGTACTCCCCATCCAAAACGACCGAGCAGACAGCAAGCCGCTTTTCATCATGCAGTATTGCTTGGATCATGGTCACAGTATTGCTTGTTGGCGCGTAGATCGTAGCGCCTTTCTTGGAGATCACCTCCAGCGCGGACTCTCTCAGCCGTTTTGCCATCTCTCTTCGTTCGGTTTGGTTAGAGGCCCTCTTCCTCCCCTCTATACTGACTTGGCTGAAAACAGGCACTTGGCTCTCTCCGTGCTCCCCTAAGACGTATGCCTTCACATCAAGAACAGGAGTTCGAAGCATTCTAGCCAGCACGGTCCTCAATCTGGCTGAGTCCAGCATTCCTGCGCTTCCGAGCACCTTTCTCCTGTCTAGACCAACGTTCTTCCACATTAGGTAGTTCATTACATCGACTGGGTTGGTCAAGGTCACGATGACCGATTCTTGTCCAATATTCTTCCTTATCTCCGAGGCAACCGCGGCGATTATTCTCCTGTTTGCTTCAAAAAGCTCCATCCTCGATTTCATGTCTGGTGACCGAGGTTTCCCTGCCGTTACAACGATGACCTGTGAGCCTTCAGCATCCTTATAGTCTCCTGCCTTGACTTCTGTGTTGTTCCGGAAGGCCAATGCTTGAGCGATGTCAGTGGCGTTTCCCTCTGCCAACTCTTGGCATATGTCAACCAAAACGAGCTTGTCCACAAGTCCTCTGTTTGCTACCTCGTAAGCTATGCAAGAACCCAGATTGCCTACTCCGACAACTGTGACCTTTTTCACAGAGGGTAATAAACTGGGATCAATGCTTAATAGTTTGCCTACAGCAGCCTGCGATCTCTGTATGTGGCTTAGAGGGAGGGGTCTCTCATCGTTTTGCTGGGCCTTCCTGCCCTATGTTCTGCTGGCTTGAGACCCTCAACTCCAGTCTAGAGCGCTCTATCCCGGTGAAGGAACTCTGGTCGATAGGTGGGTGGGAATGCTCCTCCAGATAACCCACTACGCAACCATCCGCATCGACTTTCAATCCCCCTCATTGGGATTATGTCGTTGAGCGGTCTCTTTCTAGAAAGAGGGCCCCTCGATTGTAACAGAGATCATAGTTACAAGCCGGGACAAGGCCCAGATCCAGGACGACGTCAAAACAGGGGGGAAGGGGAGTTTGCAGAGGCTTGTTGAAGCAGCTGCTAACCCAAACTTTTCTTCCCACTGCGCACAGTGGAAGGGTTCTGCTTGAAAGGCACGATCATAGGCCTCTTTGTGGGAGCAAAAACGTGAAAAAAATGTAGGGGGGTATCGTTTTTGGGGTGAAAACATCTGCTAAGAACAACATTTTTCGGCGCGCACACTCTCCTTGAGGAGGACTGTTATAGTTGACACATCTAAGGCATGCTATTGCGAGAAATCTTCACAAATACAGAACACCCCTAGGTTTTTGCTGAAGAACATAAACCAAGATCTCTATTGAGAGAAATTCTTGCGAATAGAGATACCCCCCCTAGGTTTTTTTCTGAAGAATCTAAGCCAAGATCTCTCCCTAGAACAGAGGGCCCCCTAGATCCAGAAGCTTTCAACAGCTGTTAGGATTACGACGTTGAGACATCTCCAGAAGATAGTCGAGACGGATTATTCTTTGCCGAGAAGATTGTGCCATGCTTGAGCTCTGAACGCCTCGTATTTGGATAAGCCTATCAGCAAAAACAAAATAAGGTCATGGGCTACATAATATGTCTCCAAGTGGGAGGTTGTTGACTGTGGTGAAAAAGATCAAGATCATAAGCGAGAAGATTGGTTCCGTTGATGCGGAGCTTCTAGAGGACAAAAACGCAAGAACTGCTAAGGCCATCTGGGAGGCTCTTCCTTTCGAGACTCGAGCGAACACTTGGGGTGACGAGATATACTTCTCAATCCCAGTCATCTTACCCAATGAGAATGCTCAAGAGACTGTTGAAGTCGGAGATCTCGGCTACTGGCCGCCCGGCCACGGCTTCTGCATCTTCTTCGGGCCAACACCGATAAGCCGGAGAGGCGAGATCAGGCCCGCCGACCCAGTAAATGTGTTCGGAAAGGTCAGCGGTGACCCAAAGGTCTTCAAAAAGGTGAAGGGCGGCGACAAGATCAGGATAGAGAGAGCATAGAAATGGGAAGCTAACAGGAACCTATGTGGTCCTGTCTTCGTCCAAGAAATAGAGAAGCATCTCGGCCGTATGCCAAGCGCGAGGAGCAGAAATCTTCGGTTCTGCATATTTTGGCCACGCTACGGCCATCTTGCGGTAGTCAGCTTGGCTTGTGCGCACCTAGCATGTGAGCGGATGAAAGCCTTGCCGCGGTGTCTGCGGCAATTGTTGTTAATGGTATCTGGACGAGGCAGACAAGTCGGATTGCTTAAATGAAGCGGCACACGTTCATAGGTTGGTGGATCAGGATGGGTTGCTGGAAGTGGTTTGACGGAGTCCTGAAACAGGCTGGGATAGAAGTCAATGATGCAAATAGGCGGAGAATCGACGAAGTGATTCATCATTATATTGGCGAACAGGCCGGCTATGGTCGCTGCTCCTCTGACTGGAGAAAAGCCCGAAAAGACATCCAAGCAAGCGATCAGATGAAAAACGAACTAATCAAAAGACTTCGCTCTGTGGCATGAAACCCAATTTCCCTTGCTTCTCTTGCCTGGAAGTTTTCTAGAGAACTGTTAGTACGAGCTCTCGTAGCAGCTCAGCCGGCGAAATCCTGCCAAACGTCAGCATTCGTAAGTGCGATGCGAAACCCGTTAGAGCGTCCCCCAGTTGCTGTTCGGTGCCTACGTCCCGATCCCGAGGTAGGCGACTGCATAACTGAGCTTAGTCTGCATGAACGCTCACTGTCTCTCCGTCTGAATCACTATCCTCCATGCTGAAGCGTCTGAACGAGATGTGTCCAAGACTCTATGTCCACTGTCTCCCACGGCCTTGGGAATATCTCTTGCCGAAGGCGGGTTGTCAACTAAGACCTCGAGAATGTCGTCGGAGGAAAGGTTAGCCAGTACTCTCATAACCAGCAATTGAGGATATGGACAAACAAGGCCTCGAACATCAATCTCGTAACAATGCTCATTGATCTTGCGAATGTGGGGCCTTTGTTCTTGGGCTATCTTCATCTAGTGCTCTGCCCCCTTGGTGAGAGTTTTGAGTTCGTGGGTCGCGTGTCGTCTGCAGAACTCGCCAAAACTTTCGAGTGGTTTTCTTCTCTTGTCATAGTTCCCAAGCAAAGACTCAATCCATTGTTTCAGCTCCGAGGTTGGAACATTCTCTTCAACGAGCCTCCCAAGCGATGGCTCTGGGCCTCCGCATCCTCCCAAGAATACGTTGTACACCTGCTTCATTTCGTCCCCCTCTCTGATTTGCTTCCCTATCAGTCCTATATCAGCCACAGAAGCTGCGCCGCAGTCATTGAAGCATCCGCTCACGTGTATTCGGAGCCCTGCTCCCTCAAGCAGTTCATCGCTGAAGCTTGATTCGAGGTGGTTGACGACATCGACCACAACTTCCTTAGCATGAGGACTGGAGGTCTTGCCACAGAAGTCAGACGCGCATCCCATGCAATTCCACCTCAAACTGGAACCGTGAAGAGGAAACCCCATCCTAGCAAGCCGCTTCAGCACCATAGCCTTCCTCTTAACGTTCGGGATAATGATGCTCTGTGTGGGCGTCAACCTTAACTCGCCACTTCCATACTCATCAGCGAGGCTGGCAATCGCCTCCATCTCTCGCCTCGACAATCTTCCACCTACAAGAGGAACGTTCACGCACCAACTCCCTTCTTGGCTCTGTGGCTGCACTCCCTCATGCGCATTGCGCCTCTCAAAGATTGGACCATCATAACGCTCCAATGCCCATCCAAGCTTCTCTTCCAAGGCAACTACGTACTTGCTGACACCCCAAGTCTCGATAAGCCACTTGAACCTCGCCTTTGCCTTGCTCTCTCGGTTGCCATGGTCCTTATAGATCTCAACCGTAGCCACGGCAACGTCAAAAGCTTCATCAGGCTTGACAAAGACGCCTGTGGGCTTGGCTAGTCTTGGACCTGGCAACGAGACACCGGCGCTACCTCCGACCAGAAAAGTGAACCCGCGGTCCTCTCCCATTCTCACGGCCACGAAACTGAGATCGTTTATGTATGCCCTTGTGCAGTCGGCTCCACATCCGGATATGGAGATCTTGAACTTCCGAGGCAAGTCGAGGAAGTCTTGATTCCCTGAGAAGTGACCTGTTAGGCTTGTCAATAGAGGGCGCCCGTCCAATATCTCTTCCTTCACTATGCCTGAAGCAGGGCAACAGACAATATTCCGAACATCGCCGTACTTGGCGCCGCTGAAGCCTTGGCCACACATATCAGTGGTGAAGCCCAGACTCTCCATCGTTGAGAAGATGTCTAAGGTATCTTCAGCTTGGATCCAGTGCATCTGAATGTCCTGCCTATCTGTTACCTCCGCTCGTTCCCTACCGTACCTTCCCACGAGATCCGCGATGCCGCGAAACTGTTCTGTCGTCAGTAGACCTCCCGGAACCTTGATTCTCAGAAAGTGCAGCGAACCCGTGACGTCGATGGGGTTGCTATCTCGCCCAATCGAATACCGCCCGAGAAACCGCTCGATGTCATCTACGAACAGCTTCACTGAGCTTCCCTCGACTTCACTTGGCAAGGGCTAGGTCTCTCCGGTGTTTTCATAACGGCGTTATGGCCTTTATCTCTTCCCTTCATATAAACTTATCTCAAGTCGCACCAGACTATCATCTTTAAGAGTGGCCGCAAGGCACAATCAAATGAGTAGCCATTCCCTGCAAAGAAATTACCGTCATAACGTGTTTGGATAGGCTTTCGTTGTCAAGAGGGGCCTTGGCCTACCTCAGCAGCGCGCCCTACCCAGAACCTACTCTTAGGCAGGCTAGTTGAACTGGAGGCTGAGCTGCTTCTTCAGGGTCCTGTATCTGTTTCTCACAGTCACTTCTGTCACGCCTGCAGCGTTCGCAATGTCTTTCTGAGTCAGTTCGCCCCCTAACTGCACAGAAGCTATATAGAGTGCTGCTGCAGCCAGACCCGTCGGGTCTTTTCCTATCTGTACGTGCTGCTTTTTGGCATCATGCAGTATCTTCAGAGCATGTCCCTGCATCTGGCTGGGAATGTCAGCCTTCTCGGCTATCTTCGTCAGATATGTTATGGGGTCAGATATTGGCATCTGCATCCCCAGTTCGCGGAGTATGAGCCTATAGTCTCGAGACAAAGCTTTCCTATCGACGAGGCTCGCTTCGGCTATTTCGCGGAGACTTCTGGGTGTAGCAACGGTTCTGCAAGCGGCATACAGTGAGGCTGCAGCAATGCCAGATATGGATCTCCCACGTACCAGTCCCTTGTCCAAGGCCTTACGGTAGATCACAGCTGCCTTCTCTTTCACGTGTTCCGGAATCGCGAGTCTGTCAACTAGTCTGTCTAGCTCGGTCATGGCTTGAGCCAAATTTCTGTCAATAGATCTGTGGGCGCGTGATCTGGCTTGCCACCTCTTCAACCGCCACATACGTATCTTAGTCGACAATGGCAGCTTCCGCCCAGACGCATCGACTGAGTCACTGCCTATTGATGTGGACAAACCCTTGTCATGCACCGAAAAAATCGTCGGCATACCAACGCGGCTACGAGCTTCCTTCTCATCTTGCGTGTAAGCGCGCCACTCGGGACCCTCATCCAAGATCGAGTATTGCACAACCAGCCCACAAGTTCCACACACAGTCTCCCCGCTGTCATGATCGTGAATCAGATTCGCACTTCCGCATTCAGGGCACTTGTCTTCCAGCACCAGCTGAGGTGTCTGTGCAGTCTTTTTTTTCATCTGGTTCATCTTCTATCCTGCCCATGATATCGTTTTAGAAGCCTTTGATCTCTCTAATGCCTTGCACGAAAGAGAGATGGCGCCGTTTGGCGCCGTGAGACGACGTCACCATCATTATATAACACCGTTATATATAAAGGTTTGGGCTGCTGGAGAAACAATCGAAGGTCTACATACTTGTTACTAAGAAAGAATAAGTAAGACGACTGTGACCTAAGAGTCTGGAGAGCATGTAACGCACAGGGTTCGAATTTTCCGGAAAAAGCCGCCCGAATTCTACGCAAGAATAACTGATTTATCCTGTGAGGTCTATGAAGACCCCAACCCAAATGGTGGCGGGCCCGCTGGGATTTGAACCCAGGATCTCCGGCTCCGGAGGCTTGCGCGCCATTTCCTATGGCTCGACGCCTTTATCCTGTCTGGGCCACGGGCCCACCTTGTCTGCAGTCCCCGATCCTTGGGAAGTGGGTATTTCCTCTGTCAGTTCTTCGTCTAGCCACCATGCTTTCTTCTTGCCTGTTTTTTCCGCTGCTAAGTATCTTACTACAGGTTTCCCGAGCTGCTTTTTCGATCTTCTCATGATTTTTTTCAGACGGTTTAGTACAAGCCATCTGTTGACATTCAATGCCTGGGCTATCTCGGCAGTTGTTGCACCCTTGTAGTGGACAAGGTAATCCATGATGTCGTTGTCTGTCTTATCGACGCAGAATGTGTGTGGGTTGACTTTGCCTCTTTCGAACGTTAAGAATTCGAGCTCAGCTAGGCAACCTTTGATAAATGAGACGTCGGCCTCAATCCTCTGGATTCTCTGCTCCAACTCAAGGATTCTGCTCGAACTCGGAGTTTTCTGAAACTTCTCGATTATGGCGTCTCTGACGAATGTGCTTCTTTCCCCTTCAGGTACTCGAATGCTTAGCTCAGCGTACATCTCCTTGGGAACCTTGACTGAAATCGTGACGGTTTCAGACATCTCTCACTTTTCACTTCCCAAGTCTTATCTCTTCTCGCAAGCTCTCAGATTCTAAGTAAAGCATGAGTATGGACAAATCACTCTTGCGGGTAATTGACCTTATAGACGCAGACAAGAGGAATGTAAGAAGTCCCCGGGGCCGGTTTCGGAGAGCCAAATGTCTGAGAGAAGTGGGCCTCCTCAAAGTATTCCAGTAGGAGGTTGGAATAGCCCTGCAGAGTCGCTTCCCTGCCATAGTACATGAGCTTGAAGAGAACAGTCTCTTGGCCCCTAGTGTTCTGCGATATCTCACCGGGCTCGGGTTGGCCATAATCGTCAAAACCTCGGCCATTGCGATTGACATCTACCCAGTCCCAACCAAGCGTGTGGTTGCCGAACACTTTCTCGTCCAGGCCAGGGATCTTCGCCATCCATTCCCACTTCCCCTCGTCGCCGCCTGCCATGATGAGCCTTCCCTGCGTATCGAAGGTTACGAATACTAGAACATGGGTAACATTGTATCTCTTGAGTATCTTTACTGCCTCAGTCTCGTTAGACATGAACATGAGACCTATCTGCTCTATCTGCGTCCAGTTCCAAGTGCCGTTGTCTGCAAGAGATGTCCTGTTCGCAATCGTAGTAATCCAGTATCCGTAGTCCCACCAGCTGGCAACAACTGTTCCCGGTTCGCCGGGCCTCTCAGGTGAGGCCGGCAAATTCTCGCGCATCCAGATCAAGGTGTCAAGCCAGTCACGAACAATATCAGAGGGCTTTGCGGAGAGACTAGCTGAAGCGACAGTAGTAGGGGAGAATGCCTGAGTGTAGACTTTGGGTCCCTGAGACTGTGGTCCTGCGATGAAATCTGGGCCAACAACGTATGTCAATGCAAGTAGAATGAACATCAAAAGCACAATCCCCGCGGAGGTCTCTTTTCCGACGAACCGGTATTGCCAAGCCTTTCGCGGAGGAGTCTGCGGAGCTTCTCTCAAGAACAAGACAAAGGGTTTCAGAATGCGCACCAGAGCCAATGCCCAGAGTAGACTTATGACAGGAGACATTATGATGTTCAGCCTTATCATCGAACTGGCAAAGAAGACTGAGGTCAAACCATATATGATCATAAAGAGACTTGTGTTCGTAGCCATCATGGCCGCGAAGAAGAGACCTACAGGTACAAAGAAGACGCCCATCCCAAAGTTATAGTAGAATGTTCCCCAAGAGGATGGTCTGTGCTCGGCAACAGACTCTACAATGGGCACCTCGAAGCGCACAAACGGGTTGAGCACCGACAAGAACTTTGTCTCAAGCCCTCTTATCATCCCTCTCCACCAAAGAAAGCCGAAGCCCCCCGCCACTAGACCTATCAGAATGGCTAACATGATCAGTTTCTGGCTTGTGGTTTTCACGCGGTGGTTAACCTCCGAGACACACAGCAGAAAGAAGGCTCCATAGACTGAGAGAACTTCAAATTCAAGAAGCCAACCAGTTCCAACGTAAGGAACGCTCGCAGCTATTGGAAGCGCAAGAAGGAACGTTATGCCGTATGACAGGAGCAAACGAAAGGAATACCTTCGTGACGCCAGCAGAATGAGAGCAAACAATGCGGTCATGACGACGGGGTAACGTGATGCGCCCCATGAACCACATAAGTAACCCAAAGAAAGCCCAGCTGCCACTGAGTACATCAAGCCAGCTCTTAAGGGCTTTCTCTCGTCGAGTGATCTAAGGAAGCAGAGTATGTAGAGCAATATGCTGAATATCCCAACAGTTTCGTCGTCGAAAAACCCCAGAGACGTCCGCCCAATGTAGGCTGAGTCCAACGCCAAGAAGAGAGCCGCAAACAACCCAGCCGAGTCTCCGGCCAAGTCCTTGCCGAGGAAGTACATCACAAGGCAAGTGACCGTGCCCATTAATGCAGGAAAGAGAACAACGAAGACGTACACGGGGTCGGACTGTAGAGGATCAAGACTCGGACCTGAAACAATAGGAACCCCCAACGCACGCAGAACAAGGTACATTGCCGCGGCAGTTAATGGAAGTCCCAAGTATGAAGTGCGAGACATCTTGTTTCCCCAAGGGTACCAGCTCAGATAGTCGTGCCACGAAACCCATCCCTTGTCGCCTAGAAGTCCATTTTCAACTATGTACTTTGTGTGGCGATACTGATAGTGTGGGTCAAACTCGGACAAGTAATATCCCCAACGGATTGGCAACAGCCTGACGGAAAAGGCTATGACCAAGATGATGACAATCAGAGAGCCCTTGACCAAAGAAGCGTGTGACACCTTTGGACGCAGGATCTGAGCCTTTTCTAAACCTGAAGCGACAGTCCTTATGCTCAGTTTCTCTCTGAACTTCATCACGAGTCTCCTTCCTTATCGATGCCTTTACCGGTTATATTTAGTTTATGGTCCAGCTGCGAAGCTAAGTTGCCAACCGACTTGCTTATAAGAACAGGCTCAGCAATGGTTAGGTGGTTCTGGGTGAGTCTCGTGAAGCTGCACCATATTGGAATAGCCTCAAACAACCTGGAAAGATCAATACGGCAACACGAGGAACTCTTCGGGCTAAATCGAATCTCTACCATTGTCGAAGATCCTTTACAGAAGGTGTCATTGATCTTGATGTCAGACCAAAGAAGCCCAGGTATCCCGATCGAGCTGGTGGCTCCACTAGGTGACCAGTCACCCATTCGGAATCTTCTGAAGAAAGGGATGCACCTTTACCATCTTTGCTATTCGGTCGACGACATCGAGTCGACCCTCAAGAAGGCTAGAAAGCAGAAAGCTATCGTAGTATCTGGACCATCACCAGCTAGACTCTACAATGGACAAAGGATAGCTTTCATATACACACCCGATGGTTACTTGGTGGAATTCCTAGAGGAAAAGGCACAGAGCCCGTAGGAAGACCAGTGAGCGACCCTAGATGCCTATCAGAACCGGCTGGGTCAGATACCTTTGGAAAGAGAGAAGAGCCTTTCTCATACATCAAGCTTTCCGAATGGCGAAATTCCACAGGACGCCTTTCAGAAAGCTTCTTGAGAACATTTTGGAGGTTATTGAGGCCTACCATGCGGGTTTCACTTTCCCCATCATTGCCTCCGCGGCTCTCAGAAACACTGGGCTAGTCCGCTTGATCACGAATTTCGGTCAGGAAGTAGCATCCCACGGCTTCAATCACGTGAACTACAGTTACCTATCTTCTGAGGCACAAGAATGGGACATTGCGAGAAGCCTTCTTGCCTTCAGAAGCTTGAAGACCCCGATACGAGGGTTTAGAGCTCCTTACAACATATGCCCAGCCCAGCTCCCTATCTTGCTGGAGAAATTCGAATTCCTTTGGGACGCGGGTCTAGGGTTTCAGGATAAGTACAGGGAAAGGCGGAGTTTCTTTAGGGTTCCCGTTGAAGGTCACGATTCAAGATTCGTCTGCATCCCACTCTACGAGTGGTCTGATGATAGGATGATCGACATCCAGAGGCTGAATGCCGTTGAAATGGCGAGGATCTTGAGGCGAGCGCTAAGAGAGACTGAGAAGCAACACGGTGTCATAATGCTAGACCTTCACCCAATAAGGATAGGGCAACCTCAGTACATCGACGTGCTAAAACAGATACTTTCTTATGGGGCAGAGCTGAACGGATGGTTTCCAGTTGTCACAGACGCTGTTGAGCACTGGCTAAGGCATGGTGAGTGGAAAGATGGTGCTGCCTTCTGTTGCTTGCTGACCGGAGACATCGACAACTTCACTTACCTTGAGTACTTTACACGACTCTTTTAAGGCGGTTAAGCCACATACTTACCCATTATGGGCAAACTCATAGGCAGACTCCTTCGTATACTCGCTTGGGTTTCTCCTTTCTACCAGTTCAGAAGCAGTATGCTCAGAAGATGCGGAGTAAGGGTAGGGGAGAGAGTCTATGTAGGGTTCCTCGTCATGGTCGACGGAGAATATCCAGAGTATATTGAGATCGAGGACGAAGCCAGCATCGGCCCGGGGGTAATCATAATGGCGCACTCAGGCGCAAGCCCCTTCCACCAGCGGCTGAAACTCTATCACGAAGAACCAAAAAGCGTCAAGATTGGCCGAGGTGCTTGGATAGCTGCCGGCTCAATCGTTCTGCCAGGAGTCTCGATCGGTGAAGGAGCCATTGTGACTGCCGGCTCAATTGTAGGCAGAGACGTCCCTCCGTACACAATGGTCGGCGGTCACCCCGCTAGAGCAATAACAAAGCTTAAGTGAGTAACGTCAGTGGATCTGGACACCAAGGTTCCTAAGCTTCTGTTTTAGCTCGCCAACCGTTTTCAACTCGACGATGTCGTCATCGCTGAGTGTGACGTTGAATGCGGCCTCGACTTCGTTTACCAGCATCAAATGAGCCAGCGAGTCCCACGACTCTGTGTCCTTCCGCGATATCGCATCCGTCACTTCAGACTCCTTGAGAAGCAGAACCTTTGCCACGATTTCCCTAAGCTGTTCCTCAGCGCTATTCATAAGTGACACTCAACCATTCGGGTGTCTTAACCGTAGCCTTCTCGAGGTCTAGCCTCCATCGCATGCCAGCCATGTCTTCTTTCACCAAGTCGAAGCCGTGATCACTATAGAAGGACTTTGCGGGCTCGTTCCGCGCTGTTGGGATATACTCCCCAATGAGGGCTGACGCTCCGCTTGCTTTGGCGTCGTCCGCTGTCTTGGCCAAGAGCGCCGTTTCAGCCCCTCGACCAATGACCCGGCAGCTTAGGAGAAAGGAGTCTATGACCCACTCTTGTCCTTCCTTCCGGATGATGGCAACGCCGACTATTCCTTCGTCTCCGAACCGGTCGCTGACCTTCATGCTATAAACAAGAAACCTTTGTGATTGGGAGATCATTGCCTCAACCTCGGCCTGGTTGTACCGTCGCGCTGCAAGGTTGAACTGGTTCGTTCTGTTGATGAGGCTCGTGATACGTGGTATGGTGAAGCTGTTGGCGTATCTTATCTCAGCCTTCATGTCTAGCGACCTAAGAAAGTCTTCAAGGCTGCCCTTCGACTCTAGAAGGTCCCTGCGTTTCCTCTCGGCATGGTACATCTCACCGCGTCTTTTGTCCTCCTCGGAAAGGACGAGTGTGTCGAAGGCTTTCAAGCTCTGGAGAGTCTCGCTGTAGTGGAAGGGAGATTTTGGCATATCCACCACGAGAACCTGAGGCAAAGCCTGTTTCATGCGTTCGCGTTCTTGGGGGGAGTCGTCCACGAACACCATGCTGTCTAGGCCTATGTTTAGTTCCTTTGCGAGGGCGATCATGTTCTCAACTTTGTCGTTCCAGTTGATCCTCATAGCTGCGAAGTGTTTGCCACGAAGGACCATGTTTGGATGTTCGGCGATAGCCCTGATTGAGTCTCCATAGTTGTTCCTGCTGTTTATGGCGAGGATAATGCCTCGGTTGTAGTAAGAGAGAAGGAGCTTCTGGAAGTCAACGTATGCTCTGCCAATAGGGTCCGCGCCCAGCTTGATGCCGTCGAAGCCGTCTTCGCCTAGGATGCCTCCCCAAAGAACATTGTCCAAGTCCAGGACAATGCATTTTCTTACGATGTTCTTGAGCGCCTTGACGTACGCCATATATTCATTGGCGATGACAGGAAAGAATGACTCGCTGAAGAGCACAGCTCCCCTATAGTACATTTCGTAGTTCAGGCACCTAGACTTGCCATGTTGACCTGCAAGATTCTCCAGGTCGACGATGTAGACTTGCCGACTGTCTCTGTAGAGGTCTGCAATCATCTTGTCAAGCCCGTCAAAGAAGTCGCCAATGCCCAAGCTCACCTTGTTGTCCAGAACGCCCAGGGGGGAGAACCATGGCACCACAAAATTGCTCACGAGTATGAGCGCCTTGGTCTGTTCTGCCAGCCTGGAAATCAGGCTTCTCAGATACCCAATGACTTCCGCCTGAAGGTTCCTTTTCTGCTCGTCAGAAAGCGTGAGAAAGTTCTGGAAGAAGTTGTCGCTAAGAAGCCGCTCTGCTTCGACAATGACTATGATGATGTCGGGCCCAAACCGGTACAGCTGGCTTGTGGAGTCTAGAATCTCTTGGGCGTACTGGTTGAATGGTGCTACATATATCTGGGGGCCCAAACCGACGAGACGACAATCGACGTCAATGTACATAACGAGAGGCTCTACGGTGAAGGAGCTGAGGATGGCAATCATCACCCTCTTCTCTTCCGGAACCTTGGCCGCTGCAAGGTTGAGTCTTTGAATCCTTCTGTACGCGTTCCAGTAGTTGAGGTAACTAGGTTGCCTCCTAACCTTATCGAGAATCTCTTTCAGCTGGAGATCTATATCGGTCTCAATACCTGAACAAGAGGTCGTCTGCAACCATCCCCTTGTAGGACCCTAGGTCTGCCCTGCTTTCTCAAACCTCGCAAGTGCAAAGGCTATTGCGTAGGATTGTGTATGAGACAGACTCACCTTGACCTCAACTTGAGAACCGGTATCCGCCATGCCTACGCGACCTCTTACTAGGTTGACTTGCGGGGCATCCCCGTCCCTGAGGATTTCGATTTCACGAGGCTTAACCCTGATGTGACGATTGACTGCCTTAAACACGGATTCTTTCCCCGCGAAAGTTGCAGCGAAATGTTGCGCCGCGTTCTTGAACGATAGGCAATAATCAATCTCCCGTGGCGTAAAGATTCGATTGTAGAATCTCTTGTGGTTTGGGTAGTCGAGCCTCCTAAACCTCTGGACCTCGACCACGTCAACGCCGATATCCCACATGAGAGGTGCCCGCCCATCATCTCGGGTACTTTTCAACGGGCCTGTCCTTGACAGGCTTCACATCTATTCCTTGAGGCATGAGAGAGAGCCTCTTTCCACATTTGGGGCATTTCCCTTCGTGTATCTGAAGGATCTCTTCAGGAGACTTTAGATCCTCACCTTTGTATAGGATTGCGCCACAGTCGTAACAGTTCACCTGCTGGGGCAAACTCACACATCCTTTCCCAGCGACTACCAAAACTAGAAAACTCCTCCCTAATAAGTGAAGCGGCAAGTCACGTTTAAATTCAGCCGAGCCTTAGGTAACAGCGTTTGTGCGTTCACTCGGATTGGCAAACTCAACGTTCATGATCTAGGGTGCAGCAAGAGGAGGAAAGCAGCCGCCGTTGCGCACGGAAAGAACACTGATACTGTGCGAGAAACCGAACACTGCCCAACGTGTCGCCAAAGCTCTAGACGGTTACGGGAAACCACGGGAGAAAAGGCTTGATCGGGTTCCATTCTACGAAGCCGAGAGAGATGGCAAAGAATTGCTTGTGGTTCCGGCTCTAGGGCATCTCTACACAATTGCTCCAAAAGAGACCGACCGGAATATCTATCCTGTCCTCGATTTTGACTGGATTCCAAGGCACGCAGCTGAACGCAAAGCCGCAGAAACGCGAGCATGGATCGAAGCCATCTCGAAGCTGTCGCACGAAGCCACAGAATTCATCCTGGCAACGGATTATGATGTCGAAGGAGAAACCCTAGGATATACAATACTGAAGTACGCTTGCGGAAGCAAGGAGAAAGACGCAAGACGAATGAAGTTCTCAACTCTAACCACGGACGAGCTCAGGACGTCTTTCACCCATCTTGCGGACCACATTGATTTCACTACAGTCGAGGCTGGGCTATGTCGCCACTTTCTTGACGCTTTATATGGAATTAACCTATCCCGAGCCTTGACCATAGCAGCAAAGAGCTGGAGCGGAAGGTTCACCGTTCTCAGCACGGGCAGAGTGCAAGGTCCAGCCCTGAGATTCCTCGTTGATAGAGAGAAGAAGATCAACTCGTTTGTGCCAACGCCCTTCTGGAGCATAAGCGCTGAAGTCGAGATTAATGGTTCAATCTTCGAGGTCGAGTATGAGCGCGAAGTGATAGAGCGCAGGGGCGAAGCACAGGCTATCGTTGAAGCATGTAGAGCCAAGAAGGGGAAGATAACGGAGACTGAGGTCAAGGAGATTCAGCAGAGCCCTCCGTTGCCTTTCGACCTTGGTGCTCTCCAGACTGAAGCGTACAGTCTCTTCAAGTTTACACCCAAGATGACTGGAGACATAGCTGAAAGGTTATATCTTGAAGCTCTGATCTCGTATCCACGAACGGCGAGCCAGAGACTTCCTCCCTCGATCAACTACGTAGCAATAATTGAATCTCTAAGCCGGAGTTCTGAGTACAATCGGCTATGCGCCGAACTCTTGGGGATGAAACAGCTTGTTCCAAGGGAGGGCGCCAGACAGGATCCTGCTCATCCTGCGATTTACCCAACGGGCAGTCTGCCCGAAAGAGGCTTGAGCGGATCCGAGAGGCGACTTTGGGATCTTGTCGTAAGACGGTTTATGGCTGTCTTTGGCGAACCATGCCTCAAGCGGACAATGAAAGTTTGCATTGCAGTGGATGGTCATCGTTTCTATCTTTGGGGAAGACGAGTTCTCAAAGAGGGGTGGACTGTTTTCTACAAGTCCTTCTTGAAGGCTGAGGAGGTTCTGCTTCCGCGTCTCGAGGAAGGGCAAGAGGTCGCAATCAAGAGAATCGAGCTGGAAGATAGGTTCACAAAGCCCCCTCCGCGATACAATCCCAGCAGCTTGCTCAAGAAGATGGAGGAGGAGGGGATAGGAACTAAGGCGACTAGGGCAAGCATAATCGATACGCTCTACAACCGCGGGTATGTCACAGAAGAGAGAGCAGTTGTCTCAGAACTGGGATTCGACGTCATTGATGTCCTTGACAAACATTGTCCCGAAGTGATATCAGTGGGTTTCACAAGAGAGCTCGAAAAAAGCATGGAAAAGATTCAGAACGGCAAAGAACGGATGGAGACGGTAATCAACAAGGCAGTGACCCACCTTGGACCTGTCCTTGAGAAGCTAAAAGAACACCAGGAAGCCGTAGGTCAAGAACTGAGCGTTGCCATTAGGAAGGCCCACATGCAGCGACGGATGGTCGGCGTGTGCCCGATCTGTGGCGTAGGCAAGTTGATGATCATGTACTCTAGGCAAACGGGAAAACAGTTCATTGGCTGCACAGGCTTCTTTAAGGGTTTGTGCAAGGCTTCCTTTCCGCTTCCCCAAACTGGTAACGTGGAAGCTGCAAGAAGAAGCTGTCGCGATTGTGGGTGGCCAAT